>Ga0181505_10361008_pt1 | contig 13173 bp, 16 predicted proteins | sample PEATcosm2014_Bin_5_FD_127743 | JGI IMG/M metagenome (GOLD analysis project Ga0181505, IMG submission 127743) | Metatranscriptome of peatland microbial communities from MTU Mesocosm Facility, Houghton, MI, USA - PEATcosm2014_Bin05_30_metaT... | ecosystem: Environmental > Terrestrial > Soil >...
CCAACATCGGCTGCCGAAGATGGGTCACAGTAAACCTCCTGTGACCCCGAGGTTTACACAGCCAACAATGCCAGGCGATGACCCACGCCGCAGCGTCCGTCGCGCCAGCGACTTAGTTCAAACTTACTTGGATGAATATACGTTCAGGTATAACAGGCGAGACAAAGGGAACCTGATTTTTAATGACGTTTTCGAGCGCGTCTCGGAACGGTCGATCCAGCGGCCTTCTGCAAAAGAGCGTCAAACGCAGACCGTGTAATGGGCTGCATTTTCTTCTCGACCTCTTCAGAGGGTTTCAATTTTCCGGTCGTAGCTTTGTTTTGTGCGCTTTTTCCCACAGATTGCACAGTTTTCTGTTCACAAATCCACAGATAGTATCTTCTTTGGTCATTGACTCTACTCTCTATATTTAGCAGCATTGAAGAGTAGCACCCAGAGCCCCCGTAGCTCAGTGGAAAGAGCGGTCGCCTACTAAGCGAATGGCCGCCAGTTCAAGTCTGGCCGGGGGCTCCAGGATTACGCCTGTACCTTCGCGAAGGGAAGCACAGGCGTTTTGACGCGGAAGGCGCAACCCGTTGAGCGTGGATACCGCCTTAGAAACGGTTAGCCGTGTGTAAGCACGGCGGAGTTTGATTCTCCCGTCTTCCGCCATCAAACTGTTTGAAATTTTCGGCGCAGCCTCTACCGTGGGGTCACTCTCTCTGGCCTGAGGCGATGAAGCAGAGTGCCGGGCAAAACAGAAGCGTCCTCTCGGATAACGCTCCAGCCCATTCGAGTATACCCACATAGTAATAGCTCTTTCAGCCGCAAGATGTTGTGTCGCTACTCATCGACCCGCAACAGCTTTGGGATTGTAAGCAGCGGCAACCCAACGTATCGTCAGAGTTTGAGTTTTCCGAACCACATGGTTCAAATGAACCACTTGAACCATATGGTTCGAAGCGTAGCAGGGAACGCTGCGGTTGTGCAAGTACTTTTCTTTAGCCTGAACCATGGCGAAAAACCCCGGCGCAAAGAAATCGGCCAAACCAAAAGACCCCACGCTGCAAACGCTACACGTTCACAACGTGCCAGCAGATTTGTTAGGGAGGATTAATGCGCGCGTTGCGCTACGAAGTCATGATCGCGATCAATGGATCATTAAGCTACTGGATGCAAAGACCGCCAAACTCAAACCCCTACAGGATGAGTTAAGACGGGACGACGAAGCCGAAGAACCGCCAAAAGCATAGCGGAGTAGCGAGTCAGTTTGATTTCCACAGGTAAGCTGGCGCGTTACTCCTCGGTCGGAGGTTTCATGTTGTCAGGCCACGGACCCACCTTATTGTAGAAAAACACCAAGCAGAAACCAACGATGCCGCAGATAGCGCCAATTGGAATCCCGTAAATGAATGCGGCAAGGCCAGCCATTGAATTGTTGTGTGGATAGCGCCAGACCGCCCACTTAACGTAAGCGATACCAAACACCTTGAAACTGATGTACGCTCCGAGAATCCCCGCAACGATGGCGAGATAGGGTCTAAGCGTTTCTGTAGAGGGAATGCGCATTCCTAACCAAGTGCCTTCAGGATAATCCCCTTGTCAATCTTGGTACGTGGGGTGAGGGAATACTTACCGTAATTGTTGACATTCGCCTTTTATTCGCTAACAATATGACCGGAGGCCCAGCGCACGGTCATGGCTCTTACTCGCCGCCAGAAACAGGTGTACGACTTCATCTCCAACTTCGTGGACACGCACGGTTATTCGCCGTCGTTCGAGGAGATCGCCGAAGGTCTTGGGCTAAGCTCGCTGGCCACGGTCCACAAGCACATCACCAACCTGGAGCAGAAAGAGTTGCTGCGCCGCGACTACAATCGCAGCCGCTCGATTGATCTGCTGAAGCCCCGCGGGCTGATGAAGCAATCGCTGGCGGTGGCCGCAGCCGCCGCGGCGGAGAGCAATATGAGCCTGCCGTTGATGGGCCGCATTGCCGCCGGCCGCCCGCTGGAGGCGGTGGAGAATCCGGAGTCGATTTCGCTTGCCGATTTCACGCGCTTCAAAGAGGTTTACGTGCTGCAAGTGAAAGGCGAGAGCATGCAGGACGAGCACATCCTCGACGGCGACTATGTCCTGGTGGAGAAAGCCAACTCGGCGCGCGACGGCGAGATCGTTGTGGCCCTGGTGGGCGGCAGCGATGCCACGCTGAAACGCATTTATGTCGAGGGCAATAAAGTCCGGCTGCAACCGTCGAATGCAGCTATGCAACCCATCATCGTTCCCGCCGCGTCGGTGCAAGTGCAGGGGAGGGTGATTGGGGTGTTGCGGAAGTATTGAAAGGCAGTGTTTAGTCACTAGTGGCTAGTGAATAGTGAACCACCCGCGAACACAGCATCAGGTTCAAGCCCAGTCGCCGTCCCGCACGTCGCACTACTACCAATAATTCGGTTCAAACCATCCCGGCTATGACGGGAAAACTTCTCCAGCGTCCGGCCAAACTTTCACGGTTAGTGGCAGAAACAGCCGCGTAACCATAATGTTTTCAATCAGGGCTCTCTGGCACGATCCTTGCACCTCCTTACGAGCGCCTGTCAGGCACTCGCCACGAGTCATGGGTCACCCGTCAGAGTTGTGGGTACCCCTCAACTGGCCGCGAACGACATTGGAACTTACTGGAGGAACAGGTATGAAAAAGTGCTCGTTTGTGGGATGCTGCTGGGATTGCTGACCAGCGTAAGCTTCGCGCAACGCGGTCGTGCTGTTAGAGGCGTCGGGACAACCGTGAGAATGCCGAACGTCCTGCCGGTGTCGCCGACAGCCGGAATTAACCCTACCTCGATCAACAAGGGGCATGATGGTGTGGTCCCTAACGCAACAACCACGGGGAAGAACCCCAAGCCTTTGACTCCCGACGCGACTACAGATCCTACTGCCAAGACCGTCGATCCCACTGCCAAAACGGTCGGGCCAAATACAGTCACGACGGTACCCGACAGAGTCATTACGCCGGATGCCAGCACTGGGCCTGGACCGGATCGATGATCCGGATTGAGCATCGAGCGGCTGGGGGAGGCCGTGAGATCGCCGAGGTGGGCTGGCGGTGACGTCAGCCCATTGCGGCGTCACTGCCGGAATTCTTCTCAGCTGTTCGGGGAAAGAAGGGCCCGGCTTAACAGTTTTTGCTGCAAAACTCGGAAAGCAGATCCTCGTCGGGCTGAAGAGACTGTGTCGCAACCGGTGTCGCCGCTCCGCCGTTCAGTTCAATTTCCCACTTTACCCGGCGCTCACGCGCCGGGCTAAACTCATCCCGCCGCTTCGCGGCTGGGCTGGTCGATTTTCAAGCGGGTTTGTTCCACCGCTAAATTCTTTCGCCGGTTGCGACACAGTGTCTAAAGCCCTCCTCGTGATGACAAATTACGGGCTGTAGATTCCAGGCTGTACAGCCGAAAAAAAGGCGCAGCGTAAAGCCGCGCCCGGTCAAATCTTTCACTTACAAGTTCTTGTCCAGCGCCTTCTCGATCACATCGCGCGAGACGTAGCCCACGATCTGCTCCTTCACCTGTCCGTCTTTGAAGACCAGCAGCGTGGGGATGCCGCGCACTCCGTAGCGTTGTGGAGTGGCAGCATTCTTGTCGACGTCCATTTTGCCGACCTTCACGCGGCCGGTGTAGCTCTGCGCCACTTCATCCACGATAGGGGCCAGCGCACGGCACGGACCGCACCAGGTTGCCCAGAAATCCACGATCACCGGCTGGTCAGACTTCAAAACCAGCTGATCAAAATTCGCATCCGTGACTTCCACAATTGCGTTACTTGCCATTCTTCCTCCTGCGGGACACTTCTTGCCAGCCCCGCCGGGCAGCAGGGGCCCACTGGTTAATCGTAACATCCCGATTACGAGATTGGATGCAGCAGGATGCCGTCGGACGCAGCGGCCGATCTGCAGGCGCACGTAAGCGTCGAACATGGCCGGGGAGGCAGGCATGCGGCGGGAAAATTCACCGCCAAAATCAGAAGGCGCCCTACGGTCTCCCGCAGAGCGCCTAGAAGGCAGCCCTCCCCCAGAACTGCCTAAACTGCAAACAGAATTGTCCCCCCGTCAGAGAGATTTGTAAATACGTATCTTGTAACGAATCAGTTAATAAACGCGGCGGCCGGTTATTCACAAACAAAACATGCGATTGGACATTTGCGTCTAGGGTTCGCCTTCCTCGCGGGACTGATTCCAGCGCGGCGTGCGCCTTCGATTGAGCCGGTCAAGGCATTACCTATTCAGTAAAGATTCCCTGTACGGGAGCTGTGTGCTGCAATAAGAAATGGCCGCCCGCGAGGGTGGCCCGAATGCCTACAATGTCTCATCTTGGTCATTCACAGTGGCCCGGAATCAAGTGACCTTCTTGATGTGTTATCAGCAACCTACAGAAGCGTTTCGCTTCTGGCGCTTTCGTCGGGCAGGATCAGGAGCTGGTGCCCATTCCTGCAGCAGTAAACTACTTTGTCAGTCAGCAGAAGTCGCCTTCTCCCGAGCTGGTCCGGCAGGTCCACTCGGTACGCTGCGACTTCTTCCGACTCACAGACTGCACAGCGTTTGGCTTCCGGCATATCAGACAGTAAGAGTTTCGCCTCCTTTACTACCCTGGGGAAATTGGATGCAGATCGCGATGCCTGCAACCCTTCCGGCGGGCGGAAAGATCATACCTCAAGAAGGTGCGTCCGCGGGAGTGGTCTGTCATCTGATAATTTGCGCCCGCCATATCACACGGTTGTGGCAGAGCAAACGCCGGGAATTCGCTCAAATCTTGCCCAGATGCGCTATGCTTAGTAAGTAGGAGTCCATATGCTTGACAACCTGTTTCAACCGATGCACTTGCTGGTGATTCTGTTTATCGCTCTGCTGGTGTTCGGGCCGAAGAAGCTGCCTGAACTGGGTAAGGGCCTGGGCGAGGGAATCCGCAGTTTCAAAGAATCCATGAATGCCAAAGACCCGGCCGCGCCCCCTGAGGATGAAACGAAGAAGTAGTTGTTCGCGCGCTCGCCGCCGCGCCTCGCTGAACTCCGGTCAAACCGTGCCTGTTTGCCATGCCTGACGTCCTCTTCATCCTGATATTGGCTCTGATAATCTTCGGCCCCAAGAAAATGCCGGAGATCGCGCGGCAGTTGGCGAAGTATATGGCACAGTTTCGCGTGATGCGCGATGACCTGAGACGTCAACTGGAGGGCGAGTTGCTCAAAATCGAGCTGGAGGAAAAGGAAAAAGCGGCCGCCGCTCCCACGCCACAGCTCGAAGCGTCGAGTCAGCCTGCACAAAAAGAAGCCGTGCAGGAACGCTCCGCCTCGTAATCCGACCGCCTCAGGCTTTTCCGGCGTTCCACCCCGAACAATATGGTTGCAGCATTGCTTCCCGCTGATGATACAGTGGCAGGGAATCTCAACTCACACAGCCGAGGTTTGCATGTCACTTTCGGTGGATTGCCGTCCCTGCGGCAAGGTGTATGTGGTGAAATGCCTGGGCCGCATCGTCACCGGCGAAGAGGCCAGCTTTCTGGAAGCCGCGATCAATCGCGGCATGGTTGAATTCAGCCGCGTGGTGCTGCAGGCCTCCGACGTAACGCGCGTGGACAGCACCGGCATGGGATTGCTGGTACGTTTTCTGTCGCACACTCGCAATCGCGGCGGCGACTTCCGACTGGCTGCTCCTCAACCCTTTCTTACCACGCTGCTGCAGTTGACCAAGCTGTCCACCATCTTCCGCGTGTACGACTCGGAGGAGGCAGCCATCGTTTCGTTCCTGAAAGAGCCGTCCGCAGTGACACCGGGGACGAGAAACGCCGGACCGCTGGTGCTGTTCCTGGACCAATCGCCTGATCTTTGCGCGTTTGTGCGGACACTGCTTCACCATCATGGCTACGAGGTGCTTTCCACCTGCCGCCTGCGCGATGCCAAGACCCTGCTGAGCGCGGCCAAAGTTGACTACATCGTGCTGGGACCCGACAGCTCGCAACTGGCATCCCACAGTGTGGTAGAAGCTTTGAAGCCGCTGGCTCCTAACGCCACAACGGTGATGCTGGAAAACGGTTTCAAGTTGGCCGATCCCGAGCACGCCGGCCATGAACTGCTGCAGAGGATGCAAGCCCGGAGCTGAGTCGGACGCTGTCGTTTTTGTCAGGTTCAAGGCCTGCGCCCGGAAACGCCGCGCCGCTCCTTCCTTCAAGTCAGGAGGGCTCCGATGCAGAGGAAGATTACGTTGTATAGCGCTGTCATGATGTTCAGCCGTGCACACTGGGCGCTTGCGGCTTCATTGCCCGGATGAAGGCGCTCATGAACTTGCCATCAACTTGCGACGCGAGGGCATCGACGTCAAGACCCTTAGCAGTCAGAAAGGCGCAAGCGTCCTCCACTTTGTAAACCCGCGTCGGTTCGATCTCAATGGCCGCAAAACCGCGGCCGCTGACAGCTTGGCGGAGTATTCCGTGTCTTGCAGCGCGCCGGCGATGCAACCCACCCACAGCAGCACGCTCTCGCGCACCTCCGGCGGAACATCGCCATGTACCACAACGTCAGATACGGCAAAACGTCCACCCGGCTTCAGGACGCGAAAGGCCTCGCGCAGCACCTGGTCTTTGTCGGCCGAGAGGTTGATGACGCAGTTTGAGATGATCACATCGACGGAATTGTCGGGCAGGGGGGATGTTCTCGATCTCACCCTTGAGAAACTCGACGTTGTCCACGCCGGCTTTGCGCTGATTCTCGCGCGCGGCGAGCGGAGAGCAGCACATCAATACCGCCTCCGGAGCCCAGATCGAGTACTATTTCGCCGACGTTCAATTGGGCGAGCGCGGTGGGATTGCCGCAACCCAGCGAGGCCTGCAATGCGGCGTAGGGAATTTGGTGGGCCTGCTCGGCGTCATAGAGATTGACGGTGATGGGGTCGCAACAGCTCTCGAACGCGGAAGTTGGGGTGCAACATCCGGCGGACCCCGTTGTCGCGTCCCGTGCGGTGGCGCAGGAACCGTCGGCTCCCGTTTGAACGCGTAGCGCCGCCTGGCCGTACTTCTCCTTGACTGCTTCCTTGATGCTTTGAGTGGTCATGATTTTCTCCTATCTACCAGCCCGGAAAACTTCCTCGGGCTTGACCGCTTTGTTGCGGGAGCAGCACTCGTTGAAGAGAAACCCAAGCAGCTCTTTCAGGGCGTCTGTGTTTGCGGTGTACCACAGGAAAGTGCCGTCGCGACGCACTTTCACCAGGGCCTCGTTCTTCAGCTTGTCGAGATGGTGGGAGAGGGTCGAGCTGGGGATATCCAACTCGCTGCCGATGTCGCCAACCACCATGCCAGTGGGGTGAGCGGACAGCAGGAGTTGCATGATACGGAGCCGTGGTCCGGTCCCCATCGCCGAAAGCATGTCAGCGCAGCGGGTGATTTGTTCGGGATCTTGCTTCCTGGGCACTATCGTCCTCCTTCGATATTTCTATATTTATAGAATCATGAATTGGTTGTCAAGAAGAAAATTGCGAAAAACCAGAAAGGCTTTTGCAGGGGCTAAAGCCCCTGGAATTTTTGTAGGCTATTTCGGCACGGCTGAAGCCGTGTCCTGATACAAAGTGAGTTAATGCAAGCTTGATTTCGGTGCGACTGACTGGCGACGGCGAAAGTCCGCAAGAAACAGATCCCTCGTCGGACTGATACCACACCAACAAGCGCAAAAAGCGGCGCTTGTCGGGGGCCCCGGTTTTCGCACTCCTCGGGATGACAAAGTGAGAGGGAGCGCGTGTCGGCGCGGCTGAAGCCGCGCCCTTTCAAGACGCTACGGCGCGAAGTAGCCCGCGATGTCCAACAGCAGGTTGGTGGGATTGAAGGCGAAGGCGTCGATCAATCCATTGATGGTTGGCATGATGGCCATGTTCGAGGTGACGGCACCATCCACCGCGTTCAATGTGGAGACTACGGGCTGCTGCTGGCCATCAGGCCAAAGCGTCAGGTATTCGAGCGCACCCGGAGGCACAACCGTCGCGTTCAGCACGTATGCAGTTGCGCTAGCCGGCACGGCGCACGGGCCGCCCACGACATTCACCGTGAGCTCACCCTCAAACTGACGGCCTTGTGCGGGATTGCGCGTGTCCAGCACGCGGCAGGGTCCAAGGTTGTACAGCGACATGGGATTGGGCGCTGAGGTTGCAGGCGCGAAGTAGCCGTTGACGTCGATGAGTAGGTCGGTATCGTTGCCATAGGCATAGGTCTGGATAGCGCCACCGGTTCCCGCCGGCACAATTGCCGCGTTGGCGGTAATGGTCCCGGTAGGAGCGTTGAGGGTTGAAACCTGCGGCTGCGATTGTCCGGCCGGCCATACGGTGAGGTAGCCCAGAGGCTGGCCGTTCTTCGGTAGCGCCGTGAAGTTCAGCGAGTACGCTTGCGCCGCGCTGGGAATGTTGCAGGCAGTCGCCTGGAGCACTGGGAAATTGCGTTGCTCGCCGTTCTGCAGCAGCGGCCCGCCCAGTTGCCTGGGAGGGGTCGCGGGTGTCGGCTACGCGGCAGGGCGGCAACGGGAAGAAAGCGAGCGTTGAGCCGTTCCCGGTTGCAAAGTATCCGGTAACGTCGAGAATGAGCTCGGTGGTATCGGTTGCGTAGACGCTGACAGCTTGCTCTGCGCCTGCGGGAACGATGGCAGCGTTGGCCTTGGTTCGCCCGTCGTAGGAGTTCAGAGTTGAGACAACGGGCTGGCTCGCGCCAGTAGGCCAGATGGTCAGGTAGTTCAGCGAACCATCGGGTACGACGGTAACGTTCAAGGCGTACGCAGCGGCTGTGGTGGGAAGGTCGCAGCTGCCTTGCGGAAGCGGGAAATCGCGCTCGGTTCCGCCGGCGAGAGCGGGACCGCCAAAGGTACCCGGTGGGTTTCGCGTGTCGACCACCCGGCAGGGAGAGATGGGAATGAAGCGCAGGCCCGAGGAGAGTCCGGTGACAGCAACGTCGTCCAGGTACATGTAGGTCGGGGTCGCCGTAGCCGTCTTCATGGACGTTGAAGTAGAGCTGAATGGTTTGGCCCTCGTAAGGAGTCAGGATCGAAGGTGCCTTGTGTCCAGGCTTGCGCGTTGGAAGCAACTTTGAAGACTTGCGCCAGCTGGTTGCCCTTGGTGTCGCGGATCTGGGCTTCCTGCCAGTCGTATTGGATTGTGGTCGAGGTGGAAGGCCAATACCAGAAGCTCAATGTGGGGCCGTCCGCGTCGTTGGGAACGGTGACGGCTTGATATAACCACGAGTCGCCGTTGGGCTCGGGCAGACCGGTGGCTCCAAGTTGAGCGCTGAAGCTGCCGCTGTGAGCCTGCAAGGTCGAGATGACCGGAGGCAGCACGCCGCCCGCGGTCCAGCAGTCAAGAGTGCCGCTTTCAAATCCGCCATTCGACGGCGTGTCGGCGACGCAGGGGACCAATTCCGTGCCGAGTCCCATCAAGGTAGCAACCCGGGGACTGCCGGGACCGTTGTCAGTGACTGTCAGCGTGCCCGTCCTAGTCCCCGTAGCCGTAGGCTTGAAACTGACGTTGATCGTGCAATTGGCATTCGGGGCCAGCGATGTTCCACAGTTGTTGTTTTGCAGATAGTCGCCGGTGACGGCGATGCCGCTGATGGTGAGGCTGACGGATTGTTCATTGCTGAGAACGATCTGTTGCGCAGGGCTGGTGGTTCCTACGTTCTGCACTCCGAAGCTGAGGTTGGCGGGATAAAAGCCGATGGGGCTGCCGGTGGAGCAGCCGGGAAACTCGAAGCTGACGATGCGGGTGTTCCAGTTGTACGCGCCGGTGGTGAGCTGGTACTGCTGGGTGTACCAGAAGGTGCAATCGTCGGTGGGATCGACCGACGTGGAGCTGTAATCGCCCCAGCGATTCACGTTGGGGGTTTGCGATCCACTGCCGAGGATAACGGTTGTCTCGGCTTCCAGATCGCCGGGAGGATCGGTCGGCAGGCGGCCGGCAAAGGCAATCGAGGGATAAACGCCGTCGCTGGAGACGCTGTAGCCCAGCGCGATGTTCCCAATTTTGTCCATGGCGATGCTGCCCATCCAGTGATAGTTGGACTCGGGAGCGTAGGTCCCTTGCTGGGCCACGACCGGCGTGGTGGCGGGCGATTGAATTTCATACCACCGCACCCCACCACCTCCGCTGACAGCCACCGAGTGGTTGACCACGAGCGACTCATGATCGGCAAACTTGCGATAGGCCAGGCGATACATCAGGCGGTCGGCGAGCGAGTCGAGCGTGTTGGTGGTCAGCGGCTGGGGCACGCATTCCGATCCCCCGTTGCACAGTGGCGTGAAGGGCGCAACGTCGATCACGGTTGGGCCGGTGAAGGTGGAGTTGGAGGGATCGTTGGCGGAATGTACTCGACCGTGAAGCCGTATTGTCCGTCGCCAATGCCCTCAAAGTTCAGGCCAACCTGGGGCGAGAAGCCTGTCGTGGTGAACTGACGCACCGGATCTTCGTCCAACTGCTGTAAGCCTGGCGGAAGAGGAATGCTGCGCCTGGGCTTGGCTTCGAGCTTCGCGTCGTGGGCAACCGGGTGAGCATTTCGGATCATGTCGATCAGGGGCGGCGAGACATCGTGGTGCAGATCGCGGCGGACGATGGTGGGGCCGCGAGCAGCTTGCGCCAGCAAAGCAACCGGCAGAATGCCGCACAGGATGAGGGATAAGACTCCACGGACAGGAAAGAATCTTGCATGGGACATGCCGTTGCTCCCGCAGAACGGTTCGGGGTGTGGCGCCGGCACAATGCCGCCCGGCGACATCTATTTCTTCGGCAATATTCAGGAGCATTTGATCGGCAAATATAGGTTAGAAGCGGCTAAGTTTGAATGAATCAGGGTCGGGCAATTCCCACGGTGGGTCGAGGAACAAACAAGGAAAGACCACGTAATGATTGGCGTTTCACGCGGCACCGAAGCACCGCACTACCCGCCTTTACGCTCCCACCTTCATCTCGCTCAGGATTTCTTCCACCGCGGCAATCGCGCTGGTGATCTCCTGGTCCGTGTTGTAGAAGTGCGGCGAGAAGCGGACACCCGCCTTGGGACGATAGTCGACCAGGATGTCGCGCTTGAGTAGTTCGGCGCAGACCTGCTGCGCGTTGGGCATGTCGATGGAGACGGTGCCGGCGCGGCGCTCGGGATTTGCGGGTGTGTTGGTGCGCCAGCCGTGCTGCGCGGCCAAGTCCATCAGCAGGGCAGTCTGGCACTTTGATTTCTGGCGGATGTTCTCCACGCCCACTTCGTGGATGATCTTGAGCCCCGGCTGAGCGACTTTCAGCGCCGGGATGTTGGACGTGCCCTGGGTGAAGCGATAGATGTTGGGCGTGTAGCGGGTGGCGCCGATCTCGAAGCCGAAGGGATTTTCGTGGCCGAACCAGCCGGTGAAGGTGGGCTCCAGCGTCTTGGCCAGGTCGGGCCGCACGTAGAGATACGCCGTGCCTGGGCCGCCGCACAGCCATTTCAGGACGCCGCCGGTGCAGAAATCCACGTTGAGCTTTTGCACGTCGAAGGGCAGCGTGCCGGTGGCCTGGAAGGAGTCGAGCAGAACATACGCGCCGACTCGATGGGCCTTCTCGACAATGGCCTCGACATCCTGAATAAACGCGCTGCGGAAGATGACATGCGATATGGGCACCAGCAGCGTCTGTTCGTCGATGGCATCCAGCAGGCGCTCGGTGTTGACGTGGATGGTGTCGTCGTTGGGCACCATGACGACGCGCGCCCCGCGCTTGGTTTGCGCCTCCCAGAAATACATGACTGAAGGGAAATTGAGGTCGGTATAGACAACCTTGTTGCGGCGGCCACTGAAGTCGAAGCAGGAGGCCACCGTCGCCTGGCAGGTGGTGACGTTTTGCAGGCACGCGACCGAGCCCGGCGGCGCATTGAAGAGCGCGCCAATCTGGTCGCCGACCTCGGCGGCCAGCATCCACCATTCCTCTTCCCAGGCGCGAACGCCGCGCGTGTTCCACATCTCAGTGTATTGATGCAGCGAATCCTCAACGCCGCGCGGCATCGCGCCCAGCGAGTTGCTGATGAGGTAGGTGGTGCTCTGGAGGATGGGAAATTCGGAACGGTAGCGTAGAAGTGCCTCAGACATGAGGAACATTGTAGGGGAAGCGCACCGGGATGGGAATTTGGGTCGTGTCCTAAAGCTGCTTAGGACAATAGCGGAATTTGTACAGAACGAACGGATTTTTGGTAAAGTTGCAGCTGGCCGAAACTCTGAAGCCGGCACTGGGTTCATCTAAACTAACCAGGAGTAGCGGAAGCGTCAGTCTTGTCCGTGTTCCATCCAAATTCCGCGTCGCAAATCATATGAAGCCTCTCTCCTACTTTCTCGTACTCGTCCTGCTGGCCACGGTAACCGGTTGCGGCAGTAGCAACAACACGCCCAGCAACGTTGGACTCTTCGGCAACTGGAACGTTGTAATGTACCCGAACGGGAGCTCGACGCCCTCGTACGTATTTGGGTTGGCGATGTCGCAGGAAGGCAGCTCGAACTATAGCGGTTCCTCGATCACCTACAATGGCTCAGTCGCTATTCCCAGCAATATGTGCATCGATGGAAATGCGCTGACCGCGACCGCGACCACCAGCGGCACAAATTTCACCATGACGATCACCGATACGACAACGGCTACGGTCATCACGGTGCAGGGCTCTCTGACTACACAAACCACGACCCTCTCGGGCACCTACAACAATCTTGCCAGTCAAGTGTGCAGCGCCTCCACCGGCACCGCGTCGTTTACGCCGCAGTGAGGCGGCATCGCGTTTTCCTGGCCGATCGGCAGCCTAGTCTTCAATCGGTTGAGACTCCGCCGGGAGTTCCTCATCTAAAATAAACACACCGGGGTTGAGGACTCCCGCACTCATGCGCAAAGCTGTTTCGGTTGCTGCCCTACTGCTTCTTTCTTCTGGAATCTCCCTTACTGCACAGCAAGTCCGCGGCGACTACATCGAGTCCCGCTCGACCGACGTCTACGTGGCGCAATGCTTTGCCAACGGCGAGGCCGGCCTCACCGGCAATCAGGCGCTGCTGGCGTGGCATGTGCAGGAAGGCTCATGGGACGGGGTCAAGCTGGACGGGCTTACCGTGGCCGCAGCGGTGCGGGCGCGGGCCACGCTGGGCGATCCCTATGGCGAGCCGTATCCCGCGCAGGCGGTGTTGATGGTGGAC
>Ga0181505_10213228_pt1 | contig 12871 bp, 9 predicted proteins | sample PEATcosm2014_Bin_5_FD_127743 | JGI IMG/M metagenome (GOLD analysis project Ga0181505, IMG submission 127743) | Metatranscriptome of peatland microbial communities from MTU Mesocosm Facility, Houghton, MI, USA - PEATcosm2014_Bin05_30_metaT... | ecosystem: Environmental > Terrestrial > Soil >...
CGGTCGGTGTAGGCCAGGTTGAGTCCGGGAAGGAACAGTCGGGCATCGGCCAGACACATGCGGTTGACCCGATCGGGCAAATGGTTGTCCTCGTAAACCTGAAGGTGCTGGTCGATGACCTCGTCCACGTCGTGATGCAACTCGGGGTTCAGGAGCGCCGCCAGCTCGACGGGGGCGTACAGGCTGTAGCTCCTGCGGAATGCGGCCTCTTCGGGGAGCTCGGCGAACGTCGTGAACCGCTTGGCCCAGCGGGCGTAGCGGAGACCGCGACCCCTGGCCGTCACCGGCAGGCGCTCTACGACACCGTTGGCAGAGCGATGGACGATGGCCGGAAGCTTCCGATACCGCCCAGCCAGTAGGCACGCCACGTGTTTGCGGTACCCCCCGAACAGTTCATCCGCACCCATCCCCGAAAGAAGCACCTTGACCCCAGCCGCCCGCGCGCCTTCGGACATGAGCAGAGTGTTGATGGCTGCCGGATCACCGGTGGGCTCGTCAAGGATATCGACCATCCTCGGCAGAAGGTCGACCACGTCGGGTGAGATCTCAATCTCGTGGAGCTCAATGCCATATTGCAGAGCGACCTTCCGGGCGAAGATGGCGTCGTCCGGCATGGCTTCGAGCCGCTGGTCCTGAGCTCGGAATGTGATGGTATAGGCATCGATCTCGGGATTTGCCCGCTTCGCCAGCACGGTCACGATGCTCGAATCAAGGCCACCGGAGAGGAAGCTCGAGACCGGAACGTCCGCAACAAGATGGGCGTTCACCGAGCGTTCGATGACGTCGCCGAGATCGTACTGTGCCTCTTGAGCTGCGGCCGCCTCTTCGACGATGTCCCAGTACCGCTCGACGCGATGTGTGCCGTCTGGACGGAATTCGGCCCATGTGCCCGGTTGGAGCTTCTCGACACCCTGCACTGAGCACATCTGGTCGGGCACCCAGTAGTACAGCATGGAGGCGACGAGCGCCTCAGGGTTCATTCGTAGCTCGCCACCGAAGGCGCTCACCAATGCCTTGAGCTCGGAGGCGAACACAACCCCGTCCTTGCGACGAATGTAGTGCAGGGGCTTGATCCCGAACTGGTCACGTGCGAGGTACAGGGAGCCGGTCTTTTGATCGAGCAATGCAAATGCGAACATGCCCCGAAACCGCCGCAAGCATTGAGGTCCCCACCGTCGCCACGACTCGAGCACGACTTCAGTGTCGGAGTCGGTGGTGAACGTGACCCCGCCGGCCGCCAGTTCGGCTCTGATCTCCCGGTAGTTGTAGAGCTCACCGTTGTAGCAGAGCACCAACGGTCGTTTGACCAAAGGTTGTTGACCGTGGTGCAGATCGATGATCGAGAGGCGACGGTGGGCGAAATGGACGTCGACTCGCTCATCGCTGAAGGAGAACGAACCCTCCTCGTCCGGGCCGCGATGATGGAGGCACCGGCTCATCTTCTCGGTGGCGACGTGACCGTCGACCTGTTGGTAGGCGCCGGCAATGCCGCACATCGGTCAAGCTCCGGCTGCCGCTGGAACGCGATGTCGCGAAGTGACAGCGAGCTGCTCGTAGACGCCGACGTAGCGAGGAGCCTGATGATCCCAGGCCAGCTCCTGCTCAACCCGGGCACGTCCCGCCGTGCCCATGGAAACCCGTCGGGGCTCGTCGTCGATCAATTCGACGAGCAGCTGCGCGAGCTCCTCGACATCGTTGGGGGTTGCGTAGACGGCCGCCTCACCAGCTGAGATCCGTGTCTCACGCAGGTCGAAGGCGACGACTGGAACCGCAAAGGCCATGTACTCCATTGTCTTGTTCATGGTCGAGACATCGTTCAACGGATTCTTGGGATCTGGCGAGATGCCCACGTTGGCTGTGGACAGGACGGCGGCCACCTCTTCATCGGGGATCCGACCCGTGAACATGACGAAGTCGGAGAGGTCGAGCCGGTCGCGCAAGGCGACGAGTTCGTCGAAGCAGTCACCCGAACCAATGAGGGTGAAGCTGATGTCGCGGCGCCCTAATCGGTGCACAACGTGGTCCGCCATCTCCAAGACGATGTCCACGCCATCTTGCGGTCCCATCACACCCAGATAGGCAACCAGATGGGGCCTGGAGCGTCGGAGGCTGGCGTCCGCCGTGGTTCGACGGAGTCGGTTCAGATCAGGGCCCGTACGGACAACCGTCACGCACGCCGGGTCGATGCCGTCCCGCTCGACGGCGATGTGTCGATAGGAGTCGTTGGTGGCGATCACGTGGTCCGCTGCCCTCGTGGTGCAACGCTCCATGCGTCGGAGGGCCCTGTAGATGAACGGATTTCCATTCGGGAACCGCGATTGGTACAGCTCTGGGCAGAGGTCGTGGTGATCGAAGACGAAAGAGGACCCGTGAAGAATCCGGAAGAGAAGTCCGATGGGCCAGAAGAGATCGGGTGGATTGCAGCTCTGGACGGCCAAGAAGCGACCGCGCAGACTTGCCTTGAGGCTCAGCGTGAGGGTGGCGAGGAACGAGTAGAGATATTCGAGTACGTAGGAGGCGCCCGATCCACCAGGAGCGTAGGGTCGGTACTTGTACAGCTCGACGCCATTGACCTTGGCATAGGGCGGATCGCCGGGGGCTTTCGGGCAAACCACGGCAACCGTGAACCCGGCGTCGATCAGCGACAAGCACTCGAGCCAGACACGTCGGTCGAATGGGACCGGCAGATTCTGCACAATGATGAGGATCCGCCCGCGATGGCTCGGCGATGCGCCCTTTGCGGATCCCTCTCGAGTTGTGCGCTGAGCCGTCGGCCGCTCGGCCGTCTGACTGCTTTCGGTCACCAGGCGAATCCCTCGTAGCCCTGCAGAGCTTCGATCTCGGGCCCGAGCCGGCCGTCGAGGTCGATGATCCGGGGCGGTGGCGCTGCGAGCAATGCTTCGACGACCTCTGGGGCCGAACAGGAGACAAGCGCGACGTCGGCGCCGGCAATCGCCTCTTTGGGACCTTCGGTGAGAATGCGCCTGAGGTGCGGAAGCTTGGATTCGACGTACTGGCGGTTCGCACCGACAAGGGATGACGGATTGACCACGGGGTCGTGGATGCGGACCTCGTAGCCCTTGCCCAGCAGGGTTTCTGCCAGGTCGACGTAGGGACTCTCACGAAGGTCGTCGCTGCCAGCCTTGAAGCTCAGTCCCAACAGCGCGACTCGATGACCCTCACCGGCAACGACTCGGTCGATGGCTTCGTCGATCGACAACCGGTTGCTCGCCAATGTCCCTGAGAGCAGGGGTATGTCGATGCTCTCGCTGCGTGCCAGATAGAGAAGGGAGCGAAGGTCCTTCGGGAGGCAGGATCCGCCGAAGGCGAATCCCGGGCGCAAGTACCTGGGCGAGATATTGAGATGGCTGTCCTCGCAAAAGAGCTCCATCACCTCTCTGCTGTCGACGCCGAGCCGGCCGAAGATCCGTCCAAGTTCGTTGGCGAATGAGATCTTGGTCGCGTGGAAGGCATTGCACGCATATTTGAGTGCTTCCGCAGTGCGAGGGTGTACCACTCGGATCGGGGAGTCGATAAAGGAGAACAGCCGCGAAACGACATCGATGGCGCGCAGATCCGATGAGCCGATCACCGTGTATGGAGGGGAGTAGAAGTCAGCGATGCCCGTACCTTCACGGAGAAACTCGGGACACATCGCGACCCCCAGGTCCGTTCCCGAGTCCTGGAACGCGGCCTGCAGTATGGCGGTGACGTCCTCGACCGTTCCGGGCGGAACTGTGCTGCGGATTACGACGGTGTGAGATGACCATGGCGGCATCGACGCCTTCAGTGGCTGCACCAGGTCCTCTACGACGCGATATATGTAGGAGAGGTTGGATTCGCCGCTCGTCGTGGACGGAGTGCCGACGCACAGAAGTGATGCGTCAGCACCCTCGAGCGCATCCAGAGGGCGCACCGTGGCGTGAAGCCGCCCGGATGAGACGGATTCGGCGAGGAGGGCATCGAGACCTGGCTCAACGACCGGACTGTGCCCCGCTGAAACGGCCGCAACCTTCAATTCGTCCGGGTCGACACCCCAGACGTCGTGCCCGTTGGCGGCGAGACAGCCCGCCGTGACGGTGCCGACATAGCCGAGTCCGAAGACTGCGACCTTCATGCGGACATGGGGTTCGGTGCGGGTAGCCCGCGGCATGATGGCGCCATATCAAGACGAGCGGCTGGGCGTCCGGGAGATACACGCCGAAGCACCTTTGGTCATGCATCTCTTGCTGGTTGGCCCGCCCTTGGTGGGCAGCGGTCTACGCCGACACGCCTCCTCCGGAATTGGCGATGATGACCGCCGGTCGGGCGTGGTCCCGGGAACAGAGTCGTGGAGTGCCGGATGACCCGACGTCCGTACCGTTCGGTCCGACCCTTCGTTCGTGTCAGTAGGCGCTGGCTCGTCGGCCGCTCAACGGTTTGGGAGAGCTGCACGGCGGACTGTCGCGGGACCACCCGGCACGCCGTGCCAATGCAACGGCCGCCAGCTGGGAGTTGACGCCCAGCTTGTGGAGTATCGCCTTGATCTGTGAGCGGACAGTCGAGATCGATACGAATGCCGCGGACGCGATTTCTTCGGCGCAGTGACCCTCCATCAGCTCGGCCAACACGACCTGCTCGCGTTCAGTCAGAATGGCGAACAACTGCAGCACGGGGTCCCGCGACCGCTGGGCAACACCCGTCAAGGCCAATGAGGCTGTTGGCCCTCGTTCGGCCTGCCGCACAGAGCCCATCCGGAGAAGGCGATTGATCGTCCGGAAAAGCTGGTCGAACGGCTCCCTCCCATCGATGAGGGCCGAAGTTCCCGCTCCCGTCCAGGCATTCAGCCGTTCGCCTTCGTCTGCTGCGTCGATGACGCAAATGCGGGAAACCTCTCGACGCAAGTTGCCAATGAGCGCGGATCCGGAAGCGACGTCGAGGTTTCGGACATCCACGATCACGAGATTCGGCCGCCATTCGATCCCGCGTACGATCTCCGGTTCCCGAGGTGCGATGTGCCTGGTGGCAAATCCGTATGCCTCGAGGGCGCTCGCCAGGGCGCCGGCCAACAAATCGCTGCCAGCGACCAGGATCCGAGCGGGAATTCCCGGTGGCCCGGATCGCCTCTCGACCGCGACACTCATGACCTCCACCCACCTCCGGCGCATGGAGCCCACGCTCGACGCCCGGCCGCACGGCAACGAGCGGATGCCACCGTTGACCTGTCCCCGCGTCCCCGCGGTGCTCTCGAAATCATGGTCACCGTGCTACCGCCTCCAAGAAGTGCTGGGAAGGTGACGACCCTGCCGACTCCTGCCGACTTCACCCTCCATCTTCGGGACCATCGTGTCATCGTCGGGCACTGCGGCGAAACAGGTCCGATCGGACTGAAACTCCACAACGTTCACACAACGACCGGCGGCGCGGACAGGCGGCGTCACCTTGCCAGAGCGCACCAGCACCGCGCCCGTGCCCGCTAGAGACGCGCCCGCTAGAGAATCGAGAGGTGTCCACCGCAAACTTCCTCGACGATTAGGTTCCCAAAATGGCTTGTTGCCTGTATAACCCCGGAGCGGGTCGTTGTCCAGATGTTGATATTCCGGTCACGGCCTACCTCGTCGGGACCCGGGTGGTTCTCGGTCCGCCCCGTTCGGCGCCGGCTACACCAGATTTCGGGGCGCCCCCCGGCTCCATCGAGCCGCGGGCAGCACCTGAAAGCACGCGTGACCTTCCGACGCGGGCGGATCGGTGATCACGACGACCGTGGTCTCCGACCCCGTGTTTCTCTCGAGAACCGATCGTGTGGCACGACGGAGAGCAGCCAGAACATGGGCGCGACAAAGCTGGGAGAGCTCGTCGAGCCCGCCGACGTGCTGGCGGGGCACGACGACCAAGCCATCGAGCTCAGGCCCGCTGATCACGATGACGTCCCCGTCGATGTGCTCGGGCACGTAGGGGGAATCACTCATCAGATCGTGGTCCACCAACCGCTGCGCAACGGCACAGGTGAGGCACCCCGCTTCCGGGGCCATGTTCCGGTCGGGAGATCGCGACAGCCCATGGTCTTGATCCATGTGATGCCCCCCCCATAGGCGGATTTCGACAGTTTGCACCTGTCGTTACCGGAGCAGCGGCAGGAGATCATGATACGGCAACATCCGCAAAGCCGCTAGGACCCGTCGGGCGACACGCCGCAACGTATCAGGATCGGAACGTTGCCCTCGAAAAGAGGACGCAACGGGAAACGACCATTACCTTTCCGCTTCCGGGTGAATGAGGTGTGCGCAACGCCCAGCTCCGGTCGACGAGCCCTACCCAGTACAGGCCCAGACCCATTCCCGTCGAGCTGTTTCTCAGAGGAATAGGCGAATGCAACGAATGACGCAATCTTACATGTCGGCACGGCGGTAGTTGCGGTCGTGTCATCAGACCTGAGCACCGGCTGGTGGGACTCTTCGGTCGAGCGGACACTGACGCGTCTGCCCAGGCGGCCGGCAGTGACCGACACCGACGCTCCACCCATTGCGCCCGCCCCCCCACAGGTTGAGCGGGACGCCGCTCGCCAGCCGGCGATCATTCGGAAGAGGAGCAGTGGACTGAGACTTCGGCTGCTGATGGTCGATGTCCTCGCCGCTGCCGGGACATGGCTCGTCTTGGGCACGATCAACATGCCGGACACGACGGGAACTCGTCGATGGGGTGCCGCAGTTGCGGCCACCGTCGTGACGCTGGCCGCCATGCAGCTGCTTGGGCTGTACCGATCGCGCCTCTGCGTGCAGCGTGGCCAGGAGATCACTCGGATCATCGTTGCTGTCGCGGCGGGCGCAGTGTGTCTCGAATTGCTACGGGGAGACGCAGGCCGAAGTCATGCTGCGGCCATTGTCGCGGCCGGATCCTGCGTCCTCGCCCTGATCGCCCTGCGCTGGATGTTCATCCAGTGGCTGCGCGCCCAGCGGGCGCAGGGGCGCTACAGCCGGGGACTCGTGATGATCGGGACCAACGACGACGCTGTCGCCGTGTGGACGATGCTGCATTCGCAGCCAGAGCTCGGTTACGAGGTGCGGGGGATCATCGGGAAGCCCCGGCGCCGCACGGACTGGGAACGCCTACCCAGCAGCCGCGCTCTCGGCCGCCTTCCTGACATCGCCAGACAGACTGACGCGACCGGAGTTCTGCTCGTGACCAACGCGCTCTCCGCAGCAGAGGTTCACGAAGTGATCGAGCTCAGCGCGGCCAACGGCCTGCACGTGCAGGTATGGCCGGGCTTCCAGGGGTTGGGCACACGCCGGGTCCGCCGCTTTCCGATGAGTGGCGAGACCTTCCTTTATGTCGAACCGGGACGACGGCCGACATGGCAATTCGCAGCCAAACGAGCCGTCGACGTGCTCGGAGCGGCGTTCGGTTTGCTGATCGCCTCGCCCATCCTTCTGCTGACTTGCATTGCCATCCGACTGGACGACGGAGGCCCTGCCCTGTACCGCCAAGTCAGAGTCGGGTTGAACGAACGACCGTTCGTGGTCTACAAGCTGCGAACCATGACCCTCGACGCCGACATCGGCGTCGACCCAGCCGTGATCAACGAACGCACGGGTGGTCCTCTCTTCAAGGCGGCCCACGATCCAAGGGTTACCAGGGTGGGCACCGTCGTCCGCGCCTTGAGCATCGACGAGATTCCCCAGCTCTTCAACGTTCTCGCCGGGACGATGAGCCTGGTGGGACCCCGTCCCGCCCTGCCTCACGAGGTTGCCCAATTCGAAAAGGAACTACTGCGTCGGCACAGCGTCAAACCAGGCATTACCGGGCTCTGGCAGCTCGAAGCACGAGACAACCCCTCGTTCCACGCCTATCGCAGGCTCGACCTGTTGTATGTCGACAACTGGTCGTTCGGCCTGGATCTCTTCATCCTCCTGGCGACCGTGCCGATGGTGATCACACACGCTCTCAACCACTGCCGGCGAGAGCGGGGACCCGAACAGGCGGCGTCCGAGGCCCGATAGGCGCCCCAGTCCCCGGTCCGGTGCCCAGGCCGCCTGCGACGAGCAGCTCTCGCCCGCCCCTCCCGTCATGTCGGCTCTGGTCGCCAGCGGCGTTCGGGGCGCAACGAGTGGCGAGGCCCCCGGGGAGCCGACGGCGGTGCCGTTTGCCCGTGCGAGCCGCCGTTGTTGCCCAAGAAATGACCATCGTTCCCCAAAACAGGGGATGACGAGTCCCTATTTGTTCGGGACGATGCATCACACACAACCAGTCGGGGTTGCAGTGCCGGCCGGTTGAGCGGAGCGACGGGTCGAGGGGATCCCTGGCGAGGGATCAGGAGGCGGTTCTAGTGACGATCAACCAACCCAGAGTGGAGGCTCGCCACAGGAGTTCACGGGGATATGCGGCAAAATCGTCAGCAGACGATGCAGAGCTCATTGAGGTTGTGGCACAAGCTCGAGCCGGGGCGAATGGGGCCTGGGAGGCCCTGATCGAGCGGTTCGGAGGATTGGTGGCGGCAATCGCCAGGCGGTGCCGGTTGAGTGACGCCGACGTGGCGGAGGTGTCGCAAACGACCTGGCTGCGCCTGGTGGAGAACCTGGACCGCATCGAACAGCCCGAGCGTCTCGGTGCGTGGCTGGCGACCACCTCGCGGCGCGAGAGCCTGAGGATCGCCACACGTCGCGCTCTGGTTTCTCCGAGCGAGGCGGTCTACCTCATGGCCGACGACGAGGCCGATCCCCTCGATGCCTCCCTCTTGAGGGAGGAGCAGGCGCTGGTGATAAGGGCGGCAACCGAACGGCTGCCGCCGCATTGCCAGCGTCTCCTTGGCGTGTTGATGGGGGACGACGATCTCCCGTACAAGATGATCGCCGAGCAGCTGAACATGCCGATTGGGAGCATCGGGCCGACGAGGGGCCGCTGTCTCGAACACCTCCGCCAGATATTGGCCGAGATGGAGCTGAGCCAGATTCCCGTTCACGGTTAGCAGGCGCGGATGTCGGTTGTCCGACGCAGCGAATCATCGTTGTCCGAAGGGGCACCATCAGGGGCGGTGGTTCGATGGCTGCATGCAGCAGGGCGGAGCCGTGGTGCTGATGCGCCATCACGCGCGCAGAGCCTCCGCGTCCACCCATCTGCCGCCCGAACCCTCGACTGCGGGATAGGCCCTCCTGACCTCGGTCAGCAGGTCCGGCACGAACAGGAGCACGGCCTGCGGGGGTTGCAGGGCGAGATCCGCGGGGCCGATGATCGGAATGTCCGTTCCCGGCATGCGGAGCCCGTGTTTGGCTGGCGAGGTGTCGACAATTCCAGGCAGCAGTCCTCGATCCACCCCGGCACCACAGAGGAGTGCGACTGCGCGGGAAGCGGCGCCGTAGCCGAGCACGCTTCTTCCCGCGACTCGCTGCGCGAGGAGCCACTCGCGCAATCCCCGGGCGTGGGCTTTCGCATGATCCTGCAGGCTTTCGACAACCGCAGGGTCGCGAACTCCCAGTTGGGCGTCTTCGGCCAGGAGTGCGTGCACTGAGCCGTCGGGCGCTACGCCTGCCTCATGCTCCCGGCAGGCCGCCAGCAGCACCGTGCCACCGTAGAGGTCGAAGAGCCACGCAGCCCGAGCACAGAAGCCGTTGGCTTCCAGCATGCCCACCAGAGCGCTCGTCGAGTAGTACGCGAAGTGCCCGTGCCGGAGCGCGTTCCACTGGCCCAGGCTGACGATCGTGTTCAGCGAGTGGTACTGCAGCAAGAGGGTGCCCCCGGGGGCGACCTGGGCCGCCCGCCTCCAAAGGGCCGCACGCTGATCCGCGTCGTGCATCATGCCGAAAGAGTCGATCACGAGGTCTGCAGGCCCGCCGTCGGTCACCGGGGCGACGCCTCGGTCGGCCAGCAGGCCCAGCCACGAGCCGCCATGGGGACTGGGGAACTCGGTTGCCCGGCTCCGGCCTGCGAGCCACCCCGCTCCGGCGAGGCGTTCCACGGCCTCGGCGGCCTGTGCGACGAGCGCATCGGGCTCAACGCCTCGCGGCTCCTCGGCGGCGATGGGTTCGCCGACCAGCTGCGCCAGGCCGCATGACGAGCACAGCCACATCTGTAGCGGATAGCCGGGGTCGGGGCCTGGGTCGTCGGACCCGGGAAAATGGTCGCAGGCCGGCAGTTTGCCCAGGTCGAGCACCAAATGACCAGATCGCCCAGAGCACGAGCGACAGGCCGGACCACTCGCCACGGCCTCCTCTCGACCGGTGCGCCGGCCGGACTGCCCTCGCGTCGCCGCACCTGCGTCAGCCATAGGGACGCCCATCCACCTCGAACAGAGCGACTCCTCGTACGGGTGATACCGGGCGGAAGTGAAGTGTGGGACCGGGGGTGCCCCCCGAGCGTCGCCACGCCCCCGCCAGCCGATACGCCAACGGCTGAACCTCTCCTCTTGGGCCCGCGCCCCGCGTATCAAGGAGCAGGTCCGCATCTCTTTTCCTTCGTTCGCTACCGGTCAGATCGAGGCCTCATGTCGTCCCAGTGTTTCTGCCGCTTATGCGGAGCGCGCCTCACCCACACGTTTGTCGATCTGGGCATGTCCCCGCTGTGCGAAAGCTACGTCGCGGCGGACGCGCTCGACCAACCCGAGATCTTCTACCCCTTGCACGTGCGTCAGTGCTCGTCCTGCCTCCTTGTGCAGCTGCCGGCGTACGTATCGGGTGAGGAGATCTTCTCTGACTACGCATACTTCTCGTCGTACTCGGACTCATGGGTGGCCCACGCCAAGAGGTTCGCGGACACCATGATCGACAAGCTCGGTCTTGGAGCGGACGGACTGGTGACCGAGGTGGCAAGCAATGACGGGTACCTCCTGCAGCACTTCATGGCACGCGGTATCCCCGTCCTGGGTGTCGAGCCGGCGAAGAACGTGGCCGAGGTAGCCCAATCGCTCGGTATACCCACGGTGGTGCAGTTCCTGGGAGCGACGACCGGTAGCGATATCGCCGACCACCGAGGGCGAGCCGATCTGGTCGTCGCCAACAACGTCTTCGCGCACGTTCCCGACATCCGGGACTTCGCCGTGGGTCTACGTGCACTCGTGAAGGACACCGGTGTGGTCACGCTCGAGTTCCCCCACCTCCTTCGCCTGATGCAGCGGCGTCAATTCGACACGATCTATCACGAGCACTACTCGTACCTCTCGCTCCTCACCGCCTCCCGAGCACTTGCCACTGCGGGCCTGCGGGTGGTCGATGTGGAAGAGCTCGACACCCATGGGGGCTCGCTCCGCGTCTATGCGCGTCCTGAGGAGTACCCGGGCGAGCCCACCGAACGAGTGAAAGCAATTCTCGACGAGGAAGACCTCACCGGTTTGCACACACTCTCCGGCCATGCCGGATTTGCAGGGGAGGTCCTGAAGATCAAGAGCGACCTCCTTGGCTTCTTGATCAGCGCGGCGAACGAGGGTCGGTCGGTGGCCGGCTACGGCGCACCCGGCAAGGGCAATACCCTCCTCAATCATTGCGGCATTCGCGAGGACCTTCTTCAGTACACAGTGGACCGCAGTCCCTTCAAGCAAGGGAAGTTCCTACCGGGTACGCATATCCCCATTCATGCGCCTGATCGTCTGGCCGAGACTCGACCGGACTACATCCTTGTCCTGCCCTGGAACCTGAAGGACGAAATCAGTCAGCAGCTCGCCTATGTCCGCTCGTGGGAAGCCCGACTGGTATTCCCAATTCCGGAGCTCGACATCGTTTGAGGGAGGTGTGAGTCGTGAAGGTGGTTCTCTTCTGCGGTGGGCTCGGGATGCGGATGCGTGATGGTGTCACGACCGGGCCCAAGCCCATGGCCCTGGTCGGAGAGCGCCCGCTGCTGTGGCACGTGATGCGCTACTACGCTCATTTCGGGCACACGGATTTCGTTCTCTGTCTCGGATATGGCGCATCTGCCGTGAAGGATTTCTTCCTCAACTATGACGAGACCCGCTCCAACGACTTCGTACTGGAGGGGGGCGCCCGAGACCTGACGCTGTTCCGGACCGACATATCCGACTGGCGGATCACCTTCGTGGATACCGGTTTGAATTCGCCCATCGGAGAGCGGTTGCGCCGAGTCCGGCGCCATCTCGATGACGAACCCATGTTCATGGCGAACTACGCAGATGTCCTCACAGACGCCCCGCTGCCGGACATGATCGAGCGCTTCACCGCGAGCAACGCGGTGGCGAGTCTGTTGGCCGTCCCGCCCCAATCCTCCCACCACGCCGTGGATATCGGCGATGACGGCCTTATCCTCGGTGTGACGCCAATGCGCGATCTGCGTCATTGGGAAAACGGTGGCTACTTCGTATTCCGCCCGGAGATCTTCGACGAGCTCGGCGAGGACGAAGATCTCGTCGAGGACGCGCTCGTCCGGCTGGTTCGTCGAGGTCGGGTCATTGCCTACCCGTACAAGGGGTACTGGTCGCCCGCGGACACCGTCAAGGAGCGGATACAGCTCGACGAGCGGTACCAGCGCGCCGACTGCCCGTGGATGATCTGGGACCCCGAGCGCGTGGGGCTCGACGCCTCTGCCGGTCCCGTTCCCGCTCAGAGCGCTTTGTCGGCATCCCTCCCCGTGGAGCGCTGACCTCGGTCGTGCTTCCCCTGCATCTCAAGCTGCCGGACGAACGACCCTTGTCCGTGTTGGCCATCGGCGCCCACCCCGATGATATCGAGATCGGGGCCGGAGGAACTCTGCTCACCCTCGCCGAGAGCCGGCCGGGTCTGCGCGCTCGCTATGTGGTTCTCACCGGAGCTGAGGAACGCCATGCCGAGGCCCGCAACGCTGCTGCCGCCTTCCTTCCCGGAGCCGACCTGACCGTCGAGCTGCACTCCCTGCCGGAAGGCCGGCTTCCTGCGGTGTGGGATCGCGTGAAGGACATCCTGGAGGAGGTGGCGTACAC
>Ga0181505_10026211_pt1 | contig 12646 bp, 5 predicted proteins | sample PEATcosm2014_Bin_5_FD_127743 | JGI IMG/M metagenome (GOLD analysis project Ga0181505, IMG submission 127743) | Metatranscriptome of peatland microbial communities from MTU Mesocosm Facility, Houghton, MI, USA - PEATcosm2014_Bin05_30_metaT... | ecosystem: Environmental > Terrestrial > Soil >...
CGCCTACAAAATCAGGAACGGAGCTGTGGCCGAGAAGCTTCGAGAGCTGCGAGAACGGGAATCCAAAGTCAAGGAAATGGGCGGTACTGCGGCGGTTGATGCGCAGCACGGACGAGGCAAACTTACAGCCCGAGAACGGCTTGACCTGCTCTTTGATCCGGGTACGTTCCTTGAAACAGATATGTTCATTCAGCATCGCGGCACGTTGTTCGGGATCGACAAGCTCAACATCCCCGCCGACGGCGTCATAACCGGTTTTGGCAAGATCAATGGGCGACCGGCGGCAGCTTTCTCTCAGGACTTTACGGCTCGCGCCGGAAGCCTGGGAGAGATGCACGCAAAGAAAATCTGCAAGGTCATGGACATGGCGCTCAAGGCAGGAATCCCCTTCATTGGCCTGAACGACTCGGGCGGGGCGCGCATACAGGAAGGGGTCGATTCGCTCTCTGGTTTCGGACAGATCTTCTATCGCAACTCTCTATGTTCCGGTGTTATCCCGCAGGTCTCGGCCATCATGGGACCGACCGCCGGAGGCGCCGTGTACTCGCCAGCCATGACCGACTGGATCTTTATGGTGAAGAACACCAGCTACATGTTCATCACTGGGCCGGACGTGATTCGAGAAGTGATCGGGGAAGAGATCAGCCAGGAAGAACTGGGTGGCGCCATGGCCCACAATGCAAAAAGTGGTGTAGCGCAATTCGCCGCCGAAAATGATCAAGACTGCATTGAACAGATCCGCCGGTTACTGTCTTTCCTGCCCAGCAACAATCGGGAACATCCGCCTCGGATTGAGTCAGGTGACAGCCCGGATCGTTTGGTCCCAGCACTCGATAGCATCATCCCAGACAGTCCCGCGGCAGCCTACGATGTGAAGAATCTGATCCGGGCCATTGTCGACAACGAGGATTTCTTTGAACCGCATGCCTACTATGCCGAGAATATAGTCGTGGGTTTTGGAAGGCTGAATGGACGCACGCTCGGTGTCATTGCCAATCAGCCCAATTACCTCGCGGGCTGTTTGGATGTGGACTCCTCGGACAAGGCAACCCGGTTCATACGCTTCTGTGACTGTTTCAACATTCCCATGCTGACCATTGCGGATGTGCCGGGCTATCTGCCCGGCTCCGATCAGGAGTGGAGCGGAATCATTCGCCACGGCGCGAAATTGCTCTGGTGTTATTCCGAGGCCACGGTTCCAAAAATGACGCTGATTACACGAAAGAACTATGGCGGCGCATACATTGCCATGTGCTCCCGTCATCTCGGCGCCGACATCGCGCTCGCCTGGCCTACGGCAGAGATTGCCGTGATGGGCGCGGAGGGCGCAGCAAGCATTATCTTCCGCCGCGATATTCAGGAAGCTTCCGACCCAAAGGCAAAACGGCAGGAAATGATCGCCAAGTATCGATCGGCATTTTACAACCCATATGCTGCAGCTTCTCGCGGGTACATCGACGCGGTGATTGCACCGAGCGAAACGCGAGTACGGCTCATAGAGATTCTGGAAACTCTTTGCAACAAGCGGGAACTACGGCCTCGCAGAAAGCACGGGAACATCCCGCTCTAGTTGAGAAGGTGACCCCTCGGGGGAGGCGAAGAACGTCATGGTTGAGACAGTTCATTCATCGTTGCAAGTATCGAATTGGTTGGAGCCGGCGCGAATCCTGTTTCTGATGATTCATCTTCTGGGACTCGCACTGTTTTCCTATATTGTTGCCCGGCGCATGCAGCCACTGCTTCGGGGTGAGCGCGATGTTCGCTTTGACAGGCCATGGATCCGACTGGAGAGAGTTCTCCAGTATTGGTTGGCACAGTGGAAGCATCCGCGATACCGAGGTGCCGGAATCCTACATATCCTTATCTTTGCAGGGTTCATTACGCTGGCAATGCGATCGTTCGCGCTCATTATCTTCGGGCTCTCCGACAGCTTCGGCTTCCCGGGAGAAGTTGGCCATCTTTACGAATTGCTCACGGATTGGTCGGCGACCGTTGTCTTACTTTGCATGATTGTTGCGATCGTTCGCCGGACTGTCTTCAAACCAGCGCGTTACGCTGTGCCGGAAAGATACGGAAAAGGTCATCCGGGCGACGCCATTTTTCTCCTGGGACTGATCGCAATCTTGATGTTGTGCGATATCTTTTTTGCCGCCAGCAATGCGGCTGCCCATGAGCAACAAGGCAAGGTCGTGGAATCGTTGGCTCTGCTGTCACTGCCAAGCATATTGAAGCAGGGTCTGATCTACGCGCCCCTGCCGATGCTGCTGAATACCCGCGTTGCTATCTGTATTCTGCATGAGTTCACGTTCTACTTCTTGCTGTGTTACCGGCCATTTGGAATTCAGTTCCATGTGATCACTTCCATATTCAATGTTTATTGCGCAAAGCTGGACCGCGGGACGGTGAAGCCTGTCCGGTGGGGCGTGGCCAATCTGGATGACGTGAATTCCTTCGGCGTCAAACGGTTCGAAGACTTCACATGGAAGCACATGCTCGATTTCTACTCGTGCGCAGATTGCGGGCGCTGCTCGGATAATTGCCCGGCGAACGCTGCGGGAAGGCCGCTGTCACCGAGATTCATCTCAATTAAGGCGCGCGATTTCAGCTTCCAGCATTATCCAGTTTTCAGCCGCTCGAAGGCGGATGGCGTGGCGTTTATTGGCGGACTTTATTCGGAGGACGAGATCTGGTCTTGCACCACCTGCGGAGCCTGCGAGGAAGAGTGTCCGCTGATGATCGAATACATTGACAAGATCGTCGATCTGCGGCGCGGTCTGGTCGATGAAGGCCAAGTCCCGCAGTCCATACAGAAGGCAATGAAAGCGCTGGAAAGCCGCGGCAATCCCTATGGAAAAATGCCGAAGAAGAAGGCGGATTGGACGACGGCCCCGGAGTTCCGTGAAAGCTGTCAGGTGAAGATTCTGGATGACAAGCAGAGTGCCAAGACTTTGTACTTTGTCGATAGCATCACCTCCTACGATGACCGGATTCAGGCGATTGGGCGCGCCACTGCGCGAATTCTGGATCACGTCGGAGAGAGCTTTGGAATCCTGGGAGCCGCGGAGAAAGATAGCGGTCACGAGGTTCGGCGTTTTGGCGAAGAGACACTCTTCCAGTCATTGCGCGATAAGAACCTGGAGGCCATCAAAGCATCCGGTGTCACGCGAATCGTAACGTCCGACCCACACGCTTTCAACGCGCTGAAGAAAGATTACGGAGATCTTCCACCGGTAGAGCACATCAGCCAGTTGATTGCTCGAAATGTAAAGGACGGCAACATCAAGTTCGATCCAGTGAAGAACGATGATGCTGTTTACGCCTACCACGACCCGTGCTACCTGGGGCGGCACAACCAAGTTTATGACGACCCGCGCAATGTGCTGGATGCAATTCCAGCGTTGAAGCGAGTTGAAATGGAACGCTGCCGCGACCGCTCGTTCTGCTGTGGCGGCGGTGGGCTCATGTTGTTCTACGAACCGAAGGAAGACCAGCGCATGGGAGTGCTGAGAGTAAAGATGGCTGCCAAGGCCGGAGCCAATGTCATTGTAACCGCATGTCCGTTCTGCATGGTGAACATGGAAGACGCCATCAAAGTTGCGGGCATGGAAGGCAAGATGACCGCCATCGATTTGGCGGAGCTGGTGGATCAACAGTTAGTGAGGCGAGATTCCGTAGGCGATTCGAGCAAACCGCTGATCGCAACAAGCGATGTGCGGTAGTTGGTTAACTTTTCTAGGAGGCTGAAAGTGGAAATTTTAGTTTGCGTAAAACGGGTGCCCGACACTTCTGAAAACGAGATCGAACTCAACAGTGCAGGGAACGATATCGACCGCGACGATTTGGTGTACTCCGTGAACGAGCCTGATAACTACGCAGTCGAAGAGGCTCTCCAGATGGTGGAGAAGAGCGGCGGGAATGTCACCGTGGCCACGGTAGACAGTGAAGAGGGCGAGGAGATCCTGCGGCGCGAGTTGGCCATGGGGGCAAAGCAGAGCGTACTGATCTCTGACGAAAGCTTCAGTGACTCAGACGGTGCAGGTGTTGCCAAGCTCCTCAAAGCTTTCGTACAGAAGGGTAAGTATGACCTGATTTTGACCGGAGTGCAGGCCGACAACGGAGCGGCCGAAGTGGGCGGCATGCTGGCAGCGATGCTTGACTATCCGTTTGCGTCCCTCGTCAATTCGATCGAAGTCCTGAATGGCAACAAACTCAAGGTCAGCCGCGAGATTGAAGGCGGCAATAAGGAGATGAACGAGATCGATCTACCTTGTGTGCTGTCGATTCAAACCGGTATCAACCAGCCTCGTTATGTCGGAATGCGAGGCATCCGGCAAGTGGCGACGGTGGAGATTCCGACACTCGGTCCTGCGGAGCTGGGTATTGACGCTGCTTCCGTCGGAAAGTCCGGCGCCAAGGTGCGGCGCACGGATTACTTCGTACCCGTACTGGGCAAGGGAGCCGAGATACTCAATGGCAGCAGAGAAGAGGTTGTCGACAAGGTGATTGAGTTGCTGAGAGCCAAAGGAGGACTGCAATGACAGCTAGAATTTTTGCTTATGTTTCGCATACCGGGGGCGTGCCGGATGACTCAGCATCCGAGTTGCAGGTTGCAGCCAAGATGCTCGATGCTGGTGCTTCCACGACTGCCATTGTCTCTGGCTTCGGTCCGAAGCTTGATGCGGCTTGCAGCACTCTCCAGAACACATTCGGTGAGATATGGAAAATCTCAAATGAAGCGCTCGCTTACCCGAACGCCGAAATGGTGCGAAAAGCCTTGTTGTCTGTTATCCCGCGCGGCAGCATCGTTCTGCTTTCTCACTCTCATTTCGGTGTCGACTTGGGGCCGGGACTTTCGGTCAAGTTGGAATCCGCATATGTCTCCGACGTTATGGCCCTCGAAGGGATCAAAGGGAGCAATCTCAAGGTGGTTCGTCAGGAGTTTGGCGGTCAGGCCAGTGCGCATGTTACATGCGATCTCTCCTCGGGTGCGGTGCTCACTCTACGCCCCGGCATATTCAAAGCAACCGAGAATCCGCGTGCTGCAGGGACCGTTATCGATAAGTCCTCCTCTGTGGTCAACCTGTCTGCCGGACGGCGTTATCTGGAAACGATAGCTCCGGAAGCCGGAGACGTGGATATCAGCAAAGAGGCCTGTCTGGTTTCGATTGGACGCGGCATTCAGGAGCCGGAGAACGTGGCGATCGCGCAGGCGTTGGCCGACGCAATCGGCGCAGCGGTGAGTTGTTCTCGTCCTGTAGTCGATGCCAAGTGGTTGCCGAAATCCCGCCAAGTAGGGTCCTCTGGTCAAACTGTCAAGCCCAAGGTTTATATGGCTTGCGGCATCAGTGGTTCGTTCCAGCATTTGGCAGGACTCAAAGGCAATCCTTTCATCATCGCCATTAATAAGAATCCCAAAGCACCTATCTTTCACGTGGCAGACGTGGGGGTTGTTGATGACCTTCTGGAGTTCTTGCCAGCGATGACAACCAAAATCCAAGCAATGATGAAGGTGAAATAGAGGCCCGCCATGATCTCAAAGAAGACATTGAAACTGAGCTTGAAGTCCCTACATGACTTTGGCAAGAAGAACCTTCCCGACAACGTATTGAGTGATCTGGATGCCCGTGACGAATGTCCAGTGGACATCATTCACACGATGTGTGATCCCAAAGGAATTGGCATTCAACTGCTCTTCATACCCGAGGAGTACGGCGGTTTCGGCGGCGGTGCTTTCGATGTGTATTGCGTCTGCGAAGAGATGGCGCGCACCGATCTGGGAGTCGCGACAGCTGTTCTCGCCACATTCCTCGGCAGCGATCCGATCTTTGTCGGCGCCACCCATGAGCAGAAGAAGCTCTGGTTGGGCCGCATTGCGGATGAGGGATTATTGTTCGCCTACGGCGCCACAGAGCCTGAAGCGGGAAGCGATCTTGGCGCTCTCAAGAGCACAGCGGACCGCGTGACGACAGAGGATGGCCGCATCACCGGCTATAAGATCAACGGCCTGAAACAGTGGATCAGCAATGGCGGCATCGCCGATGCCTACACGATTTTGGCTGCCACTCCAGCCGGGCCGAGTTGGTTCATTCTGGAGAAGGGCGCGCCGGGCTTCAAGCATGACAAACCGGAAGACAAGCACGGCATTCGCCTCAGCAACACAGCTGCACTTGCCCTCGACAATGTATATGTCGATGCCGACCGATTGATTGGAGGAGTGGAGGGGGAGGGGTTGAACCAGGCGCAGGTGGTGTTTGGATATACGCGCTTGATGGTTGCGACCTTCGGCCTGGGAGGGGGCTGGGCCGCGCTGGACAGGGCGATTCCTTACTCCGCGAAACGCATTCAGGCCGGAGCACCGCTTTCGGAGAAGCAGGGATATACACACAAACTGATTGTGCCGAACGTGGCTCGACTGGAAGCCGGACGCGCCTCCATTGAAGAAACCGCAGAGCGCATCGATGCCGGGGAAGGTACCCTCAACACCGAGGGCGCCATTGCAAAGTATATGGCGACCGAGGCCGGGAACCTGGCGGCTGACGCCAGCATTCAGGCACTGGGCGGCTACGGCTATACCCACGAATACATGGTGGAAAAGATCAAGCGCGACGTTCGCATCACGCTGATCTACGAAGGTACCTCTGAGATTATGGAGATGACAATCAGCCGCGATCGCTGGCAGCTTCATCTCAAGACGCGCGGGCAGTACTATCACGATCAGGCAAAGAAATTTGAACAGATGCATGCCGCTCATCCGCAAGTGGGCGCCAACATCGCCGCGCTGGCCTTCCATGCTCTGGCAGAATTACTGGAGAAGTCGCGTTCCGCGCACCTGACCCGTCACCAACATATCCTGCTTCGCCTGGGCGAGTTGATCGCATATGCGGAGTCGGCCGGAAGCCTGGCCCGCCGTGCGTCACTCATGGCTGAGGGCAAGCTCAACGAAAAAGCCAATCAGCGCTTTGACGTAACCTCATTTTCGGCGATCAGCCGAATCTTCGCACGTGAGGCAGCACTCAAGGTCGCAGAGGAAGGGTTGCGCTGGGTCTGCGGCGCCGGTGGTTTAGAGGAGTCAGAGGTGGCAGCGTTTGAATCACGCTTGGGCCTGCCAGCCATCCACTGTGCTCAGCTCGGACTGATTGCTGACATGGATTCTGTCGCCGACGCGCTGTACAAGCGTGCGCCAAAAGCACAGGTCCTTAGCAACGCAGTTCTTGCGAATTGATCACGAATTGATACTGTCTGGCGCATGTTGCCGGATTTATTAGGGGTGCCATCATGGAAGATACAGCCTATCGAGCTATCGCAATCGTGGGAGCCGGTGCAATTCTACCTGACGCTCCGAATGTTGAAGCATTCTGGAATAACATTAAGACTGGACGTAACTGCATCAGTGAAGTTTCACCGGAGCGTTGGGATCCAGAGTTGTACTATGACGCCGACCACAGTGCGCCTGACAAGACCTACTCGAAGATTGGCGGCTGGGTGAGAGTTCCTGTGGGATCCGTTCAAATGGAAGTTGCCCATTCCGCCACGTGTGGCACAGGCCATGGATTTGGCGCAGCAGTGGGGATTGGCCTGTACCCGCGAGGCGCTGGAAGACTACGGGTATCCGGACCGCCAATTGGATCGCGATCGAACGGCGGTAATTCTCGGCAACGCCATGGCCGGTGAGAAACATTATCTGACCTCCTTTCGCGTGTACTTTCCGGAATATGCGCGGGAGCTGAACGCATGTGCGAGTTTCGCCACGCTGCCAAAGACCCTCCAGAAGGAGATTACCCAAGAACTGCACAACCGGATGGGAAAACTTCTCCCTGAAGTCACCGAGGACAGCATGCCGGGCGAATTGGCCAACTGTCTCGCGGGACGCATTGCGAACATACACAACTTCCATGGGCCAAACTACACGGCGGACGCAGCTTGCGCCTCGACGATGGCTGGGCTGAATGCAGCCGTATATGGACTGGTGGAGCATGACTTCGATTTTGCAATTGCCGGTGGGCTTGACCGGAATATGGGTGTTCACACCTTTGTTAAGTTTTGCAAGATCGGCGCACTCTCGGGAACCGGTACACGACCCTTTGCCGAAGGCGCGGACGGCTTCGTCATGGGGGAGGGTGCCGCGGTCTTTCTGCTCAGGCGCCTGGCCGATGCAGAGCGCGACGGAGATAAAATCTACGCGGTTATCCGCGGCATTGGGGGCTCAAGCGACGGCAAGGGAAAGGGAATAACGGCGCCCAACCCGGTCGGCCAGCGGTTTGCCATCCAGCGCGCCTGGCTCAATGCCGGGCTTTCCCCTGCTTCAGCAACCATGATTGAGGGTCACGGCACCTCGACGATGGTGGGTGATACTGTCGAAGTGCAAAGCATGTCCGAGGCGCTCAATGGATTTAACCTTCCCAAAGCCTCGGTTGCACTGGGCTCGGTGAAATCGAACATCGGGCATCTCAAGGGAGCGGCTGCCGCTGCTGGGTTACTGAAGGCAGCCTTATCGTTGCGCGATAAAGTGCTTCCTCCCAGTATCAATTGCGGGCACACCAATCCCAGCGTTGATTTTGACCATTCCCCTCTCTACGTCAACACCGAGTTGAGACCCTGGGAAGTTCCTGAAGACGGCGTGCGCCGAGCTGGCTTGAGTGCATTCGGTTTCGGTGGGACCAACTTCCACCTGGTGCTCGAGGAGTACATTCCTCACCGGCTTAACGGAAATGGCAGGCGATCCGTAGCGATCGGCGACGTGACGGGAGCATTGAGCAACACCAGTCCGGCGGCATCGAGCGCGGAGGCAGCTGTTCCTAGTGCGGCTGTTGCTGGTGCGGCTGTTGCTGGTGCGGCTGTTCCTAGTGCGGCCGTTCCTAGTACGGCTGTTCCTAGTGCGGCTGTTGCTAGTGCGGCTGTTGCTGGTGCGGCTGTTCCTGGTAAGGCGCCATTGCGGGGTGCTCTGGTAATCGGTGCCGACTCATCCAACGCCTTAGCCGAGCGTTTGCGCAAGGTGCAGCAGGCTGCGGCGGAAGGTAAGGCTCCAGATCTAGCGGCTCCGGCCGAAGCAGACCTCCGCTCCCCCGAACGTCTCGCGATTGACTACGGGGACGCCGCTGAGTTGGCAGACAAATCGGCGAGGGCACTGAAGGCCCTTGCCGCAGATCAGCTGCCCATCTGGAAGGCCCTGCGGGCGCAAGGAATTTACCGCGGTCACGGTCCGGCACCCAAGGTCGCGTTCCTGTATACCGGCCAGGGATCGCAATACGTGAACATGCTCCAGGCGCTCCGTCGGGCCGAACCCATCGTCGCCAAGACTTTTGAGGAAGCCGATCGTGCTCTCCACTCACTGCTCGGCAAGCCTCTCAGTGAATTCATCTTCATCGACGGTGAAGATCCCGATGCGGTAGCGAAAGCAGAGGACGATCTGCGACGGACCGCTATCACACAACCCGCCGTCATCGCGACAGATGTTGCGATGACTCGACTGTTAGCCGCATATGGAATTCACCCCGATATGGCGATGGGCCATAGCGTTGGCGAGTACGGTGCCCTGGTTGCCGCCGGAGCTCTTCCGTTCGAAGATGCGATGGAGGCTGTCAGCGCCAGGGGACGCGAGATGACGAATGTCTCGTTGGGAGACGATGGCCGTATGGCAGCCATCTTTGCGCCGATGGAAGAAATTGAGAGGATTCTGAAAACGATCGACGGTTATGTGGTGATCGCCAATATTAACAGTAGGAGCCAGGGAGTGATCGGCGGGGCGACCAAGCCCGTTGAGCAGGCGATGGAACTCTTCCTGCAAGCGGGATACAACGCTGTGCCGCTTCCTGTAAGTCATGCCTTCCACACGTCGATTGTAGCCGGGGCCAGTGAGCCGCTGAAACGGATGTTGGAACGCTTGCGTCTGCAGGCACCGCGCTTGCCCATCATTGCAAATATCAATGGAGAGTTTTATCCCACCGGCGCGGACGCTAAGTCGCGGATGGTGGAGATGTTGGCCTTGCAGGTAGCAACGCCGGTGCAATTTGTGAAAGGGCTGCAAACTCTATACGCAGCCGGGGCCCGTGTTTTTGTTGAGACCGGACCGAAAAAGGCGCTGCAGGGTTTTGCCGAGGATGTGCTCGGTGAACACGGCGACGTGCTCTCTCTATTCACCAACCATCCAAAGCTAGAGGACACCATGGCCTTCAATCAAGCATTATGTGGTTTATTTGCATCAGGACTGGGACGTGGGCAGGTCGCAAGTTTGCGTGAGGTCACGGTGGAATCCGCGCAACCCAACGCATCCATTTCTGTGAATAACACGGAACCTCCTTCGTTCGTGGCAGACGGGGATCGCAAGCAGGAAAATCCCGTTAACTCGTCGAACGCTCCCGTGGTGATTACTGGCGCGTCGCTGGGGCTGCCCGGGACCGAGCACATTTTCGACGATGCCAACATCGGCCGCATCCTTCAAGGAGAGCAATTCATCCATCTCATCCCCATGCAATTCCGCCGTGAGATGCTCGACAAGCACATTACGCGGCTGGTGAAAAGCGACAACGGCGGATCATTTGAGACGATTGGCGATCTCAAAGACGTGATCAAGCTGGCGGGCCGCGGTGGGGCGTTCGATATTGAATCGGAGTATGGGGTGTCCGCCGAACTCTCTGCTCTTCTTGATCGGACTACGTCTCTGGCGATGGCTTCGGGAATCGATGCGTTGCGTGACGCAGGAATTCCCCTTGCCATGCATTACAAGACGACGAGCAAAGGAACGCAGTTGCCGGAACGCTGGTTGTTGCCAGATTCCATGCGTGACGACACCGGCGTGATCTTCGCTTCGGCATTTCCCGGATACGACTCCCTCGCCGAGACGCTTTCGGAGTATTACGAGGACCGCCTCCGCCACGAGCAGCTGTCCATGCTGGAGGAGCTGCAGGCCCGGGCAGCAGAGTTGAATGGTCACTCTGCCCTGGCGCAGGAAATCCTCCATCGCATGGACGATCTACGCGTCGCGGTGGATCGAAATCCGTATCTCTTCGACCGGCGCTTTTTGTTCAGAGTCTTGCCGATGGGACATTCGCAATTTGCGGAGTTTATCGGTGCCCGGGGACCAAACACACACATCAATGCCGCCTGTGCCAGCACCGCGATGGCCGTCTCGCTCTCCGAAGACTGGATCCAGGCTGGACGATGCCGCCGGGTAATTGTCGTCTCAGCGGACGATATAACATCCGATCATTTGCTCGGATGGATGGGTGCCGGCTTCCTGGCCAGTGGCGCGGCAGCTACGGACGATGTAGTAGAAGATGCAGCCATTCCCTTTGACCGCCGCCGCCACGGCTTGATCATCGGAATGGGAGCTGCTGCCCTCGTCGTTGAGAGCGCCGACTCGGTACGTGAGCGCGGACTTCAGCCGATCTGCGAAGTTCTGAGCTCGGTTGCGGTGAACAGTGCTTTTCACCGTACTCGTCTTGACATACATCACATCTCCCAGGTGATGGAGAAGCTGGTTGCAAAAGCCGAAGCGCGTGAAGGGATTTCGCGTAGCGAGATCGCTCCACGAATGGTTTTTGTCTCCCATGAAACCTACACACCGGCGCGTGGTGGCAGTGCCTCGGCCGAGATCAACTCGTTGCGTAACGTCTTTGGGGACAGCGCGGATCAGATCGTGATTGCCAATACCAAGGGCTTCACCGGTCACGCCATGGGTAGCGGCATCGAGGATGTTGTCGCTGTAAAGTCTCTTGAAACAGGATGTGTGCCGCCTGTTCCTAATTTCAAAGAGGTTGATCCTGAGTTGGGAACCTTGAACCTGTCCAAGGGTGGCGTTTATCCCGTGGAGTATGCGTTGCGATTGGCGGCGGGCTTCGGTTCACAAATCAGCATGACCCTGATGCGTTGGGTCCCGACGAAAGACCACATCCATGCAAGTCAGAATGCACTTGGCTACACTTACCGCATCGTTGATGAGGAAGCATGGAAGGCCTGGCTCAGCGAAATCGCAGGTACGCCCGAGGCAGAGTTGGAAGTGGTGAACCGCACGCTGCGTGTTTATGACGCAAAATTGCCGGTGACTGCGTCCAAAGTCGTCCAGGTCTTCCAACCGGCTCCCGCGCCCGCGGAAACGGTGCAGAAGTCGAACGGCAAGTCAGTGACCGATGTTCAACCGGTTGCTGTTAAAGTGCCATCGAAGCAAGTGCCACCCGTGCAAGTGGCGCCCGCACAAGTGGCCCCTGTGCAAGTGGCCCCTGTGCAAGTGACACCTATACAAGTGATACCGAAGCAAGTGACGCCAAAGCAAGAGCCGCTAAAGCAAGAGCCGCCAAAGCAAGAGGCCCCTGTGCCAGTGGCTTCCGTGCAATATAAGACCGCCCAGGCGGAGTCGAGCTTGCATGCTCAACCGGTTGCAGCGACGCCGACTGTTGAAACTGTCCCTGCCACGGTGACCGATAAGGTGAAGGGGCGAGTGCTGGATTTGGCGCCAAAACCGGCGATCGTGACGGCGCCTGCACCCGCTCCCCCTCCAGCCATTGCGCACCATGTTGACTCCACCGACGCTGTTTCGGTCGAAACGGTATCGAACGAGAGCATCAAGGAGAAAGTACTGGAGATTGTCGCCGAGAAGACTGGGTATCCCAAGGAGATGCTTGACCTAGACCTGGATCTTGAGGCGGACCTC
>Ga0181505_10039692_pt1 | contig 12144 bp, 4 predicted proteins | sample PEATcosm2014_Bin_5_FD_127743 | JGI IMG/M metagenome (GOLD analysis project Ga0181505, IMG submission 127743) | Metatranscriptome of peatland microbial communities from MTU Mesocosm Facility, Houghton, MI, USA - PEATcosm2014_Bin05_30_metaT... | ecosystem: Environmental > Terrestrial > Soil >...
GCCGGAGGCAACAATCACGGCATTCGCCTTGGTTCTTCCATCCGGCGAATTCAAAGTCGAGTAGCTCATCCATGGTCCGCCCGGAGGAAATACCTTTAAGTAACCGAGCGGCCCAGTGGGAATCACAGTAACGTTCAACGAATAGGCTGCCGCAGATGGCGGAACGTTGGCTCCGCAACTGCCAATTTTCCACGGAATAATTCCGAAGGCTATACCTCCGGGAAATGGGTTGGGGCGCGTATCAACGAGGCGGCAAGGGGGCACTGCTACGAACTGCAGCGGCCCGATGTTGACGCCGACCAGGTTAAGGAAAACGGTTACCCGGTTGCGACGCTGTCCGCAGTCACGACATCCGGCCACCCATCACCATTAAAGTCGCCCACAGCTACGCCGGTTGTACCGCTCGTTGTGGTAGACCACACGAAATTTGCGCCGAAATAACCGCCGGCAGCGGGCGCACCCATAAGCACATCCAAGCCGTATTGAGTGTCGTAATTCGCCGCCGCAAAGTCCATCAGACCATCACGGTTGAAATCCGCGATAGCGATTGGCCCAGTGCTGCCGGCTCCGTCAACCGGGAGACAGGCTGTTGAAAATGTCCCGTCTCCGTTGCCAGGTAGCTCCTGCAGCTCGGGGACCGCATTCAGCAGCACATCCAACTTGCCATCCTGATTGAAGTCCGCCACAGCCACAGCCGAGCCGGCGGAATACTGTGTGAGTAAGACTTGCCCCGGCGAGAAGCTGCCATCGGGGTTCTGGAGAAATACCGCGATACCGGCATTCGGGTTGGCGATCGCACAGACGACGTCCAGGCGTCCGTCACCGTTGAGATCGCCCGCGGCGACATCGACCAACGAATAGCTTCCGCTGCTGAGCAGGACTGGCGCCTGGAATGTGCCGTCGCCCTTACCGTATAGAATCGCGGCGCTGCCATTGCCGCCGATCAAGACGTCCTGCTTGCCGTCACCGTTTACGTCGGCAGCTTTAATGGTGAGTCCGCTCACACCCGAGACCGTAGAGATCGGAGTCCCGAAGCTGCCATTGCCGCTTCCCAGCAAGACGATCACTTCGCTGGTAAACCCGTCGACGGAGCCGGTGATCACTGCAATGTCGAGATTGCCATCGTTATTGAAGTCCGCAACCGCCACTTGCATGGGCACGCCCGGCGGGAGATTGTAAATGACCGGGGCGGCGAAAGTTCCATTGCCGTTCCCCAGCATCACCGCGACGGTGTCCTGATCCTGATTGACGACAACGAGGTCCAGTTTGCCGTCACAGTTGAAGTCGCCAACAGCAACATCTACAGGCTTGGTGCCGCCGGTCTGATACGAAGTACCCTGATTAAACTGCAGGGGCAGATAAGGAGGAATCGAAGGATTCAGCATGGATTTCCCCGCTCCATGCGCGACAGTTGGTTTCGTGAGGATCCTCTGCGCGGTTGCGGGCACCGCCGGCAGCACGAGGATTAGAAACAACACAGCCACTCCCAAGCAGCGAAAATTCTTCATTGTTTTTCTCCGGTACTGCTTTTGTCTATCGATCGCGGGGGACGATCTGGGAAAAGCCGAACAGCAGGAACTGTAAACGCCCCGAACTGTCTCATCACCGGCCGAGAAGTACAATGCAAAAGTTTGCAGTATTTTGCAAAATTGCCGCAGTCCTAGATAGTGGCTTCGATTCAATCGCTTAGCTGGGTTCTTACGCCCAAAATGGGTTTTCCCGAGGAACTCGGGGCCTATTTGTGGCCAAGACTGGAGGTTGGCCGGTGCCGTTGTCCGCTCTTTTGCCGAAAGGGTGGGATCGCGTAGGTTCTCGAACTGGCGACGCGTACTTTTTTTCTACCGTCGAACGGCCGTGCCCGACTGCTATAAAGCAGGCGTTCCGCAGAACTGTTCAAATGCTCTCTTCAACTCGGACGCGATTGCAGCGGGGTCGCTGCGCTCGATGTCGCTGCGCTGCATCATGTAGAGCAACTTACCATCGCGCAGAATGGCGATGGACGGCGAGGACGGCGGGTATCCCGTGAAGTAGCTGCGGGCGCGTTCCGTCGCTTCCGTGTCCTGTCCGGCGAAAACCGAAAACACCTTGTCCGGACGCGAGGCATTTTGCAATGCCGCTCGCACCGCCGGACGCATACGGCCTGCCGCGCATCCGCAAATAGAATTCACCACCACCATCGCCGTACTTGGCTGGGTGGAAATTGTCCGATCTACCTCTTCCGCAGTGCGCAATTCCTGAACTCCCAGGCTGGTCAGTTCTTCGCGCATCGGCGCAATCATGATTTCGGGATACATATTTTCTCCTCTTGGTTCCACACGGTAGTCAGAAGAGAAATAGCCCGGAGCTTGCGCCCCGGGCTCGGTTGATTGTGAGCGATCTTACTCCGCCACCAGCTCTTCCCCTTCGTTCTCGCCTTCATGCCGGAGCAGTTCCAGCGCGCGTTCGGCTTCTTCGTACGCGGCCGTAACCTCCTCCTGCACCTTCGCGGCAGCCTCTTCCATTTCCTGCGAGAGCCGGACATTGCGGTAGTACTCCATGCCGGTGCCCGCGGGAATCAGACGGCCCACGATGACGTTTTCCTTCAGGCCGCGCAGGTGATCGACGGCGCCCTGGATAGAGGCTTCCGTCAGCACGCGCGTGGTCTCCTGGAACGACGCCGCTGAGATGAACGAGTCGGTCGAAAGCGACGCCTTGGTGATGCCCAGCAGCAGCGGACGGCCCGTAGCCGGCTTGCCGCCGTTGGCAATCGCCTTCTCGTTCTCTTCGCGGAAGCGGAACTTGTCGATCTGCTGTTCCAGCAGGAACGACGTATCGCCCACGTCCTCCACCTTCACCCAGCGCATCATCTGGCGAACGATGACCTCGATGTGCTTGTCGCTGATGTTCACGCCCTGCAAGCGGTAGACTTCCTGGATTTCGTTGACCAGGTAAGCCTGCAGCTCTTTTTCGCCCAGCACGGCAAGAATGTCGTGCGGGTTCAACGGGCCATCCATCAGCGGCTCGCCGGCGCGAATGCGCTCGCCTTCCTGTACGTTGATGTGAACGCCGCGCGGCACCTGGTATTCCTTCTCGGTGCCGTTGTCGGCCACGACGTAGATCTTGCGCTGTCCCTTGGCTACATCGCCGAACTTCACCACGCCATCGATCTCGCTGATGACCGCGGTTTCGTGCGGCTTGCGGGCCTCGAACAGCTCCTGCACGCGCGGCAGACCGCCGGTGATGTCCTTGGTCTTTGTGGTTTCGCGCGGGATCTTCGCCAGCACGTCGCCCGGCGTCACCGTGTCGCCATCCAGGATCATCAAGTGAGCGCGTGAAGGCATCAGGTAACGCTTGCTGCCCTTGGCGCCCTTAATGACGATGGCCGGCTGGCGCTTTTCGTCAGGCGAATCGACCACCACGTGACGCGACAGTCCCGTCACCTCGTCGACTTCTTCGTGCAGCGTCAGACCTTCCTGCAGGTCCTTGAACTGCACCGTACCGCCGATCTCGGTGAGGATCGCGAAAGTGTACGGATCCCACTCGACCATGACATCGCCGAGCGAAACCTGCGTGCCTTCTTCCACCTTGACCTTGGCGCCGTAAACCACCGCGTAGCGTTCCTTTTCGCGGCCTTTGTCGTCCACCACGGCGATGGAACCGTTGCGGTTCATCACCACCAGGAAGCCTTCCTTAGACCGGACCGTGATCAGGTTGACGAAACGCACCGTGCCATTGTTCTTGGCATCCAGGCGCGACTGCTCGCTCACGCGTGAAGCCGTGCCGCCGATGTGGAAGGTACGCATGGTGAGCTGCGTTCCCGGCTCGCCGATGGACTGCGCCGCGATAACGCCCGTAGCTTCACCCAGCTCGACCAGCCGTCCGGTCGCCAGGTTGCGGCCGTAGCACATCACGCAGACGCCGCGCTTCGACTCGCAGGTCAGCACCGAACGAATCTTCACCCGCTCTATACCGGCAGCCTGCACCGCGTTCGCCAGGTCTTCCGTGACCTCCTGGTTGATGTCGACGATGATGTTGCCCTCGTAGTCCTTGATCTTCTCCAGCGAGACGCGGCCCACAATGCGGTCGCGCAGCGGCTCGATGATCTCGCCCGACTCCACGATGGAAGTTACGTAGATGCCGTCGACCGTGCCGCAATCGTATTCGCTGATGATCACGTCCTGGGCGACGTCAACCAGTCGGCGAGTCAGATAGCCCGAATCCGCGGTCTTGAGCGCCGTATCCGCAAGGCCCTTACGAGCGCCGTGCGTCGAGATGAAATACTCCAACACCGTGAGTCCTTCGCGGAAGTTCGCGGTGATCGGCGTCTCGATGATCTCGCCTGAAGGCTTGGCCATCAGGCCGCGCATGCCCGAAAGCTGGCGGATCTGCTGTTTCGATCCGCGAGCGCCGGAGTCGGCCATAACGTAAATCGGATTGAGTTCGCCAACCTTGTCCTGCTGCTGCATGTCGCCGAACATTTCGTCGGCAACTTTTTCGGTGATCGCCGACCAGATCTCGACGACCTTGTTGTAGCGCTCGCCATTGGTGATGGCTCCGTCCAGATACTGTTGTTGCACTGCGATGGCCTGCTTCTCCGCGTCCTTCACCAATGCCGCCTTGCCGGCGGGGATGACCATGTCGTCGATGCCGATCGACAGGCCGGCCTTGGTGGCATAGTGGAAGCCGAGCTGCTTGATGCCGTCCAGCAACCGCACCGTCGTTTCCAGTCCGAAACGCAGGTAGCAGTAGTTGACGAGGTTGCCGCTGCCTTTCTTCTTCAGCAGGCCGTTGATGTACGGCATGTCAGGCGCGCCGCGCTTGATATGGTCGTTCATGATGGCGCGACCCACGGTGGTCGAGATGTATTGCCGCTCGAACATCGTTGGCTCGGTGTGGCTCACGTCCTGATCGTCGTACGCCGTGGTGAGATCGATGACCTCGCCGCTATAGCGCAGACGGATCGGCGTAAGTGTCTCCACTTCGCCCGCTTCCTTGGCCAGAATGACTTCGTCGATGTTGGCGAAAGCGCGACCCTCACCCTTGGCGCCCGGCTTGGCTTTGGTCAGGTAGTAAATGCCGAGAACCATGTCCTGCGTAGGCACGGTGATCGGCTGTCCCGATGCCGGCGACAGAATGTTGTGCGAGGCCAGCATCAACACGCTAGCTTCCACCTGCGCTTCCGGCGACAGCGGAATGTGAACGGCCATCTGATCGCCGTCGAAGTCCGCGTTGAACGCGGTGCAGACCAGCGGGTGGATCTTGATGGCTTTGCCTTCCACCAGCACCGGCTCGAACGCCTGAATACCGAGGCGGTGTAGCGTTGGCGCGCGGTTCAGCAATACCGGATGGTCCTTAATTACCTCTTCCAGGATGTCCCATACGATGGGCTCCTGCGCCTCCACCATTTCCTTCGCCTGCTTGATGGTGGTGCAATGCCCGGTCTGTTCCAGCCGGTGATAGATAAACGGCTTGAACAGCTCCAGCGCCATCTTCTTCGGCAGTCCGCACTGATGCAGCTTAAGGTCGGGACCGACCACGATGACCGAACGGCCGGAGTAATCCACGCGCTTGCCCAGCAGGTTCTGGCGGAAGCGTCCCTGCTTGCCCTTCAACGTGTCCGACAGCGACTTCAGCGGACGGTTGTTCGCTCCACGCAGCACGCGGCCACGGCGTCCGTTGTCGAACAGCGCGTCCACGGCTTCCTGCAACATGCGCTTTTCATTGCGCACGATCACTTCCGGCGCGTGCAGGTCCATCAGCTTCTTCAACCGGTTGTTGCGGTTGATGACGCGGCGGTAAAGATCGTTCAAGTCCGACGTGGCGAACCGGCCGCCATCGAGTGGAACCAGCGGACGCAGCTCCGGCGGAATAACCGGGATCACGTCCAGGATCATCCACTGCGGCTTGTTGCCGCTCTTGCGGAACCCCTCGACTACTTTGAGCCGCTTGGCATACTTCAGGCGCTTCTGCACAGACGTCTCGGTGCGCATCTTCTCGCGCAGCTCGGTCGACATCGAGTCCACTTCCACCCGCTTCAATAGTTCCTTGATGGCTTCGGCGCCCATCATGGCCTTGAAGCCGCTGGCACGGAATTCTTGGTCGAGTTCGCGGTACTTGGTTTCGTCCTTGATGACTTCGTGGTCTTTCACCGGAGCATCGCCCGCTTCCACCACCACGTAGGCTTCGAAGTACAGCACCGACTCCAGGTCACGCAGCGAAATGTCGAGGATGTGCCCGATGCGGCTGGGCAGTCCCTTGAAGAACCACACGTGCGAGCACGGCGACGCCAGCTCAATGTGGCCGAGGCGCTCGCGCCGAACTTTGGAGAGCGTTACCTCCACGCCGCATTTGTCGCAGATCACGCCGCGATGTTTCATGCGTTTGTATTTGCCGCACAAGCATTCCCAGTCCGTCACCGGACCGAAGATGCGGGCGCAGAACAAGCCATCGCGTTCCGGCTTGAAGGTGCGGTAGTTGATCGTCTCCGGTTTGGTGACTTCGCCGTGAGACCAGCTGCGGATCTTTTCCGGCGAAGCCAGGCTGATGCGGATGGCGTCAAAATCGGCGATCGGATTTCCGAGGTCGAATGGACTTGATCGGTACAAAATGTCCTCCTTCCCTGCGCGTCATCGCATGCGATGCGCCAGGGACTTGCGGCTCTTGCGCGGCCGCTATCGGCTCCCGGTGATTACCTTTTCGGCAAGTGCTGTCTCCTGCGCGGGAGCCACGGAGACAGCTGCCCTAATCCTTTGCGACTCCCCAGTTAGTCAGCCGCGACCGGAGCTTCCGGAGCAACCAGCATCTTGCGCTCGTTGGTCTTGATCAGCTCCACGTCGAGGCACAAAGACTGCAACTCGCGTATCAGTACGTTGAACGATTCAGGCACGCCCGGCTCGATGGCCGCTTCGCCTTTAACGATGGCCTCGTAAATCTTGGTGCGGCCATAAACGTCATCGGACTTTGCGGTGAGCAGTTCCTGCAGGATATAAGCGGCACCGTAAGCTTCCAGCGCCCACACTTCCATTTCGCCGAAGCGCTGGCCACCGAACTGCGCCTTGCCTCCCAGTGGTTGCTGGGTGATGAGCGAGTATGGTCCGATGGAACGCGCGTGGATCTTGTCGTCAACTAGGTGCGACAGCTTCAGCATGTAGATATAGCCAACCGTTACCGGCTGTTCGAACTTCTCGCCCGTCATGCCGTCGTAGAGATAGGCCTTGCCGGATTCAGGCAACGAGCCTTGCGCCAGCAGTGACTTGATCTCTCCCTCTTTCGAGCCGTCGAACACGGGCGAGGCGAAGTACACGCCATCTTTCATGCCGTCAGCTACGCGCTCAAGGGTTTCGTCATCCAGGCTGACGAGCTCGTCAACGAAAGGCGTGCCCTTGAACAAGGTCTTGAGTTCTTTGCGCAGCTGTTCCACCCTGGAGGTTTCCTTGATCAGCTCGCCGATCTTCTGCCCCAGAGCGTGACCAGCCCAGCCGAGATGCGTCTCCAGGATCTGGCCGACGTTCATACGGCTTGGCACGCCCAGTGGGTTCAGCACGATCTCCACCGGCGTTCCGTCGTCGAGGTACGGCATGTCCTCTTCCGGCAGAATGCGCGCGATGACGCCCTTGTTACCGTGGCGCCCGGCCATCTTGTCGCCCACGCTCAGTTTGCGCTTCATGGCGATGTAAACCTTCACCAGCTTAATGACGCCCGGCGGCAGTTCATCGCCCTTCTGCAGCTTCTCCACTTTCTCGCGGACGATCTTGCGCAGCACATCAATCTGGCGCGAGGTCATCTCCTCGATTTCGTCGATCTGTTCGTTGATGCGCGGGTCCTTGTCGGCGAACTTGATGCGCTTCAGGTTGCGAGTCGAAATGCGCTCGATGGTGTCACGATCCAGCACCACGCCCTTGGTCAGCAGGCGCTTGTTGGTGCGCTCGTCGTGCAGGTCGGCAAGCACTTCTTTGCCGCCCAGCAAAGCCTCAAGGCGTTTGAGACGCTCATCCGTGAGGATTCGGATCTCGTCCGCCAGGTTCTTCTCCAGCTTGGCAATTTGCTCGGACTCGATGAACTTGGCGCGTTCGTCCTTCTCCTGACCTTTGCGGGAGAAGATCTTCACATCGACCACCGTGCCTTCGATACCCGGAGGGCAGGTGAGCGAAGCGTCGCGAACGTCGCCGGCCTTCTCGCCGAAGATCGCCCGCAGCAGCTTCTCTTCCGGCGTCAGTTGGGTTTCACCTTTCGGCGTTACCTTGCCCACCAGAATGTCGCCGGCCTTTACGGCCGCGCCGATGCGGATGATGCCGCTCTCGTCGAGATCGCGCAGCGCCGACTCGCTGACGTTGGGAATATCGCGCGTCACCTCTTCCGGTCCCAGCTTGGTGTCGCGCGACTCAATCTCAAACTCCTCGATGTGGACGGAGGTGTAATAGTCGTCCTTCACCATCTTCTCGGAGACCAGGATCGCGTCTTCGAAGTTGTAACCGCGCCACGGCATGAAGGCGACCAGCACATTGCGGCCCAGCGCCAGCTCGCCCATGTCGGTGCAGGGACCGTCGGCGATCACCTGGCCCTTGGCGACGCGCTCGCCCTTCTTCACGATAGGACGCTGGTTGATGCAGGTGTTCTGGTTCGAGCGCTTGAACTTGGTGAGCTGATAAATGTCACTACCCACCTCGCGCGAGAGCTGCATCGGATGATGCTCGCCTTCGACGCGAACGATGATGCGCTCGGAGTCCACGGAATCGATAATTCCGCTGCGGCGAGCCAGCACCACTGCGCCGGAGTCGCGTGCTGTGACGCCTTCCATTCCGGTGCCCACCAGCGGCGCTTGCGCGCGTAGCAATGGCACCGACTGACGTTGCATGTTCGCGCCCATCAGAGCGCGGTTCGCGTCGTCATGCTCCAGGAAAGGCACCAGCGATGCGGCCACCGACACCAGCTGCTTCGGACTCACGTCGATGTAGTCAACCTCGTCGCGATTCACCAGCACGTAGTTGCCAGCCTTGCGAGCGTTGACCAGTTCCGCAACAATGCGGCCCTTGTCATCGATCTCGGCGTTGGCCTGAGCGATGACGTGACGGTCTTCCTCCCATGCCGACAGGTAGAACGAGAACGGCTCGAAGTCGATTGGCTTCTTGCGGCGTTCCTTCAGTTCGGCAATGGCCTTCAGGACCTCGGGCTTTTCCAGGTGATCGCCGACGCGGTAATCGCTGTCGCCAGCATTCACCACGCTGATGAAGTCGAGCACGCGGCCATTCTTCACCTTGCGGTAAGGCGACTCGATGAAGCCGTAGTCGTTGATGCGCGCATAGCAGCTCAACGACGAGATCAGGCCGATGTTCGGACCTTCCGGCGTCTCGATAGGGCAGATACGTCCGTAGTGCGTGGGGTGAACGTCGCGAACTTCGAATCCGGCGCGCTCACGCGACAACCCGCCCGGCCCAAGCGCGGACAAACGGCGCTTGTGCGTAATTTCCGACAGCGGATTCGTCTGGTCCATGAACTGCGACAACTGCGACGAGCCGAAGAACTCGCGGATGGCAGCCATCACAGGCTTGGCATTTACCAGGTCGTGCGGCATCGCCGTGGACATTTCCTGGTACACGCTCATCTTTTCCTTGATGGCGCGCTCCATGCGGACCAGTCCGATGCGGAACTGGTTCTCCAGCAACTCACCAACCGCGCGCACGCGGCGGTTGCCCAGGTGATCGATGTCGTCCACCGAGCCGATGTTCTTGCGCAACTTCAGCAGGTAACGAATGGTCCCGTAAAAATCCTCTGGCTCCAGCGTTCGATGGTCCAGCTTGGTGGCATCCTCGCTCTCGAACAGCTTGATGTTGAACTTCAAGCGTCCCACGCGGGAGAAGTCATACTTGCGGGCATCGAAGAACATGCCATGGAAGAGCGAGGTCGCGGTGTCCAGCGTCGGCGGATCGCCCGGACGCAGCTTGCGATAAATCTCGATCAGGGCTTCCTGCGGCTGCTTCACCGAGTCGCGACGCAAGGTCGCGCTGATCACCGTGCCAACGTCGTCGCGTTCAGGGAAGAAGACGTGGACTTCAGCAACCCCGGCATCCATCATCTTCGACAGCTTGTCGGCAGTGAGCTCCGAATTCGCTTCCAGCAGGATCTCGCCGGTGTTGACGTCGATAACGTCAGCCGCGACGAACGCGCCTTCCAAATCGGTGAGATCAGCTTCGATCTCGGAGATACGGTGCTTCTGGATTTCCTTCATCACCGCCGGCGTCACCTTGCGGCCGGAGTGCACGATCTCCTCGCCACCTTTGGTCGCAATTTTGTGGACCAGCTTCATGCCCAGCAGGTTAGTCGGCTTGTCCGATCCAGGCTCCAGCGTCCAGTAAAGGCTCTTGTCGCGGATGGCAATGCGATCGACCGTGTAGAAAGTGCGAAGGATCTCCTCGTCGGAACGCAGGCCCAGCGCCCGCAGGAAAATCGTTCCCAGGAACTTGCGCTTGCGATCGATGCGCACGTACAGCACGTTCTTCTGGTCGTATTCAAACTCGACCCACGAGCCACGGTACGGAATGATCTTGCCCAGGAAATAGGTGCGGTTGTTCGCGGTCTCGAAGAACACGCCCGGCGAACGGTGCAACTGGCTGACGATCACGCGCTCTGTGCCGTTGATGATGAAGGTGCCGTTAGCCGTCATCAACGGAATGTCGCCGAAAAAGACTTCCTGCTCCTTCATATCGCGGATGGAGCGGTTGCCGGTCTCGGGGTCTTTGTCGTAGATGGTGAGCCGCATGGTGACCTTCAGCGGAGCGGAATAGGTCATACCACGCTCTTCGCACTCGGCCACGTCGTACTTCAGCTGCAATCCCACGGGATCGCCGCACTTGTTACAGAAATCCGGTGTATTGGCGTTGTAGGTGCCGCACTTGGTGCACAGCACATCGCCCAGGTGGAACGGGTCGGTCTTCACCGTCGCGCCGCAGTTACGGCAGGTAGTGCGCAGGTGGTTCAGTCCCTTGAGGTGACCACACTTGCACTCCCAGTTGCCGATGGCGTACTCGACGAAATCCAGCTGCGAGACGTTGCGGAAATCGGTGATGGGAAAGACCGACTGAAACACGGCCTGCAGTCCGGCATCATCGCGCTCGCTGGGCAGCGAGTCCATTTGCAAAAAGCGGTCGTACGAACGCTTCTGCACCTCGATGAGGTTCGGAATCTGGATAGTCGCAGGAATTTTGGAGAAATCGAACCGATTTCGGTTGGCAGTCTTCTGTTGCGCCATGTATAAAGCTCCTAATCGTTACCGGCGATATTCGCGGGGTGCGCCACAAGCTCCGACTACTCGCTTGTCGAGCGCTCGCTCGCGTTGGCCGTGCAAACATTGCGGATGCGCGACAGGAAAGGCACCGTCGCACACTGAGAGGTTGAGAAAAAAAGAAGGACCTGATGCTGCCGCCACGCAAAAACGCGCCTGCGCTCTCGGAGACAGACTCCCCCGTGAGCGCCGCTTGAGGCGTCAAGCAATCCCATAACCATTTGGCCTGGGATTTCGGCACATTTCGTGCCGCGATGGTGTTGACTTCCCGCGCCAGTATTTTCAGGCCTTGTCTTCGTCCAGCCTGCCGTCGCGTCTGAGCTGACGCGATTGCCGGCCAAGCTAGCCGCCCGCCGTAACCTGTTTTGATGCTGGAATTCTCAAAAGGACTCCAGCGCTCAACGATGCCCGGGAATTCCGCGGTCCTCCCGCTGAGAGAACCGCTTTGCTTCCTCGGCTTCATCGCGCTTCCCCACGACCGCTCCGCCGCGGAGAAGAACGTAGCCGCCGCCTCGCAGATTGCGCAGGCAGCAGCGGCCAGAAACTCCGGTCAGCGCCTCCGGAGTGAGTTGCCCCGTGCCGTCCAAGCAACGGGGCGGGAAATCTTACTTCACTTCGACGGTTGCGCCCGCCTCGGTGAACTTCTTCTTGATACTCTCGGCTTCTTCCTTGTTTACGCCCTCTTTGATGGTCTTGGGCGCGCCGTCCACCAGGTCCTTGGCTTCCTTCAGCCCCAGGCTGGTGACTTCACGGACAGCCTTGATCACGTTGATCTTGTTCGCGCCAACGCCGGTGAGAACGACCGTGAATTCAGTTTTCTCTTCCGCCGGAGCCGCCGCCGCTGCCGCTCCGCCGCCTGCGCCCGCCATCACGACCGGGGCCGCAGC
>Ga0181505_10255926_pt1 | contig 12143 bp, 12 predicted proteins | sample PEATcosm2014_Bin_5_FD_127743 | JGI IMG/M metagenome (GOLD analysis project Ga0181505, IMG submission 127743) | Metatranscriptome of peatland microbial communities from MTU Mesocosm Facility, Houghton, MI, USA - PEATcosm2014_Bin05_30_metaT... | ecosystem: Environmental > Terrestrial > Soil >...
ACTGGATGTAACAGAACTCAGCAGCTCCATTGCTGCCTAGCTGAGAGTTTCAACGCTTGGGGGGAATAGGCGCAGTGATCCAGGTCACCCTAAGCGGTGACTCTGGCCGCACGGTAACGTGCTCAAAACAACTGGCTTGATAAACTCTGGGTTGCGTCAATAAGGGTCACATCGATAGGTGACTGTGATCACAGCGTCGCACGCCATCAGGAGAGAAACTCCATGGTAGTAGCGAGGTGCAGCTATGCCGATACTGTTGATGGCTCTGCTCGCATTGTTGGTATTTGGCCTTATTGGGGTTCTGCTGACAGCCGCGGTAGTTTTGGAGAATTCAAAGCGCGCACGTATAGCCAAAAGCGACGCCGCGCGCCCTGGAGCCTCCGGCGCTGTCCCCTCTCTTAATCCAAAACTTAGATAGGCGGGCGTGACGACGCACGTCGTTGACACGGAACCCGTCCGCAAAGGAGAAATCGCATGAGCACGCTTGTGCTCGATAAGGATAAGAAGGCCGACCTGGCTGGACCGGGAATCGGCGACTACAAAGAATTGGAAAAAGTTCTGCCGCGGAGTTACCGCTCCTTGCTGCCCCCGAAAGAGACACAGCAAGCCATCTTCCAAGTGAAGCGTTATATCGCGGATAACCTATGCAAAGAACTCAACCTGATGATGGTCGAAGTGCCGCTCATCGTGGACGTGGAGAGCGGGGTGAACGACATGCTGGATCGCGACGGGTCGCGCACGCCGGTTCAGTTCCATATCTCCAACGATCGCGACCTGCATCCCGTCGAGGCGCAGGTCGTGCAAGCCGCGACCAAGTGGAAACGCGCCGCTCTCAAGCAATTCGATTGCAAAGTTGGTGAGGGCATCTGCACTGACATGCGCGCCGTTCGCAAGGACTATTTCCTGGATCACGATCATTCGGCCTACGTCGATCAGTGGGATTGGGAGCGCGCCATTACCGCTGAGCAGCGCAACCTCGAGTTCCTCAAGGCGATTGTCGGCAAAATCTGGAAGGTGATGGTGGGCGCGGAAAAATTTGCGCAATTCCTGTTTCCGCAATTAAAAGACTCGCGCTATCCGGATCTGCCTGAGAAGCTGACCTTCTTGCATGCCGAGGAAATTCTCGACATGTATCCCGACCTGCCGCGCAAGCAGCGTGAGACCGCGGTGCTGCAGAAGTATCCTGCTGTCTTCATTATTGGCATTGGCTGGCCGTTGAAGGACGGCTATCCCCACGAGATGCGCGCCGCCGATTACGACGACTGGGTCACCGATACTCACGATCAAACCGGCAAAGACACACATGGGCTGAATGGCGACATCCTGGTATGGAACTCGGTTACCAAGCGGCGCCATGAACTAACGTCGATGGGCATACGTGTGACGGCCGAGACCCTAAAACAGCAGCTTACTATGTCGAAGCAGCTGGACTTTATGCAATTGCCCTATCACCAGGCGATCCTGAACAACCAGATTCCGCTCTCGATCGGTGGTGGAATCGGGCAATCGCGGACGTTGATGCTATTGCTCCGCAAAGCTCATCTTGGGGAAGTCAGCGTTACGGTGTGGCCGAAGGTGCTGAAGGAGATGTGCGCGGGGAAGAATATTATCGTGCTGGAGTAAGTATTGCCTACCAGAGGGGATAGTTTAACGACATCCCTGCGATTTTGCATTTCTGAACTTTCCGACAGGAGCGATTAGAGCAAGTGGAGGAATATTATGCGCGCAACGTGTGTGCGGACTGCGGTTGTGGGTTTATTGGCTCTGGTGATCTCCGGTTGTGGCGGAGGAATCTCAGTTCCTCCTCCTACACCTAAACCTGCATGCACGCCTGCGTCCCAGCCTGCGTTTGCTTATGTGTTGGATGATTATGCGAACACGGTTTCGATGTACACAGTGAACTCTTGCACTGGGAATCTTACTCCGACGGTACCGGCCACCGTCGCAACCGGAGCCAATAACTTCGGGTCCGAACAGATGGTCGTCGATCCTGCTGGTAGGTTCGCCTATGTAGCGAATCTTATGTCGAACGCGTTTGACCTTGCCACGATCTCGATGTTCACCATCAATTCCAGCACTGGGGTCTTGACCCCGACCGTTCCGGCCACGGTCCCAACTGGATTTTTGCCTCAAGGAATTGGGATCGACCCTGCCGGCAAATTCGTATACACGGCGAATAGTGACGACAATACGGTTTCCATGTTCACTATCAACCAGACCACAGGCGTCCTGACCCCAACCACACCGCCTGCCGTCTCGACTTTGGCTGACGTTTCGACCGGGACTGAATCGAGCCCGCTTGCCGTGATAGTAGATCCTTCAGGCAGGTTCGCCTACGCAGTCAATGAAGATGACGCTACGGTTTCGATGTTTACTATCAACGCCACCACTGGAATCCTCACGCCAATGACACCCGCTACGGTGTTTACAGGGCCCATTCCTTTTGGGATCGCCGTGGATCCCTCCGGTAAGTTCGCTTACGTGCCGAACAATCTCTCCGGAGGAGAGATGACCTATGGTGTTTCGCAATACACCATCGATTCCGTCTCCGGAGTGCTGACCCAGAATACGACGCCCGCTGTCGCGGCCGGCAACGGCCCCACATCGGTGGCGATAGATTCCTCCAGCAAATACGCCTACATTGTAAATCGACAGGACGGCACAGTTTCGATGTTCACCATTGACTCCAGCACTGGGAACTTAAGTCCAAATAACCCAGCCACCATCGCGACCGGAGCGGAACCCTTCCGCATTGTGGTCGATCCTTCGGGCAAGTTTGCCTACGTGGTGAATGAAGGCGGCACGGTTTCGATTTACACCCTCAATAGCGATGGCACTTTGACCGCCGCGGGGATGGTCACAAATAGTGGTACCCCAGTGTCAATGGCGATTACCGGCACCACCCAGTAGCCGGGCGAGAGAAATGGTGGTTTTACACTTCGAGGGGCAGCTTCAATCGCACCGTCGTGCCGGTCAGATGGCTTTTCACCGCTGCAGCCAAACGGCGTATCCCCTCGCGTATCTGCTCCGGAGCGGCATTGGAAAAATTCAATCGCATGTGTCGGCTGCCTTCGCGGCCATCGTTGGCATAAAAGGAATCACCGGCAACAAACGCCACATTCTGCTCGAGCGCTGCCTTGAAAATTGCCTGCATGTCCAGCCCTTCGGGCAGAGTTACCCAGAGGAACAATCCACCCTGAGGATGAGTCCAGGTTACCGCGGGCGGAAAGAATTCTTGCAGCGCCTGAAGCATTACGTCGCGTCGTTCGCGATAGACCTGGCGAATCAACTTCACGTGTTTGTCGAGGAATCCATCGCGCGCGACCTCGTAGGCCACGAACTGCGTGAAGGTCGAAGTGTGCAGGTCGGCGCCCTGCTTCAACTGCGTCAGCTTGCTGATGACCTCGGGAGGGGCGACGATCCATCCCAGTCGCAGCCCTGGAGCCAGCGTCTTCGAAAATGTACTCAGGTAAATGACGTTGCCAATGGAGTAGCCATGGTCGCGGCGCAGGTTTTCGCGGTCGAGCACGACCAAGGAGGGAAGGTGCTCGCCTTCATAGCGCAGCTGGCCGTATGGGTCATCTTCGATAATCGGAATGCCATACCTTTCCGACAGCATCACCAGTTCGTGGCGACGTCCCTCCGACAATGTGGTTCCAGCCGGGTTCTGGAAGTTGGGGAGTACGTACATGAACTTGGGTCCGGAACGCAGAGGCTCCTCCAACAGGTCGGTGCGAAGGCCGTTTTCGTCGATGGGGACGGACACATATTCCGCGCCATACACGTTGAAAGCCTGCAGCGCTCCAAGATAAGTCGGCGCTTCCACTAGCACGCGATCTCCGGCATTGATAAACAGCTTGCCAATCAGGTCGAGCGCCTGTTGCGAGCCGGAAGTGATCAGGACGTTCTCCACTTTCGCCTTGATCCCGTAGCGCGCGATGTTGTTTGCGATCAATTCGCGCAGGGGCCTGTAGCCTTCAGTCTCTCCGTATTGCAAGGCTGAAGCTGCCTGCTCGGTAAGCACCTTTAGACAGGCTTCTTGAAATCGCTGGACGGGGAATACATCTGGGGCGGGCAGGCCTCCGCCAAAGGAGATCATGCCGGGTCTTTGCGTGACCTTCAACAACTCGCGGATGGCAGAACTGGTGATGTTCTTGGTGCGTAGCGCGTAACGGGCGGTCCAGGCAGTTGACATTGCAAGCCCCCTTTAACATCCAAATGTTTGATGAGAGTTACCGGTCATCCGATGCTCGGGATGGAAGTTCATAAATCCCTAAGCGAAGCCGTCAGGTTGGCTTACCGCGCCAATGTGCGCCTGCTCATCGATAAACAGTCGGCCGGCGGTGAGCGCTTTGCGGTCAATTTCCAGCAGATCGAGTTTTTTCACCTTGTCTTCGAGCACGCTCAATGCAGTTCCCGGAGCCAGACACTCGGTCTCTTCCAGCAGCGCACCCATCATTACAATGTTGGTTGCCTTGGTCGAACCGAGCTTGTCGGCGATCTCCGCCGCCGGAATCGGGACTACCTGCAGTTCCGGCGCATAGAAGTCGGCGGGAAGACTTTCCCCATTGTAAAGAACGACTCCGCCGCTCACGACTTCGTGGGCAAACTTCCGCAGCGAGAACTCATTCATGGCCACGAGCACATCCGGATGCGAGACCAGAGGAGACCCGATCCGGTCTTTCGACAAGCACACATGACAGTGCGCGCTGCCCGAACGCATCTCCGGACCATACGACGGCAGCCAACTCACTTCCAGTCCTTCACGCATGCCCATTTCGATGAGGAGCTGCCCCAACAGCAGCACGCCTTGTCCTCCGAAGCCCGCGATTTTAATTTTGACGTCTCGGAAGCGATGGGCATGGTTTGCGGTGGAAGCCTCGTGTGCCGAGGCTTTCGGTGTGATTTCAGGAGGAGTGATTCCTAGCACATCCGCCACGGGGCGTTGCGGCGGCTCATTACCTACGGGAATTTCCGGCTTGCGGTCGCGGAAAACGTTCAACGGGAAGGTTGGCGTCAACTTTTCGAGAACCCAGCGCCGCGCTTCAATCGGGTCTTTGCCCCAAATTGTCGGACAGGGCGACAAGATTTCAACAAACGAGAAGCCCACGCCATCGCGCTGGATCTCGAGCGCTTTGCGGATTGCCCGCCGCGCTTTCATGATGTTCTTGTTGTCCGAGAGCGCCACGCGTTCGATGTATGCCGGCGCCTCCAATGTGGCAAGAAGTTCCGCCATGTGGATAGGGAAGCCTTCATTCGACGGCCGTCGGCCCCACGGAGAAGTCGTGCTCTTCTGCCCGACCAAGGTGGTGGGCGCCATTTGCCCGCCCGTCATGCCATAGATTGCGTTGTTCACGAAAAAGACAGTGATCTTCTCGCCACGGTTGGCGGCGTGCACGATCTCAGCGGTGCCGATTGCCGCCAGGTCTCCGTCGCCCTGATAGGAAATAACGATCTTGTCTGGACACGACCGTTTGATGGCCGTCCCCGCAGCCGGCGCGCGGCCGTGCGCGACCTGTACGTTGCCAACATCAAAGTAGTAGTAGGCAAACACCGAGCAACCTACCGGACTCACGAAGATAGTTCTGTCCTGCAGTCCCAGGTCCTGCAACGCTTCGGCAATCAGTTTGTGGGCCACGCCGTGTCCGCAGCCGGGACAGTAGTGGGTCTGGTGCTTCAGCTCTGACTTGCGCTCGAACAGGTCATAGAACACCGACGACCGGGAGTGGACCTGCTCGTATCCGTTGTTGCTCAAGTCGGAGCTGACTCCGCTAGCTTCGGGCTTAACCTCGGGCTTAGCTTCGGCATTAATTTCTGGCTCCACTACGCCGATCACGCTCTCGTTTGCCATTTTCGTTGTCCTCTTCCGACCAGATCGACGTGGAACTGGTCTCAGACCGCCACGGCCATGCGTGTCAACACTTGTTCCTGCAGCTCACGGACCGAGGGCACGTTGCCACCTACCCGGCCGTAAAACTCCACCGGCACCTTGCCGTTCAGCGCCAGGCGCACATCTTCCACCATTTGTCCGTTGCTCAATTCAACGACCAGCACTTTTTGCACCTTAGCCGCCGCTTCCACCAGAGCCTTCGAAGGATAGGGCCACAACGTGATTGGGCGCAGCAGTCCTGCCTTGACGCCTTCCTTGCGCAGCGCTTCGACCGTGGAAAGCAACACTCGGGACACGATGCCGTATCCAACCAACAGCACCTCGGCGTCTTCGGTGCGGCAGAGTTCGCAGCGCGGCTCGGCTTCTTGCGCGCGGATGTACTTGGCTTCCATTCTGCGCTGGTGTTCTTCCAATTCATCGGTTTCGAGATAAATCGAGCTGATAAAGTTGGCGCGCGTTTCTGGCGTTCCCTTTACCGCCCACGGCTTCTCGGGCAGCTGAATCTCACGATCTCAAGATCCAACGGTTCCATCATTTGCCCCACGAAGCCGTCGGTCAGCACGACTGCCGGATTGCGGTATTTGTCCGCGAGTTCGAAGGCCAGCATGGTGAGATCGGCCATCTCCTGCACCGATGCGGGAGCCAGCACGATATTGCGGTAGTTGCCATGGCCGCCGCCTTTCACCATGGCGAAATAGTCGCTTTGTTCCGGAGCGATGTTGCCGAGCCCAGGTCCGCCGCGCATTACATCCACGATCACGCAGGGAAGTTCGGAGCCAGCGAGATAGGACATGCCTTCCTGCATCAGGCTGAGGCCGGGGCCGGAGGATCCAGACATCACGCGGACCCCAGCCGCTGCTGCTCCATAGACCATATTGATGGCGGCGACTTCGCTCTCCGCTTGGATAAAAGTTCCGCCGACCTGCGGGAAGTAGAGCGAGGCGGCCTCGGCGATCTCGCTGGCTGGAGTAATGGGATATCCGTAATAGGCGCGACACCCGGCCAGGATCGCACCCTTTACCACCGCCACGTTTCCTTTACAGAGCTGCCGCATATTCGCCTCCCTGTACCGGCGCCGCTACCTTTGCTTTTGCCTTTATGCGGTAGACCGTGATCGCGCCTGGTTCCGGACAGCAATAAAAGCAGATTCCGCAACCAGTGCAGTCGTGCCCGGTGTAGTGCGCTGGATGGGCGCCGTAGGCATTCAACTCCGTCCCCAATTCCAGGCACTTGGGAGGACAGGATTCCACGCATAGCCCGCATCCCTTGCATTCCTCGACATCAACTGTGACCTTACCGCGCGCTTGGCCTGCCATGATTACCCTCGCTGTCGTTCACCTCGTTACCACTCCCCATCTAACCGCCGGGTAGTGGCTGAATTTGGAAATCAGATCCAGCCGCCACCAAAGGTCGCTGCAGCCACCTGGTTTTCTCGCAGAATTGATAAAGTTCTTCCCGAAACTTGGGATGTGCAATGTTGATCAGCGCCTGCGCCCTTTCCCGGATGGTCTTGCCATGCAGAAACGCTACTCCGTACTCGGTCACCACGTAACGAATCAGCCCGCGCGAAGTAACCACTCCCGCGCCGGGGCTCAGCATGGGAACAATCCGCGAGATCGCGCCATCTTTTGCGGTGGACGAAATGGCGATGATCGGTTTGCCACCCCGGGAGCGCGATGCTCCGCGAATGAAGTCCACTTGTCCCCCAATGCCGCTATAGAACTGGTTTCCGATCGAATCGGAACAAACTTGTCCGGTGAGATCGACCTGCAGCGCCGAGTTGATTGCCACCATCTTGTCATTACGGGCAATTAGTCCGGGATCGTTGGAGTAGGCCGTGGGGTGAAATTCAAAGATCGGATTGTTGTCCACGAAGTCGAACAGCTGCTTGGTGCCAATCGCAAATCCCAGGATGATCTTCCGCGGCTTGAAGTTCTTGCGCGCGCCCGTGAGCACGCCGGCTTCGATCAAAGGAATCACGCCATCGGAAACCAGTTCGCTGTGAACCGCGAGATCCCTGCGATCCATAAGGAAGGGCAGCACCGCATCCGGGATTCCACCGATGCCAGTCTGTAGCACGGCCCCGTCCTCAATTAAACCCGCGACGTTGCGGGCGATAGCCTTATGCATTTCGGTGATATGCGGCCGCTTCATTTCGCACAGTGGCCGGGAGGAATCCACAACGGCGTCAAGCTCGGTCACATGGATAAAGCTGTCTCCAAAGGTGCGCGGCATTTGATCGTTGATCTGCGCCACCACGTAGCGGGCACACTTGGCGGCGGTCAGCGATGTATCCACACCCACACCGAAGCTGCAGAAGCCGTGGGAATCCGGCGGAGAGAGTTGCAGCAGGGCCACATGAATCGGCATGGCGCCGCTCTCGAATAGTCCTTCAATCTCACTCAGGTAGATCGGTGTGTAGTCGGCCCGGCCCTCGTTGATGGCCTCGCGCACATTGGGGCCGATAAACATGGCGTTATGCCGGAAGTGCCCGGCCATTTCTGGAGCCACATAAGGCGCCGGTCCCATGGTCAGCATGTGGACGACTTCCACGTCCTCTACAAATGGGCCCCGGCGCATCAGCGCCTCTACCAGGGTTTCAGGTTCGGCGCAACCCGGCTGAATGTAGACACGCATTCCCGATTGCACACAGCGCAACGCCTCGTCCGGCGTCCGCAGTTTATTCTTGTAATCAAGTTCCCAGGACATCCGTCTTCCCCATAGTGCGAACCCAAGGTGCTCGGCTTCCCGTCGGATGCCGCACCGGACGCACTCCCCAGCGCGAAACCCCGTGTTTACGGCCGTCGCGCACCTCGTCAGTTTCGATTAGAAGCCATTTGCCCCGTTGCGGCGGTGATCTGACGCATGCGCTATAGTGAGGCACGTCACACTCGTACCATTACTGCTAAGTCATTACCAGTCTATCTCTTACCACGAGAGCCTTACCATTCGCCTGAGGTTGTCAAATATTCATCGATCGACTTCGCGGCGCGCCGTCCAGCTCCCATGGCTAAAATCACGGTCGCACTCCCGGTGACGATGTCGCCGCCGGCGAAAAGGCCCTTGCGCGACGTTCTCTGCGTGGTCTGGTCGGCCTGGATGTAACCCCACTTGTTGGTAGCCAGGCCAGGCGTGGTGCTTTGGACAATCGGATTGGCACTGGTCCCGATCGCGATGACCGCCACGGCAAGAGGAATTTCGTATTCGGAGCCTTCAATCGGAACCGGGCGCCGTCTTCCGGAAGCATCCGGTTCGCCCAGGGCCATCTTCTGGCAGCGCGCGCCCGCCAACCACCCCTTGCCGTCGTCGAGGAACTCGAGCGGGGCGGCAAGTACCTGAAATTCGATGCCTTCCTGCTTGGCGTGCTCCACTTCTTCTTTGCGCGCCGGCATCTCAGCCTCGCTGCGGCGATAGAGAATAAACGCTTTGCCCGCCCCCAGCCGTAATGCCGACCGGATCGCATCCAGCGCTGTGTTCCCGCCACCGATCACGGCCACATTCTTGCCGCGGAAATCCAGCATGGGCTCGTCGTACTTGGGGAACTCGTAAGCGTGCATCAGGTTGATGCGCGTCAAGAATTCGTTGGCCGAATAGACGCCATTCAAATGTTCGCCGGGAATGCCCATGAACTGCGGGAGTCCCGCGCCGGTGCCGATAAACACCGCGTCGTAGCCTTCCTCTTCCATCAGCTCGTCGATAGTGACCGTGCGTCCCACGACTACATCCGTTTCAAACACGACGCCCATGGCGCGCATATAGTCAATCTGCTCGCGGATGATTTGCTTGGGCAGGCGGAACTCGGGGATGCCATACACCAGCACGCCGCCCGGCGTGTGTAGCGCCTCGAATACGTGGACTTGGTGTCCCTTCTGGACGAGATCGCCGGCCGCGGTCAGGCCGGAGGGGCCGCTGCCCACGATGGCAACCTTCTTGCCCGTCGGCGGCGCCTTGGGCAGGTTGCTGATATCCAGGTGACCCTGTTCATAGTCGGCCACGAAGCGCTCCAGATACCCAATTCCCAGCGGCTGAACCTTCTTGCCCATCAAACAGCCGCCTTCGCAATGGTCTTCCTGCGGGCACACACGCCCGGTGATGGCCGGCAGCACGTTGTCCTCGCGGATTTGGCCGCCGCGGCCATGTAGTCGCCAGCCACGATCAACTGCACGAACTCTTTCACCTTGACGCCCACCGGACAATCGATCGTGCATGTTGCTTTGGGGCACTCCAGGCAGCGCTGCGCTTCCTGCCGCGCCAGTTCCTCGGAATAGCCCAGGTTCACTTCGGTGAAATTGTGGGCACGCTCCAGCGGGGACTGCTCCAGCATGTGCTGCCGGGGCACCTTCATCCGCTCTTTTAATGGTAAGACATTCAACGAGGGGGTCTTAGTGGGTTGTGTCACTGGGTGTCTCCTTGCAACGCGCATGCGCCGGTCTGTCCGGCATGAACGGCTTCGAGCTGCTTTTCGGGGTCGTGCTGGAATTCTTCCATCGATTTCTGCTCCGCCGTCCGATACATCGAATTGCGCTGCACCAGCACGGAGAAGTCAACGCGGTGCGCGTCGAACTCGGGACCGTCCACGCAGGCGAACTCACTCTTTCCGTCAACCAGCACGCGGCAGCCGCCGCACATGCCCGTGCCGTCGATCATGATCGGGTTCAGGCTGACGATGGTGCGGATGTGTTCCTTCCGCGTCATCTCCGCCACCGCTCGCATCATGGGGATGGGACCGATGGCCAGCACCAGGTCGATGCGCGTGCCGTTCTCAATCAACTGTCGAAGCTTGTCGGTAACGAAACCTTTGTCCGCATAGCTTCCGTCATCCGTCGTGATCATCAACGCATCGCTGGATTCGCGCAGTTCGCGCTCCAGAATGACAAGTTCTTTATTGCGCGCGCCTACGATGGAGATTACGCGATTGCCGGCTTTCTTCAACGCCACCGCTGTCGGATAGGCCATCGCCGTACCCACGCCGCCGCCCATCACCACCACGGTGCCGAATTTCTCGATCTCCGACGGCTTTCCCAACGGCCCCACCACGTTCAGGATGGAATCGCCAGTGTTCAGGGCATTGAGAAGGCTCGTAGTTTTGCCGATCGACTGCACCACAATGCGAATGGTGCCGCGCTCGGGATCGGCATGTTCGATGGTGATCGGAATCCGTTCGCCCTGCTCGTACAGCCGCAGGATTACGAACTGTCCCGGTTTGTACTTATGTGCAATGCGTGGCGCCTCGATGACGAACCGCTTGATGCCGGGCGCCAGGAACTCAGCGTGTTGGATTTTGAACATGGGTGCGGAATTTTCCTTACAGGCTATTGTCCGGAATGCCCAGCCAAGAGGCTGTGACACTCGTCACTCGCGAATGCGAGCAAGATCACAGGCTGTCCCTAACGCATACTCCAGCGTGGTTTTAGCTCGTCACACACCTATCTCGCTAGGCGTCGTTCCTAAGACTTCGCGCATCACACTTGGAGCGCGTGCTTCAGACCTTTGACGGCGCGCATGTATTGGGCGCGCTCGAAGGCTCCCGGATCGGGGCAGCGGAGCTGGCTCATGCTGCCTTGCAGCTGTTGCACAGACTCATATTCGTGCTCCTCCATCCACTCCAGAACGCCTTGCTCGATATGACGAAGATGTCCGATGCCATTGCGCAATAGAACGGAACACAACATAGTGACATCGGCGCCAACCATCAGAAGCTTGATCACATCTTCAGGGCCATGCACGCCGCTGGTCGCTGCCAGGCTGGCCCGGATGCGGCCATAAAGTATTCCGATCCAAGTCAGGGGCAGCCGTAAGTCCTGAGGGGTGCTGAGCAGCACGTTGGGTTTGATTTCCAATTCTTCCAGGTCGATATCGGGCTGGTAGAAGCGATTGAACAGTACCAGGCCGTCGGTGCCCATCTGGTCGAACCGTTTTGCCATATTGGCCAGATTGCTGAAAAAGGGGCTGAGCTTGGCGGCTACCGGAATTTGGACGGAAGTCTTTATTTCGCGAAGAATGTCGGCGTAGCTATTCTCAATCTCGGAGCCAGAGACCTCCATGTTCGTCGGAATGGAGTAGATATTGCACTCGATGGCGTCGGCTCCGGCCTGCTCGATCTGCCTGGCAAACTTGGCCCAACCGCCCAGGGTCGCGCCGTTGAGGCTGGCGATGATCGGAATGTCCACCGCGTCTTTAGCTTTGCGGATGTGATTGAGATAGGCCTCGGGCCCGGTGTGGTATTCGCTCGATTGGGGGAAGTAAGTCACTG
>Ga0181505_10274821_pt1 | contig 11992 bp, 11 predicted proteins | sample PEATcosm2014_Bin_5_FD_127743 | JGI IMG/M metagenome (GOLD analysis project Ga0181505, IMG submission 127743) | Metatranscriptome of peatland microbial communities from MTU Mesocosm Facility, Houghton, MI, USA - PEATcosm2014_Bin05_30_metaT... | ecosystem: Environmental > Terrestrial > Soil >...
CTGAAACATGTCGTAAGGTTCGCCACTGGCAGTCTTTTTGGACTGAAAGATGCGACCGTACCACGAAGCCTTCCCGAGCTGAGCTTTCCTGGGCCGGGGTGGCTTGGATTCCTGAGTCTGTCCTGGGGTCCCTTTCTTCGATTCCGGTGTGCTATTACCGGGTGCTGCGCTCAGCGCGGTGGCGAACAGCAATGTCGCCGCAACTGGGCTGAGTACTCGTAACATTAAACACCTCTCATCGTTTAAGTTGGTCCTCCTGACAGGATGTATATAAGTCTATTGACCGCCAGAAGCGAGAGTCAATCCCCCTAAGTGGGAATCCGGCCTTTCGGATTGCCATTTTGGGATTATTGTGCTAGCCGCTCGTCGGGCGAAAGTGACCCTGTCGTGGCGACCTCCAGCTACTTTCCGGTCGGAAATGGCCAGACGAATGATTGGCGTTGTAGGCGAGATGGCATTTGAAGGGCAAGAGATTGGCAGAGTTAAGCCGATTAGAAACAGTGGCTTGCGTGAGAATTATGACCAAGTGGGGCTCCCGCCAGGCAGCGGATCGACTTCCAGGTCAATGTTCCGGGAGGGAACTCCGACGGGGAAGCGCCATATGAGAGGTGTGGCCGGCAGCTTTCACGGGCCCTCGGAAAAAGACCGAAAAGCAGATCCCTCGCCGACAAAAGTCTGCTCGTGATGACAAAAATTTAAAGGACCGGCAACGGCGCACCCCGTTCGTTTGCGAGGGGAATGAGACCAGCGCTAGGTGTTATCCTGAATGGCACCTTCCTTTGACGAGGCCGTAATCCTTTCATGCCCGACCAAAATCTTAGCGATCCGCAGTCCGACAGCGAACCGAATGAGTCCTTTGGCGATCTTCTTTCGCAGTATGAGCGCAGCCATTCTCATCGAGCCGAGGATGGCAGCAAACAGCTTGAGGGCACAGTCGTTGCCGTCACCGACGACTCCGTGCTGCTCGACATTGGCTACAAAAGTGAGGGTATTTTGCCCTTGTCCGGGTTCCAGAGCGCTGGTGAAACCGTAAAGCCGGGCGACAAATTCCTGGTCACAGTGAAGGGCCGCGATCCTGAGGGCTATTACGAACTCACGCGCTCCCGAGTTGCCCGGCCGAAGGACTGGACCGGGCTGGAACGCGCCTTTGCCGAGAAGGCCACTATCATCGGCACCGTGACCGACATGGTAAAGGGCGGTTTCAGCGTCGATGTCGGGGTCCGGGCCTTCATGCCTTCCTCGCGCAGTGGAGTGCGCGACGCTGCCGAAATGCCGAAGCTGGTCGGCCAGGAGATCCGCTGCCGCATTACCAAGCTGGATGTCACCGAAGAAGATCTCGTGGTTGACCGCCGCGTCATCGCGGAAGATGAGGAGCGCTCGGCGAAAGAACTGCGCTACTCCGAGGTCAAGGAAGGAGATATCGTCATCGGGACGGTTCGCAACCTGACGGATTACGGAGCATTCGTCGATATTGGCGGCGTCGATGGCCTGCTGCACGTGGCCGACATCGCGTGGGGCCGCGTCAACACGCCTTCCGATGTTTTGACCGTCGGGCAGGAGATCGAGGCCAAGGTGCTGAAGATCGACTCCGAGACGCAGCGGATTTCCCTTGGCCTCAAGCAACTCCAGCCGCATCCCTGGGACGCGGTGGCCGAGAAGTACAAGACCGGCGAACGGGTCCGCGGGACGGTCAGCCGGCTGGCGGATTTTGGGGCGTTCGTCGAGCTGGAGCCGGGAGTGGAAGGCCTGGTCCATATTTCGGAGATGTCGTGGGTCAAAAGGGTGCGCAAGCCGAGCGATTTGGTGAAGGCCGGTGAGACGGTGGAAGTCGTCATCCTCGGGGTGAACGTAGGCGAGCAGCGTCTCTCACTCGGGCTGAAGCAGGCATTGGGAGATCCCTGGGCCGAAGTGGCGCAGAAATTCCCAGTCGGCTCCGCAATCGAAGGGCCGGTGACCAGCATAACCAAGTTCGGCGCCTTCGTTCAGGCGGCTGAAGGTGTGGAAGGCATGGTGCACGTCAGCGAGATCAGCGCCGAGAAGCGGATTAACCACCCGCAGGACGTCTTGAAGGTGGGACAGGTGATCAAGGCGCAGGTGCTGGCAATCGACAGCGAGCGCCGCCTGATGCGGCTGAGCATGAAGCAACTGGTCCCCACCAGCGTGGATGAATATATCGCCGAACACAAGCCAGGCGACGTGGTTACCGGGCGGGTCGTGGAAGCATCCGCTGGAAGCGCTCGCGTGGAACTGGGCGAGGGATTTCAAGCCCCCTGCCGGCTTACGGCAACCGCAGCGCCGGAAGAGAGCAAGAGTGAAGGACACACAGATTTGTCGTCGCTGACTTCGATGCTGCAAGCGCGGTGGAAGGGTGGTTCAGGCGGCGCTGCTGCGGCCAAGCCAGAAGCGATTCGCGCCGGACAGGTTCGAAGCTTCCGCATCGCCAAGCTCGACGCCGACAGCAAGACCATTGAGCTGGAGCTGGCCTGATCAGCCATTTCAACGAAGGCCAACGTTTGAGCTCAAAACCACCTCAGGGATTAGTGTGCTGACGCAACGCTCAGTCCAGATGAATCGAAGCTTCATCCTCGGCATATTCATGTTCGCGGCGTTTGCTACTGCGCATGGACAATGGGACATGCAACAGTCCAACTCCACGGCCAGTCTCCGTGGCATCCACTCGGTGGACGGCACCGTGGCGTGGGCCAGCGGCATAGACGGCTCAGTTCTCCGCACGGAGGATGGCGGTTCGCATTGGCAGAGATGTGCGACGCCGCCCGAAGCCGAGAAGCTCGACTTCCGCGGCGTCTGGGCGTGGGATGCAAAGACTGCGATCGTCATGTCGGCTGGGCCGGGAGGCCAGTCGCGCCTTTACAAGACAACTGACGGCTGCTCGCATTGGACTGAGGAGAGGAAGAACTCAGAAAAGGACGGATTCTGGGATGCAGTCGCCTTCCAAACGCAGGATTTCGGCGCGGCCGGAGATCAGAAAACAGGAGTGTTGGTTGGCGACCCTGTCCGCGGACGTTTTTATACCGAGGTCATGATTCCGGAACACGGCTGGGCTGTTGACGCTGACTCCTGCACGGCTGTCCAAGGTGAGGGCGCCTTTGCTGCAAGTAATTCGTCGGTGTTTGTTTTCGGCTCGGGCCGGTACATCCTAGTGACGGGTGGCAAGCTCGGCGCTCGCGCGGTACTCTCGCCTCTTCTGGCTTACAACGACGGCACTCGAGATTGTCTGGCCGTTTGGCTTCCGCTGGCCGGCGGAGCTGATTCGACGGGAGCTTTCTCGGTTAACTTCCGCGATGCGAAGCATGGCGTGGTGGTGGGCGGCGACTACAAGATGCCTAATGACTCTTCGGCCACGGCGGCGTGGACAGCCGACGGCGGACGGCACTGGACGGCTGCGTCCAAGCCGCCGCACGGATACCGCTCGGCCGTGGCATGGGACGCAGAAGCCAAAACCTGGATCGCGGCTGGAACCAACGGATCAGACATCTCCCGCGATGACGGCAAGACCTGGCAGCGCCTGGATGATGGCAACTGGAACGCGCTCTCGCCGCCGTTCATTGTGGGGCCTAGTGGACGTATTGGAAAAGTACGGTCAGGCGCAGTCAAACAGTAAAGGTAAGTCTTGGTCAACGAGGCTGAAGCCGCCAGGCTATTGCGGCAAAACTGCGATTCGAAGGGCTCAGCCTGAAGCGGCTGTGTCGCGGCCCGGTGCCGCCGCTCCGCGGCTCACTCTTCCTCGCACTTCACCGCGGGCTCACGCCCGCGGCTAATACAAATGTCGCCGCTGCGCGGCTCGGGTTCTTGACCAGAAATTTCTCTAGCGGCATTCCATGCTGGATTCGCCGGCGACAATTCCGCCGGCGACATAGGCAAATTGAAGGGTGCAAGTGGTGACCTCTGGTGGCAACTCCCGGAGCAGAACCACCGAAGTACCGCTATAACGGCATCGCATAAAGACCCTCAGAGAACGGTAGTCTTTCACATTCCAGGTCTGCGTAATTTTCTTGCCTTTCTCTTTCTGATCGTCGGGAGCAAGGTCGAATTCCTGGTTGCCGGCACCCACGTTGTAGACGGAGATTCGCTCAAAACTGTGCTGAGTCTTAGCCGGTGCGACGCTCCAGTTCGGCAACGGCGCAGTTGTTTCCGCTACTGTGATGTTGGCCGGGCAAACTACTGGGGTCGAAGTTTGCTTTTGTTGAGCATGTCCAGCCGCGGAAGTGAAGAATGCCAACGAGCAACCAAGACATCCCAGCCGCAAAGAGCGCTCAATAGATGACATAGAACGCGTCTCCATCGTTCACCGGCTTCACTCCGAGAGTTCCTCCTTGAAAGCGAATGGTGCGTTGATGAACCGGCTGGCCCGTCCATTGATCCCACACTTGCAGTCCGATTTCGTTCTGGCCAATATAGATGGCGGCGTGCGAGGTTCCATCCGTGCTATTGGTGTAGGTACCTTCAGGGCCGAAGGTAGCAATCGCTGTGCCCGGCTGGATGGTCGCGTTGCCTCGAGCCAAATCCCCCTGCGACCAATTGGCCGTTAGCGGGGCCCCGCTGGCCTGCTGCACATAGGCTACGCACTGTCCGCTGCCGACAACCTGGCCCTGATAAGTTTCTGGAGCCGTCGCAATATAAGCCATTATTCCCATCTCCTTTGGCGTGACGATCGTTAAGCCGGTAGTTTGCCAATTTTCTTATCCAATTGCACGCCAATTATTGCTTTGCCTTTACCGCGTCAGTCTGGTATTGTCCGCGGCAACACAGAGCTTGGGCCTGCGCCGACGGTTCGCATCGGCCACAAAGGACCTACTCTTATCATCTCAGGGAGGACTTGCATGGCTTTCTGTCCAAGTTGCGGTACGCAAATAGCAGACAACGTGGCGTTCTGTCCCAATTGCGGTAAAACCGTGGGCCAGGCCAGTCCCGGGACGGCATCGGCTGCGCCCCCACCAACTCCACCACCTGCGCCTGAGGCCAGCTATAACGCGCAGGCAGCTCCGGTTGTTGCGGCTGCGCCGCTGGCGGAAAACGTCGCGGGCATGCTGGCGTATTTCACCATCATTCCGGCGATCATTTTTTTGCTGATCGAGCCCTACAATCGCAACCGGTTCGTGCGGTTTCACTCGTTCCAGTGCCTGTTCGTTGCCGTTGCCCTGGTAGTGATCGACGTGGTGCTGATGATCCTGTCTTCTATTCTGCATCTGATACCGGTGATCGGGTGGATGGTGACGGCGCTGATGTGGCCTATCTATAGCTTCGCGGTGCTTGGCCTCTGGTTGCTGCTGGTGATTAAGGCCTATCAGCACCAGGTTTACAAACTGCCCATTGTCGGCGATCTGGCGGAGAAGCAGGCCGGAGCGTAGATCGTTCATTGGCTCGGAGCTGCGGCGGGGCGCGATCGTCCCGCCTTTTTGTTTGGCTCCAGGACAAACCAGGTTTCTGGTCTGCTCGATATCCTGATCGGTGAGAATCCATTGGCAATCTCTGTCTCAGTCACGCCCCTGATCCAACATCTGCTGTTCCTGTTTCTGCTGATCGTGGCTCCGGTCTGGGACTTCTACGACACGCGCCGGCTGAAGAAAAATCCCAGCCCCATCGGCAAACTTCGCTACTACAAGACTCTTTCAGCGTGGCTGTGGATTTCGAGTGTCGTGGCTTGCGTGGCCGTGGGCTGGCGTCCGCTGTTCACCATCGGCCCCGTGCCCGGCGAGATCCCCTGGCTGCTGGAGCACGCCTGGGTTTTCTATCTGGTGGAAGTGGTGATTGCACTTTTTGTTGCGCTCATGCTGCTGCCGCTTGCCGTGATCTTCTGGAAAAAAGTGAAGAAGCAGCCGCGGAAGTACTTGTCAGCCGACGCGTTCAAATCTCTCAGCTACTTCTTTCCCGCGACGTGGACAGAGCGCCGCTGGTTTGCGTTTCTCTGTGTCACGGCGGGCATTTGCGAAGAAACGCTATTCCGCGGGTTCATGCTGCACTACCTGCACGATATTCCCTGGACGCTGAACCTCACCCTGGCGCTCCTGATTTCGTCAGCGATCTTTGGACTCAACCACCTCTACGGCGGCGCCGGCGGAGTTGTAGGAAGCGCTGTCGCAGGCTTCCTTTTCGGCCTGCTGTTCCTGCTGACCGGAAATCTTCTGCTTCCGATGATCTTGCATGCGGCGATGGATTTGCGCATGCTGGTGATCTTGCGTCCGCCCGCCGACGAACCGCTCTAAGAACTGATGCTGTTGAGCAAGCGGGATTCACCACGGAGGCACCCTTCGGCTCCGCTCAGGGCAGGCTCCGATCACGGAGGAGAACCCTGAGAGAAGAATTCCAAGTCATTTGTAATTTCAATATCGAACAGGAAAATCAGGACGGGGGCGGAGATTACGGAGAGTATGGTAAGAAAAACTCCGTGATCTCCGTGCCTCCGTGGTGAAAGTTTTCCTGCCCTGCCGCTTGACATCTCCCGCTGGAAAATGTCATTTCTATTTACTTTTCATTTTCTGTCACCCATGTGACGGGCAACATTCCTCTATACTGAACAGCTTTACTGCGGCGGAAAGGGTTTGTGAGGATCAAGGTCTTCTATCACGACAAGTGTTTCGACGGAGCCTGCTCGGCGACGCTGTTTACGCGGTTTTACCGCGAGCGCATACGCGAGCACGCCGAGTTCGAATATCAGGGACTGGTGCACCGGGCGGGCGCGCTGTTCGACGAAGCGGATTTCACCGGCGACGAAAACGCCATTGTCGATTTCAAGTATTCTTCTTCGCCGCGAGTCACGTGGTGGTTCGATCATCATCAAAGCGCCTTCCTCACGCCCGAGGACGCCTCGCACTTTGAGCATGAGCAGAGCACCACCAAGTTCTACGACCCCGGCTTTCGCTCCTGTACGAAGTTCATCGCGGTGGTGACGGAGCAGCGTTTCGGCTTCAATCCCGCGCCGGCAGCTGAGATGATCGAGTGGGCTGACATCATCGACGGGGCGCTCTACGACGATGCGCAGTCGGCGGTGGAGATGAAAACACCGGCCACCAAGCTGACCATGCTGATCGAGTCGAACCAGGATCCGCAGTTTATCCCCGGCCTGATCGCGCAGCTCGCCTACAAGCCGCTGGCGGAAATCGTTTCGCAACCGGCGATCGCCAAGCGCCTTCCGCAATTAATGGAACGCCATCGCCGCTCCATCGAGATCCTGCGCGAGCGAGCGCAATGCAGCGATGGCACCGTCTTTTTTGACATTACCGATTACGATCTCGAGGGCTACAACAAATTCATCCCGTACTACCTGCATCCGGATTGCGTTTACAGCGTTGGGCTGAGCAAAAGCAGCTTCCGCACGAAGGTTTCGGTGGGATCGAATCCCTGGACCACGGCGACGTATATGGAGAACCTGGCGAAGATTTGCGAACGCTATGGCGGAGGCGGACACGCGCGGGTGGGAGCGATCTCGTTTCCGCCAAACATGTTCGAGCAGGGCCGGCAGGCTGCGGAGGAAATCGTGAAGGAGTTGCGCGCCAGCTATCGGGCGCATGAAGGGAAATAGCGTCCGGCTGTTACGGAGTCTGACGAAAAGACCCACCCAAGCAAAACCGGCTTGCGTGGGGCACCCGCTCGTGATGACAAAATCCAAGGACCGCGGCTACTGGCGCGAGGCGCGGCTGGCGATGACGGAGTGTGCGCCGCCGGTTGCCATGGCGTCCTCGGCGCGCTGCAACAGATCCCAGTCGGATTGGAATTGGGGCGACAACTCGCGATGATTGGACCTCACCGATAGCAGGACCTCGGTGCGCGCCAACAACAACTGCAGCGCCAGGCGGGAATCCGATTGCGGGCTGACAATGTTGTCGCTGGTCAGGCCGACGCGCAGCACGCGGCCGCTCTTCTGCGATTCCAGCCAGGGTTGGCCGTCGGCGTCAAGATAAACTCGACCCTGCGCCTGAAGGTTGCGAAACAGATTGCGCAGCTCGCGACGGTTGGAGACAATCCCGTCGTCGATGGCGCTGCGCAGCACTTCCTCGAAACGGTCACGGTAGGTCTTCCATTGCTGCTGATCGCCAACCTGCTCGACGCGCTCAGCGTGCAAGTCGCGCTGGAGTTCCTGCGCCTGCGCCTGGTCGCCCGCCTGCTTCGCGTCGGCGATCTGTTCCGTTAGAACCGCCGATTTCCCAGAAGGACGATTGCGCAGCTCGTGGTCGGGATTAAAATGCCCGGTGAAGAAATAGGTGGCAGCCAGTACCGGAACGGCCTGCACCTCGACGAGCGTAATCGGCACCAGCCATTTGAGGGAGCGAACCGTCTGCTCCGTGCCTTCATGGCAGTCGGAGCTGCGCTTGTAGGTGCCGGGCACCTGCTCCACGCGGAGCACATGCAGGTCGAGCTCAGGATGATGCTCGGCGTAGCGGGTGAAGCTGCGCGCAATGGCTTTCGGCCCGGTCATGGCGAAGTCGTTCACGAAATCGCGGTGGGCGGAGTGGGGGAAATACGTATTCACCACCAACTTGGCGAAGTCGGCGCAATTGCGCGACAACCCGTTGTAGTGATCTACGTTGGCCCGGGCGTTGAACTCGCGGACGAACCGCTCGTCCTGCTCCACCGTGGTGTGGACCTGAAAGATGTAGATTTCGCGCACGAACGCGGCAGCCACCGAGTCGCGCCAGTTGGCTTCGGGATTATTGATGCAACGCGGCGTCGTACATAATTGCAGAAGATGCTTCTGGCGATACTGGTCCTGCAAAACCGCGCGCAGCTCAGGAGATCCGAACAGGGGCCGGTCGCGCAGGTCGTCGACGCCATAGAGGTAGAGGCTCAGCGGAACGATATTCCATTCGTAGGGCTGATCCTCCATGTAATCTTCGTAGTTCTGAATGACCGCTCCGGGCTCTTCGGGTCCGCACATCCTGAGGGTGACGGGCGAGGCAGGACAAATCCGCGACAGGTAAACCGCCGAATGTCCTTCGCCGGTGATTTCCGCGGTCAGAGGTAAGGGGTGGGCGTTGGCCTTGGCATTCAGGAGCAAGCCGATGTCGGCCCGCGCCGCGGGATGGAGCGCTGCGACCGAGAACAGCAGGAAGAGGACTTTCAGCCAGAGGCGCATGTGGCTCATCAAGGCCCGCCCGGCTTGATGACCTGCGGACTCGCGATTGGGTTTAGAGGAGACTGGGATGATGTGGATTCGTCTGGAAAACCATCCCAAACTCTTGTCACTCTTTTTTATCATACCGTCAGAGCTGCAATTCCAACATTAACTAACTGTGAACCCGAATTCCGCCGCATCTGTTTTGCAAAGGATTCATAAAGGAATAAACTTTCCCCCAAGGCAATCTGTGGGGTGGCCTGCGACGTATCCAGAGATGAAGGAATAGCAGATGGCGCGAGCGTAACCTGCCCTCCACGGACAAGGCGTCGCACCGGAGCGTTTTTCCAGGACGCCGGCCGGCCACCAAGCGGCCAAATCAATTAAGGAGATCGAAAATGAAGCGAGTTCTGCTAGTGATCGGGCTCTATTTGTGCACCATGACCATGCTGGCCGTTGCCAAAGACCAGAGTTGGGACGGATGGATCAGCGACTCCAAGTGCGGCGCCCAGGGGGCGAACGCCTCCCACGCGGCATGTGCAAAGAAGTGTATCGGCGCCGGCGAGAAGCCGGTCTTCGTCAGCGACAAGGACCAAAAGGTAATTGCCGTGGAAAACCCCGATGCCGTTAAGGACCACGTCGGACATCACGTGCAGGTCACGGGCAATATGACCAGCGACGGCTCGCTGCACGTAGCCAACGTCAAGATGCTTTCGCAATCCGGCGGGACAGGCGGCGGCATGAATGACATGCACTGAGGGCCGCTGCGTGAACGAATAACCTGGCCCCAACTACCATCGCACGATGCCCCGTTGCAGCCTTCGCTGCTTCAGCGGGACATTCCGCCTGCCCAGCGGCCCTAGGATTTAGTCACCCAATAGCGAAAGCTGAGCCATTCGGGACCGGCGGAGTTGAACTCGTCAACGTGAAGAATCTTCCCGCTAGCGCCCACGAGGACCCCGATAACCTCCTCGCGCGGGATACCATACATGTCAATCAGTCCTTCCAGACTTATATTCTCTTTCTCGCGGCCAAGCTTAGCTCTAAAGTTCGAGTAAACGTCCCTGATCTTTTCTAGAGTTACGCTGCGCTTTGCCGCAGCCTCAGGTGGGTCGATACTTGCTGACACCTCAGCTTGGACCGGCAACGTCCGCGGCGTGCTAGGCGCTTGAAAAATCAACAAGCCCCAGGAGTCAGGGTCTTCACAAAGTCTGAAATGTAAGTCTTCCCAACATCAGGCGGTATGTGTTGAAGAACAATACTACTGTAGATGAAATCGAAGCTGTTACTCTCGAAGAGATGAAGGTCCGGAGATTCATTCAACCTATATATACAAGAGGACGGGAAGCGATTATGTTGCCGGGCCTGGTCAAGCATGGCAGCGGAAATATCCACGCCATAGCACCTATCAAAGTGACTGCATAATGCCTGTGTAAGGCGACCTAGCCACAACCAAAGTCCAATGCGGTCCCACGGAGAAGTGGAAAGCCCAAAGCTTTAATTTCGCCAAGCAAGCTATTAATTTCAGCTTCTCCTGACTGGAAGAACGCCACGGGATCCCATTGTCGACCTTTCTTACTAGGATCGGAGAGGATTGCCCACATAGGATCAAGCCGCGCCAGGGTTTCCCAGTTTTTCTTTAAACGCGCAAGCTCTGTCATTGAAGATATTTTAAAGCCCGCCTTTGACCTTAGCCATGCGGGAGCTTATCAAATCTTTACTGCCCGAGGTTTGGCTGATTTCTGCGGTAAGACATCGAGCCCGGCGCCTAAATCGCAAAGAATGGATTTCGTATACTGAAGGCCATCGACTCCTCGACTTCATCTCGGATTGAGCGTAATCGGCCCGGCTAGGTCGTTCGCCCGCTCGACATCATCGCTCTGATCTGCTGGTTGCTGTTGTGTTCCGGACTGGTGTTCTGGCGTACCTTTCACGTCGCGTATTGCTTCGACGACATCGCCCATCTCATGCGTTGGCGTGTCTTCGTTCAGGTCAGATAGCCTTCACGACCTGGTTCTTCTTCCAACACAATGAGCACATCGTTCCCTTGCTGCGGTTGTATTTTCTGGCTGCAACGAAGATCAGCGGTCTACGTTCGTGGGCCGTGCACGTCATGATCTTCCTGACGTACGTGGCTGCGGCGTTTGCGTGCGCCTGGATCTTCTTCTCGCTCACACGATCGCGGCTGGGAGCATTCCTGGCGGGGACCATTTACGCGGGCGCCGGCGGATTTTCCGGAGGGGTGGTTTGGCAACCTACGGTAGGACAATTTTCCGTCGCCGGTACTCCGCTGATCTTCGCGGTGGCAATTCTGGTGAGCCCCTATGCCCGGAAATGGTGGGCCGATGCGGCGGTGCTCATCTTGATTGTGGTCGCGTCGATGGCAATGGGCGCGACAGCAATTGCCGCGCTCTCGATACCGCTCTACCTTGTCCTGGGCAGACCTGAGTCGATATCGGTGCGCAGGCGGCAATTGATGATTGGTTTTAGTCTGCTGCTTGTCGCGGCCATTCTGCTGGGGACGCGTTGGTTAATGAGCGTTCGCGGCGTTCATGGTCCCGCGTTTGCTTTTCAGGGCACTTATGACGGGTTGTTTCTAGTCTTCACCGCCCCAGGGCGTTTCGTGCTTGCCTAGACGCCGTTCGGTGAACTTGGTCTGCGATGGGATCTGTCAGCTTCGGCAGTCGGCTTGGTACTTTTCGTTCTGAGCTGGCGATGGGTTCCGAGGGCTTTGCGAACACTCCTATTCGCGCTCTGGGTGGGCGACGGGCTGCTGGTATTTCTGATCGGCATGGGGCGCTACAAGATCGCCACCTACCTAGTGTAGTGCGTCACAAATAACTTTACTTATAAACTCCCTCGTCCTATGCTGGCTGTCATGAGCAGACGGGCAGCGGTCATCACGTTGACGACAGAGGAACA
>Ga0181505_10570107_pt1 | contig 11617 bp, 7 predicted proteins | sample PEATcosm2014_Bin_5_FD_127743 | JGI IMG/M metagenome (GOLD analysis project Ga0181505, IMG submission 127743) | Metatranscriptome of peatland microbial communities from MTU Mesocosm Facility, Houghton, MI, USA - PEATcosm2014_Bin05_30_metaT... | ecosystem: Environmental > Terrestrial > Soil >...
TCGCTGCACCAATCGTGCCGGCATCGCACGTCCGCGGGCCCAGGCCTGCAAGGTGGTCTGTTCCTCTGTCGTCAACGTGATGACCGCTGCCCGTCTGCTCATGACAGCCAGCATAGGACGAGGCAGTTTATAAGTAAAGTTATTTGTGACGCACTACACTAGCTGCCAATATCCACCGGCTACCTCGCTTCCAACCTGGATCCTTGTGCTACATTAACGGCCAGAGGTGCACCGCAATGTTCCGGAAGCCACGATCTAGTTCCGTAGCTTATACCGTTTTGGTTGTGGTGAAACACATGCTTGTAGGCGGGGCAATGGCAATCGCAGTGGTGCTCTTCTTGAGCTGCCCGGCCGCAGCTCAGGCAGCGATTGAATACGGTCACCTCGCGACGGGCAGCAGCACCGGCTTGGCCGGACTTAGCAACAAGATAAACTCCGCGCTGTCTCCGGACAAAAAGCCGGCTTCCCTTCGGACCGTTGACAAGCAGCCGCAGGCCGCGACTGCCGCTGAGAATAATCCCGCAGATGCGAACCGCCGGGCGCTGGAACTGTGTGCGGGAAAGGATGCAGCTAAGCTCACTTTGAAGTCTGCGCCAGCGAAAGCCATGGTGCGGATTGATGGCAAGCCGGTCGGGCAAACGCCCCTGCTGATCTCCCTGGCTCCCGGCGTCTACAAAATCGAAATGGAAGGGCCGCGAATGGAGTTTGGAAAGAAGCAGCTTAACCTGGGTCCAAACGAGACGCACGAAATCGAGCTGCCTCTGTCGGCTGCGCCCCGTTACCCAAGCCATATTGAGCTGCCGTAATCATCCGTTAAGGACTAAGCACTCTAGGCTCGGCAAAGTTCGGCAACCAACATTTCCTGGTGCTCCCGCGCCACACGGTCTATGTGGCGAAGAACGGCCCTGTAAGCGCAGAGCGCAATTATTGCCAGCAGCACCAAGGTCAGATTCGCGGCCCGGGAATTCCCATAGTGCCGAGCTATCCAGAACGCGCTCCCCGCGGTTCCAACGACCAAGACTTGAACCCCCATGCTGATCAGCACGGTAATCTGGGAAGCTCGTTGTCTTCCAAACGTCGAATGATCGAACTTCTTCGGCGAGTAGATTGACAGCACATTGCCGACGGACAAATTTACCGCTGCCGCGAATAACAGACCGATGAGTGTAGCGATGGTGATGCTGAGGGTCGGCTTGCCGTAAAGGCTGATAACTGCAACCCACACCACAGCTGTCTCCATCATTAGAATGCTGGCGTGGGTGACGTTCTTCCCCAGCACAATGTCGCGAAACCTCACAGGGCACGCGTAGAAAAACTGGATGCCACTGCCGTCTCCACCAAAGTTGTTGTAGACCAGATTCGTTAATGTCAGGAGCGCAAAGCCGGCAGCCGCGGGAAACGCCAGGCCAGGCGAATGTCCAGGAATCGCCATCTCCGACTGCCGGACAGAGTTCATAGGTCCAAACCGGATGATAATCAGCATAAAAATTGGCATGATCAAGGTGAGCAACATGGGGCCGCTGCGGAGCAGAGAGCGGATCTCTTTTTCGAAAACAGCCGCCACCGGGGACGCGAATCCGGGCAAATTCCATCCCAATCGCAGCCGGCGATCTTGCGGGAGAACCGGGCTGGCGGCGGCATCGCTCAGACTCTCACCGCGATACTGCGCCAACAGCCGCACATGCAGGCAGCAGCCAATCGCCAAAACAAAAGCGCACAGCAGCCCCAACGAATAGAAGCCCGCCCGCAAGTGCGAAGCTGAAACCTGAGCGATGGCGCGTGCGGCAAGCCCCGGGGGAAGAATCTTCTGCCCCTGAAGGAGGAGCTCCGCAAATCGGCGCACTTCCGGTCGAGACCGCTTTGTGAAATATCCCGTCAGGGGTCCGATCAACTGAACACTCAGGAGCAGGAGAAGAAACAGAATGCCCATGACTTCCCGCGTGCGGCGCCGCGCCAGCCAGCGTTCGACCCAGGCGAATATCATTTGCATGAACACAAGATTGAAGGCGGCGAACGCCAGCAGCACCAGCAACGTCCAAGGCAGCAGCCTGGATCTCGCAAGCCCCACGCCCACCAGAATTCCGAATGACCAGAGACTGCCCAGAGCGGTTGCCGGATCGGCTGCGCCATACGCCAGCCGCACCAGAAAATACGAACCATAGTTCAGTGGAAAGCGCAGCAGGTCGGAAGAGTCCGGGTTGTTTGTGAAAGCTGTGGCCATGATGGGGAAAACTTGCCAAAAAAAGAAAATCGGCCACAGCAGCAGCGTGAGCAGCCCCGGCTTGCCTTCCCTGACGGAGAAAAAAGCCGCGGTGCCCATGCCGGCGGCGCCCCCAATCCCAACCATTGCGAAGCCAAGCCACACGACACTGCGCGAAATCAGGTCCAATTTGCCACGCGTGGTTCGCAGCGAATTAACGAACAGGCGCCAGCGCACCCACGCAATTGCTCGCAGTTGGCTGCCTCTTGCGGTGAAGCCGGCTTTAGTCATGATCGGTCGCAGAATCTTTCTTTCCGGGTGTCGCGGGAAATGCCCGTCTCTCTGCCGACTATCCCAGCCATGAGAGTTCCTGGTCGGTTCGGCGCATGCCACCCACTGTGCGCAGGAAAATCTGTTCCAGGGTCAGCCTCTCGCCAGAGGATCCCAAACCCTCGCCAGGCACAGGCGTCCGCGCCTCCACGCCGGAGCGAAGCTCCTCCAGGGCTCCCTGCGCCACCAGGCGTCCCTGATGAATGATGGCCACGTGACTGCACAGCCGCTCCACGATTTCCAGCACGTGTGAGGTAAGGAAAATCGTGGCCCCGCGTGCAATCATGCCCTGTAGCATCGTCTTCAAGGTTCCGGCGGCGATGGCATCGACACCTTCGAACGGTTCGTCCAGGAAGAGCACCTTGGGCCCGTGAATCACCGCCGCCGCCATCGCCAGTTTCTTCTGCATTCCATGTGAGTAATCGGTGACCAGCTTCTTTGGCTGGTCGGCCAGCTGCATGAAATCAAGCAGTTCGACCGCGCGCTTGGCCGCAGTTTCGCGGTCGAGTCCGTACATCCGTCCGGCGAAGTTCAGGAACTCATATCCAGTCAGTCGCCCGAACAGCGCCATTCCTTCAGGGACCACGCCAATCTGCTGCTTCACCTCGACCGGATGGGTAGCGAGGTCCAGCCCGAGGATTTCGATCCCACCCGAGCTGGGCGCAAGCAGGCCGGTGAGCATCTTGATGGTGGTCGACTTCCCTGCCCCGTTGGGGCCCAGAAAGCCAAAAAACTGACCCCGCGCCACGCGCAAGTCGATGCCGTCGACCGCAACGAACTCTCCGAAACGGCGGGTCAGGCTCTGTGTACAAATTGTGGACGCAGCGTCCATAAGCTGTCCGAATCTAGCACACTCCAACCTATCTCTCCTGCTCCGCAGCGCCGGGATGCAAATCGCAGAGACGCCGGCGATTAACTTCCGCCAGGCGAGTTTTCGTCATACTCTATAAGAGGGAAGACTGGTGATGCGCCACAGTTTGTCCGTTATTGTCATGCTGTTCTTGTTGTTTCCGCTCAACGTGTTGGGACAACACGGGGGCCGGCACGCCACCTCAGGCACCAACGGCGGGACAACTGCACAACCGGAAGACCCAGACGCGGCAACCTTCAAGCGTGCCGTCGCTGAACAAGCCACCGATGTACAAATCGGGCAGTTTCACCTGATGGCCAAGAGCACGGAAGCCGCACGGAAGCAGGCGCTCGATCTTCAACACCTGAGCTCGAACGCAGGTAATTCAGAGGATGTGACCAGCAAAGCCGGCGGCCTGCAAGATTCGGTTGAGAAAGCTCTGACCGACACTCGAATCTTTCTGCAATCGTTTTCAGATTCACAGCAGGCCAACCTGAAGAATCTGGCCAAGAAGCTGACGAAATCGGGCGCCGCTGTCAATAAAAGCAACAAAGGCATCTCGCAGCAATTGGAGCAGAAAACGCTAAACGCGGGTCGGCTTGTCAAGACTGCAGAAAGTATGGAAAAGGCACTTGTTGAGTTTCAGAACGACCAACTCAATCTAGGCAAGGAAATGGGTATCCCATCTCCCTGAGTCTCATTTCGGCACGCCGGGCCCAGCGATATTCTTCGCTTCCCCTGCCGTTTTCAGTTTGGTTCCGATGTAATCCCCTCAGCGGCGGATAAACCCTGTGACGCAAATACAGATGTGCTGGATTGAAAAATCATGGCTCGCGCTCGGCCGAATCTCGGAACTGCTTCTCATCAAGGATTGCGCCGTCCGTCGGGTCGTGTGCTTCCTTGCTATTCTTGCGGAACTACTTAGCGGGCTTTGATGAATCCATATTTGGCAGAAAAGTAGATCTCGACGTGGGGCTTCGACTGCGGAATAGGCCTTACCTGGTGCGGACTAATTCCGTAGAGAGAAATGTGAAACGCTCATGCCGCTCATTGTCAGTTTGTTCACGGCCTTGGAGACGTCTGTCCTGAACCGGAAGACCGCCTTTCTCACGGTTGCGGCATTCGTTTTGCTCTGTCGTTGTTTTTCCTGGAGCCAGGCGCCGTCTCCAACTGCACAACTTCGGACCCTTGAAGGCATGGTGAAGTCCGGCAAAACCCCTGTCCCTGGCGCCACTGTCACCGCAACCAATCACACCACAGGACAAAGAGTAATTGGCTGGACTCGGGCCGATGGCAGCTTCAAACTCACCCTGCCCGGTGATGGCGAATACGCGGTACGAGCCCAAATGGCGGCATTTGCAACGGCCACGTCGCGCGTGACAGTCGGTCCTTCCAACCAGAATCCTCACGTCGATCTCGAGGTCGTCCTGCTCTCACGCTCCGAGTCCGGTCAAGGCAACATGCAAGGAAGAACTGGCAATGGCGGTGCGGGAAACCGCGGATTCCAGGCGCTGTCGGTGATGCAGAGTGACGCAGGCGCGGACCAGGGTGTGAATGGCGGCGACTCGGTCGCGCCTTCCGGCATGCCGGTTCCGGGTGTGCCGCCGAGTATTGCGACAGAATCGGTTGCAGTTTCCGGTTCGAATTCGCCGAGTCTGGCCGGGATGGGTTCCGACGAGTTGCGCTCCGGCTTACAAAATAACCAGATGGGAGGCCCACCCGGCGCGGCGGGAGGAGCAATGGGCGGCGGCGGTGGAGGATTTGGCGGCCGCGGCGGAGGGGGCGGTGGTGGAGGGCCCAGACTCGGCGGCCGCGGATCCAACAATAACCAGATGCACGGAACCGTCTACTATTCCGCCAATGATGCCGCGCTGAATGCCGCGCCGTTCTCGCTGACCGGTGCGCCATCGCCCAATCCTCCGTATTTGCAGCAGCGCTTTGGAGGCAACGTCGGTGGTCCGCTGATCATTCCCCATGTTTACAACGGCGCGAAAACCTTCTTCTTCCTGCATTACAACGGCACGCTGGGTGACACCCCCTACAGCTACTTCTCAACCGTGCCCACGCTGGCCGAGCGGAGTGGCAACTTCTCGCAGACGACGGTGAACGGGAAGCCAGTGCAGATATTCAATCCGGCAACCGGGCAGCCATTCGGCAATGACACAATTCCGCAAAACATGATCAATCCCGCAGCTCAGGGCTTGCTGGCGTACTTTCCTCTGCCCAATCTGCCGGGCCAGGTGCAGAACTTCCAGTCCATTACCGCGGCCAAGAGCGACAGCAACGATCTCAACTTTCGCTTGAATCAGGCGCTGGGTGCTGCGAGTCAACGCGGCCCGGGACGTTTTCGCGGACCGCAGAACAATCTGACCTTCGGATTCCACTATCACGAGTCCGACCAGACGCTGACCAACGCTTATCCCAGCGTCGGCGGACAAACCACTACCCACGGCTACGATGTGCCGATCGGCTACGTTCGCAGCTTCGGTAGGCTCGTCAACACGTTTCGCGTTGAATACAACCTCAGCACTATCGACACGCAGAACCTCTATGCGTACAACACCAATGTCACCGGCCTCCTCGGCATCAATGGAGTTTCCCAGAATCCGGCCAACTGGGGTTTGCCCAATCTTTCCTTCACCAACTTCGGAAGCCTTCAAGACACGATGCCGGTCTCTGATCGCAATCAGACCGTCTCGTTCGCGGATCAGATGGTCTACACCCACAAGAAGCACACGCTGCGCTGGGGCGGAGACTTCCGGCGACTGGAAATCAATAGCAGAACCGCGAGCAATCCGCGCGGCAGCTTTGTCTTTACCGGACTGAACACATCCCAGATTGTCAACGGTGCGCCGGTCGCGGGCACCGGCTTCGACTTTGCCGATTTTCTGCTGGGTCTGCCGCAGCAGACTTCGGTGCAATACGGGACCAATCCCTCCGGCTATCATTTCCGCGGTAATTCCTGGGACCTCTATGCGCAGGATGAATGGCGCTTTCGCAGCAATCTGAGCTTCAACATCGGCTTGCGATATGAATATGTATCGCCTTTCAGCGAGACCGCCAATCAAATGGTCAACCTGAATATCGCGCCAGGTCTAACCGCCGTGGCCCCGGTTTTGCCGGGTCAGGTCGGCCCGTTGACGGGAACGGTTTACCCGATCACGCTGGTGAATCCTGACCGCCACGACTTCGCCCCACGCGTAGGCATCGCGTGGAAGGTGCATAACGACACGGTGGTGCGCGCTGGCTATGGCATCAACTACAACACCACCGCTTACGCGAACATTGCACAAGATCTGGCGTTCCAGCCGCCATTTTCCTTCACGCAAACGAATGTCGAGTCGTCAACAAATCATTTGACCCTGCAAAATGGGTTTCCGGTCCCGCCGGTGAACACCATCACCAACAACTACGCGGTCAACGTAAATTATCCGCTGGGTTACGTGCAGATATGGAATCTCGACCTCCAGCAGACCATTACTCCAACGTTGGTGTTGAACCTGGATTACACAGGAACCAAGGGAACGCATCTCGATCTGCTGGACGCGCCCAATCGAACTCCGTTGGGACTTTTCAATCCTGCCGTGCCGGCTTTCTACTATGAAGACTCGGTCGCCGATTCCAACGCGAACGCGGGCACCGTGCGCCTGCGCAAGCGACTGGCTCACGCTATCTCAATAGGAGGCACCTATACTTGGTCTAAGTCGCTCGACAACGCTTCCACCATCGGCGCGGGATCGGCGTTAGTCAGCCCTACCGGAACTGTTACCGGCCAAACGCTGGTGGCACAAAATCCATTCAATCTTAAAGCTGAATACGGCCTTTCCAGCTTTGATCAGCGTAACAAGTTCACCGCCGATTACTTGTGGGAGCTGCCCTTCGGTCACGAAAAGCGCTGGCTCTCCGGATCAGGCATAGGACGCGATGTCCTGGGTGATTGGCAGTGGAGCGGTGACTGGACCATCGCTTCGGGATTTCCATTCACGCCGCGGATCCTGGGCTCGTTCGGCAATGTGAACAGCGGCGTCAACGGAACTTTGCGGCCGGACCTAACCGGCGAGCCGGTCAGCCTGTCTAATCCTGGTATTGCGGAGTGGTTCAACGTCGGCGCATTTGTTATTCCACCGCTCGGGCAATACGGCAATGCTGGCCGCAACAGCATCGAAGGGCCGGGCGAGGTGGACTTCGACATGGCCATGACCAAGGTCTTCCCGCTGAAGGAAAACCGCTTCTTTGAAGTGCGCATGTCGGCGACGAATGTTTTCAATCGTCCCCAGTTCACCGCCATCGATACAGTTGTGAACTCTCCAACATTCGGGCGAGTGATTTCCGTAGGCGCGATGCGCTCTGTTTTGATGACGGCCAGGTTCAGGTTTTAGGAACTGTATGACACGAATTGCAAATCCTGTGCTGCACAAGCTGCTGGCTATCGCCGTCGCGTGTGCATTGCTTTGTCCTGATCTGGGGCTTGCCCAGCAGACGGGCTACACCTTCAAAGCCGAGGCGGAGCTGGTGCTGGTGAATGTCTCGGTTCGCGATCGCAATGGAAATCTGGTTCGCGACCTCAGACCCGAAGACTTCACAATTCTCGAAGATAACAAGCCGCAGAAAGTGTCGAGTTTCGACATTGAGAACATGCAGAACACGCCCGCCGTTGCAGACCAGCAGGTCGCGCTGTTGAGTACTGCGCCGAAAAAGGCGACTGCAATGCCTGCCAATCCCACGCTCTCAGCCCAGACGCAGGCGATTAAGGATCGGCGGCTTATCATCCTGTTCTTCGATTTGTCGGCCATGCAGCCGGATGAGATTGAGCGCTCGGCCCAGGCGGCACAGAACTATGTCGATAAACAAATGCAACCAGCCGACCTCGTAGCAGTGGTTTCGCTCGGCAACAGCATCACGCTGAACCAGGATTTCACTTCTGATCGCTCTCAGCTCAAGAAGGTTTTGGGGAGCTTCAATCTTGGAGCCGGCGCTGGCTTCGAGGAAGGGAGCGTCGGCACGACCGAAGGCACGCCCGACAACGCGAATTCCTTCACGGTTGACGACACCGAATACAACATCTTCAATACCGACCGGCGGCTGGAGGCGATCCGCACCATCGCGCAACAGGTGGCCAGCGTTCCGCAGGAGAAAGCCCTTATCTACTTTTCCAGTGGCATGGATCGCACCGGCATCGAGAATGAGTCGGAGCTACGCTCCGCTACCAACGCAGCCGTGCTGGCAAACATGGCCATTTACACCATGGACATTCGCGGCTTGCAGGCACTGCCTCCCGGCGGCGCAGCGCAGAACGCCAGCTTGCGCGGGATCTCGCCCTACAACGGCCAGTCCACGCTCAACGATTTGAATTCCAACTTTACCACGCAGGAGACCTTGGTTTCCCTGTCCGTCGATACCGGCGGTCGTGCCTATCTTGATTCCAACGACTTCACTCGCGTCTTTCGTGGAGTGCAGCAGGACATGGACATGTACTACCTGCTGGGCTACCACAGCACCAATGCGGCGCGTGATGGGAAATTCCGGCGCATCAGCGTGCGGGTCAACCGGCCAGACGTGAAGCTGGAATATCGCAAAGGTTATTACGCCGCAGCCGACTTCAAGCATTCGAACAAAGAAGACCGCGAGCGCCAGCTTCAGGAAGAGCTGGCATCGGATCTGCCCAGCACCGATCTGCCGCTTTATCTTGCGACGGGATATTTTCGACTCGCCGACAACAGATTCTATGTTCCGATTTCGCTGATCGTTCCCGGCTCGGCAATCCCGTTCACTCGGAATCGAGATCAGGACAAGGCAACGCTGGATTTGTTGGGGGTGGTGACGGACGAGAGAAAAATTCCAGCGGGCGGCATCCGTGACACGGTGAAACTCGCGGTCAACGCCGCGAATGACGTGCAGCGCAAGAATGTTCAGTACGACAATGGGCTGGTCTTGCCGCCAGGGAAATATCACCTGAAAATCGTGGTGCGCGAAAACGAAAACGGCCAGATGGGGGCCTTTGAGACGGACTTCACGGTTCCCGATCTCAAATCCACGCCGCTGAAAATGAGCTCGATCGTCATGGCCAGCCAGCTTCAGCCTGCCGGCAAGCACGATAATCCGAACGACCCTCTGATTCGTAATGGTTCGGAAATCGTACCCAGCGTGACGCGCGTCTTCTCCAGCGGTCAGCACTTGTATTTCTATTACGAAGTCTACGATCCGGCGCGCAGCAGGAATGCACCCAACGAAGCTGCAAGTGGCAGGAAAGGAGCGGCTGATACTCACTCCGGTGGCGACACGAAAAACTCGGTTCACCTGTTAAGTGACGTTGCTTTCTTTAAGGGCGACGTTAAGGCTTATGAAACGTCGCTGACCGAAGTTCAGGAAATCTCCGTTCCTAATCGTCACGCAGCCGTTTTTCAGCTCGATGTGCCTCTATCGGAATTGAAGCCCGGCTTCTACACCTGTCAGATCAATGTTATCGATGATGCGGCCGGGCATTTTGTGTTTCCGCGGCTGACAATGTTGCTGCGGCAGTAGGACCACTGGCGCAAACTCTGTTTCGTTCTCAGCCGTTCGCTCTCTCCGCCACTAGCATGGACTGGAGTATCTGGTCGGAAACATCCTTGACCGCGGCGGGTGAGTGAGCCAGGAACAATGTGCTGGTTTTGTCATTCTCGCCAATGGACTTCAGCGTGTCGAAATACTGCGTGACCAGCACCAGCTGCATGACCTCTTTCGCGGACGCCCCTTCTACCACCTTCTGGAACTGTTCGATCGAGTTCTGCAGGCCTTCGATGATGGCTTTCCTTTGGTTCGCGATCCCCTGCCCTTGGAGGGCCTTGCTCTCCGCTTCGGCCTCGGCCTTCTTGACCACCAGGATCTTCTCCGCCTCGCCCCGGGCGTTGGCCGCCACTTGTTCGCGCTGGGCCGCGTTGATGTCGTTCATCGCCGACTTCACCTTTGCGTCGGGAACAATATCGGTCACCAGTACATTGACAATTTCGTATCCGAATAACGCCATATCCGCGTCCAGTTCCTGCTTGACCGCCGCTGCGATACTGGACTGCGAGGCAAACACTTCGTCCAGCGTCATTCCCGGAACATGCCCAAGGATCACCTGCTCGACGTAGGATTTGATCTGCGCTACCGGATCGGACAATTTATAGAAAGCATCGTAGACTTTTTCGGGACAAACCCGGTTCTGCACTGAAATGGGAATGGTGACGAACACGTTGTCTTTGGTCTTCGTCTCCATGGTCAGGGTGATCTGATTTACCCGCAGACTTACTATGCCGGCCACAGAATCGAAGAACGGTCGCTTCCAGTTCAAACCCGGCTCGGCGACCCGAAGGAACTTGCCAAATCGCGTGATCACCGCGACCTCGGCCGTGCTCACCGTGAAGAAGCTGGCCAGAATCAGGTAGAGCACGACGAACGCCACAACTACCAACGCAATCAAACCCAGTAGATCCATTTGGTTTCCTCCGTGCGGCTCCTAATCTTAACCCTATGGAGTCAATTAGACACTGAATATGCTGCTTGCGAGAACCTTTTGAGACACCACGTCGGCGATCGGGGTCACCCCTGCGGCCCTATGTGCACATGGCGCTGGTTTTTCCCGCCGTGCTGATCGTCTATTACCCGGTCTGGAAATACCTGATCGGATTTTTCAACCGAGTCGCAGGAATCGCAGAGTGGTGAAAATTCTGAGCGCCATAGGAGGGCCGGCCCGAGCCACCTGAAAAAAGCGCCCTCCCAAGCTGCATTCGTCTTGATTAACCGGAAACCACTGCTATGTGCACGTCATATCGGGCATTCTTACTGGCCCTTCTTGTTCGAAAGTGATCGGACGTAATTGACCATATTCCAAAGTTCGGTCGGCTTTACTCGATCGCCTTCGGGTGGCATCTGGCCTTGGCCATTCTTTATAATGTAAAAGAGTTCTCCGTCTGTTCTGCCCTTCAAAGACGTTGGATCGGTAAAGTCACCTATCTTAAATTTCTCGGAGACGGCTACCTCTCCCTTGCCATCGCCATTATTTCCATGGCACATGGCGCAATCGTAAACGTAGTATTTCTTGCCCTGGGCGAGTGATTCGGAAGTTGGCTTGACCGGATTGACCTGATGAACTGCTTCAGGGGGAATCGTGGACGAGCTTGATGTTGTGGCTTGAGTGGGAGCTTGGCTTTCCTGTGCGGTTACAGGGAACGCGCACAGCAACAAAGTCAGCAAGATCACACAAGGACTCAACA
>Ga0181505_10761271_pt1 | contig 11584 bp, 14 predicted proteins | sample PEATcosm2014_Bin_5_FD_127743 | JGI IMG/M metagenome (GOLD analysis project Ga0181505, IMG submission 127743) | Metatranscriptome of peatland microbial communities from MTU Mesocosm Facility, Houghton, MI, USA - PEATcosm2014_Bin05_30_metaT... | ecosystem: Environmental > Terrestrial > Soil >...
CGGTGGAACCGAATTCTGTGCCCAGGCGGGAAACATCGCCACTGCCATCACGGACACAGCGATCATCGCCAGAGAGATTGTGCGGAACAGAGAATTGAGAGAGCGCGCTTGGCTGTGCATCGGCTGGTTCTCCTTGCCATCGAGTCGAATTAAAATCAACCTGAGGGGACGGGCGCATTCAGACGCCTGGGAAGTAGGAAGATCGAAGGTCTTGTTCCTCGCCGTGTGGTCGCGATGGGAATCGGGCAGGAAAAAGGCCGGGAAATCCTTTTCCATTACGCATTTAGCGCCTGCAGTCGCCGCTTTGTCAGTGACCGCTGCCGCTCTGGGACGTGACAGCCGGAGATGCCGAAGGGCGCAGAGCGGAAGTAATCCGTTGTTAGCGGGAACAGCCATTGCACAAGTTAACCCCGAAACAGTACATCCGATTCGGTAACTTGCGCTATGGCGATTTTACGTAAATTGGGTGTATAGTTGCGGCTGTCCTGCGGGCCAACTTCAGATTCGAGGTGAGGAGATGAAGACAACCGCCAGATGCTTTTTAGTACTACTCCTTCTGATTGCTTCGATAGCAACGGCCCAGCAACCCTGCAGCGGACCGCCGCCCACGTCGTTCACCAATTGGGCGCAGTTTCACTTTGACAACTGCCTGACGGGCTTCAACCCCTACGAGATTATTCTGAGCCCCGCCACGGTCGGTGACTTGACGGTAAAGTGGAGCTTCACCACCGGCAACGTTGTATATTCCTCGCCCGCAGTGGTGAATGAGGTATTGTATATCGGCTCCGCCGATAGCAAAATCTATGCGTTGAATGCCTCCACCGGAGCCTTAGTGTGGAGCTACACCACCGGCGGCAACGGTGTGGTGTCAGCGCCCGCAGTGACAGGGAACCCCAAGTTGCGCAGAGCCAGCCGCAGTGGATTGTGGATTATTGGGTAGGTAAACCTTACTCGGGGCCGACTGCCACTGGCTCCGTGCCGTATGATCGAAACAAGATACAATCGTCGGCTGAGACAAGTCTGGTCAATATTGCTCACATCCGAATTATTGTTGTAGCCGTCCGCTAGGATGGCGGAACTGTCACCCTCATTTGTTTCCCTGCACAGCAACCTTGTCCGATGCGATCAGTCGGCGCTCCAAGTGTGATTGCTTACGCACGCCGCCAAGAACATACTCGCACCGCATTTTGGGGCCAGCGCCACACGTAGGACACCGCACTGTTAGAGCCTCAGTTTCAATCAAAACGCGGGATTTCATGCGAGTATTTTCAATGCCGCGGGGTATGGAAGTCCGGTCAATTGTGAACATCCAATTTCAGACTGAGGCGCTACCGAATTTATGAACCGGTTGACAACTATCGGCAGGACAGGTGAACTTCTTCCAGCTGGTCAAGTCGGGACGCGTCATAGGTCTTGCGTCTGAGAGATCGAGGTGAGGCTCTCAAGCGCGGCTTGGCGAACGCGCAACGCACTCAATTCCTCTTCGCCGAGCTTTTCGGCGCAGCCTGCGACCACGCGCATTCCACGCTCGACGAGTATCTGGCGGAACTCCGGATCGGGCGTTGAGGCGGCGATGTCATCGAGGGCTCGGAGCAACCGCAAACTGACAGCCACGTCCGCTTTCGAATACATGCGGATCTGCTCAAAGGCTGCCTCCAGCAAACGCTCGAAGTGGACCCATCCAATGCTGACGCGAACGATACCCGGCGGATCGTAGAGCAGATCCTCAGGCGGCTCTCGCGAGGCGAAGCGGATCAGGATGCGGCTTAACTGATCCACGCAGTTGATGGCCGTGGTGGGGTCGTTGACAGCAGGCGAGATCGCCTTCAACGCAACATCGACAATTTGCAGGACTCCGAACTCCACGTCCTGCTGCAACGTTCTGGTCGGACCGATATCGAACGCGGCAAGCAGTTCGGCGGTTTCTTCGCGGGGCAGCCGGTTTCCCTTCGAAACCATCATCAGCGGGATTCCCGCCGGAACGAAGTGTCCGACCCGACGCAGCACGCGGATACTGACGTGATAGTGCTTCGCAGTTGCGACCAGGCGTCGCTTATCGATGAAGCGGATGTAGCCGGAGGCATCGCTCAAGACAGCCACTTCGCTCGAATTCGGTCTAAGCGGTGCGGCATCCTTCAAGGGGTTGGGATGGTGCGGGCGGGGCATCATATCGTCGATCATGGCTACCGTTTCTTCCGCAATTCGGTCGACGATGTGATTGACGCTGATGGCCTGCGAGATGTGGTGAATGAAAAACAGCAGCAAGCCAACGCAGACTATCGCCAGCACCATTGCTCCCAGCACGGTGGCCACTGGAGCGAAGGGGTGAGGGAAGGAACGTGCCGCCGGAAGCGCCGCCATGCAGTACGAGAAGGTGCCGAGGAAGATACCGAGCGTCCATTGCGTCACCCGGTCCCTTGAAAAACTGACGATGATACGGGGGGAGAACTGCATCGACGCAAGAGTGAGCGTCATAAGCAGGATGGCGAACACGATCGATACGACTGTCATGATGGAGGCGGCAATGCCCGCCAGAATCACCTGGGCAACTTGCGGATCGGCGTGCGAGGGGAACAGAGTGGAGGGCACCCAGGCGCTGACGGTTGGATATTCCTCTTCCAGCCACGACAGGAGCGCGCCCGCGCAACCTAACGACAGCGCGATGGTCAGCGGGCGAATCAGAAAGCCGCCACGCAGGTTATACATAGCGTGGCGAAGGACCAGGGGCAGGGGCTTACTCACGGCACTCTCCAATCGAGTGTAGCGGGTCAGACCTGCACGCACAAAGAGAAAGAGGAAACCGCCTATTCTGTCAGTGCCCGCGAGAATAGGGGTTTTCGCGTCGCCGGATATGTCATTTCGGAGCTTGGTTAGCGCCGTCCAGGTGGTCTGGCGCCAGCGACTCTGGCCGAAGCGGTATGCCCGATAAACTCTCTCCAACAGCGCAACTTGTAACCGTTCCTGACGATAAGGATTTCTCGGCGACAAACGGGTCTGCATTTTGAAACTTGCAACACTACCGAACTAGATGTCCCCGCTCCGCCGCGCTTATCTGTCCCTTCTCAAGCTGGTTAGCAGCCCCGAATACCGCCTTTGCGGACGGTCATTATGGACGGCGATACCGAGGGCCTTTCGCTGCCCAATCAGCACCAGCAGCCGCTTGCCCCGCGTGATTCCCGTATAGATCAAGTTGCGCTGTAGCAGCATGTAGTGCTGGGTCGCCACCGGAATCACCACTGCCGGGAATTCCGAGCCCTGCGACTTGTGGATCGTGATGGCGTAGGCCAATGCAACTTCATCCAACTCCCCAAAGTCGTACTTCACGAGGCGATCATCGAAGCGGATCGTAACCTCGTGCTCAACTGAATCGATACGCTCGACGATCCCGATGTCCCCGTTGAACACGTCCTTGTCATAGTCGTTCTCGGTTTGGATGACCTTGTCGCCGATCTGGAACCGCCATCCAAACCGCTCGACGCTGGCCTGGCCGGGTTTGGCCGGGTTCAGTACTTGCTGTAAAGCCGTGTTCAGCTCCCGCACACCGAGTGATCCCCGATTCATAGGACAAAGAACCTGTACGTCTTGAAATCGCAGGCTGTACACGTGCGGGTATCCGGCCGAGGCGTCCAGCAACCGCGGATTCTCGCACCCGCCGTTTCGGCGATGACCGCAGCCTCAATGTTCCCGAACGGCGGAGGGCGCGCACCGTAACGGATTCCTGATTATCCAACCGCAACCGACGATCACGAGACAGAATTTTCTACGGACCCGCCGCGGCGGCGGCCGCCTGGGGAGCATCCAGAACCTTCAGCAGCAATTCCGCTTGGTAGTCGTACGAATTTGGGCCGGACCCGTTATAGCGCCTGATCGCGTAAGGCCAATCGCACGGGATATTCTTGCGAACGGGCACGTTGCCATAGCTACCCTCATGGTACTGCGTTTGTTCGTACGTACTGGAGGAACCAGCATAGACGGGCGTTTCTCCCTCGACGATGTTTTGGGTTCCCGCTTGCTGAAGGCAGTTCACACAGTCGCTCATGTACCGCGGGTCCGTAGAATCGAACGTGCAGAGACGCAGCGGAACGCTTCCCACCTCTTGGATACGATCGTCCGCCTGATCCGCGGGGCCATTTACGTAGTTATCAAATTTAGCGCGCAATTCGGCGACCGCTTGTTTGACATTGCCGACGGGATCGGAGATGAAGCCAGTCATCTCGGCCGCAGTCGGTGGATGGTGGAACAGCGTGAACTGCCCGATGCCAAAGCCCCGCGAGGTGATGTGAGCGGGGTTTGCAGCATCGTTGGTATCGAATCCCACGGTGACAAACGTGTCCAGGTCGCTACCCGAGGGAACGCGGAAATGCTGGCAGGCACTTTCCTGCATCAGGATCCCATAGAGAAACGGGAATGGCACCTGCCCGCCGACCATGGAAGCAACCGCCTGCAGCGCCTGCTGGTTATCGCTAGAGGGTGAATCGGAGAAAGGCAACTTGGGGTAGGCGGTGTCGTCTAGCATGGCAGAGATACATGCGACGAGGTTCTGGTCCACCAAGCCGGTAACGGCAGCGACACGGCCCTGGTTATAGCCCTGAACGACAACGGGGGCTGATCCGTCTCCGCTGGAACTATTGCCGGCATAGGATAGCAGATCGTACTGCAGCGCGCATACGGACCTCGTAGTGCCGGCTCCGAACACGCCATCAATGCCGCTCTTGTGGTATCCCAGCGCCCGTAGGTCGCGCTGGAGGTCGCGGACGAGTTGTGAAGGTGTTCCCGAAGGGGAAAGCGTGAGTCCGGGCTGAGCGTAGCTGAGGGCTGGCATTGTGAATACCTCGTGGAATTGCCTCTCTAGGGTAAAGCGTAACAGCAGCTTGCAGAGTTTCAAGTTTATTTCTGAAGGCACTTGGCTCCCGGCGGTTCGTCACCTCCCAGCCAACTTCTCGGAAATTGGGAGCAGATTGGCACCGCTCCCGGCTCGTCGCGCTCGAACGCGCTTACGCCACGGATGTTGACGCGGGCCGACGTGTTCCGCATCACCAGTCCCGGGCAGGTCGCCGGAAATGGACGTCAAAAGGCAACGTGACTTTCGCCGCTTAGGCGTCAGAACTTGCATCGGTCGCAAGACCCTGCATTGTAAGCACTCCAACGCCGGTGATTAGATCGGCTTGCTCGCTAGGAAATACCATACCAAGCGGTCGCGCCGCAGCTATTTCGTCACGTGATGGAACCGTGAACTCGGAAGCATCAGCGTAGCCATCCGCCTCCACCAAGCGAAGAAACTCCTCGTGACTCTCCGTACAATCGAAAGAAAGCAGGATCTCGTATGCAGGCAATTCGGGATCGCCGACTAACGCCAAAACCCGCGTGTTGGTCGCCGTGGCGAACCCAAATAATCTTCCGATCCAGTTCAAAGTTTCGAGATTGACCTCGGGATCGTCTTCGTCTTTTGGCAAGGGACAGATCGTTACCAGCCAATCATCTTCGTCCAGCCAATAGGGTTCAAAGTTGTCGTCATTCAACATGTGGTTTTCTCGTTCTTGTGATTATTCCAAATGCATCGCAGATGACCAGATGACCACGACGGCGTTGCAGCGCGGCCGAAGGGCCGCCATCCTCGTGCTCGGAAAGAAATGAAGAGTGGTGAGAGCGCCCACCGTGACCAATTCGTGACTATCCGACCGCAACAGGGCATCACAGAACGTCACCGAACGTAACGCCCGGTTTTTGTAAGTCGCTGCGATCGCACGGAAGAGCAGGGCTTAGGCTGGCGAGGATTGGGACAAAATCCGCCGCGATTTTCCCGTATTTCGCTTTCTAGCCCTCGTCTCCGTCCGTCGCCTTGCAAGTCACGGACGGCAGGTTGCGCAGGTGTGAACCACGCCCAGGCGAAAAACCGTGCCATCGTCGTAATTCCCCCCTGCGCCAGTCGTCCCGTAGAAGTTCCCGTTGGAGGTCTGCACCAGTCTTCCCCCAGGATGCGCGCCGTCCGTGTAGTCGAAGCCGTGCAGCATGGTCAGCGTGCCCGAGGGTGTGATTTTGAAGACCGTGCCATCACTATAGGTTCCGCCAAACAGTGCTGTTCCATAGAAGTTCCCGTCGATGGCTTGTACCAGCCCGGCCTCAGGGTTAGCGCCATCATTGCAGTTCGGCTGTGAGCAGAAGCTGTGCAGCATGGTCAGCGTGCCCGAGGGAGTGATCTTGAAGACCGTGCCATAGTCATAGGCCCCGCCGTCGTAGGTTGTCCCGTAGAAGTTCCCGTCGCTGCCTTGCACTAGCCCGGCGTAGGGCTGGGACCCATCAGCGCAGGGCTGTTCCCCTGAGGCACAAAAAGTGTACAGCGTGGTCAGCGTGCCGCTCAGGGTGATCCTGAAGATCGGCCAAAGCCGGCCGATCCGCCGGCCCAGGTTGTCCCGTAGAGGTTCCCGTCGCTGGCTTGTATCAGTGCGCTCACGGGCGACTCGCCGTCCGTGAGGTCGAAATTATGCAGCGTGGTCAGGGTACCGCTCGGAGTAATTCTGAAGACCGTGCCGCAGCCGTCCCAGCCGTTCTCGTTGCACCACCTGGGGCCGCCGCCCCACTCGGTTGTCCCGTAGAAGTTCCCGTCGCTGGCTTGCATCAGGCCGCCGCGAGGAGCCTGGCCGTCCAAGTCGTCGAAACGATGTAGCGTGGTCAGGGTGCCGCTCGGAGTAATCATGAAGACCGAGCCGCAGCCTTGACCGCTACAAGCGGGGTTGCCGCCCCTGTAGGTTGTCCCGTAGAAGTTCCCGTCCATGCCTTGCACTAGCCCGGCGAAAGGGTATGCGCCGTCAGAACCTCCCTGAAAGCTGTACAGCGTGGTCAGCGTGCCCGCGGGGGTCATTTTGAAGACCGTGCCATCGTCGTAGTTCCCCCCTGCGCCAGTTGTCCCGTAGAAGTTCCCGTCGCTCCCTTGCACCAGAGCGCTCGTAGGGTCGGAGCCGTTTGTTTCGTCGAAATTAGCCAGGGTTGTGAAGAAGACGTTCTGTGCCGGCGCGGCGATCACAGCCGCAGCACAAAACCAAGACGAGGTTACATATCAGGCGCGGAAGCCTAGGTGTCCTCAATCCGTTGCTGTTGCGGCTTTGCGCCAGCACGCTGTAGCCTTTGTCCTGCATAAAACTACCTCCTCGCTATTCAATGGGCTTACGCCGCTCCAGCACGTCTCTCTTCTCGGCTGGGAACCCATGAACCTCACGGTCGACACCATGACTACACTTGGCACACGGATAAATGGGCGTCAGCTCGAACACCGTCCCGTCGCCGTAATTGCCGCCCCAGTAGGTCGTGCCATAGAGATTGCCGGCGGCATCGAAGATCAACCCGGACCACGGATTAACCCCATCCGTGCCGTTGCCGAAGTTATGCAGAACCTGTTCCGTCCAGCCCCCACCTGCTATGGGCGTCAACTCTAACACCGTCCCGACGCCGTTCACTCCGCCCGCGGAGGTCGTGCCGTAGAGATTGCCAGCGGCATCCAAGATCAGGCCGGCACTGGGACCAGCCCCGTCCCCGCCGCTGAAGCTATGCAGCACCGTGTACGCCCACCCCCCGTACCGTACCGTCAACTCGAACACCGTACCGCACCCTGAGCCGCCGCACCATTGAGTGCCGCCCCAGTAGGTCGTGCCGTAGAGATTGCCGGCGGCATAGAGGATCAGGCCGGCCTCGGGATACCACCCGTCCGTGCCGTTGCGGTTAAAGCTGTGCAGCACCGTCTCCGTCCAGCCCCCACTCGGGTTGGGTGTCAACTCGAACACCGTCCCGGCGCCGTAATTGCCGCCCAGAATCGTCGTGCCGTAGAGATTACCGGCGGCATCGAAGATCAGGGCGGCACTGGGACCGAACCCGTCTGTGTAGTTGAAGCTGAACAGCACGTTCACCGTCCAGCCCCCGCCCCCAGTGGGCGTCAACTCGAACACCGCCCCTTGGCCGTAAGCGCCGCCTGCGTAGGTCGTGCCGTAGAGATTGCCGGCGACATCAAAGATCAGGCCGGCGTCGGGCAAAAACCCGTCCCCGAGGACGTTGCCGAAGCTGTGGAGCACCGTTTCCGTCCAGCCCCCGCCCGCTTGGGGAGTTAACTTGAACACTGTCCCGCAGCCGCCAGAGCAGTAATAGTTGTAAGTGCCGCCTCCGTAGGTCGTGCCGTAGAGATTGCCGGCGGCATCGAAGATCAGGCCCGCGGCAGGGTTAGCCCCGTCCGCGCAACCCGTCTGGGAACAGAAGTTGTACAGCACCGTCTCCGTCCAACCTCCACTCCCGTTGGGCGTCAACTCGAACACCGTCCCGTCGCCGTAATTGCCGCCCCAGTAGGTCGTGCCGTAGAGATTACCGGCGGCATCGAGGATCAGGCCGGCCTCGGGATGGTACCCGTCTGTGCCGTTGCCGAAGTTATGCAGCACCTTTTCATTCCAGTTGGTAGCCGCCCAGGTGCTCGTCGCCAAAAGAGTCACAATAAGGGTCGCCAGGACCGCCCTCAATCCGATGGAGAGTCTCTTGCCTCGCATGAGTGGTCCTCCTTGTAGCGCAGAACTTCCCTGAACACGGCCCGGTACGCGAGTGTCTCTCACCGCGTAAAAGGCACCCGCAGAAATTTTGCAACTTGGGGCTAGTGTGTGTCGGTGTCGGCTGATGCAGGGCGTTGTGATGAGCAGGAAAGGAAATGGCGCGAAGCTGTTGCCCAAACCGCCGCCCAATTGGAGCCGTCAGAACGCTTCGTCATCCGTAGGTCGCTTGGTTCGGAATCGCTATGCAGGTGTCCCGAACGGTGTCCTATAACTGACTACTGAGGTGACATGCGGTGCTTTTTGGTGCAGGAGTACGACTGTAAGTGATTGGGATTACGTGGTGTGACATCGGAGGAGAGAATTGCTAAACCGTTATACGGTTATACGGTCAAAAGTTGTATCGGGGGTTCGAATCCCCCCTCTCCGCCACGTAGTCTCAACTGCAGAGAAATTCTGCTCTATTGCTCTTGAAATATGCGGAAAAGGCCGGCTTTTCGCGATATTTCCTCTACCAACTGGACCAGAGAAAATTGCCTCCTGGACCGCTTCACTCCGTTACAGCGGTTTTTCTCCGGAGCCTCCATTGGTAGTCCCCTTTCAAGAAACCGCTCAGGCGAATGCCTAGCGATCACAAAGCGAACACTCCGCGAAAGCCAACTTGACTTTTGCTTCCACTCAGCACTGCTTTTTCCCAGAAGGGCGTCTCTCCGACGTCAGTTTCGACCATTTCTGGCCCATCGCCTGCGCTGCTTCGATAAGACGAACCAGGTCACTGGTCAGCAGAGCCGAATCTGTATAAACCGCGGCCATCTCCTGGGGTGAACAGAGCAGTGCCTGGATTCGGAAGTAGACCAGTTGCTCCAGCTCCCTCGCCGGTATCCGGTCCATATGAGATGGCTTCCGTCGTTTCTGAATCACCGCCTGTGAAGATTCACGCATTCCGACTGCTGCGAGAATCATGTTCAGTGATTGCTGGGAAGTTTTTGCGTCGACAGTGGCCATCGTTTTCGCTGCTCCGGTGAATTTTGGGCGCACTTGAGTACAGGCGCTCGGTCTAGATACGTGCCGTCTGGAGGCGACCCAGCCCATGCGGGTCGCCCCTTTCCTGAAACTCGGCCGAATCGCACGTCACGGCACGTAAACGATCTCGACGCGTACACCGGGATAAAACGGGTTAAATAGGAAATACCCGCCGTCGATGTAGTCAACGTAAACCTGATCGGTGTAATACCAGCCCTCCGGCCACGGCTGCACGAATCCGAACCAGTAGCCGCCGTACTGGAAGCGCGAGTACCCGCCGACGATCACTGGTTGGTTGATCACGAACCTGTGCCCTTCACCAAAATTGGCATGGAACCGATCGTCAGGGATACGGCTGCTGCCTCTGGCACCGACCCGCACTGCCGGCACGGCGCGTTGCCTCTGCTCGTCGGCCGCACTCCGCTGAGGCGGTTTCTGACCACCAGTCGCGCCTCCCACTTCCTGTTTTGCCTGCTTGGCCTGTGGCTTTTGCTGCGCTGCTGGTTTGGTCTGTGCCTTTTGCTGTGCTGCCGGCTTAGCCTGCTTCTCTTGCTGCGCTGCCGGTTTGGCCTGCTTCTGTTGCTGCGCTGCTGGCTTAGCCTGCTTCTCTTCCTGCGCTGCCGGCTTGGCCTGCTTCTGTTGCTGCGCTGCCGGTTTGGCCTGCTTCTGTTGCTGCGCTGCTGGCTTAGCCTGCTTCTCTTCCTGCGCTGCCGGCTTGGCCTCTTGTTCGTGGGGATGCGTCCTGCGCGAAGGCGGGAACTGTCGGTCCGAGAACTAAGAGCAGGACTGTTGCACTTATGACTCCAAGTGCTTTCATGAGTGCCTCCATTACAGCGAATTCATGTGCCCGACGTTGGTTGTCTGGCGCGGTTTGTTGTTTTCCTTCAACGACACCCACCTCATCGCCTGATGGCAAAGAACCTGCGATCTCCGGTGTTGTTCAGGCGGAAAGCTCTTGAACTTATTTTCGCCTTGGTTGTCATGCGTCACCTACAGAGAGAATGTTAGAAGAGGTATCGACCCATATCTGTTCACTTGTGCACATATCTAACTCCGTCCCGATTCTCGTCCTGTCTGCCGCGATTTCATTTCCGATTAAAGCAATCTGCTGGAACGTTTTTCCGGCGTGAAGGTATTGTGAGAACGGCCAGAGTAATCGCAGAGAAGGCCGAGCCAGAGAAGAAGCAGTAACCAGAGCGTGCTCAGTGCAACTTGATACCTAACGCCGGTCGTGTCCGTGAGCTTGGCAGCGGGTGTATTGCAGAGGAAGAAGATCAGGGTTTGGCAATTAAGCTGGAATTTCGGTAGTGGTGCAGGTTGATTTCCACAGGGCGTTGAACGTCAGCGCGAACAGCGTAGACTGAGGGCATGGCAAAGGGACTTGTTACGCCGGAAGAACTTCGGCGAAAGCTAGCGGAGCTGCAAGATTGTAAGCAGACGGTCAAGGCCGACAGAGAATTCAGTCGTGACGAGAGGAAAGCCAGAAGGAAAGCGAACATGCCCAAGCGAAAACTTCGGATCGTGAGAGAAGCGCCCCAGCTCGGTATTTGCGAATACTGCAACATGCAGTTTTCAGCCGCAGCTCCGCTCGGAGCGCCCAATAAAACTACTATTGAGGAGCAGTTCAAAGCACACAAGTGCAAGCGCGAGGACTTCAGCCAAGCCGCTGTGCGGACCGTCAAAGAGGCGACCGATAAAGTCTAGTTGCCCTTAGTGTGGTTTGTTCGTGCGCCCCTGCGGACTTAGGCGATTCATTCTTACGCCGAACTGCTGGAAGATGGAATCAAACGTCCCCGAATCTATCATGCTTTGGAGAATCAGGTAGGGGTCGTTGTCATCACCGTCTTTTCGCAGGGTCTCGGAAATGAACATGATGCAGACACGGCGCATCCGGGATGAAGCAATCCGGCATATCCGAAGGTAGTGTTGCAAGTTTCAAATGCAGACAAGTTTGTCGCTGAGCGTCTGTTTGTGCGTTCTTAGGCTGCCAAATCGAAAAGGTTGTCGATGAACTGAATCTGACGAAGAAGATCATCTCCTGC
>Ga0181505_10222630_pt1 | contig 11418 bp, 9 predicted proteins | sample PEATcosm2014_Bin_5_FD_127743 | JGI IMG/M metagenome (GOLD analysis project Ga0181505, IMG submission 127743) | Metatranscriptome of peatland microbial communities from MTU Mesocosm Facility, Houghton, MI, USA - PEATcosm2014_Bin05_30_metaT... | ecosystem: Environmental > Terrestrial > Soil >...
TGCCGCTCTACAGCCGCTGGAAGTCAAGCGAACTCCGAGAACCCTGATACCAGGCGAAATCTGGTTTATTATCCTGGGCGCTTGCCGCTCGTCAGAAGGTGACCTGCTGCGTCCGTCGTTGACTTCAAGGACAGGCGTCTGCTCAGCCCTCGGGCAGAGTCGTCGATACCAAACGGCGGGTGGGTCCTGTCGTGTTTCGGTTGGAAATACAGCTGTCGTTCAATTGTCCGGCTGATGCCAGGGCAAGACAGCCACACAAGTGCGCTTGCATAGTTCCTCGACTGCCGCCCTAACTTGTTGGAAGTTCACCAGCGTACGAACGATTTTGCCGAGAGTGGCGTCTTCCGGGGAGCTGACATACTGGTTGATAAGCCGAAATAGTTCTTGGCGAAATGCTTCTTCCAGACGACACTGCCGAGTCCGCTCACGCATCAGATTTTCCCCCCCAAGCCCCGTTCTATTTACCAGCTAGGTTCGCCGACACGTTAGCGGTGTGTTTCGGTGAAGTCAACTCTAGGTCGTGAGGTGCGAAGTTTTAAGTCGCTGAATATAATCGGGTTACAAAAAGCGTACCAAGAGTTCGAATCCACTTCCCTCCGCCACGTAGTCTCAACTGCAGAGAAATCCTGCCGCATTGCTGTTGAAATATGCGGGAAAGGCCGGCTTTTCGCGGTATTTCCTCCCACGAAATCAGCGGGTGCAAGTGTAGCTCGTGGCTCCTGTAGGTAGTGACAAGGGACACAGGATGCGCGGCTCATCTGACATCCAGTACAGTTTACGCCAGCGGTTAGTCTGATTTCCGCAGGCTGGTTCGGCGCAGCGGACGTTTTCATTGCCGAAGTGGCGCCGAATCAGGGCGCACCGGCTAAGCGCTGACCAGTGTCCGCGTGGGCGTGGTTAATGCGCGACGCGAAAAACCATCGCGGAAGCTGGGGCTCGATAGATGTCTATGCGCTGACGCAACTGATCCTGGACATTTCCGGCTACTTCGTGCCATAGAAATAGAAGCCTCGCGTCTGCGCGCTCCCCGCGAACGTCTGTGATCTAATCGGATCGAGCTGATATGCGCTGCGGGAGCGGCGGCCGAAACGCGGACCGAAAAAATCCGCGTACCTTCAGGAACCGCGCACTGAACTCCGTGTTTATCACTTCATGAGCCCACGCACCAAACGATTCATTATCGCTCTGGCTGTCCTGGTCGCCTGCGCCTCCGGCCTGCTGTTACGCCGCTCCCTAGCTTCGACCGGGCGTTCCGGGACGATCGAAGTTGGCGGCCGCGCCCGCGAATATATTCTCCACGTCCCCGCCAACTACAGCGGAAACGCGCGACTGCCTCTCGTCATCGTGCTGCATGGTGCAATACAAAGCAATGTCAGCGCGGAGCGCATGTCCGGCATGAGCGTGCTGGCGGACAAAGAGAAGTTCGTGGCTGCCTATCCCGAAGGCACCAGCATGATGGGCAACGCGCCCACCTGGAATGCCGGCAACTGTTGCGGCTACGCGCTGCAGAAACACGTCGATGACATTGCGTTTCTGCGCGCGCTCATCGGTAAGCTGGAGAAGGATTACAGCATCGATCCGAAACGCATCTTCGTCACCGGCATCTCCAATGGCGGCATGATGTCGTTTCGCGTGGCCTGCGAGATGGCCGACGTGATTGCCGCGGTCGCTCCCGTTGAAGGAGCGCAGAATGTGGAGTGCAAGCCGTCGGTTCCGGTTTCGGTGATTGTTTTTCATGGAACGGCGGATCGCCTGGTGCCGTTCAACGGGGGTTCAACGCCTTACCAGATAGGCCCGCACCGCACAGACACTTCGGTTGCGGACGCTGTCGCGTTCTGGGTGAAGGAGAACGGCTGCGCGCCGACGCCGAAGCGCCAGGAATCCGCGGAGGTGCACATCGAGACGTACTCGGGTTGCAAGGACGGCACCGGGGTTGCGCTGTATGCCGTCCAGGGCGGACATCACATGTGGCCGGGCACCTCGATCAGCCAGGTGGATTTGCCGGCAACCGACGTGATGTGGAAGTTCTTCATCCAACATCCGAAGGCGTGACGCGATCTGATAATCAAACGTATCTCGTCGGCTACTATGTGCCGGGCTGAGGGCAAGCTTCCGCTATTATGTGTCTATATATAAAGGAACGAGACGAAGAGTACGCAGCAGCGGGGCCAAGAGACGGCAGCGCGGCAACTCTCCTCAAATCCGGTGAAGTAAATGCGCTCGCGATTCAGTTATTAGATCTCCACCTGCCAAGTCTGGTCCGGCACTGGTGTCGCGACTGCTCAGGGCACTGCGAACCGGTCTCGGTAACAGCGATTGCACCAGAAAACGCAGGTTTCAGCGTAGGTGCCGATTGGGCGTCGAGAATCGAGGCTGAACTGGTGACATGCAAACATCGAAAGCCTCGGAAGGAATGCTTCCAAAAGTGCTTTGGAATGCTTGCGAGGGACAACCGGCGGACTGGCACCCTATCCCGCTGTTCTGATCCCAGTACACTGGGTTGCCGCTGGCCATAGTCGCGTTCTGCAAGTTCAAATAGTAAGTGCCACCGGAAATCAAGCCTACGTTGAGGCCTGATGCGGAAATCTTATCGATGTTGTAGCCGTACCCATTGGTGAAAAGAAATGTGTCGGTCAAATTTGGACTGGCCACAGTACCCGAGCCGTAAACCGTTCCCCCAAGGGGAGAATCGGTGACAGACCACTGCACCGAAAGCATCTGGTCACCTGGGTTTTGCCAGACGTAGAAATCGAACGTGTTCAAGGTCGAGTTGTTGGGAACGAAGCTGTCAGCAACGCTATAGCCGCCGTCGATGCCCCAGGCATTGACGGTGCCATTGACGGGACCGTTCTCGTAAAGGAGTCGGCAACCGTTCGGTCCCGACTGGTACTGGTATTCGTTGTAGTACCACTGGCCGTTGATCTCCGTCCAGAGCGTGGCGTAGATCATCTCGCCATTGTTTGGCAGGTCAGAGACCGTCGTGCTCAGGGTACCAATGCCCAGTGGGCCCGACTGGTATATGTCGTTGCCATACTCACTGTCCCCGATGTCCAGCCAGTAATTCTGAGCATTCATACCGGCGCTCCAGGTGAACGTCGCCTGGGTACCGTCGATCTCAGTGCCCGGGGTGGGCGACTGCATGACCGCCAGTCCAGTGGTCGGGCTAAACGCCGTGTAGGTGTACTGGTTGTAGAACCACTGACCATTCACCTCGGTGAACAGGGTCACGTAGACCATGCTGCCATTGGTGGGCAGCCCGGTCGCGATGACCATGAGCACGTTGCCCAAATTCCCCGAATTGTAATAGTTGTTGCCGCCCTGACTGTTACCGGCAGTGAGCCAGTAGGCAGAAGCGTCAGCGCCGGCAGTCCACTGGAAGAGCTGGCTGCTGCCGCTGAGAGTTGAGCTATTCGAGGGTGAGGTGATAATGCCCAGCCCGCCGTACGCCGTATATTGATACTCGATGTACGACCACGACCCACCGATCTCGTACCACCAGGTTACATAGATGGTGCTGCCGTTATTGGGAAGGTTATTGGCTGTCAGCGAATATTGGGAACCAGGGAGGGGGCCGGATTGCAGGTAATTGTTCCCGCCATAGCTGGAGCCGATGTCCAGCCAATAGTTGCTCGCGCCGGGGTAACCGGCCCACCAGAACGTCACCGAGTTGCCGGCCAGCGCGGATTGGTTGGCCGGACTGTAAATTCCCGGGGTCGTCGTCGGCGGATAGATGAGCACCCGATTGTTATAGGTGTCGGCCACGTAGAGATTGCCGCTGCTGTCCAGGGCGACTCCAAGCGGAACGTCTAAGCTGTTGGCGCTGATCCCGCCCTCGTTCGCGGTGTTGGTGGTGAAGCTGCCCAACTGCCCGTAGACCCTTGTGGCGGTGGTGCTACCGGAGGGATAGAACAGCACCCGGTTGTTACCGTAGTCGGCCACGTAGAGATTGCCGCTGCTGTCCAGGGCGACTCCAGACGGATCATATAAGCTGTTGGCGCTGATCCCGCCCTCGTTCGCCGCGTTGGAAGTGAAGCTGCCGCCCTGCCCGTAGACCTTTGTGGCGGTGGTGCTGCCGGAGGGGTAGAACAGCACCCGATTGTTATCCTCGTCGGCCACGTAGAGATTGCCACTGCTGTCCAGGGCGACTCCAGTCGGATCATATAAGCTGTTGGCGCTGATCCCGCCTTTGTTCGCGGCGTTGGTGGTGAAGCTGCCGCCCTGGCCGTAGACCTTTGTGGCGGTGGTGCTCCCGGAGGGATAGAACAGCACCCGATTGTTATCCTCGTCGACCACGTAGAGATTGCCATTGCTGTCCAGGGCGACTCCAGCCGGAATAAATAGGCTGTTGGCGCTGATCCCGCCTTTGTTCGCGGTGTTGGTAGTGAAGCTGCCGCCCTGGCCGTAGACCCGCGTGGCGGTGGTGCTGCCGGAGGGATAGAACAGCACCCGATTGTTAAGGCTGTCGGTCACGTAGAGATTGCCGCTGCTGTCCAGGGCGACTCCGGTCGGAAAGTCTAAGCTGTTGGCGCTGATCCCGCCTTTGTTCTGGGTGTTGGTGGTGAAGCTGCCGCCCTGCCCGTAGACCTGCGTGGCGGTGGTGCTGCCGGAGGGATAGAACAGCACCCGACTGTTATTGGCGTCGACCACGTAGAGATTGCCGCTGCTGTCCAGGGCGCTTCCTATCGGATCGCCTAAACTGTTGGCGCTGATCCCGCCGTTGTTCGCCGTGTTGGTAGTGAAGCTGCCCAACTGCCCGTAGACGACATCCGCGGTAGTAGACTGAGCGGCGGCCGGCTGCGCCCCGACCATACTCAAACCAACGATGAGGAGAGTAAGCGCAAAGCGGATAGAGCGAGTGAACATAAATGTTGCTCCTTTTTGGATAGCCACCGAGGCGCATGGAAGCCTGGCTTCCAACCCCTGAGGGACATCCCGTCAGGGGTGAAGGCAACCGAAACTCGATGCATGTTCCAAGGCGCCGAATCCGACCAAAGTAAGCCGCTCTGCGCCGTGGGCTCAGAACCTAGCGGTTCCGTCGGACCATAAGAAAAGGAGATGAAGTAAGTAGGGGGCGTCCGCTGAGCAGGCAAAGTCTACGCCCATCCTGCCGGATGTCAAGTGAATTGCAGGTGAATTCGACTTCGAGCAAGTTGGTGGCTCGTCGATTGGGATTCCGCTTCTAAACCATCGATAGGGTTGCTTAGACTGCCATAAGAGAACAGTGATGTCTTCCTCATACGGTAGAAAACATGCGGGCACTGGCGCCGCGAGTGACCGACCCGCGGTTGCCGAGCCTTCGTTCGCGGAGCGAGCGCGCACGCTGGTGTACTTGAGCAGCATCGGTAGCCTTTCGACCCTCTCCCGCAAACAACCAGGCTTTCCCTTCGGTTCGGTGATGCCCTACGGGCTGGATGAGCGCGGCCGTCCTATCCTCCTTGTCAGCTCCATGGCCATGCACACCCAAAACCTGCGAGCGGATTCGCGTGCCAGCCTGCTTGTAACCCAGCCTGACGCCAGCGGCGATCCGCGAGGCGCGTCGAGGGTCACGGTAATCGGGAATGTTCTTGGAGTGCCTCAGCCAGAGATAGGTGAGGCCCGCAGGCTGTACTTGGAGCGTTACGCCAACAGCAAGTATTGGGTGGATTTTGAAGATTTTTCCTTTTATCGCATGGATGTCGTCGACGTTTACTACGTGGGCGGCTTCGGGGTGATGGGCTGGGTTCCTGCCTCGGAGTATGACCTGGCACAGCCCGACCCACTGGCTGATGCTGCAGGCGAGATCGTGCAACACATGAATACCGACCACAAGGATGCGCTCGTCCTGCTGGCCCGGGTGTTTGCAGGCATTGAGTCGCAGGAGGCGGTGATGACCTCGGTGGACCGCCTCGGTTTTCATGTGCGGTTGAACACTCAAGATGGTATGCGTGGCGCCCGCATTGCCTTCTGGAGAGAAGTGACCAGCTCGGCGGAAGGTTGGCTGGTGGGAACAAATAAAAATGAAAGGCCTAGGGCCGTAGTATATTTAGCGCCAGCCTCCGAACCGACTCTTCGTTGCAAGACAGTTGTGTTCACATTAAGGAGCTATCGATGCCAGACACTAAAGCAAACATCCTCGTTGTGTTCTACTCTCGTGACGGCTCCATAGAAGCGCTTGCTAAAGCCGAAAGTGAAGGAGCCCGTCAAGCCGGAGCCGAAGTCCGGCTCCGACGCGTGCCCGATATCGTTTCTCCGGCGGTGATGGCCAACGTTCCGGGCTGGGAGGAGAGAAGCAAGAGGATGCTCGGCGAGTACGGAGCTGCAACGCCAGCCGACGCAGAGTGGGCCGATGGAATAATCTTCGGCACCCCGACGCGTTTTGGTAACACGTCGGCGGAGCTGAAAGCATTCATAGACAGCCTTGGCGGTCTGTGGTTTCAAGGTAAACTGAACGGAAAGGCGGCTGGTGCCTTTACTTCCACAGCCGGACCGCACGGAGGAAACGAGACGACGGTGCTCTCACTGTTCATCCCGATGGCGCACCTGGGCTTCATCATTGTGCCGACGGGTTACACTCACGAAAAGATCGTTCAGGGCCATGGGACGCCCTACGGAGCGTCATCGGTTTCCGGACAAAACAGCGCCCCGCCGACGGCTGAAGACCTTGAGGTCGCAAAGCATCAAGGTGCTCGCGTCACGCAGGTGGCCGCAGCTTTGAAGGCGTTTTCGAACCGAACTTAGTGGGATGGGCAGCCTCAAAATCGGTCCGTGGTTGCGATCCGTCCCCAGCGATCCACATTACGCCGAACCTCTAAATGCGGATCCTATACATAAAGATAAACCTCCTCAGCTGAAGTCAGTATGAAAATGAGCACCGGGAGTGGACGTGTTCCGAAAAGGGGAGAGCGTGTCGCCCTGAAAGGACAGGGCGGAATCTTCGCTGTGCTGAGGATCCACAATGACCTCCAGACAGTCGATCTAAAACTTATTGGTCGGACGGGTTCTGTGCTGAAAGACATCCCCTGGGAGGTGCTCTCGTTCATCAATGCAATTAGGCTTGAGGGTTGCTGAGCATCGGTCCGGGTCCATTTGATCCTCGACTACAGCTAACGAGGTTGGGGAAGTTGTGCCAGGTTCGCTGCTACGGCATGAACCGGTGGCCTCTAGAGGGGCGACGACTTGATGGATGTTTGAGAGTATTCTCTGCCGAGTAACAGATCACTGATCCCGACGTTCTTGAGTCGGTCGGGAGGGAAGGCGCATTGCCACCCTATTCACACTTGGGGGATAAGAACGCCTTGCTCGCGCAATCCAGACCATTGATTTTGGATCCGTTGTTGGGGCATCCTGAGGCTTCGCGACATGTCACCAATCGCAACCTCCGCGGAACCATCAAGGAACTGTTTACACTCGCTTCTAGGATATCCCAGAACTTGTCGTCCATCGCCAAGAGATAGCTCCTCTCAGAAAGCGAGCTCGTGCCGATGAATCCTGAATCACGGCTTCCCGGCCGGAGCAAAACCCTTGACAATACCTACCTCTGAAGCGAAAGTGCCTCGCGAGCCGTTGTGGGCAGTCGTGGGTAGATTGGCAGCTCGCTCCGCATCTTCGGTCAAACGGACCGCCTGCTTCATCTGTTGCAGGGACGCGGCCATCGAGTTCCTTGAGACGCGGCGCACGATGGGATTGACCACCCAGCGAACAGCAAAGGGGATGTCACGGCTCAGGACAATCACCTCTAGTTCAACGTAGACGCCACCATCTCTCTCCTCGAACCGTGTAACGCTGTAAATGCGCCAGATGTAGCCGCTGCCTTGGTCGGATGGAAGCTCCTGCGCGCCCGGCTGCCCATAGCGGCGAATCTCCTGCATCCGCGTGGCGTGCGCGATACTGTACCAACGCCGGTCGTCGAGCCGGTGGTAGCAAGCCTCGTATTCGCCTTCGAGCGCAGTCGAGGTTACGACGTCGTGGTTCGCTACGGTTGGCACATCCTGCGTGCTCATAACGAAGCGCCTCAATCCGAAGGAAAGTCAAAATCGAAATGAAGCGATCTCCATTCCGTTGTCGCCAATAAAGCGCGGTTGAGAACACCGGATAGATTGTATCGGATGATGCAATGCGGTTGCCGAGCTTCAAGAGAATGCACCCCATGTATCAGACCTGAATTCATGCAAATAGTTGAACGTGCAGTTGGCATTTCTGAAACCTGTGCTTGGTTCGCAGCGCGTCGATAGCATCAACGCCCAGACGGCCGAGATTCTGCAGGTCTAAGTTCGCCCAAAGCGGCCCCCGAGCTGCCTGGTGTCAGGTGTCATGACACGAGTCGTGAGATGACACTTCTTCACCTTGACGCGAGGCGATCTACGGCGTCACACCTCTGAATCTCGCGATCATTGCGCGTTCAGAGCGACCGTTTCGTTCTTGGCCCTCTTCGTGCAAGTGCAATGTTCACGAGCGAAGGTGCAGAGTTAATCAAGGAGTGTAGCGGTGGAAGCAACAAGCTTAGCGTATGTCGATCCATACCATGCGGAGCCAAATGCAATGCTGGGTTGCGAGGTGTCTCAGCCTGATGCGAGCGCAGATGCTGCATTCGCAGAGCTTGTGGGGACCAGTGGCGCTCTGCGAGAGGTCATTCGCATGATTGAGACAGTGGCGGGTGGTGATTCCACAGCCTTAGTCTGGGCGAGACAGGAACGGGGAAGGAGCTCATTGCTCGCGCGATCCACAGCCGCAGTCCGCGCAAGGATCGACCGTTCGTCAAACTCAACTGTGCGGCCATCCCCAGCGGTCTGCTGGAAAGCGAGATCTTCGGACACGAACGGGGCGCCTTCACCGGCGCGATCGCGCAGAGGATCGGTCGCCTCGAGCTGGCTGATCAGGGCACACTCTTCCTGGATGAGATCGGTGATATTCCGCTGGAGCTGCAGCCCAAGCTGCTGCGCGTACTGCAGGAGCGTGAATTCGAACGCCTGGGCAGCATACGAACGAAGAAAGTGAACGTGCGCATCATAGCTGCCACCCATCGGGACCTGGAAGGCATGATCCTCAAGAACGCGTTTCGCAGCGATTTGTATTACCGGCACGTTTGGGATTGAATCGTTCCACGCTACAGTTCCGGATGAAGAAGCTCGGAATATTCCGCAACCTGGAAGCGAACTTGCATCAGGGCAGCTCGGGCGAGGCTATGCCCGCATTCGCAGGGGATTGAGGGTCATCCAGTGCAAATAAGAACACTGGCGGCTCTGAACGACTCGGGTGCTAGAGGCCAGGAACTGCGATTAAAACCGACGACCTAACCTGCGGCGGCGTGGTCTCTCGTTTTCTTGATTTCGGCTCCGTTGTCAGAGTCATGACACGGCATCACACAGGTGACTTTCTTTCCACGATGTGATGGTTCCGGCTTGGTTCGAAACCCTTGCGGCTTAAAGTGCAAGGTGGATTTGTCTCGTTGCCGCGACTTGGTGGCCTGCATCACCGCTACACAGTCGCGGCCTGACAAACTTCCAGCTCCTAACTGGACTCGTCCCACTGTCGGAATGGGAGCGAGATTTACATGCTCATGGTCGTCGAAGACCGCGCGAGGCGAAGCGCTGCTGTCTAAGGAAGGGCCTCCTGCGAGGAAAATTCGGCGGCGTTTTAGTTTTGATCAACCACAGGCCTCACGTATGCCTTTCGCAATAGTCGGACGCGTGATGTGCAGCATTCGCCGTTCCACGTGTTACGGTGTCAGTGCGCTGGTGATCCGGCGCTCTAAAGTGTGTTTCGTGTAGGGCGGGTAACGCACGCCGGGATCCAGTTTGGCGCTGTGATAAAGGACGCCCCGGGCGTTGGTGAACGCCTCAAATCCCCACCTGCCGTGATATTTGCCCATCCCGGAGTCACCCACTCCACCGAACGGAAGCTCAGGAAAGAGCGGGTGGATGGCACAGTCATTCACCTCCGCGTCGCCCGACGAGGTGGCGCCCAAGATGCGCTCGACCACGTCGGCGTCCTCGGCGAACACGTAGAGGCCAAGCGGGCTGGGACGGTCGTTGACCCACTTGATCACCGCTTCGACCGATTCGATCTCGAGCACAGGCAGAATCGGGCCAAACACTTCTTCCTGCATGATTGGTGAATCGAGCGAAACATCCACCAGTACAGTCGGCGCAATGTAGAGTTCGGCCGCGTCGGTCTTGCCCCCGGCGGCGATCTTACCGCTGCCAATCAATCCCACGAGGCGGTCAAAGTTCCGGCGGTTGATCACACGGCCGTAGTCCGGGCTTTTCTGCGGATCGTCGCCGTAGAATTCACGGATGCTCTCGATTAAGTGCCCCACAAACTCGTCCTTGACCTCGGGCCACACGAGAACATGGTCGGGCGCAGTGCAGATGTGCCCCGAGTTCATGAAGCGGCCGTTGGCGATGCGGCGCGCGGCGACTTCCAGCTTCGCGGACGAATGAACGATCGTGGGATTCTTGCCGCCCAGCTCCAGCACGCAGGGAGTCAGGTGCTTCGCCGCCGCCTGATGGATGATCTTGCCGACCTGAGGGCTGCCTGTAAAGAAGATGAAGTCCCACTGCTGCTCCAGCAGCGCGGTCGTTTCGGGGACAGCACCTTCGACCACCGCGACCGCTCGGGGATCGAAATATTTGGGTACCAACCGCGCCGCCGCCGCCGCGCATGACGCCGCGACCTCCGACGGCTTTAGCACTGCCGTATTCCCTGCGGCCAGCGCCGCGGTCAATGGCCCGAACGTCAGCATGAAAGGCTCGTTCCAGGCGCCAATGATGAGCGTCACGCCGAGCGGATCGCGGCGGACGCGGATGTGCCCGGGCTCGAACACCAGTGGCATAGGAGCGCGGTGTGGCTCCATCCATACCGCGAGGTGCTCGAGAGCGTAGTCGGCTTCCTTGGCGCAGTAGGCGACGTCCATCAGATCGGCGTCGATGACGTTGCGGCGCAGATCCTTCCAAAGCGCGTCGCAAAGCTCATCGTGATTTTCTGTGAACAGCGCCTTGACGGCTTCCAGTTGCGCCTTGCGCCACCGGTCGGGTCTGGTGGCGCCCGAAAGGAAGAATTCGCGCTGCTGCGCGACGAGCGCTGAGTAATCAGGGTTTGTCATAGTGTTGTCCGCAATAGAAAGGAATCAGGAGCGATGGGGATTTCGGTCATTAGCCGGAATTTCCTTCTTCATCTCGAAAACGGCCCCATGGTACACCCGTTTCGCCTGTTCGCGACACTGTGAAACGACCTTTCCTCTAGAATGAGTTTAAAGGTCTTCTCGTCTCGACAAACAGTTGATTGTTGAAACAATAAATGCGCACTTGTCCTATGCCTGTTTGAACGGAGCCGCTTTGCGGCGGACGCTTTCGCGTGCGAGGTGTCAGCAGCAGTGATGTGAGCGCAATGAAGAGATAGGGTGAGGTCATAAGGAGATGACTTATGACCCACCTTCGCAAA
>Ga0181505_10921777_pt1 | contig 11383 bp, 29 predicted proteins | sample PEATcosm2014_Bin_5_FD_127743 | JGI IMG/M metagenome (GOLD analysis project Ga0181505, IMG submission 127743) | Metatranscriptome of peatland microbial communities from MTU Mesocosm Facility, Houghton, MI, USA - PEATcosm2014_Bin05_30_metaT... | ecosystem: Environmental > Terrestrial > Soil >...
CCGAGACCGGCTTCGCTGCCGTGGATCACTTGCCGCGAGGTGCGAAATGAGCAAGAGCATTCGCCGCGTGACGCTGATCGTGCCTGCCGAAGTCGAAGAGTGCGACGTCGGCAGGACCTGGGACATGAAGACCAGGAAGACCACGATGAGGGTTCACATACGACTTGAAGATCATGAGGGATACAGTTGCGACCCAGTGATTGAGAAGTACGGCGACTTGTCGTGGGAGTTGGACGCCCTGACGCCGGAAGTGCTGGTTCGTATCACAAATGAGGCAGTGCTCCGGTATCGTAACGAGGAGTTGTGGGCGGAAGCTAGGGTGGAAGAGAAGGGTCGGAAAACGCTTAACGTCATATCGGAGGAGTTCCTGACGGTCGTGGACTTCTTGCGGTCGATGCGGGCAGCGAAGAATAGCCCGGAGGTGGAGTTCTGATGTCGATGACTGAGAACAAGAACTGGTGCGAGGACTGCCAGGAATTTCTCGTGGACTACGACCAAGCCATGAGATGCGAGGACCTGAATCACAGGTTGGTCTGGAGGGACCCTAAACCCAATGGACACCGGGAGTCTGAAGTGCGAGGTGGCGAACATGCCGACAACGAAGCTAACGATGAAGGACCTAAGCAAGGAACAGCGTAAGGCCTTGAAGAAGGCTGACAAGGAACGCCGGTCCCAGAAGAAGCTGAGCTTCAAGTGGGTCGGTCGTGTCTTCGCTCGCTTGTGGCCTGCTGAGCGGTACGCCAGCGACACATCCAACGATCTCCGCTATCGAGTACTGATCGCACGCCGGTGCAAGAACGATTTCCACAATTACTCGGACCACCGAGGACTGGTGATTGACCTCTCATACGACGAGCGCGAAGACATTCTTCGGGTGAACGTCAATAATGGCGGGGAAGGTGAAACTTGTCACACTCACGCTCATCTTCAAGTCCCGAACGTCTTCAACGCCAAGGACGTGTCGATGGATGTCAACCCGTCCATTCTGCGATACCCGTGGGCGTATCACAAGTTGTCGAAGGCTGACAAGAAGCTGATGGAAGTCAAACCAGGAGAATTGGACGAAGAAGACGAATAAAGTGTGGCGATTGTGGCAGAACCGAGCGATAATGTAGTTATGAGTGCTCGTGGCAAGAAGTTGGACAAGTTGTTTGAGGAAGGATTCGAAGCAGCCAAGTCTGGTAAGTCTTGTGACTACCCAGGCACACGCTCTCTGGAGCGAGCGGCTTGGGAGAATGGTTATCGAGCTGCCAAGCGAGAACTGATGATCAGAGTCTTCTGGACTAACCATGGCTACTACTCGCAGGAAGAGTTCACCAACCTCGACGACGCGGTGGCGTATGTACGCACCAAGTGCTTCGAGGCGGCATTTCACCAGGACGACCGCGTGCTTGCCGGCTGGTCACCAATCGGTGGATTGCGTATGTTCAACTAGGAGGGTGCGATGAGGAAGTTGTTGGCGAGGTTGTGGTTGTGGCGTAATGGCGGCTACTGCTTTCGTCACGACCATGCTCACCAGTTTGAGCCTGACTACGGTATTGGTGGCATGAATTGTTGTCGCTATTGCATGGACGAGCAGCGTGCTGATTACAAGCAACGTAACGACGCTCGCAACGCTCAGCGAGCTGCAATGATTGCGAGGGTACGTGGCAAGTCTTAAAGAAGCTGTCTGGGAGATGTTCATCGCCCAGTGTAGCATGGCTGAGGCTATCGCAGAGTCCAACCGACTCTTGGACACAGTCAAAGAACTGTGTACGCCTCCTTTGCGTTACGGCGTTCGGTACAAGCTTGTCCCTGACAAACCAGAAGATCCTTCGTACTACGTTCTCTTCCCGAGGAGCTAAACCGCTTTACTATCATGACTTGGCGGGACATCAAATACACAAGGGATCATCAGGACATCGCCGGCACCTACCACTTCGCCGGTTCCAAGGACCGCATTGTGACCGAGCTTGCTGAGAAGATTCAGCAGCAAGGTCTGCTTGAAATCCTTCCTGACGAGCCCTGGCTCGCCGACCTCTTCCCTGGAACAACCACCGAAAATATTTCTCCCGAAAGTGTGGCGATCGCTGAGAAAACGAGCGATAATGTAGTTATGAGCGATTCCCAACCTTCCGTCGAATTCACCTCGGACGTCACATCCCCGTCGTATCCTTACGAGGTTCCGCTTCCCAGCATGTCGATTCCGACGTTCGCTTGGTCCGAGCAGCAAGAAGCTGCTTACCAGTGGGTCGACTTCGGCACTGGCCACGCCGTGATGATCGCGGTGGCAGGCTCTGGCAAGACGACGACCTTGGTGGAGTGCTTCAAGCGGATCGTGAAACGCGGCCAGCGCGTCGTGTTCCTGGCCTTCAACCACAAGATCGCCAAGGAGATTCGCGCGAAGGTTCTGGCCGCTGGCCTGGGCAACTCCGTGAAGATCAGCACCTTCCACGCTCATGGCATGGGACTCTGGATGCGCGCCAATCGTGACTGCAAGGTTGAGGGTGATGAGCCAGGGAACGCAGGCTACTGGAAGTTCGATCGCATCATGGACGAGCTCTTCAACGAGGGCCACGGCGAGATGCCGGTCATTTACAAGTCCTTCGTGAAGAAGGCTTGGAACCTTTCCCGTCAGAACCTGTTCGGCTTCGAGATCAACCTGATGGACAAGGAAGCCTGGCTGAAGCTCGTCGACCACCACGATCTCGACGAAGAGATTGCTGAGGCGCTGCTGGACGAGCAGGGCGGAGCCTATCGCGACGAGGCGAGCGAGAATGTCGATACGACGACGCTCCAGGAGCACGTCGGCAAGGCCATCAACTGGACCGTTCGCGTCATTCGCAAGGGAGTCCAGATTGCCAACGAGGTCATTGACTTCGAGGACATGCTGTACATGCCGCTGATCTCGCAGATTCACGTTTACCAGAACGACTGGGTGCTGGTAGATGAGGCGCAGGACACGAACCCTTCGCGTCGCGCCTACGTTGCCAAGATCCTGCGGCCCACCGGCCGGACGTTGTGGGTTGGCGATCCTGCCCAGGCCATCTATGGATTCACCGGTGCCGATAGCCAGTCGATCGCTTCCATTCAGAAACGGTTCGGCGCTGTCCAGCTGGACTTGACCGTGACCTACCGCTGCCCGCAGGTGGTCGTGCAGAAAGCCCAGAAGTGGGTCAAACATATTCAGGCGCATCCGAGCGCTCCGATGGGCCAGGAGCTCACGATTCAAGTGGCGGATCTGCTGAACTACGATCTGACGGTGGACGATGTGATCCTCTGCCGCAACAATCGTCCGCTGGTAGAACTCGCGCTGGCGCTTCTTCGCAAGGGCATCCCGTGCCACGTCGAAGGCCGCGACATTGCGACTGGCCTCGTGAAGCTTGTGAGCCGCTGGAAGACTGTCAAGTCGCTCGACGCTCTGACGCACCGGCTGGAATCGTATCGCGATCGTGAAGTGCAGAAGGCGATGGCTCGTGGCAAGGAAGGCCGCGCTCAGGACGTTGCCGATCAGGTCGAAGTTCTGGTTCAAATGATTCAGGACATGCCTCGGGGTTCCTCGCTTAGCGACCTTGAGTCCAAGATCTACGACATGTTCCTGGACTCCGAGAAGCAGGTGAAGCCGACCCTGACGCTGTCCTCGATTCACAAGGCCAAGGGTCGCGAGTGGAACCGAGTGTTCTGGTACGGTCCCGAGCGCTTCCAGCCGTCCAAGTTCGCCCGCAAGGACTGGCAGCGGGAGCAGGAACGCAACCTTATGTATGTGGCTGTGACTCGCACCAAGCAGACCTTGGTGACGGTTGTCGCGGCTGACAAGTTGGTATTGAACCCCAAGAAGGTGGCCGCTTAGTGGCCACCCTGGAAGGATGTCTAATCGTGAGTCAGAATAGCGAAGAGTGCGTGAAGCGTCTCTTCGATCACATAGGGTTCTACGTGAAGGAGCCGACACGGGTGGAAGTGCTTCGCCTGCTGGTTCCCTACGTACGCAACAACGACATAGCGACCACTACTCAGGTGGTGATTGAGAGCATTGCTGCCTGGCAGATGAATAAGAAGGTTCGTCCTGGCTTCTACAAGTTTGTCGACGACCTTCGCAGAGGCAACTGTCATGCTTCGTCGTTGTACACCGAGGAGTTCGTATGAAGCTTTGGCACGTAAGCTATTGTCAGTCTCGCGAGGTCAGGGAAGGCAGTCCAGTTGACGGGTACGTTCTGGTCTTGGCTGAGTCTGCTGAAGACGCGGTGAAACGGATCGTGGTGTCTCGGTTCACCAGTTCGGTAGTGACTAGGTTCACGCTTAATTCTTATGCTCGAAACGCACAAGTTCGAACCCATGAAGGGTGGTGACGGTAGCTGCCGGCGCTGTCATCGTAAGTTGTTTGAAGGCAAGGAGAGGACCCATGACTCGACGCGATGCGTCACGTGCAAAGGCTGTCAAGAGTACGCGAAGCAGAAAGCAGCCTTCCTCGCAACGGCCAGTAACTCAGTCGACGAAACGAGTCGCGACAACCTCCTCGCGTCCTGGAACGCCTACCAGAAAGACTACGCCGAAGAACTCAAGTGCGCCGTCGCTGTCGAGCGCTAAACCTCCGGAAGGTCAGTTGTGGATTCGGTGGGTCTGTAAGTGCTGCAACAAGATTGGAGTCTTCTCAGCACCACGGACCGGCCAGTTGTCCGGGAACTTCCCATTCGAGATTACCCTGGGCATTCATCGGACGATCTCCAGAAGTTGTCGTATCAAGGACGTGACCTTGCGAGGTAGCAAGGAAGGCATTCTGGAGGTTGTCCTTCAGAGAGGAAAGAGTAAACCAGATGGCGAGTGAAGATTATATTTCGGACGGCAAGCATCCGGATCTGCTAATGGGTCCTCCGTCAGGTACCGTGGACGCGCTCAAGTTCAATTATCGCTCGGAAACTACAGAATTACCACACTTTTACGCGTGTCACATGCTGGAGAACATGCGTCCTGACTACGAATCCGTGGTGTACGGAGACGTGAGTGTCTACAACGACCTGCCGGAAGACCTGCGTGCCGACATTGATAACGACTGCAAGGACTCCGTCGACACCTTCGTGGTGGAGCTGCTGGCAAGGCTGGACGCTCGCCCTGCGATACCGCCAGGAGTGGTCCTGGTTGCGCTAAAGAAGGCCGTTAAGGCTGCGCTGAAGGCCAACGCACCCAAGGCCAACCTGGACACTGAGGACGACCTGGACAAGCTGCAGCGGCGCGAGTCGATCGTGAAAGGAGCGGTGGAAGCGGCGTGCGAGGTCCTCGAAGAAGGTGTCGATGGCTCCTGGCAGGAGTACGAACACTTAGTGATTGAGATCGCTACGGTCTTCCTTCGCAAGGCTTCGATGAACTCGCAGAAGCATCTTCTGCAATCCGACATTCACAAGAGACTCGAGTCCATGACACGGGCTGAAACGACTGCCAAGCTCAACTCCGCGTACGGTCGTTTGTAGGACGCTTAACTCGTTATGAGTGACCTCGTCATCGAATCCAAGGATCCTAATCAGCACGAGCATATCTGCCCGGACTGCCGCAAGACCTGGGCTTGCACCGATCACTGGCCCACTTGGGATCAGGAAGACACTGACTGCCGGTGGCATACTGAAGTCGTGTGCAAGGACTGCCTCAAGAAGCGAGTCCTGAATGTGGACTTCTCGGAGGCCGAGCTCAAGATCGCGGCGCTTCATGGTATCGACGTCAAGGATCCTCACGTGCTGGCCGGCATGAGGATCTATGGCAAGGACGTTGTGATGACACCGGAGATGCGTCGTGAGGTCAAGGCCGCGCAGTACGCATCTATGTATGACGCTTCGCCAGATCTGATTGAGGAGCTTCTAGGACCCACCGGCCGAATTCCACATAAGGACATACCATGAACGAATCACCAGGAGGGTTACCTCGACCCTTGCATCGACCTGCCATGCACGGTACGGTCTTTCAGGACTGGTTCTCGAAGAACGGTTGGAAGATGCAGTCGATCTTCGTGAACGGACTACGAGCGCCGGACGTCAAGACGTCGGGTGTCAAGAAATGGGTACGTTGGATGCGTACTCAGACTTGTCACAATGCTGACCCTCACAAGCCCGACTGCTACATGAGCGCTCCGAAGGTGAGCGAGGAGCTCTTGCAGCAGGCTCTCGACGAACTGGAGTATCTGACGTGCCACTACGTTCACCACTTCGCGGATGCCAATCGCATCATTGCTCTCTTCCACCCAAATCAGGAGACACGTCAATGGGCTGATCGGATGCACTATCAGATCGCTGACGAGATCTTTCACTTCAAGCCGGAGACGGACGACGAGTTCTTGGATCGTCACCGGGACAAGGTCACCGAGGACTACGACATCAACGAGCTCGAACCCCATATGCGTGAGTACTGGCTGCGCAAGGTCGGGATGCCGGGTTCGAGCGCTTAACTCGCCATGGCCAACCTCAAGTCTTTCACACGTAAGGAGGCCATGGAGCTCATGCTCGAAGCGTTGCAGGCACGCAAGGAGCGCCTGGACTCCAAGATCCTCGAAATCAGCTCCAAGTGCTGGCCGAATGCCGTGGCCAAGGTAAAGCTCAAGTTCGCCAGTTGCGTGATGGAAGCGCTCAAAGCTTCCTTGAATCAGTACGGTCTGGACGCTCGCGCGGAGTTCATCAACATTCTGGTCAACGAGGCGTTGTACTCATTGGGAGAAGAGATCAAGGACAAGCAGCCGGCACTACTTCAAACCTTCCTGAATTGGCTTGCCGACCACAACCTGTCTGGTCAATTGTCGGACCTTCTCGCAGTCAACCGTTCATACGATCCCAACGACTGCTGCTTCTGGTGTGGGCAGGTGTACTCGTTGCATCCGAGCAAGAATCAGTACGCTTGCGATTACTTCTGGAGGCCGACCGCATGAAGATCATTGATACGGACAACTTCGGCGGTGACTATCCTGATGAGAAGGTCATAGCTGACAACATCACCAACAAGACCTTCGGCGAGGTCATGGTGAAGGCGCTTAACGACTACGTTGGCGAGGAGTCCAGTAGGTATTACCAATTAAAGGAGGACGACTACGTTCTCCAACCAGGATTCGAACCATGATCAAAACGGAAGAGCTCGTCAAAGGTTGCATGGCCAAGGCCTTCGACGACGAGATGACATTTGTAGTGATGGCTCGTGATGAAGTCGGCGCAGATACCATTCGGGACTGGTGCCGGCGACGCATCGTGAAGGGTCTCAACAAGCCTGGGGACGCCAAGATCACAGAGGCGCTAGCTTGTGCGGACATAATGGACACTCAACGTCCGGAGATCAAAGGACGCTTAACTTCAGGCACATAAGGAGCCCTTATGACGATGCTCGAGAATGCTCTCAAGAAAGTCAAGGACGTGATCGAAGATCCCAGCAATCCCTGGGGCGGTCCTGGACAAACGTCGCAGATGACTCAACGCGACTTCGAATTCCAAATCGTGGCCCAGCTGGAGTCCTTCCGTCAAGGCGGTAACTTCAAGCTTGCCATGCTCAACATCGCTGCGGCCGCAACTGCTGCGGTTCAGATCTCGTGCAAGAAGCACAAGAAGCGTCTTCGCCGGAAGGCCAACAAGAAGTAGCTCATGGCGACGAATCCTGCTGCGCTCGTCGTTCCTCCCAACGCCATCATTGCCACGTACGTTGATGCACGTCACAAGGTCTTCATGATCCTCCTTCGTGACAAAGCTGGCGAGGAGCGCTGGTTGCCCTGCAACGAGGATTTGCTCATCCAGCTCAAGAAGTACGACGATGCTGTCAAGTCAGGGTTCCAGTACGCGGACGTGCACATGCACAAGGCCCGCACCACTACAGGTACTGGCACAACCTTCAACTTCGCTACACATTGGTTTCGAACTCAATGATAACATACGCGATAGTCTTGCTGATTATTCTGCTCGTGCTTGGAACTATCAGAGGCTGGTGGACCAAGCTGCGTCGCTGGTATCATTACGACTGCACGAGGTGCGGCACTCCGCTGCGTATCGTGAGTCTTCCTCACTCTGATGACGTGAGCTACTACTGTCCGAAATGCTCGCCAGACGAGGTCAACTTCATATGAGTGAAACACATGCTCGTTCCGTTGCCAAAGCAGTCTCCTACCGCTTGCTAGGCTCCACAGTCACAGCCCTCATTCTGCTCATCCTCACACGCAAGTGGTCACTGTCCTTGCTCGGAGGTGGCTTGGACGTCATCCTCAAAATTGGCGCCTACTATGTCCACGAGCGCATCTGGATGCGTATCGGGTTCGGACGCACGCCGGTGCCAGTGCCATTCGAACCTGTCACTGAAGACTTCTGCGACTTGTGGGACCACAAGTGGCATCGTGTCAAGATCGACAGGGATGGTGTGGGCGACTGCGACTGCGGTTGCTCGTCACATTCCGGCGCTTGTCTCAAACCAGGTTGCTTCCATTGCGACCCTCAGCGTTGTGATGGTGTAGATTTGTATCTCTACAAGGAGGACTCATGCCCCAGTTATGGGACCCAGCAGTAACACCCAAGCCGAAAAGAAGAAAGGTGAAGCACAAGTTGAACAAGACATTCCAATCACTCGTTCTGAGATTCTTGATTGCAATCCTCAAGAACGCAACCCGCCAGTCTCCCAGTACCAAGGAGGCTGAGCTCATTCGTAACGCTGAGGACGAGATCCTCAAGCTGGAGAACTGATGGTCAACTCCAAGTGGAATCTGCGATTCCTCGTGCTCGCTCACGAGATCGGACGGTGGTCCAAGGACCCGTCCAGCAGGGTGGGATGCCTCGTCATCGATGACAATCGCAACCACTTGTCGATGGGCTACAACGGCTTCCCGCGTGGGGTTCCTGACGACCCCGAAATGCTCGCCAATCGCGAGATCAAGTACAAGATCATCGTGCATGCTGAAGCCAACGCCATTGCATCGGCTGCTCGTAATGGTCACTCTCTGGACGGCGGCACCATGTTCACGAAGATGTTCCCGTGCTCACAGTGCGCCTCGCTCATTATTCAAGCCGGCATCAAGTGCGTCGTGTACGTTGAGAACAAGGACTACGAGGAGCGCTGGAAGGACAGCGTGAGCGTCTCCAAGACCATGTTCTCTCAGGTAGGTGTTCAAGTAGTTCGCTACAGTGAGCCGGAATTCCTCGGGTACTTGCGTGCTCCTGACGAGGTCGCTTCGGCCGAACCCCTTCAATTCAGCCCTCCACCGCTTAACTAAGTCAGGGAACAAGGGCATGGCGGCAACAACAGGTGGTGCGAAAGCCGTAATTCCTGCGAAGCCTCCCAGCCCTCCCACTTGGTTAAATGACCCCATTCGAACCTGCTCCTCCTAAGCCTACACTCGTTACTCCCTCCCCTTCTGTAGACATTCGTGGCGAAGTATCCGTCAACAGGTTGTTTGATGGTAAGCTAAGCTGCACCTTCGAGGGTGAGGAATTTGCCTTGTTGCCAGACAAGTATCTGCTAACGATGGACGACCTTGCCGGTGCCTTCCGAGCTTTGCAGGACGTCGTGCTCAAAGAGGTGGACCTCAGCTTCGAGGAGGCTGTGTCGTACGAAGTTGAAGAACGACTAGAAGAGTCGAGGTTGCACTGGTAAGCGCTTAACTTACTATGAAGGTTCTGGATCCTGGTCACAAGTTCGCGCTCGACAGGCTGGACGGCGACGGCGCTGAGGTGATCTTCGCCACCGCACCGCGTGCGGCTTCCTGTGCGGTTGGTGGGACTCGATTGAGTCATTCAGCGCTTGGTACGGGGCGAGGTTCTCGTAATGCCTGTCAATATGCTTCCTGTTGATCCGCCGCAGTGGCCGGCAGAACTCACGCCGCCGGGCGTCCGCGGCGCCATGCGGCGTGGAAAGCGGCTTCCGAGGCCACACTTTCCGCTTGACTCGGCGCGTGAACGGGATTACATCATTGGAATGGAGGAGCAAATGGAATTCACCTTAGAAGAGCTTACGACAATGCGCGATAGCGTGCTTGGGACGTACGGCAGTCTCAACCACGACAGTCGCGACGTGGAACCACTGACAGCTCAGAACGTGATGAGCTTGCTCGTCAAGTTAAACGGCGAGATCGTGAACCAAGGTGGTGAGGCACAATGGCCACTATAGTAGTTAGCACTGCCGCTGAGGCGATCGCCGAGCTCTCCAAGATGCCGCCGAACGCGAGGTTCGTGATTTACAACAACGATGCTATGAAGCACACTCCGGTGTCTCTGCACCTTATTGAAGCCGAGAAGCGCATCTTCTCGCAGGACACCATTGTAGTGGAGTCTGCCGTGCACGTTACTGTAGAGGATTACGACTAGTGGGTGAACTCCTAGGTCCCACCTTCACTTGCACTCGTTGTGGTCGCGTCAAAGAAGGCAGATCGACAGCCAGGCTTTGCTCAGCTTGTGTAGTGGCACGCAATGAGCAACGTTTGTACACGATCATGACCATGCGAGCTTGTGGTATGAGCATTGATGAAATCGCGGTGCAAGAGAAGGTTTCGCGTGCCAGAGCTCAACAACTTGTGGACGGAGCACACCGGCGATTCCTGTGTTACGAATATGGCCAAGACGTTTCTGTGAGTCTGGACATAGCTCGCATTTATCCTCCAGGACTTCTGCTTAAGTGTCGGCACGATGACGGTCATTGTTGTTACACGCACACCATTAACAGTATGGAAGAGCTTCTCCGACACGAGGAAGAGGTTAGGACTCGGTCCAACAAGCGAGTACCAGTCATCCGAGGATCATTAGCATGACCTACCTCCCAAGTCTTTACCCATCAGGTTATTGGAAGATCACATCCATGACACTCGACCACGACTGGATATGTGCCAAAGGCCACGCCGTCAATGCCTTCGAGATGCACGAGTGCGAGGATCCCACACCGATCCTTGAAGCTCACGTACCATCCACCGCCGTCGGAGGAACCCAATGAGAACATTCTACATCATTGTCATAATCATTCTCGGTCCCCTGCTTCTCCGGGACCTCCTACACACCATACGCAGGAAGAACGCCAAGTATCTTCTGGGACCTTCGATACTGGAGAGACTGAGAGGGAGGCCCAAGCCACCCAAGGATCCTGAATGAACCCGCTTCAAGCAGGATACTTCTACATCCCGTACATTCCGCTGTTCATACTGCCCAAGCGACCTGTCGAGGAATATTTGGAAGGCAGGCGACAGTACCTCATGCAATGTCCTTCAGCTCCATACACTTGTACCGGCTATTGCAAGACAGCAGCATTCAAGCATGAGGTCGACCAGAAGATCAGTGAGGAACGTGCCAGTCTCGCAGCAAGAGGAGTTACACAAGTATGAACGAGCCAGGCTGCAAAGCACTCATCCATATCAAGGACTTCAACCCTCTCTACGTTTACCTTCGTAATCCTGTGACCGGCGAGGTCAAGCCTCTCAAAG
>Ga0181505_10944759_pt1 | contig 11349 bp, 17 predicted proteins | sample PEATcosm2014_Bin_5_FD_127743 | JGI IMG/M metagenome (GOLD analysis project Ga0181505, IMG submission 127743) | Metatranscriptome of peatland microbial communities from MTU Mesocosm Facility, Houghton, MI, USA - PEATcosm2014_Bin05_30_metaT... | ecosystem: Environmental > Terrestrial > Soil >...
GACGGGGTGTAGCGGAGAGTTGGTATTGCTCCGAAAGGACTTCGTGCAGAAGATGATTGCCAGCGAACAGTCCCAGCATGGGAGATTCAAGGGGGATCGCATACGGGGGGAATGGTTTCTTCCATCCAGTGCGTTGATGGATTTCATACGGGGGAAACATGCCACGAAAAAAGAAGATTGACCATACAAGGTACGAAACGCAGGAATACTGGAACAAATTGCTGGCGGATTATGGGCTGTCCGTAGAGAAAGGGCGGCACCCAAATGTCGTCTATGTTGGTGATTCCCAAAGGGTTACCTTAATAGATGCTTTGGAAAGTTCCCGACGAACACGGGGGGCGAAAAAACCCCCAAGTGAATAAGTTGAATGTTTTCATATACTTACAGGAACCTTCAAAGCCGAAAAAATATTTCGTACGATTAGAATCAACATGTTAGGGATATTTTCGCTTTTCCTTCACCCTATTCCTAAGATAGTGAAGGAGAAAAAAAAAGACTTTTGGCCCGCCGCGGCCCACGAGTTGAGGTATAATCCCGAAGGGGGACTCAAACCCAGTAAACGCGGCACACATTCATCTACACGACAAACGACGCCCTAAGGGGTTCACAAGACCCCTCTCCTCCACCCGCCCAAAGCGGGAAGGGCGTCGACACAAGAGCCCCTCCGTCTGCCAAGGCGTTGAGGGGCTCAAACTTTTGGCGGCGAAGCACGCGGGATTGTCTCCTGCGTTTTCGATGACGAAGCCCGCCCGACGGTATGGCATCCGAGAGCCCCTGAAAAGGCGGCCACATTTTAGGAGGAGTATGCAACCACTCATCGCTGTAGTGTCATGTCATCGTAATGTGATAGCGACTGCCGCCCAGCGCGCGACGTGGGGCTCGGGACTGAACACCCGATACTTTTATGGGCGCGGCGCGAAGCGATACACCCTCAAGGATGAAGTGTTCTTGGACGTCCCCGACGATTACCAGAATCTGCCCTACAAAGTGCGCGCGATTGCGCAGTGGGCGCTCCACAACCATTACACGCATCTGTTCAAGTGCGACGACGACGTTTACGTTGACGTGAACCGCCTCATGGAGAGCGGATTTGATTCGGCCCATTACATCGGGAACACATTCGGCCAATCCTTCTGTCATGGCGGCGCGGGTTACTGGCTGAGTGCCAGGGCGATGAGCGAGATAGTAAGTTCGCCCGTCAATGGTGTGAGTGAAGATGGCTGGGTCGCGAATACCCTCGCGAAGAAGGGCATTCTGCCCACAGCGGATACGCGGTACACTTATACTAGGCGTGTCCACGGAGACCCGCTGCCCACTTTGCCGCTCGCGACAAATGAGTTAATCACAGTCGCGGAGTTCTCTCCAGAGGAGATGCAACTCATTCACCGCAAGAGAAATGCGGACCCGACGGATGCAATGTCCGCGGACGAGTACCGAAAATATGTTTGGGGGAGATAATGAAAACACTTTACGCCATATTCACGTGCCACCGATACGACTACGAGCATCCGCAGTTCGTGGACTGGTTCACGCGCCCGAACGTTGACCGCGTGAGTGCTATCCGCGACACGTGGCTCAAGGATGTCATCGCCGCGGGCGTCGACTACAAGTTCTTTTACGGACGACCCACCGTGGAGAAGCGCATTTTCAATCGCGCGAATATCGACCACGGATTTCGTCAACCCGAAGCGGACGAAGTGTTCTTGGAGTGCGCCGATGACTACTATTCGTCTGCGCTCAAGTTACGGCACTTAGTCAACTACGCTCTGGTCAATGGGTACGAACGTATCTGTAAGATAGACGATGATGTCTACGTCTATGTCGACCGACTTATTGAAAACGCGCCCACTAAGTGGACGGGCGGTGGCAAGCCTAACACCCCCGCGGGCCCGTGTTACTGGCTAATGAAGAAGGATATGCTCCTTCTCAAAGAAGGTAGCGCACCCCATTGGGCGGAAGATGCCTGGGTTGGAACCGTGTTACTCGGCCAGAACCAGACCCCCGCGTTCGACGCGCGGTACTACATCGCGCCACAGACGAAGAACAATCAGTACATCACTGATGAAGAACTCGCGGAGCCGAATCGGTACTTCACGATTCACAGTTTGAGCCCCGTGCAGATGCGGAAGTATTACGTGGAGGAGCTATGCAAAAGATCAAGTGCTTCACCTCTTCCAGCATCGGCCCCTGCCCAACCCTCAACGAAAACTTTGCCCAGCATGACGTTTCCGTTAGTATCACTAGGTAACAGTTTGGAAAATTCGTAGCCTTATAACCTACGAAGGGGGTGCTCGAACACCCCCACCTTTTTCGAGAAAGGAAAATATGAGAATAAATCAGCGAGACTTAACAGGTTTGGTTTTTGGAAGACTTACGGCACTCAAGAAAGTTGCGTATCCTACCCCGAATGCTGTGTGGGAATGCGCTTGCTCTTGTGGGAAGTCTTACGAAGTTAAGGCATACAGTCTTGTGCGGGGTAACACAAAAAGTTGCGGGTGCTTACCCAGAGGACCAAAACCTACAATTGCAGGAAGTGCGGAAGAACGTCGCAGAACTTCTGCACGGGAATTTAGACTCCGTAGGAACGGATGGACTCTTGCCACTGTTGCAGCGGCGATATTGTCTCAGAACAACAAATGTGCGATATGCGGGCGCGATATGTCCTCCCCCTTCGCCGACCACCGCCACGGGAATCCGCCGAAGAGGAGAGAACTCCTTTGCAACCCGTGCAACGTGGGTATTGGGTTTTTCAAAGAAAATCCAGAAACGATGGAGAATGCAGCGGCATATGTGAGGAGACATAATGCCACACCCTAGATGTTTTACGAGTTCTAGTATCGGACCTTGCCCTGACCTCCACAAAAATTTCCTAAATCGCCCTGAACAGGTTTCAATATATTGGGACGATGCGATAATCTTAAACGACCCTACTCGGGATGATTCGGTATTTAAGGTAGTGCATCAATGTGAACCAAGACCTGTCCTTGACATCATCGACAGACTCATCGCCTGCAAGTCCCACTACGATCTCATCCTCGGATTCGACGAGCGAGTCCTCCGCGAGTGCAGTCAAGCCCGCTTCCTCACGGAAAGCGCGTGCTCGTGGCTCCCGCGCAAGTGGGGTCAAGACGACCCCCTCGGAACCATGCGATACAGCGACGGAGTCTACCACAAAAATCCAGTCGTAATGAATTACGAGGGGTGCGACACGGCTGCTAAAAAGTTCGCCGTGTCGTTTCTCACTTCGTCGAAGGGTAGTCTGCCTGGGCACCAACTGCGCCAGGAGATCTACAACCGTTTGTTGACAGCCCTCCCCACCCCCGCTGGCCCGATCGAGATTTGGAAGCACCGCAGCCCTCCCATCATTGACGACAAGCGGACGATCCTTGAGCCGTACATGTTCAGCATCGTGCCAGAGAATTCGCGCCATGCGGGATACTACACCGAAAAGATTGTTGATTGCTTCATCGCGAAGACGATCCCGATTTACTGGGGATGCACGGACCTTGCGAAGCATTTCAACACGGATGGGGTCATTCAGTTCCAGAACTACGATGACCTTATCACGAAACTGCAAAGCCTGACACCTGAGTTTTACCGCGACAGAGAACCTGCTATCACAGAGAACTTTCGTCGGGCGTTGCAGGGCGTACATCAGTGGAACCTGATTGAGGATTACATCTCAGAAGGTATCGCGAACAAGTTCGGAGGAGAGACGAGATGAAAGCGACTGAACTCCAGAAAGAGAAGATGCGCCAATATCGTCAAGCGAATCTGGAGAAAGTACGGGCACAAGACCGCGAACGTCATCTCAGGGATAGGGAAAAGCGAAACGCGAATACTCGTCGGTACTATGCTGCCCACAAAGAGGAGTTACAGGCGTATCAAAGAGAGCGTCGTGCCGATAACATCCAGAGCATCTTGTGGAAGTCTGCCAAGCATCGTGCTAAGGAGTCCAGTCTACCCTTTGATATAGAGGTATCAGACGTAGTAGTCCCAGATCATTGTCCTGTTTTCGGCATGCCTCTTGTCGTAGGAAAAGGTTATCAGGAAAACGCCAGCCCTTCTCTGGATAGGGTTAACCCCCTACTCGGATACGTCAAGGGAAACGTTTGGGTTATCAGTTGGCGCGCCAACAACCTAAAACGTGACGCCACTTTACAGGAGCTTGAGCAGTTAGTTCAAGGCATAAAACGTAGACAAGAGGAGTCCTTATGAATGTAGGGGTCTATTGTGCTTGCGGACCGAATCCAATATTCCTTCGGTTGTTCATGGCGCAAATCGCGCGACAGACACAACTGCCGACGTTCCTCTCGATTTACGAGAACGGCCACGCGATATCAGCATTCAGTTGGGCATGCGGCGACATCGCTAAGGAACTTGAGCGCAAAGGCGTGAAGATCCTTCACCAGCACTGCTCTGCCAAGCAGCCTGAGATTCTGTGGTATCTCACTCCGCTGCAGACGCTGCAGCACAAGACTGAGACGGACATCTTCCTCAAAATGGATCTGGATGATCTGTACGCAGACGAGTACATCGCAAACATGTCGGGCGCGCTGGGTAAGCATGACGTTGCGATCAACCTGAACAACGCGATCACGCTCGTTCGCCCGTTCCACGGTGACTTCAAATATAAGTCGTCCGTGCAAATGAAGCATTCTCCGATTGGCGCGGCACCCGCGCACGTCGCATTCAACCGTCGCTTCTCCGCGAAGTATCTCGGATTCCTCGCGGGATTCGGAAATCGCGCAGACGTTGCAGACGATGACGTCATGGCGTCCGCGATGGAAGGCATGGACGTGTTCAAGTTTGACGGGCCCTGCGACTACACGTACGTGAGTCACGGGAACAACCATTCGTCTTATGCGTGGCAGGCGACAGGCGGGCGAATCTATCTCGATTAGGGGGAGCAATGCCAAAAGCCTTGATAACTGGAGTTACGGGGCAAGATGGCTCCTATTTAGCCGAACTTCTGCTGGAGAAGAAGTATGAAGTACACGGTATCATTCGACGCAGTAGCAGTTTCAACACGGGACGAATTGAGCACATCCTCCCCCAGCTTCATCTTCACTACGGCGACCTCGCAGACGGAAGCGCCCTTGGAACTCTACTTAGTTCAATCAAGCCCGATGAAATTTACAATCTGTCCGCGCAGTCACACGTAAGGGTGAGTTTTGATTGTCCTGAATATACATGCGACATTGACGCGATGGGCACCCTGCGACTGATAGAAGCGGTCAAAGCGCACTGTCCTGACGCGAAATTCTATCAGGCGAGTTCCAGCGAATTATTCGGGAAGGTACTGGAGACGCCGCAGAGTGAGACGACGCCGTTCTACCCCCGCAGCCCATACGGTTGCGCGAAACTGTTCAGTTACTGGTACACGGTGAACGCGCGCGAGCAAGGACTGTTCGCGTGCAATGGCATCCTGTTCAACCATGAGTCTCCCCGCCGCGGCGAAACGTTCGTCACCCGCAAGATCACGAAGGCCGCAGTCCTGTGTTCCCTCGGCAAGCAGAAGACGCTCGCCCTCGGCAACCTCGACGCCCGACGCGACTGGGGCTACGCGAAAGAATATGTGGAAGGCATGTGGCGGATGCTGCAGCAGCCCACCCCCGACGACTTCGTTCTCGCGACAGGCAGAACGCGGACAGTACGAGATTTGCTAGACGTCGCCTTCGCCAACGTCGGACGCAACTGGGAAGACTTCGTGGTCATCGACCCGAAGTACTACCGCCCTACCGAAGTGGACATCCTACAGGGTGACGCGACTAAAGCGGAAAGAGTTCTCGGCTGGAAAGCGGCCACACGATTTGAAGAACTGATTGACTTGATGGTCGATTCGGAGGAATCATGGGGGACAGCATCGTTGTCACAGGTGGTGCAGGATTCCTCGGATCCCACGTCGTCCAAAGGTTAGAAGCACGCAGGCATGAAGTGTTCGTCCCCCGCAGCACGAAGTACGATCTGCGCCGTCGCAAAGACGTCTATAAGATGTACGAAGATTTTGAACCTGAAGCGGTCATCCACCTCGCAGCACAGTGCGGCGGGATTGGAATCAACCAAAAGAAGCCCGCGTCGTTCTTGTACGACAACGCTGTCATGGGGCTGGAATTGATGGACGCCGCTGTCGCGCGCGTAAAAAAGTTCGTTCAGGTCGGGACAGTTTGTTCGTATCCCAAGTTCACGCCCGTCCCGTTCAAGGAAAGTGACATCCACAACGGATATCCCGAAGGGACGAACGCCCCGTATGGTCTAGCTAAGAAACTTCTGCTGACTGCAGCGCAGTCGTATCGGCAGCAATATGGACTAAACGCGATATATCTGATTCCCGTGAACCTCTACGGACCTCGGGACAATTTCAACGCGTTTACGTCACACGTCATTCCCGCGCTGATTAAGAAGTGCGTGGAAGCGCATGAGCAGGATCTGCCCAGCATCAACATCTGGGGCACAGGATCTGCATCGCGCGAGTTCCTCTACGTGGACGACGCGGCAGATGCGATCGTGAGTGCGTACGAGAAGTACGACGGCGCAGAGCCTGTCAACATCGGCAGTGGCGAAGAGATCAGCATCGCCGCGCTCGCACACCTCATTGCGACTGAAGTCGGTTTCTCGGGCAAATTCATATTTGACTGCTCTAAACCAGACGGGCAACCCCGTCGCTGCCTAGACATCACGCGCGCACAGGATGAGTTCGGATTCACCGCGAGTGTCAGTTTGCGCGAAGGGCTACGGAGGACGATTGACTACTACATCCGTACTCGTGGCGATAAGCAGTTGTCAGGCGTATGAGAACGACGGGCGCAACCAGAGTCTACGAGATACATGGTTGCCCGAACTGAAGTGGGACTACAAGTTCTTCCACGGACAGGGATCCTTATTAAAGGATGACGTCGTAAACTTGAATTGCAACGACGCGTACTACGATCTGACCAGCAAGACGAAACTGAAGTGCAAGTGGGGAGTTGAGCACGGATACGATTACATCTTCTGCTGCTTCCCCGACATGTACGCTAGACCTGAACGCCTCGAAGTTTGTGGCTTTGAGAATGCTGCTTACTTCGGCACCACCGCCCATAACTGCCCAGGCGGTTGCTACTGCCAAGGCGGCCCAGGGTACTTCCTTAGCCGCAAAGCAGCCGAAACGGTTGCCAACTGTAGCGAGAACTATAGCAACGAAGACTGCTTCGTCGCTAACATCCTCCTTCGAGCGGGCATCCGTCCGACGCACTGTGATGGATTCCGCTATCTCGGCCCAGGACCACTGAAGACGAACGACATTATCACGAACCACCTATCGGTTCAGCCCGACGGGTTCACCGTCGCATGTATGCACGGGGAGCACGACAGATGGCTAAACTCTTAGTCGGCATCACGAGTTGTGACAGGTTTGAAGAGAACGGCTGGAACGACTCGCTGCGCGAGACGTGGCTCAAGGATGCAGGTGACTTGGGGGTCGACTACAAGTTTTTCATAGGCAATCACCTCGGGACGAACACGATCACCTCCGATCGAAGTGACGCCATCACTGTTGACGCGGATGACGGCTATGACGGAATCACGGTTAAGGCGAAGCGGAAATACCAATACGCAGTCGACCGCGAATACGACTTCATGTTCCACTGCTACCACGACACTTACGCATGCGTGGAGCGGCTTGTCGCTCTGTGCGATGGACATGCTGACTACATTGGCGACTATCTTCACACAGATGTTCGCCAGCCCTACCCGCATGATAGTTATGGCAGGCACTGCCAAGGCGGGCCAGGATATATTATCAGCCGCAAAGCGTTCACGTATTGCGCGGACGAGTTCCCTGAAGCGGGCGACCCGCGCTACCACAACAGTGAAGACACGTGGACGGGCGTCGTAGTTCGCGCACATGAAGATCTGAAGATAGAGGACTCCCGAGCGTTTTGGAATTCTCTCGAAGCGGACGATGCGGGCCCACAGCGAAACAATGGCATCGTGTCAAACCACCTATCCACCGTTCGCCCGATTGGGCAATGGGATGGGACAGGCAGACAGGAAGAGTTCAAGTATCGCCCCGAGTACATGTACAAATTGCACCGTGAGTGGAAGGCGTCATGCCAATAGCATATTGCGGCGGGACGTTTGATCTGCTACATCCCGGGCACGTGAGAATGCTGCGGTGGGCGCAAGAGACTTTCGGGCGCACGGTTGTAGCGGTCAATACGGATGAGTTCGTCACAAGGTACAAGGCGAAACCAGCACAAACTCTTCACGAACGGATGGAGATGTTGGAGAGTTGTAGGTACGTTGATGAAGTCACGGTCAACTGGGGCGACGAGAACTCCCGTATATCAATCTTGAGCACGGACGCGACGCACGTGGTAAACGGCAGCGATTGGACGCGCGAGCGTCTGATGAAGCAGATGAATCTGGACGAGGAGTTCCTCAGGCAGCACGGGCTGGACATCGCCCTATGCCCGCTGGAGCGGATCTTCTCGACAACGGAACTGAAGGAACGAATACGGAGGGGACATGGGGGCGACACCACTTTGCACGTTGGCGGAGAAGTATCGTAGCGATAAGTGTCCGTCCATCCATCACACGTACACCCCCTTCTACTACGAGTTGCTGGCGAACAAGCCTGTGACCAACATGCTGGAGATAGGCATCGGCTCCCCGAGCACTATGCCCAACACGCCGAACTACGTCGCAGCCGCAGGGCTCCGTATGTGGGCAGACTTCTTCCCGAATGCAGACGTCCACGGCATTGACATCTATGACGACTGTATGGTGCAGGACGTCCCCCGCGTGTACACGCACATCTGTAGCCAAGCGGATGAGACGAAGCTGCTCACGTTCGCAAAAGGTTTTGGCGGGTTTGACCTAATCGTTGACGATGGGTCGCACGACAAAGAGCATCAGGTCATCTCTGCGAAGGTGCTTATGCCCTTCCTCAACAATGGCGGCATCTACATCATCGAAGACTTGGAGTTTCCCGATTACGTCGCAGAGCGCATCCCGTACCAGCAGCAGCGGTACACGGGTCCGCGCGTAGGCTGCGGAGTCAGCGACAACAACCTCATCATCATGAGGGCGTCCAAATGGTAATCGACTCGTTCATTTTCAACAACGAACTTGACCTGTTGGAACTACGACTCAGTCAACTGGACGAAGTCGTTGACAAGTTCGTCTTCGTGGAAGCGAATACGACCTTCATGGGGCAGGGGAAACCCTATTACTTCGCAGAGAACCGCGAACGTTTCGCCCGCTGGAATCACAAGATCGTGGCGTTATCCCTCGCTCTGCCGCACAACGGCAACGGGTGGGCGTACGAATCTTCCCCGCGAGAAGCCCTGCGGAGCACGATCCAGAGTATCAGCACGAATCCGAATGATACGCTCGTGTTCTCCGACTTGGACGAGATTCCGAATCCGATTGTCGTGGATAACTACGAACCTGCGATGGGGTTGCGAAACCTTCTGCAGTACACGTACTACTACAATTTCAACAATCTGATGAACTACGGAAACCGCTCGTGGTCACGCGCGCGCATCGGCACCGTCGGCGACATCGCCCGCAGGGGCAGCATGATGGATTTCCGTGGCGGCATCGGCGACATGGACCCGAATTTTCCGTCCATCGAAAACGGCGGATGGCACGGGAGTTACTTCCACACGGACGTGGAGAAGATTCGGAACAAAGTCCTGTCTATCTCGCACGACGACCTTCATGGGTACATCCGCGCACGCTCGCAAAAGCAAATCGCGGAAGACGTAGTCGCGGGGCATGACCTGTTCCACCGCAGCGGCATTGGCGACGGACAGTTCGTACCGAGTGACGACCCAGTTCGCGTCCCGCCGTACTTCGCGGCGAACCTGAAGAGGTTCAAGATGTTCACGCTGGACTATTTCAAGGAAGTGAACAAAGGAATACTGGAGGGGTAATGAAGACGCTCATAGCCATAATCAATGCAAGGCACCGCAGCGATTGGCGCGAGCGGATTCGCAAGACATGGGGCCCGCAAGTTCCCAGAGACTTAGGCGTCGACGCCTTCTTCTTTGTGGGGCGTGGCTCCGCTATTACTGACATGGACAGTGTAGTCGAACTCGACTGCAACGATGACTACAAGTCCATCCCCGAGAAAGTCAGGGCGATTGCAAAGTGGGCACTAGAACACGGATATCACTTCATGTTCAAGTGCGACGATGATGTCGTCCTCCGACCCAGAGACTTCATGGCGTCGGGGTTTCAAGACCACAAATACTCAGGACGGGCAAACCGCCCGCCCCAGCCGTACACCGTCCCATATGGGTTTGGATACGTTCTGAACCATGAGTGCATGAACATCGTCGCCAGCAGCGAGTTACCTACTTGGCACCCCGAACCGTTTGACGACGAGCGTTGGGTTGCAGAAATTCTGTGGCACAGAGGGATATCGCTGACTGACGTCCGCAGATATCAACTCTGCCACTATGTGAATTACGACCGTGCATTGAATAACGGCTTCGCGTTCTGTATCCACCTACCAGACCCGCAAGCGGTGAAACTGCATGAGTTCGACAAAGTCTTTGCCAGATATGGCGAGAATCAGGGAAAGTCCTCCCAAGCACTTATAAACGGGCAAGCGTTTGTGAATCGCCGCAGGGGCTACACGGACAACAACAATCTGGTTCAAAACTGGTGGGACACACACTAAAGGAGATTTATGGCAGGCGCAATCCTCAAGCCCGCGGGCGATTTGACCGCTGGCGTGCAAGTAAAAGGTGCAGTAAAGCAGTACCAGTACAGCGGCATCAACGATGCCACGTCGTCTCTGGAAACCATCACCCCCTATGACAGCGGCAGCATTTTGGGCACTGTGCCCCCTGGCCAGGCTGGGCTGAAACTGGTGAGCGGTGTTGTGCAGCGTGCGTCGGTCATGTTGGACGACAGCACTTCTGGCAATGTGGGCAATGCCCTCGTTTCGTCTTACAACCTCGTAGGTTCGGGCGCAGCCGCAGGGCACGATGGCGTGCCGACTCCGCCCACGGGCTCACAGCCCGCGGATGGTTTGTCGCAAGCCCCGAACACCGAGTAGTCTAAGGAGATCTATGCACGTAATCATCGCCGCAGTTGTGGGTTTTGGCGTGGGAGTATTCTGCCCGCGTCTCGCCCGCGAAGTCAAAGCCGCTTTCACCGTTGAAGTCGCGAAGGTTGACACGACCGTCGTGTCCGCTGTCGTGAAAGATGTGAAGGTAAAACTGTAACTCTATTGCGCGGGACGCCGCGCTTTGAGGGGGCAGCAACCCGACGACGAGTCGCCGCTGCCCCCACGCGTTTTGGAGGAGGATAGGAGCGGTTGTGAACATGCTGTTCGATGTTTGCTGCGACCCA
>Ga0181505_10837834_pt1 | contig 11174 bp, 15 predicted proteins | sample PEATcosm2014_Bin_5_FD_127743 | JGI IMG/M metagenome (GOLD analysis project Ga0181505, IMG submission 127743) | Metatranscriptome of peatland microbial communities from MTU Mesocosm Facility, Houghton, MI, USA - PEATcosm2014_Bin05_30_metaT... | ecosystem: Environmental > Terrestrial > Soil >...
ATGCCTGGAAAGATCGTCACATATGGCTGTCTTTTAACAATTCACGATATGCCAACGCCGTTACTTATCTCCAGCAACACGAACAGGACATCCGTTATTTCATTTGGACGGATGTAAGAGATGTCGTGTTTCAAACCAATCCTTCTACTTGGTTGGAGGAACATCTCGGTTCGTATCAAATTGTTGGATCAACCGAGCACATCTTGCTGAAAAATGAATGGCGAAATAATGATCGATGGGCACATGATGCTGCTGGGGATTCCGAATACACTTGGCTCCGCGAATTAGAGACTTGCTGTACCGGCGTAATGGCAGGGACAGCAAACGCCATGAAGGATCTGATAACGGAATTGGTTGAACGGATCAATGTCCCATCGCCCACGGCTCACAAATGGGAAGGTGGAATTTACATCGACCAAGGCATGTTGAATCACCTCCTCCGAATACCTCCGTTTAAGGAGATCACACAGTTGCCGCGAATGGCCGAAGGATTCACAGCTACCTGCGGATTGTTCCAGGAGAAGCACGTGTTGGTAAGAACTGAGGATCCTCCGAATTTCGATAGAACAACTGGTTTGGTTTGTATCCCCGGCACAGCAACTCCGTTCTGCGTTGTTCACCAGTATGATCGAGATGCTTCTTGGAAGAGGATTGTAGACAAGAAATTCGAGGACGAAGTTCCCAGGAAAGAAACTCTCATCGCCATTCTGACTTGTAAGAAGGAACCATACATCGGTCGGTTGGCTGAACAACGAGAATCCTGGGTTAATCAAGCCATTGCGGCAAGTTTCGATGTTCAAGTATTCGATGGCGAAAGACTTGGTGTTCCCGATGATTACCTATCCCTTCCTCTAAAGACCAAGGCATTGTGTAAATGGGCTTTGGAACACGGATACAAGCGTCTTCTAAAATTGGACGATGATGTCTTCATTCGAATCGAAGACTTCAAAATCATCAACGAAGACTACGCTGGAATCAAATGTTGTAGAAATGATTCGGGATTACCTTCCGAGAAAATTCCGAATTGGCCAACTGGATGGTGCAAGTTCGAATATGCCCATGGTCCGGCTTATTGGCTTTCCGAAACTTCTATGAAACTGATAGCAGATGCTCCTTTTACGGACGATTGGGCAGAGGACCGCTGGGTAGGCCAGATTTTAGGCAACGCGGGCATCCAACTGACAGTATTGAAGGACTACGCTTGGGTGCCGAAGAACCAGTTTGAAAGTATGAAATCCCGAAAGGATCTGGTTGTAGTTACTCGCGGACCTCAAGAACAACAAGGGGACAAACGTCTCAAGGTATCTGTGAAAGAGATGTACGAACAACATAAAGGGCAGCGCATGCAACTTCCCCCACCAGTGCCGCCGCCTATACCACCAGAATTAGGACCAGAATTTGTAGAAGTCATGATTCAAGGCAGAAAGATACGTATTCCGAAATCGAAACTTCCAAAGCGTGAAATCATGGGACAAACGGAAAGAGCGCGACGACGGGGTAGACGATGAAAGCATTGATCACAGGCATCACCGGGCAAGACGGATCTTATCTTGCAGAACTCCTGTTAGGCAAAGGTTACGAAGTTCATGGCATCATCCGTCGTTCCAGCAGCTTCAACACTGGTCGGATAGACCCCATTTTCGATCAGCTCCACCTTCACTATGGAGACCTGTCTGATGGAAGTGCTTTAAATCAGCTCATAGGTGCAATAAAACCGGATGAAGTCTACAACCTGGGTGCCCAGAGCCATGTACGGGTCAGTTTTGAAATTCCCGAGTACACTGCGGATGCAGACGGCATTGGGGCACTCCGACTCTTAGAAGCCATAAAAGCACAATGCCCTTCAGCCAAATTCTACCAAGCATCATCTAGCGAACTTTTCGGACGGGTGCAGCAGATCCCTCAGAATGAGGAAACCCCATTTTATCCGCGAAGCCCTTACGGTGTGGCCAAGCTGTTCGCATTCTGGACGACCGTGAACTATCGCGAAATGGGCACCTTCGCTTGCAACGGTATCTTGTTCAACCACGAGTCGCCGCGCCGTGGTGAAACTTTTGTGACTCGAAAAATCACTAAAGCAGCCGCCCGGATAAAGCTGGGTCTGCAAAAGGAACCTCTTCTGTTGGGGAACCTGGATGCCAAACGCGACTGGGGATATGCCAAAGAATATGTTGAAGCCATGTGGCGTATGCTTCAACAAGACACTCCGGAAGATTTTGTTATTGCCACGGGCGAAACTCATACTGTCCGTGAATTTGCTTCCGAAGCCTTCGAACATCTTGGTTTGGACTGGCAGGAATGGGTAGGCATCGATCCCAAATACTATCGTCCTACTGAGGTTGACATCCTACTAGGGGACGCATCAAAAGCAGCTAGGATCCTAGGTTGGAAACCACAAGTCAAATTTAAGGAACTTGTACGTATGATGGTCGATTCAGACCTAGTAAAAGCGCGTTTCGCACAAGGTGGTAATGGTGGAAATCCTTGCGATTGGGATTGGCAATGAGGAGAACAAAATAATGAGCAAAATAGTTGTTACCGGTGGCACAGGATTTCTCGGTACGCACGTGGTTAAAAAGCTGCGAGAACGCGGATTCAATGTAGACGTACCTCAGCACGCCAACCATGACTTGCGACATCGCAACGAGATACAAGCTATGTTTCGAATGTATGAACCAGACATTGTAATCCACTTGGCCGCCGTCTGTGGCGGTATAGGGGCGAACCAGAAAAGTCCGGGAAAATTCTTCTACGACAACCTGATCATGGGGCTTGAAATGATTGACGTCGCTAGAGATCGAGGTGTTGAAAAATTTGTCCAAGTCGGAACAGTTTGCGCATATCCAAAACACACCCCGGTGCCGTTCAAAGAAGAGGACATTTGGAACGGCTACCCGGAAGAGACCAATGCGCCTTATGGCATAGCTAAGAAGGCGCTGTTGGTACAATGCCAAGCGTATCGGCAGCAGTACGGGATGAACGCGATCTATCTAGTTCCAGTGAACCTTTATGGCCCTGGGGATAACTTTGATGCCTTCACTTCGCACGTAATCCCCGCGCTGATAAAGAAATGTGTAGACGCGAAGAAGCACCATGATGATGGCATCGTCGTTTGGGGCACTGGCGCGGCATCCAGGGAGTTCCTGTATGTGGAAGACTGCGCAGAAGCCATCGTTCTAGCTACCGAGAAGTACAACGGTGCAGAACCAGTTAACATCGGTAGCGGCTCCGAGATCGTAATGCGGGATCTTGTGGAAGTCATAAAGAAAGCTACCGGGTTTGAAGGCTCCACAATATACGACGCTTCTAAGCCTGATGGCCAGCCACGAAGATGTTTGGATACGTCACGAGCGGAAAAAGCCTTTGGCTTTAAGGCGAGCACCAGCTTTGAGGAAGGCATTCGGAAGACTGTTGCATGGTACGAGAGTAATTTTGGAAGAGAAGTTCTGCTACCCATACTTAGGCCGAAATCGAAATGAAACTCCTCATCGCCCTATTCTCGTGCTCCAAGGATATCGCCAAGGGTTTCAACCAGGCAATTCGGGATACATGGGCAAAAGACATCCCAACCGATTCCGATGTAGATCTTAAGTTCCTCGTTGGCACCGGGCGGCCCGCGCCCCTTGAGGAAGAAGATCCCGCATGGCAAGCTGATTACGCCAAATACAGCAAGATGAAGCCCTGGATGGCGCTTTCTCCGCCTCCGCTTACCCATCGGCTCGAGCCTGACGAGCTTAGCCTTCCCATCCCCGACGGCTACATGTATCTCACGCACAAAGTCAAAACAGCCTTCGGATGGGCCTTAGCGAATGACTACGATTACGTGTTCCGGGGAGATACCGACACATTTGTCCACGTGCCACGTCTATTGAAAAGCGGATTCGAGAACTATGACTACATGGGACGCGGCCTTGGTGACCCGAAAGTCAGTGGTTATTGCTATGGTGGTCCCGGCTATTGGGTCTCGCAAAAAGCAATGGAAATCTTGGTGAACTGCCCCATTACCATCGTGGCCGATGACGTCTGGGTTGGCGAGATGCTACGGCGGAACGGTATTCTCTTCCATACTGATCATCGCTTCTGCAACCACTGGCGCCAAGCCCCAAAAGAAGAACTTATCACCTGCCATCTTTCCGTCAAGTCAGGCAGCTACACCAGCAAATTGATGTACGATGCCTACAGCCATCCCTTGCCGAATGCCCCTTTTGACCCTCGAGGCCACGAAGGTTACATCGAAGTCATCATTGGGGGTCGGCATATCTGGGTGCCCCGGCCTAAAGCGAAAATTGCTACAAAATAGGGTATCAATCAGTATGCCAAGCATTCCTACTGGTACCAGCACCAACCACCCAGTCTCCGCTTGTTGTGTGGGCGAGAATTGCCGCATCTGTGGTGTTCCGGCTACCCACAAAGTAGGAGAAGAGATTTTCGACGATGACCCCTTTCCAATGCGCCACAATTACGTCGCTTATGTTTGCTGCGAAGACTTTGCCGTGATTTTCGGTGAGTACGCTCATGGCTGTGTGGTGCAGGGCAAGGAAATGAAAAAGAACCACCGATGGCAATTCTTTCGTGATCTTCTCTGGAGCTGAAATGAAATATCTGGTGATCGGTTTTCTACTCTTGTCGCTTGCGATCTACTCCGTAGCTGACGCCACCCTACTTGTAAAGAACACCGAAGAGCTGCCACGCGGATACCAAGATAACATCTGGGAGTACCACTATGGCCGGGTGGTGGACGTGGCTTTCCCCAAGCAAGATGGCCAGACCATTACCAACCTCACTTTCGCGCCGGTAGGCACTTATGCAACGTTCACCGAACAGTTGCCTCTCTGCGGTGATCAAGAAAAACTTTTGGACTTCAACCGGGGCGACATTGTCATAATTGCGATGAGCAAACGCATGACCAGGCGCTACTGCCACGAGTTACTTCGCATTGATGTTATCACCGGTGAACGATCAGCGGGCGGAGGGAATCCGTTCAAGTGAAAACCAAAGTCAGATCTGGGGATTTTTGAAGTCATAGACACAAAGACCCGGATTTTCACCGGGTCTCGTGTAGATTTGCGATCACCTCCTCAGGAGACCCTACGCTTCACCTCGATGTTTGAAGTGGAGTGCAAAAGAAAAGCCATAGGCATATCCTCCTGGGAGTATTAAATTGTACGGGTATGTGGCCCGATCGTACTTGAATTGGTTCGGATAGCACGCAGAAAAGGAAAACAAACGATGGATCCTATCCTAGAGCAAATGATGGGCATGGACGCGAACAGGACTGCCATCTACAGATACGCCGATGGCCAAGTCTCCAAGGAAGACTTCGAATACGCTCGCGTCATCGACCAAGTTCTGTTCGACGAGAAAATCGGCTACATCGCCACACTGGGACCGACTTGGAACATGGTACATGATCCCAGGTTTGTGAAACTCGAGAACACCTTTGTTATCGAGCGTAAAGCACGATTCGGTGGCAATGCCACCGTGGGTGTCAGCATCATAACCGAAGATGGCATGGGCGGTGGAAACAATGACTTGGAACGCTACTCTGACATCCTGGGTGAAGGTCGCAACATGCTGAAAGCGGTACGGACAGCGGGACTAGATCCTCAGAAGTTCCAGAATAACCCTGATGCTATCTGGCTAATGATCCGGCAAGAATCCCCCAATTGGTTTCGCCAGAACAACACAGCCAACAAAGAGGCTACCCGGCTATTCGATATGTGCAGCATCGGGTTAGTCGGTCTCATTGACGACTACGCCGAAGTGCCTTTGGCCAACGAATGGGTGGATGGCGAGTCGGGCGAATTGCTGACCCCGGCGACTACCAACGATCCCGATGTACTAGGCGTTAATTTGGAAGTAGACCAATTGGACAAAGCACTGAGCGCCCGCACTCAGCTGCGCCTGCTCGCCATGCGCGTCTTGAACGAATTAGGATTGGTTCGTAAGCTCAAAGGCGAGGAAGGCCGGTTGACTGATTTCGAGCGTGACGATCTTCTCCGTATCATCTATCAGTCCGAATGGCCCGAGGGCAAGCCAAAGTTGATGATGGACCTTCTGGCTTTCATAGCCAACGCCACCAATCGGCCATTTGAAGAACGGCAACGCGAGCAGCTGATGAGAGCTTCCGAAAAATCCAAGGAGATGGTGGCTCAGCTCAAAGCTGGAACCCTCCAGCAGATCAACCGCGAAACGGATGGCATAGCGCCAGAATTTGCTAAAGAAGACACTACGCGGATGCTGGATGACATCATGCACGATCCGCTCAAGCGGCATCTGTTCCCCATCTACACCCAGGCGGAGAAGGCGAAGCAGACGGAATTGGTAGAACTCCTGGCTCCGATATTCGCTACACCGGATTACGTCTTGTCCGACGACCACTTCTGGGAGGTCATGACGAAGGTCAAGAAGTTGACCGCGCCGTTGCCTGTACAGAAGAAAGATGAGCAGTTTCACAGCAAGGAGAGTCCTTACCGATCATGACACCTGAACTCCAAGCCTTACAGCTGATCCATACTGATTTGTTGAAAATCGGGATCACTTTGTTTCTCTTGTTCATAACTTTTGTAGTCCGATCCATTTGAGGAATGAGTTATGGATCTAGATGACCCGAACTCCAAACCGAAACTAGAACAACCGCGTCCTTGTCGTAATTGTCAGAAAGACGCCCATCGTATCTGCACCGGTTGCGGGTGCCCGGTTTGCGACGAATGTTACATGGCTTACAGCGAGTGTTGTGTCCTATGCGCAGACTGATGAAAATTCGACTTGGTGCATTTATTGTAACGATAGGAATTGCTCTCTGGTGGCTCATCGCCCATTGCAACCATGAGTTCAGCCGCCCGTTTACGATGACCCAGTATAATCTCAAAGGCGAACCGGGTCGTCGGGCGCAGTACGTCGTTTGTTTGAAGTGTGGAAAGGAATTCTTCTTCGATTGGGATACATTCAAAGTCGGAAAAGAGATTCACGTCAAGGATTACATCCAAGGTCCTGGCATGCACAAATTGGAAGTTGAAGAGAGGCCAAGTATATGAATGGGAGTTCGCCAGACGAAAAGTGTGACCATTTCATAACCGAAGAAGGCAAGTGCATCTCCTGTGGTCAACCCTGGGATAGCCCCAAATGGACCATGGAAGAACTCCAGAAGGAATGGGACAGCAACTTATCTATCAATCTGGACGACAAAATACTCCCTGGCGCCAGCAATATTCCAGCTATCTGCAGCCTAGCCGAGCAAACGTGGCAAGACTATAGAAGACGTGCTGCTTCCAATGAGGACCCACAGCGACCCCAAGTACCCCGGTTGCGTCTGGTCGGTGGTCAACTGATGCGTATTCCATTTCACTACATCTTTAAGGAAGTCTTGGGTCCCTCGTACGATTGCGCACGGTCGCTTGGGTATTTAGGAACGTATGAAAAGTGGTGCCAATTCGTGAAGGAAAGCCAACGTCCTACCTGATCCACCGCCCGCCTCCGTAGTGTAAAGCATGAAGCACTTTCTCTTTTTACTCAACATGGTTTCTCTCATGGGACTCGCCGCTTTCGCGATCGTTGGTACTTTCCAAGTGCGGGTTTCAAACCACGACAACCCCGAGCATGCGATCATAGTTTCAATGATCTTAGGGCTTGTGTTGTTCGCGGTCCCGGCTTGGACAATCATCAAGTATTGCCTCTGTCCAAACGTATTCCCGGGTCGCCAACGAAAAGCTGAGCGTTTGAAAGAGAATTGATGCACCGATCTTTTTCCATCGTCGCGCTGGTACTATTGTTGTTGTTGACGCCAGCGTTCGCCGCGAAGCGTCACCATCGTCCTAAACATCGACCGCAAGTGTCTAAGTTTTTCCCCGCCATTCCAAAAGTTTCGGTCCTGTTAGAGAACCAAACAGCGGATGAAATGGGAGCTGAAAGGTTTGATAACGAGCGGGACATGCAAGATGCTATCGTGCGTGGGGACCTCGTAGCTATCGTCCCCAACCAATACTTGGCGGTTTCTAAGAAACTCCCCGTAAATCGGTGGTTCGCTAGACCGGTTGCGGTCTCTTTCATACAGAATTTGTCCCTAGATTTCACCGTTGAATTCGGCGTTCCTCTTGTTGTAGATAGCGCCGTCCGACCGGCTACTGTGCAGAAAAAACTGATACGGCACAATCGTTGTGCGGCCCCTTGGACCGGTGACCGGGCATCCACACATGAACGTGGTACCACGATTGACATTAGCCGGAATCTAACAAAGGCGGAGTATCGATGGTTAGTCTACCAGTTGCTTTATTACCGGGCGATTGGCGTGGTTCTGGTCATTGAAGAGAAAGCGTGCTTCCATATATTTGTACGTGGTTACGGCACGGTTTCATTGGAGGAACTATGAGCACAAATGGATGCGGGCACGTCTGTCATACACGCGGTCTTAATCCTTGGGTCCCGGTTTGCCCGGTATGCGGCTGCGACAATGCCAACTACGATGCGGTGAATGCTGAGCGGCTCAAGGAACAGTTCATCCTGGAAATGGAAGCGATGGGCTGGACCGGCTTCCGGGAGAACCTGGATTTCTTGAAATCGATAAGGATCCTTTGATGCCTATACTCCTCTTCTACTTTCTGTTCTTCGGCGGCATCGCGGCGGGCAACAACCCGCATGATGTCAGACATCACCACGTTAAGCACTTCTTCAAGAGTATGGTCAGCGGCCCTTGCTACCATCTTGAAAGCGGTAAGAACGGTCCCTGCAAATAATCTACCCGTTTTCTCCCAGTCTCAGTAGTATGAAACTGGAGAGAAGCACCCCATGAAACTTGAGCGCAAAGGCACACCAGCGACAATTAGCGGCGCAGCAGGCGGACCCGAGAAATTCAAAATTACTGCCAGCCGCATCGCCTTCAACATTCTTAGCAGCGGCCTCTACAGCAACAAGATCGCAGCGTGCATCCGCGAACTTTCCTGTAATGCTTATGATGCGCACGTAGTCGCCGGCAAGAAAGATACTCCTTTCGAGATCCATCTTCCTACATCGTTTGAGCCGTGGTTCACCGTGAAGGATTTCGGTGTCGGCCTTTCCCACGAGGGGATGATTAATCTTTACACCACCTATTTTGCGTCGGACAAGAACAACAGCAATGATCTCATCGGCGCGATGGGGCTGGGCAGCAAGTCCCCTTTCTGCTACACCGAAGGTTTTACGGTCACCAGTCGATTCGAAGGCATGACGCGCATCTACAGTGCGTTCATCACCGAGCAAGGCACGCCATCAGTAGTTCTGCAAACCGAAGAGAATACCCCTGGAGTTTCTAATGGGCTGGAAGTAACGTTTCCGGTGAAGGAAAGCGACTGCTGGGAGTTTGAGAACAACGCGAAGAACGTTTTGGAAGCATTTAACCCCAGGCCGGTTCTAAACCAAAAACTGGAAATCAATTCCACCAAGTACGTTATGAAGACCGACAGCTGGGGAATGCGCGCCGAAGCCGATACCCACCAGGGAGACGGGGTGCGTGCCCTGCAAGGCATGGTCTACTATTCGATAGGCAAAATCGATATCAGTAAGATGGGACCAGAACTCCAGCGCCTTACCGAAATGCCGTTGGACCTTTTCTTCCCGATTGGCGAGTTGCAAGTAGCGGCCTCCCGCGAAGCACTTCAGCTTGATCCGGTCACGGTCGCGAACATTACCAAGGCTCTGGAAAACGTCTATCACGGACTGGTCGCCGAAGTTAAGAAGAAAATCGACACTTGCAACAACGCTTGGGAAGCACGGTTGCTGATCTTTTCCCTAATCAACGCACCGGGCACCGGCAAGATCATCAACGAAGCCCTCAACAAAGGCGAGTTGCTCGGGTCTTACAAGAATTTCACTTTGGCTGATAAGAAGCCCGCTGTAAACGAGTTGGATTACCTTCACACCCAGATTTATCGCTTCACCAAAAACTGGCGGAGCAGCAAGTACGGAACCAAGTCTTCGGTGTTCACTCGCAATACTTCCGAAAGCCGCACCTTGGCGAGCATGGAACTCGCGAATGGTACCAAAAAGAAGAAGGATTTTGACCGCGAGTTTGAGGTTGAATCCCAGGTTGCTTTCATTATTAACGACCTAAAGTTTGGCGGCGAGAAGTACATTCACTTCTTTTTGCAAGAGGCAACCGACAACCAGAAAGTGACCGACAACGATGGAAACGTCACGTACGAACCGAAGACGATCGTCTACCTCTTCAGCCGCGCCACTAAGCTACAGACCACCGTGCAAGTTATGAAAGAAGCCACTGCGATGGTTGCTAAGTTGGGCAACCCTCCGGTCATGCTAATGTCGGATATGAAGGCGAAATATGGACCGTTCTGCGACATCAAAGCACCAGTGAAGCCGAATGTTCCAAAAGAGCGCCGAAACATCATGGAACTAAACCTTGCAGCCGAGGGACGCAAGCGCAGCCAAAGCTATTATGGAACTTGTGACGTCGCGTGGTGCAACATTTGGAAGCGCAGCGACAGTCAGCCCACCGGGGTGAAATACTATCTGCTTGTGGACGAAAACAAAGTCCGGAATGTTGGCTTCAATCGGGCAAAGGACCTCTTAACTTTCGTGAACAACGTTGTAACTTCCGAGGCTTTCGGTTTGACGCCGAACACCCCGGTTTACGGTCTGAAGAAGAATTCACCACTCTTGAAGCTGACCGGCGAGTGGGTGGAACTTTTGAACCACGTTTACACCAATATCGCCAAGGTTATGACCCGCTCCAAGGAATTGGAACTGAGCCTGAAACTGAAGCCGTTCTCGGTTCGCGATTGGGAAAACGAAGTTAACGCTATTGCGGCGGACAGAACATTCTCGCCAACTTCACCCATGAAAAAGTTCGCGGATTCGCTAGCACAGGCCCAGAAGCGCGGTAACAGTCCGCAGAGCAAGGCGCTGGTCGAGGTTCTGGATGAAGCGAAGGACCACACCAATCCAGCAACCCAGAAGCCCTGGTACAGCGACCAGTTCACGGTTAACTTCCAGAACGCCTGGAACGACGTGGTGGCGATGTACCCGATGCTTTCCTTTACTTGCTGCTCTTACCACCTGGCGACCGGGAAGGCTCTGAAGATTTTCCGGGAGTACGTTTTGACAGTAGACAAGTTCAATGTTGAGAAGGAAGTAGCCGCCTCCGCCGCCTCGAATGGAAACTAAAAATGCCTGAGAATTGCGAA
>Ga0181505_10746996_pt1 | contig 11155 bp, 9 predicted proteins | sample PEATcosm2014_Bin_5_FD_127743 | JGI IMG/M metagenome (GOLD analysis project Ga0181505, IMG submission 127743) | Metatranscriptome of peatland microbial communities from MTU Mesocosm Facility, Houghton, MI, USA - PEATcosm2014_Bin05_30_metaT... | ecosystem: Environmental > Terrestrial > Soil >...
GGCCGGGCGACGCTCGACATCGAACTGACGTTTCGCCAGAGCTTTCAACCGAATTTCGATGAATTGGCCAAGATCGCCGAAGCGCGCGGCTATCGCGTCCTGCGCGACAGCCTCACGATCAGTTTCGCCGACAACCAACCGCTGTGGCGATTTGGCGCGGTAGCGCTAGAGCGATCCCGGGCCGTATCGCCGGCGCTGCTGGCCGAGGAACTCGCAGCCAACAGGGGTATCGCGATTTTCAGCATCGTGCCGGTGCGCAACTAACGCTGGCGGCCCGGAGGAAGAATTCCGCGCATGTTCAGGACGCCGACGCGCCAAAAATGGGCGAACCGAAATATCAGTGGATAGATGTCGCCCGTGCCCCTTCGCAGCTTGAGCTGTTTATCGCCGCTGCCTCGTCAGGCAACGTCGACACCATGAACGACCTGGCGGTGCTGATCACGATTGAAGCACGGGGACCACGTGACTACGCAATGGCGCTCTATATTGGTACCAGAAGGCGATAGATGGCGGGTCGGACAAGGCGATGAACAATCTCGGCGCAATGTACCCGAACGGGGTGGGCTTGCCGCAGGACTATGTGAACGCCTTTCACTGATTCAAGTGCGGCCCCAAACGCGGCAACGCGCGCGTCACGTACAGCGCTGGAGCGATGGCCGAGATGGGATTTGGTACATCACGCGACCTGCCGCTCGCGCGAGCCATGTATCGAAAGTCAGTGGAGTCCGGCTTCGCGCCGGCGATGGTGAAGGTCAGTGACGATTACGCGCAAGGACCAGGCACAAAGGCCCGGAATGCAGCACGGGCGCATCGACACGAACCACCACATCTTCCCTCTTGTTACAAGGTCGAGAACCAGAAGCGTGGCATCACGGAAGAGGCGAGCGCCCGTATCCCCGACTGGACGCCGAAGAAGTCGCTGGACGTGATGGACGCCGACGGCATCCAGACTGCCATCCTCTCGCCTTCGGCACCTGGCGTCTACTTCGGCAACAAGCGAGAGGCGATCGCGCTGGCTTAGTCGTGCAACGACTACGCCGCTGAGCTGTCCTGGAGGCGTGCTGGCCGCTTCGGCTCTCATTCCATTGGCCATCCTCTGATATTTCATTGTCATCGCGAAAAAGGTGAGCTCTTCACCATAAAATGGCGCAGATCCCGCACATTAGGTTGGTATCCGCCACCGGGACAGATCTCGCCAGGAAGATGAAGATCTTGAGGGTCTTACAAGCCGACAAGGCGTTGGGCGCCGACTGGGCGCAGTCAGACGCGGCTTAGCTGGCACACTAATGAGCGCGCCGCGTCGAAAGTGTGTTGGGCTCGCTTTGGGCAGCGGCTCTGCGCGCGGCTGGGCGCATGTTGGCGTAATTCGTGCGCTGGAGGAGGCAGGCATAGGCCTGGATCTGGTGTGCGGGACGTCGGTAGGATCTCTGGTGGGCGCCGCCTATGCGGCTGGCGAACTGGATCGATTCGAGCGGTGGGTGCGCCGGATGCGGATGAAGGACGTCGTTGGATTTATGGATTTGAGCCTGAGCGGTGGGGTACTCAAGGGCGAGCGGGTCATGGAGTTCTTTCGGCGGAATTTCGTAGATCGGCCTATCGAAGCGCTGGCGATGCCATTCGCCGCGGTTGCAACGGCGCTGCAGACGGGTAATGAGGTTTGGTTGCGCGACGGTTCAACGGTTGAGGGGGTTCGGGCCTCTATCGCACTTCCTGGCCTGTTCACACCGGTGATGCGCGCCGGCGTGACCCTGGTGGACGGCGGGTTGGTCAATCCGGTGCCGGTATCGCTGGCGCGCGCGATGGGTGCGGATGTTGTGATTGCGGTCGATTTGGGCTCTGACAAGGTTGGGAGCCATCTGGCCGCGAAACCCCGAGCAGACGCGACGGGCGGCTTGCTCGGCGAATGGAAGCGCAGGCTGCGGGAGAACCTGGACGGGCTCCTTCCCGCAGGCTTGGCTGAGGACAGCAAACTGCCAGCCCTGCACGAGGTGCTGCTCTCCAGCCTCGATATCATGCAGGCCCAGATCGCGCGCAGTCGCCTTGCGAGCGAGCCACCGGACGTTATCGTGTCGCCGCACCTGGCGCACCTCCACTTGCTTGATTTTGACCGCGCTCAGGAGGCGATCGAGGAAGGCAAGCGCGCGATGGAGGCAGTCCTGCACAAGCTTCGCCCGCTTGTTGAGTAGCGGCCATTGGAGCAACGACGCCAACCCGCGAATTTCAGCGTACGTGCAAAGCGCAGACGTTTTGATTGGATTGAACCCATCGCCACGCACGGCCTGTAGCGCAAAGATCCACGGCGCTGTGGCCCTTTGCCATTTCTAGAGATTGTTTTTGTGGGGTTGTGGCAGCGGAAATTGCCTACTCAAATTCCGGTTGAGCAGAGGGGGACACCTCGCCAAAATCTGTGCAATTGAAAATGTTCGAAACGAGGCAAAACAGGGTCTTAACTGGGCGAAAATGGGCAAACAGTTGCACAAGCGGCGTTATCTAACATATTGGTTTGAAAGGAAAATTCGGAAATCGAGTACCTGGCTACGAACCAGGGGGTCGTGGGTTCAAATCCTGCCGGGCGCGCCATTAAATCAAAGGGTTGGCTATGCCGGCCCTTTTTCATTAACGGCCTGTGCCGTAAACGTGCCGTCGGCAGGATCATCCACAACGCGCAGGGCGCACAGACGATCCGCGTACGGGGCGAGGTGCTCGGCCGAGAGATGGGCATAACGTCTCACCATATCCGGGCTTTCCCATCCGCCCAACTCCTGCAGTGCGAAAAGCGGCGTGCCGTTCTGCACGTGCCAGCTTGCCCAGGTGTGCCGCAAATCGTGCCAGCGGAAGTCCTGGATACCGGCGCGTTCGAGCGCCTGGTACCAAGCCTTCGTGCTTACCTGACGTATCGGCCTACCGCGAAAGCTGAACACATGCGTCTGGTGCTTCCCGACCTGCTTGCTGATCAGGGCCACCGCCTCCGCATTGAGCGGCACGGCAATCGCCTTTCGCGCTTTCGCCTCATCGGGATGAATCCACGCCAAACGCCGCACCAAATCCACTTGCGACCACTGCAGACCGGTGACATTGGCTCGCCGTAAACCCGTGGCGAGTGCAAACGCCGCCATGTCCGCCAGATGCGCCGGTAACGCCAACAACAATCGCTGAGCTTCTTCGCGGGATAGAAAACGAATCCTGCGCGTTGGCTCTTTCAGCATTCGAATCTTGGGTGCTCGCTCAAGCCATTCCCAGTCGTTTACGCACTTTCTGAGAATGGCGCGAAGAACCTCCAACACCCGATTTACCGTCGCATTGCTCACGCCCTCCGCAAGTTTCACGTCGGTGATGCGATCGACGATGCCGCGGCTGATTAGATCGAGCTGTTTGCCAGCGAGGTGCCGATCCAGCCAGCGCAGATGCGACTTGTCCTGCTCGATCGTGGCCTTGTGGCTCGATTCCTTCAGCCAGCGCACCACCGCTTCGTTCCAAGTATGGACGGGCCTCTCGCTCAGCTTCGCGAGCCGCCACAGCTCGGCTTTCAGCCGGTCGTGAAATTCCTGCGCTAGGGCTTTGTTGGCAGTCCCAGCAGTGCGGCGTATTCGCTCCCCGTTGGGAGCAACGACGTCGACCCACCAGATACCGCCGCGTTTGCGAAGTGACATCCCATCTCCTTTCTCAGGGTCACTTGCAACGCTTGCCGAGGGATAGCGTAAAGCGAACGCACGTACTCGGCAAGGTCATCCTCGATGAAGATCCAGCAACGACCGGGCTTCGCCCCAGGGATCGCACCGCATTTCGCCCGGCGCCGGACTTCCTCCGGATGCATCCGCAGGAGGGCGGCAGCCTCCGCTAGCGAAAGCGTCCGGAGGGGGACGGCTGCAGCAGTGCGATCCATTGACGCAGACCTAGTCATGTTTGATTCAAGGTGGTTCGGCGGCGCTGCTTTTCGACAGCAAACAGGCGGTCCTTGTACGCTGCGTAGCCTTCACCCGGACGGGCTAGCACTCGGAGTTCGCGGCCCTTCGCGTCGATCCCGGCAGGCGTTGCCCACCACGTTACCTGTGCCGTGTTGCTGGCTGTTGGGTTGCCCGTTGTGGATAACTTTTGTAATTGGCGATTTATTGGTTGTTCTATTTCTACTTCGGGTGCACATCCTGCACCGGTTTTTTGCAGCGCATGCACTCCTGTATGCAGGTCGTGCGAGGGTTTTTTAGACACACCGGTGGCCAACATGCGCATGTTTATCCACAGCAGAGCCGTGCGGCCTGGGCGCTCTTGCCGGATGACGTACCCACTTTCAACCAAGGACTTCAGATGAAGCTGGGTCGTGCGGTGCTTGAGCCCGGTGTCGTGACAAATGGTGTTGATCGAAGGCCAGCACTTGCCTTCGTCGTCGACTCGAGATGCCAGCGCAAACAAAATCAGTTTTGCAATGTACTGAAGGGGCACCTGTCTAACGAGAGTGATGTGTTCCCAGGCCATGTTGAAAACGAGGTATGCAATGAATGCGAGAGTGCACGCAACACCGTAACTAGGCAACGCACTGGGGAGTACAACAGCGCCCTCGGGATGGCTCGGGAGTAAGACGATGAAGGACACGCGACGCACGAGCGGTGGCACCCACGCACAACGGCGGCCGCAGGCTAGCGATCCAAGGCGTTGGCAGCTTGACAGCAGGTACGCTTTGGCCGCACTCAACAGATCTTATGTGGCGGGCGTGCAGTTGTTAGAGCGACGAAGCCGAGCGAAAGGCGCATTCGGTGCGAGCGATTTGTGAGGGCGAGATAGATCTCCGCGGCACGCCCGCCGCGGAGGAAGGTGGTCTGCACATGGGTTGGAACGGCACTGACATGGTATTTGTGCGTGCCGCTCGGTGGCGCAAGTGTCTTGGAAGGCTTCGATTTACGCGAGCCTTGTTTGCCCACGTTCGCGTGGCTACGCTGCAGGTACCGCAGTACCAAGGAAAACGACGAGCAATTCGGACCCCAGCCGAAGCCACCGCGGGCACAGCCCTCGGCTCAGCGCGCCTGTGCGGAAGAATGTGCCCAATGCGGCTGAAGGTTGAGCATCGGTTCGAGCAACCGACGACACCCGAAGCTCGCCAGACTCGGTCGTGGGCACGTTGTGCTGACCTCTCCGGTGCCCCGCTGGGACTGCGGTCCTGACAGGCGGCCAGGCCGAGATCGGCCACGAGCGATCTGTCGCCGCCGTCTCCCAATTCGTTTGGGAGCGGTCATTCGCTGGCGCCAGTCGAGGCATTTGACCCTAATCAATGCGCGCCAAAGCGTGTCCCATTAGGGTTCTGACAACGGAAGGCCACGGTAAACTCGCCGCAAGGGGGGCCGCCTACCAGAAGGGGCATCCTTCAAGGCTTGACGTAAGACAACGCATGCCGGCATCGCCGTGCGATGTTGGTCGATTGTGATCTCGCGAGGAACCTCACAGATGAACCCGATGAAGTGCATTCCGAATACTAGCGTCGATATGTCGTTCGCCGTTTTGGCGCTTGCAGCCTTGGGGCTCTTGTCCACCGCGCCAGTGAGCGCCGCCCTTGCACTCAACGGTCAAGTCCTCGGCGCCGGTGCGCCAATCACCGGCTCAACGGTGACACTCTTCGCCGCAAGCAGGGGCGCACCGGCGCAACTGGGTCACGCACAGACTGGCGCAGATGGCCACTTCACGATCAACACCGCCAGCGCGCCAACCGAAAACGTCACGCTGTACGTTATCGCCAAGGGCGGTACGCCCGCGGCCAGCAAGGCGGGGGTCGACAATCCCGCCATTGCGCTCATGTCCGTGCTGGGTACCACGCCTCCCGACACCCTCACGATCAACGAATTCACTACGGTGGCGTCGGTATGGACGGGCGCACAGTTTCTGAACGGCAGCACGCTCAGCGGCCCTGCGCTCGGCCTGCAGATCGCCGCCGGGAACGTGCCCAATCTGGTGGACCTCAAGACCGGAGGCCTGGGCCCGGTTGTCCAGGATCCGCTGAACAGTTCGCAGACGGCAACCCTGGCGACAATCAACACGTTGAGCAATCTGTTAGCAGGCTGCATCACGCGGGTCAATGGCGACGCCTGCAGCAGGCTCTTCGCCGTTGCCACGCCGCCGGGTGGCGTTGTGCCCACCGATACGCTGGTGGCTGCACAGAACATCGCACGCAACCCATCCCACCAGGCGCAAGGACTCTTCGCGCTGATGGATGCTTTCTATCCTTACCCCGTCGGGGCGCGTTGGCGCCCGGTGCCCTTCATTCCTTACCTTAGCTTCGCGCCCAGTGCGTGGACCCTGTCGCTCGTGTATGCCGGTGGCGGGCTGAACTCGCCGGGTGGCATGGCCATTGATGGCGAGGGCAACCTGTGGGCCGCCGATAACTTCCTTGTTGGTGCGCAGTCCACGATCTACCACGACTTTGGCGGCGGGGTTACGAAGCTGGCGCCGGATGGCAGGCCTGTTTCGCCGATGACTCTCGGGTATCGCGGCGGCGGCATCGACGGCCCCGGCTTCGGCATCGCCGTATCCGCCGATGACAAGGTGTGGGCCACCAGTCTCGGCGGCCAAACGATCTCCGCCTTCGATCGCAACACAGGTAAAGCGCTTTCGCCCGAGACCGGCTACAACTTCGGCGGACAGCTCGGTCAGATGCAGGGCATCATCGTGACGCCGAATGGCGACGTCTGGGCGCTCGACAACGAGAAGAGCCAGATCGTCTATATGCCGAAAGGGGACGCCGCGCAGGGGCGCATCCTCGGCCGTACTGTGAATGGCAAACCCATGGACGGCACCCTTCAGGTCAAGGCGCCGTTCCACCTCGCCATCGATCAGCAGGATCGCATCTGGGTCACCAATGGCGGCGCCGACATGGTGACACGCTTCCCGGCGAGTGATCCCGGCAACGCCGAGCAAATAACAACCGGTTACGGCCCACGGGCCATCGCCATCGACAGCCTCGGCAACGCCTGGGTGGCCAACACCCTCGGCCACCCCGGCCTGATGGAGAAGCTTGAGTTGGTTTGGAACAAAATCAAAATGTGGTTCGAAGACCACTTCGGCAGCCCGGAGTCCGCGCACGACAAAGCCGCCAAGGAGTGGATCAGCCTGTATGAGACGGTGGTCAAGTATCCCGGCGGCGACGTTTCCCTGGTGCGGCCCGATGGCACTGTCGCGGGGACTTTCGATGGCGGAAAGAGCATCGATTCGCCTTGGGGTATAGCCGTCGACGGCAACGACAACGTGTGGGTGGCCAATGGCGGGGGCCACTCGATTACGCTTCTCTGCGGCGCGCGTCCCACCAACTGCCCGCCTGGCGCCAAGACCGGCGACGCAATTTCTCCGCCGGGCGGCTACATCGGCGGATTGCAAGCTGCCATCACCGACGTCGTCGTTGATCCCGCAGGCAACCTGTGGGTGGCGAATAATTGGGAAAATCCGGAACAAGGCCTCAGGAGAGTGCCAGACCCAGCGCAAGCCACGCGTTTCGGCGGCAACGGTACGGTGGTCTTCTTCGGCTTGGCCAAACCCGTGAAGACACCCTTGATCGGACCTCCGCGAGCGCCTTAAGCGAATTTCTCCGAACACCGCGACAGAAATTTCAACGCTGGCACGCCGATGGCGATGGCGGATGCATCGACGCCTGCCGCGCCGCCAATGCCGCCCACGTGACGGTGTTGCTCAATGGGCGACCGCTTGGTTGCATATTGAGCGGCTGCTTTAGGGCGGATTGGACGGCCGAGAAGGGTCGACAGCCGCCTGTCGTTGATCTTGGCGAGGTCGCTTAGCGTAGCGAAATTCTTCGCCAAATCGGGCTGATGTTAACGGGCCTCAAAGTCACGACATAAGTTCCAGATAATCGCGCAAACTGATAATGCGCACACCGTTATATTCGCCAAGGGAGAGCAAAGCATGATCCCCGGTGACAATGGCCTCAGCGTGACCGGCGCGCGCGCATTCCAGAATGCGATTGTCCGGCTCGTCTTTGACTACTTGTAGCTTTCGCCGCGGTTTGACGGAGAGAGCGAGGTCGGATAGAAACACCGCGACATGGGCGAGTTCTTCCGCATCGCGTGAAAACTTGCGGGCCAGAATGCCAAGCAACTCGTCGAGAATCGGCTTGGAGATAACGAGCTGGTCCTGCTCCTCGATAATGCGCCGCAACGCCGCTTCACCGCGCCCGCCTGGGAAAACCAGAGCCGAAACGAGAATGTTGGTGTCGAAGACAACCTTCATTCGTGCAAATAGCGCTCGAGGTCCTTTTCGGTAAGAATCCCTTTATCGCGGGCCCTGCGGCTCCAGTAGCCCTGCATGCCACGGAGCCCTTGCAGTTGCCGCTCGATGCGAGCTCGGCGTAGGGCGTCTTGGACGACGGCGCTCAGCGTCTTGCCCTCGGCTCGGGCGAGCGCCTCGGCTTCTTTCGCCAGAGCAGCGGGCAGTGAGATAGTTTTCTTAACGGCGGAAGCCATAATGATCCAATGCGGGTTAGTATGAATTAATCATACTTGAATAATTGCGAAGGTGTGGCACCGCGCGCCAGAAATTTGAGCCGGCCAATCCTTTACCTGCCACGCGTCGGCGCCGTTTGTGTCTTCGTCAGATTTGGTGTGCCTCGAGAGTGACTGAGTGAGGTTGGTTTTGAAATCGGCAAGTGCTGCAAGTTATTGATTAACAACAAACTATGTTGGTTCAGGACCGCCTACGAACCAAGGGGTCGTGGGTTCGAATCCTGCCGGGCGCGCCAAATTTCGATATCAGTTCAATGGCTTGCGAGCGGGCGCTTGCAGGCCATTTTTTTGCGTTGTCCCATTGGACTCACATTCGGCTGCGAATGGGACGATTTGCGAGCGTACCGACTTGGGGCAAAGGGATGCGATTCGGGCGCCCTGCATTGTGCCAAGTCAGCGTGACGTCGGCGCACCCGCGCCCACGAGGAACTCGCGCACGAGGTGGACGCGACACGCGAGAATGCCTCGCGCGCACGAAAGCGGACAGAACTCAGTGGCCCGGTCGTACGCCGCGTCTCGATAACAGAACCACATTCACCGAGCTGAAGCAGATTGTCGCGAACGGCGGGTTGCGGGCAGCCCAATCAGGGGTAGGGCGTCTTACCCGATGACTTCTGGTGATAGTCAGCGCGGAAGCGCTTTCCTTCAAGGAAAATCCAAAGTCACCTAGTCGTGGTCACGCGACCAGTCGATTTTCGGTAGACGTCGCGGTCGTGTTCGCGCTTCCCAGCAGATAGCTCGGCTCAATCTGTCCCGTTGGTGGCTAGAATTTGTCGTGGGTGTATCGGAATTCCAGACCCTGTAGCAATTGTCGCGACGCGTCGTTGAATGGATGATGGCCGGCATATAGCGTCCGGATACCGAGCACCGTGAACGAATGTGAAATTGCAACCTGAGCAGCCTCGCAGCCATCGGAAAATACCCACGATTCGAATCCCACTAAAAAATGCGTGAATGACCGGTTGAATTCGCAAGGGTGAACCGGAAGACAGGTGCTCGATGTGAGCCTTTTAGCCCCTGACGCATCTCGGATATCACGCGGACGCGGGCAACCCACAGGTAATTATTAGACGCGCGGCTTGACTGTGCTGCGCTCGTAGGCGCAGACTACTTTTGTGTTTGTATGACGTCGCAGGTCTGGAACGGATAACTTACCCTCAACCCACGAGCTGAACGAGTTGAGAAAACATCACCCCGTTCCGTGGGGATCGGCTGGGGTGGGAGGAGGAATCCATGGCAGCGGATGTCGAAAGGCGGCGGTTGTTGAAAGCGTTGGCTTGGGCTTCAACGCCGTATCTAGTTCTCGGGACCGAGCGAGTGGCGCTCGCAGCGGCGACATCGGAGGCAGGCGATTTCGTCGGTGTCGTCGGCGGACTGCTGGGCGGGCGCATCGCCATTTCCTACGACGGCGCCAACGTGTTGGCCTATGTTTGCAACGGAACCGACGCCGATGCGCCAACAGTCGCCCGTTGGCTTAAGGGCTCTGGTGCGGGCGGCTCCGTGAATATCACGGCCAAGGGCATCACCTTAGCCGCGAAAATCAAAGGCGACAAAGCAAACGGCACAGTGACCTTGCCCGACGGGAGCTCGCACGCCTTCCTCGCTGGGTCTCGCACATTCAATCAAAAGGCGACAGGGCTTTATCGAAGCGAGGAGACCTTCAGCGGCGTCGCCTATGTGGGCGGCTGGATCGTCAATCCAAACCGGCATCTCTCGAAGGCGCCGGAAAGTCCGACTATTCGACCGGTGGCTTGGACCCCCGTCTCGCCGACCGACCCGTGGAAACCAACATCCCCAGCGGCCGGCCGGCAGATCGCGCTGTCAGATCTGGAAGATCTGGAGAATGAATTCGAAGACCGGCTCAGAACCTCGGGCGCCATCATCAATCAACAGACCGGCGCCTTGCTGCCCTATGCAGAGCCGAATTGGGAGACGCTGACAGCCGAAGTGTCGGGCGTCGGCACTTTTCACTTACGCCGGTGTTTGCAGGCCAAGTGTAGTTGAGACGCGACAAGCTCGCCTCGCAGCCGCAGCGAGCCGCGGCCGCGAACTGCAGTGAGGATTCGCCGTTGACGCAGAAGATCAAAAGGCGCGGCGTGTTCCAGACGGTGGCGCTGGGTGCGGTTTCCTACCTGCTACCGGCAGTCGGCAAGGCGGCGACGGCGGAAGCGGGTGAGGTTGCCGGCGCACTTAAGACGCTGCCTGGTGGCTGCATCGTTCTGTCTTCCTACGGCGAGCACCTGCTGGTGTATTTCTGCGACGGCAGCGACACCCATCCAGCGACGGTGTCTCGCTGGATGCGCCGCACCATCACCGCCGGGTCGCTGCGGATCGCGGCTGGGGACGTCATGCTGGTCGCGCAACTGCAAGGCCACAGGGCCACCGGCACGCTGACCTTGGCTAACGGAACCGCGCTTCTGTTCGTTGCCTACAATCACTGGCCCAACGGCGTCGAATGGAGCGTCTATCGCGGCGAGGCCCAGTTGAACGGCGTCAATTATGTCGGCGGCTGGATCATCGGGTCGGATCGCCGCGCTGACATATCGCCGCCGCGATGGCGCATTGTTCCCGTGGCTTTGTCGGCGCCGTCGCCGGCCGATCGAGCGCCGCCCGCTCCGGTGACGGCCGTCCTAGATATTGACGACGTCGACGACGACTGTCCGCAC
>Ga0181505_10112719_pt1 | contig 11117 bp, 9 predicted proteins | sample PEATcosm2014_Bin_5_FD_127743 | JGI IMG/M metagenome (GOLD analysis project Ga0181505, IMG submission 127743) | Metatranscriptome of peatland microbial communities from MTU Mesocosm Facility, Houghton, MI, USA - PEATcosm2014_Bin05_30_metaT... | ecosystem: Environmental > Terrestrial > Soil >...
GAAATACCAGTTCGGATGCCCCGCCCATTCCACGCCAAGATCATCTCGCCAATCGAACCCCAGCTTCACCTGCTTGCGCTGTAATTCGTCTACGATTGCCCGGTTATAGATCCTCCGTATTGGAACTCGTCCCCCGTTCCGCTTGTAGTAGAGCTGCGACCCATGCTTCCTGATCGCCTCGATATCGACTGTCCTGACGCCCAGCATCTTCTCCGTTAGCAGAAAATCCGGCAGCGTTTTCTGCGCGTCTGGATGAATCTCCATCAGGATCACGTTCTCCGGGTCATGAGTGCCGACAATCGCCCGCCGCAAGAGTTCACGGTAAGACTTTTCGTTGAGGCCGCTCAAGAAGAACCGCAGTTGCTCACCACCTTCAAATCGATCCAGTCCGAACACGTCGATGTAGCTTTGCGCCAGCGTCACTTGATATGCATACAGGGAAGGGAAGGCCTGCAACTCCACCAGCTTCGGCTGCAACTCGCCGCGCACATCGCGGACCAATCCAAAATCTACCTGCACGAACAGCGGGCGGGCCGGCTCATTTGGAACCCGGAATTCCGACGGAATCGAAGCCTCTGACCTCGCGTAATACTCCGGACTCTCCACCAGTTGCCGGATCAGTTCTTTCCCATCGTCTGCCATCCGTTCCAATAAGCTCTTAGGAAAAAAACATGGAGTCTCCGATAGACGGAATTGCACGCGCGTTCCGCAGGCGTCCTCAATCCGCCGCAGAAAGGCCTGATATTTTTCTGGAGTGAATCTGGCGTTAAACTGCTTTCGCAGGGTGGGAATCATGATCCCAGAAGTCTATCTTGAAAATATTCATCCCGAGCGGAGCAAGGCGCCCACGAAGTCGAAGGATACCTATAGCTACAGTTCCCGTGGCCTGGAAAGGAGTTCGCCGCACGAACGATCGTCTTACGCTTCTACCAAGAACTTCCCATCCTGCATGATCTGCTCGTCGTCCACCCAAATGTTGAACTTCCGCCCTACTACATCAATATGCGTGGTGGAATCCCATTCCGCTCCCGTGTGCGCTCCATAGGGATTTCCAAACGCAATATGCACTCCGGGGTACTTCTCATCCTGCAGAATCTGCCCAATCACTTCCTTTAGATCAATGTTGGTCCCAATGGCAAACTCGCCCACGCGGTCACTGTTTTCATCGGTGTGCGTGTACTTCCAGAAGTCAGCTTCCAGTTCGCGGTTTTCTGAGTGTGCTTCCATCAGCCGGTTTTTCTTCATGTGAATCGTCAGCGGCGTGCCCTGCAGATTTCCAAATTTTGTGCACAGATAATCGCCAACTACGCCGTCGATCACGAAAGTCCCATTCACCTCGCCCGGAGTCGTAAAGATTTCTCCCCCCGGCAGGTTCCCCCATTTCTCTGGAGTGATAATCCCGCTGGTCTTCAACCAACGGTAATTAGGATTCAAATCGGCCGTTAAGTCCGTTCCCGCCGCCGTGGTCGCTCGCACCCGTTGTGCCTTGCGCACCATTGCGATTACTTTTGCACTCAGTCGGTCCACCTTCAGAAAATCCGCGCGCATCCCTTCCATCATGATCTGACGGTTGATGTTCACCATGTGCGCATGCCGGATCTTCTTTCGATTTACCACATCCGTCATCTGCATTCGCGAGCGCAATTCATTCCGCTGGACCCACACAGCAAAAATTGAGACCTGGCTGGTCTCCAGATCCGCGAGAATCTCCGGCGGCAAATCCTTCAACGGCCGTTCCGCCAGCTCTTCCAGCACCCAAATGTGGTACGGCGAGCCAAGCCTCTCCAGTTCCTTTACAATCGCCGCCGCAATCTCCAGCGTGGCCTCGTCGGTGATCACGCAGACTTTCTCATCCGGTTGAACGCGCAGACAAACATCGACGGCATTGCGCGCGCCAGGTAGGTATTCAGGGTCTACAGGAATTGGCTTTCGGTTTCCCCATCCTCCGCCGTTTTCACGAAGGCCCGGGGCGATGGTTGTATCTGTTGGAATGGTCATTAACCTACTTTTCTCGCGGAAGCCGGCTCAACTTCCGTCAAGCCTGCCTCCGTCTCTTCAATGATGTAATCGACAACTTTCTTCAAATCGCCAGTTTCCTGGTACACGCGCAACTGCCGGTCCGCGCCGCTGCCTTCTTCCAGCATGGTATGGATGTAGCTCAGTTCTTCGCGCGAATCCAATTCATCCACCACATCGTCCACGAAATCCAAGTATTCGCGGATCAAATCCCGGGCCGGTACTTCCGTCTGCTTGCCGAAATCGATCAGCTTTCCATCCATGCCGTAGCGCGATGCCCGCCACTTGTTCTCCATGATCAGCGCCCGGCGATACAGGCGAAATCCCTGATTCGCTGTATGCAGCTTATACAGTTTCGCCACCGTGGCTTGAATCAACGCTGCCAGCGCGATCGTCTCGTCGGCACGCATGGGAATATCGCATACCCGGAATTCGATCGTATTGAAGAACGGATGCGGCCGGATGTCCCACCAGATTTTCTTCGCGTTGTCGATGCAATTCGTTTTGATCAGCAGCTTGATGAAGTTTTCGTACTCGCCCCAACTCGGAAAATAATCCGGAATATTGGTCCGCGGAAACTTGTCAAACACTTTGCAGCGATAGGACTTCAATCCCGTATTCATTCCGAGCCAGAACGGGGAATTCGTCGATAGCGCCAGCAGGTGCGGCAGAAAATACCGGGCATGATTCATCATGTGGATCGCCGTCTCGCGATCCTCGATTCCGATATGCACATGCAACCCGAAAATCAGGTTTGCCCGAGCCACCAACTGCATGTCTTCGACAATATTCTTGTAGCGGTCGTCAGGATTGATTTCCTGTGTGCGCCAATCCGAAAACGGGTGCGTCGCTACCGACGCCAGCCGCAGCCCATTCTCCTTGGCCAGCCGGATGATATCGCGCCGCAGCATCTTCACTTCCGCCTTGGCTTCCTTGATGTTTTTACAAAACCCCGGTACCCACCTCCACCACCGACTGATGCATCTCCGCCTTCACGCGTTCCTGCAGTAGCAACCTCCCCTTCTCCAGGATTTCGGCGTGGATGTGCGACCGCAGATCCCGCGTCTCAGGATCTATCGTCTGATATTCCTCTTCGATCCCGATGGTAAATGTTGGTTTCATTGGATGCCGCTGTGTGGGAACAAATCTGGATGCCCCGTGTTTTCGCGCTTCTTGCGAAAGGGGGCAAATTCAGGCCTCACCATTATAACAACCACGCCAAGGGTGCTACTCAGAATCTGTGGTGCGCTTGAAACCAGGACAACCACAGGAAAAGACCTACAAGAGCGAGCATCAATGCACTCAAGCAAATCGACAGGATGGAAAATAAGCTGCGAATCCAATGTCCGTTCGAAAATGCCAGAAACAGTAAGATGATCGCGGCCACTTGGCCGATCAGGATCGCGCCGATGCCCCAAACAACGAATATCTCAGTGAGACCGCCAGCCACTGCGACAAGCCCGGTTGCCTTCGCGGTTGAGATGCCTAGGAGCGTGTGGCCGAGGCCAACCAGGATAGGAACCCACGGTGCCCACGCCAGCACCACGCCCCACAGGAAGCGTTTCTTCTTCAGTTCGTCCACTTAATCCTTCCCCCACCTAAGCTCTGTCATCCCGAGCGAAGTGGATGGTACGCGAAGCGTACCATCCACGCAGTCGAAGGATCCCTGCCCACGAGCAGTGCAACCGGCCTTCTAGGAATTCTCATGTCAAACGGCCGCGCTGTTGTAGCCCTACTTCCTCGCCTTGCCCCGTTTCCGCTCCGCCACCCACTTCGGCTCGCCCTTACGCGCGGATTTCTCTGCCGGAGGCTTTCCCGCCAGGAACGTCGCCCACCGCAACTCCTTCGCGGGATCCTCTCCGGTCATGGCCATCTTTACCGCCATCTCCGCCACCGCGTTCACAATCCAGTCAAAGTTCTCCTGCCCCACCGACGTAATCTCCGCATCTGGTGCCGGATTGAGAAAATCAATCGCGTAAGGCACTCCGCCTTCCACCGCAAACTCCACCGTGTTCAGGTCATACCCCAGCACCTGGCACAACGTCAGCGCGTCTCTCTCAATGCGCTCTTTCAGCGCCGCCGACGAGGGCGGCGGATTCCCCTTCACATACCGCTCATGATGCGGCAACCTGGGATCGTATTTCATGATGTGCACTTTTTCCTGCCCCACCACGTAGCACCGGTAATACTCTTCAAACACCACGCCATGCTGCAGCGTCATGCACAAATCGCCCGTCTGGTTATAATGCTCGAAAAACTCCTCCGGTGAATGCACGTGATAGACATGCTTCCATCCTCCTCCTGAATAAGGTTTCAGGAAGGCAGGGAAGCCGACATAATCGAACAGTTCCTGCCAGTTCAGCGGATAAATCAGGTTCCGCATCGACCGGTCCGTCGTACCTTCAGGATGCTTGTTGTGCGGCAGAATCACCGTCGGAGGAATGGCCACACCCAGCTTGTGTGCCAGCGCGTAATTAAAAAATTTGTCATCAGCCGTCCACCAGAACGGATTGTTCACCACAATCGTCCCATGCAGCGCCGCGTTTTTCAGATAAGCGCGATAAAACGGAATATCCTGCGAGATCCGGTCAATGATCACGTCATATTTCTTAGGCTCATCCATGCGCACTCCGCCCACCTGCACAAACTCCGCCGTCACGCCGTCAACCTTCATCGCGTTGATCTTCTCCACCACTGCTAGTGGAAATGTATTCTCCATCCCAAACAAAATCCCAATCTTTTTCACGACTCAGTCTCCATTTCTAATCTGTCATCCTGAGCGAAGTAAGTGCTCCGCGAAGCGAAGCACTTACGGAGTCGCAGGATCCCTACCCTCTAAAATCACGCTAACTTCGTCGCGATGCGTTCTACCCGGCGCACCCGTGAGCCAACGACCATCGACCAGCGACCAACGACTGCTCTAGAAATGCTTCTCCGCCATCCTCAACCAAAGTGGCCAATCATGCCTCGAATTATCCCCGTAAATATCCAGCCAGTGCGGAACCGCCTTGCCATTGAGAATCGCCGACAGCTTCACGTTTTGGTCCAGACACATATCCCAATCCGCCGACCCCAGCACGATTTCCATCTGCCGGTAGCGGCTCAGGAACCAGTCATCATTCTGATTCGGCAGATAATCCGGCGGGCAGTTGAAGTAGCAATCGTCGTCGTAATAACCATCCAGAAATTGGTGGATATCAAACGCCCCGCTCATGCTCACGCAATGCGTCACCACATCCGGATGCTTCAGGGAAAAATTCACCGCGTGGTAAGCACCAAAGCTGCACCCGGTCACCGCTAGTCGCGGCGTCTGATTTTTCCAGCGCACAAACGGCACGAACTCATGCAGAATGTACCGCTCGTACTGAAGATGCCTCAGCACTCGAACCTTGGGATGCACTCCCTTGTTGTACCAACTCTCGGTATCAACGGCGTCTGGACAAAACACTTGCAACTCGCCGCGCTCGATTTTCGGGGCTAATACACCGATCATTCCCCGGTCTTCATACTCGAAAAACTTCCCCATGGAGGTCGGAAACACCAACAGCGGAGTGCCGGCATGCCCAAAAACCAGGGCATCCATATCCCGATTCAGTTCTTGGCTGTATCCCTTATGATATTCGCGATTCATTCTTCGGAGGCCTAACAGACCGAGTATCTTACCTGAATCGAAGCCAATTCAGGCTACCTTTGTACGCGTGGGTAGTGGTACCGTTTCTGGCACCACCACCTAGGAATGGGCGCTGCGCGTCATCCATGTCCGCCATCCAGATGATATCGTGATACGAGATATGTCGTGGAAGGTCCCCAAACTGGTTCCGCGTTCCGCGCCCATGATTCTTCTCGTCCTTACTCTCGCCGCAGCCACAGGATTTGCCGCGGTAAGCCATCTCGTCTCCCGCTATACGGCGAATCAACAGGCACGAGGTCGCAAACTATACGCACAGGGTCTGACCGAGATCCAAGCCAGCCGCTACGACGGCGCCATCGCCGCATTCCGCGCCGCCCTCACCTGTGATTCCACCAATTCCCAATATCAACTCAGCCTGGCCCGCGCCCTGCGTGACAGCAATGACCCTCAACGTCTGGACGAAGCCGAATCCTACCTCGTCGCCCTGTGGCAGCGTTCTCCGCAGGATGCTGCCGTCAATCTCGCTCTTGCCCGCGTCGCCGCCCATCGCGGTAACATCGAAGACGCCACTCGTTATTACCACAATGCCATGTACGGAGTCTGGACCTCCGACCCAGACGCCAACCGCGACCGGGCCCGCATTGAACTCATTCAGTTCTTGCTCTGGAAGAACGCTCGTGCCCAAGCCGACTCGGAGCTCATCGCCCTCGCCGCAGCATTGCCTCCTGATCCCAACGCACATCTCCAGGCTGCGCAACTTTTCGCGCAGGTCCAGGACTACTCCGGCGCACTCGCCCAGTTTGAAGAAGTGCTCCGGCTCGATCCATCCAACTCGGCTGCTCTGGCCGGAGCTGGCCAAACCGCGTATCGCTCCGGCAACTACACCGTTGCTCAGCGTTATCTGCGCATGGCAGTGAACGCCAATCCCGTGGATGCGAACTCCCGCCAGCTTCTTGCCTCCACCGATTTCGTTCTGCGCGCCAATCCTTTTCACAGTCACATCTCTGACGCGGAACGGAACCGCCGGATCACTGCTGCCTTCGCCCAAGCCGAAGAGCGCCTCACTCAATGTGCCCAGCAGTTGGGCGTCGACCTCAAAGCTACTGACAATCCGCCATCATCCGCTCTTCCGGGACTTCAGGCTCGCTGGCTCCTCACCCAACCAGATCTCAAGCTGCTCCGCTCTCCTGCCGAAACTGATCTTCCGGATGCCATCATGGACGTCGTTTTTCAAATCGAACAGCAGACCGCCGCCACCTGTGGCCCGCCGCAAAGTCTCGACTTGGCACTATTGCTGATCTCCAAGAAGCGCGAGGCTGCAAGTCAATGAGTGATCCCGCGCCACTCGTTAGTCTTTCCACGCCTTCGTCGTCTCCGCTCGTGACGCAAGTGAAAACTTCACGCCGCTTGTTCTCTACGATCGAGGGCGTCTTCAACGAAGAAGTATTCTTCCTCATCCTGTGTGTCTTCATCGGAATCTTCTCCGGCCTCGCGGTCGTTTGTTTCCGCCTCGCCATTGACTGGACGCACCTCGCTCTGCTCGGTCCGCTCCCGCAAACCCATAGTTGGCGGCTGTTCGCCGTCCCGTCGCTAGCCGGTCTTGTCGTTGCCATACTCGTCCTGCATGTGTTTCCCGGTATCCGCGGCAGTGGCGTAAACCAGACGAAATCCGCGCTTTATATCTTTAACGGATTCATTCCATTTCGCACCGCGGTCGGAAAGTTCATTTGCGCAGGGCTTGCCATCGGCTCCGGTCAATCGCTGGGCCCGGAAGATCCTTCTCTCCAAATCGGAGCCAGCATTGCTTCCGCTCTCGGACGTCAACTCGAAATCTCCCGCGAAAAGCTTCGCCTGATGGCCCCAGTCGGCGCCGCCGCCGGCCTCGCGGCAGCTTTCAACGCGCCCATCTCTGCCGTGCTTTTCGTCATTGAAGAGGTCATCGGACGCTGGAGTGCCGGTATCCTCGGTTCTGTCGTCCTCTCTGCCGTCTCCAGTGTCGTGATCGTGCGTTCGTTTCTCGGCAGCGAGCCGCTGTTTCGGATTCCCGTCACGGTCTTTAAAGGCCCCAGTGAACTCCTTGCCTACGCTGCACTCGGGATTGTCGGCGGTCTCGCCTCGGTCGCGTTCGCTAAATCGGTTGGCTATCTGCGTCCACGCCTCAAAGCTCTGCCCCGCTGGACGCAATACTTTCAGCCCGCGCTCGCCGGTCTGCTCGTCGGACTCATTGCCTTTCTCGGCTTTCCGCAAGTCATGGGCGCGGGCTACGGCTCCATGGACGAGGCCATGCACGGGCAGTACGCATGGAAAGTTCTCGCCCTCCTCGCTGTTTTCAAGATTATTGCCACCACTGTCTCTTTCGTCAGCGGCACTCCCGGTGGCATGTTCGCCCCCGCGCTCTTCATCGGAGCTATGCTCGGCGGTGCTGTCGGCGATATCGAACGCATTCTCTTTCCGCAGCTCACCGGATCTACCGGCACCTACGTCCTCGTCGGGATGGGAGTCTTGTTTGCCGGTTTCCTCCGTGTTCCCATGACCTCCGTATTCATGGTTCTGGAGGTCAGCGGCAACTACGAGATCATCGTGCCCGTCATCGTGGCCAACACTTTTTCTTATCTCGTCTCCCGTAGCCTGCAGACCATCCCAATCTTCGATATGCTCACTCGCCAGGATGGCCTTATTTTGCCTTCGCTCGAAGAAGACCGCGAAGAAACTATCCTCCGCGTCGAAGACGCCATGCTGCCTGTTCCCGCCACAATTCTGAGCGCGCAAGATTATGTGGACGCCAATCTCCGCCGTGTCCAGGATTCCACCGAGTCTGCCTTCCTGGTCCGCATGCATCCCAGCGGCTGGAATATTATTACCCGCGAAAAACTCCAGCGCCTTTATCAGGAAGGCAAAGGCGAACTAACGCTGGCGTCCGTGCTCCCAGCCCAATCTCTCCCTAGTCTGTACCCGGATCTTCCGCTCGATTCCGCACTGCGCTACGTGAACGACTATTCGCTCATTCCCGTCGTCAATCGCGCCGATTCTCGTCGTTTGGAAGGCATCGTCTCGCGCGATTCTGTCTTCAAGAAATACGGCAGCAGGGGCGCCATTGAAGTCCCAAGCTCAATCTAACCCGCTCCGCAGTAGACTTACTCCTCACACTCACTGCCCGTCGACACGCTTATAACCCGTGTATTTGATGATTTCTCGCATGTGAACCGGCCCCGTCCGAAACCGAAGAGTGTCATCCGACCGTGTGAACGCAGGGAACCAGTAGCGGTCGTCCACCTGTTGGCGATAGGTCACGAAGATGGGATGTAACTCCGGATGTTCGTGTTTCTTCACCTGCACTTTCTCCGGACCGCTCTTGCCACACACTTTAACGATCTGAAAATCCTGCGCATCCACCCAGATCCGTCCTTGAAAATATCGCCTGCCCTTTTCTTCCTTCTTCGGTTCCATGTGGAATACATACGTGTCGAGGTCGTCTACATGCTGCTGCCCGGCGTAGGTGAGGTTGTACTGCGGCAGATCGTCGCTCGTCAGCACCAATGGCATGAAGGCGCGAACATCTTCCATGTCTTCCGCGGTCAGTTGAATTCCCCGCAACGAAGGCTGCGCCGCGAATGTTACTACCTCTTGCCGTCTTCCTTTGGCATCGTATGAAACGTTGGTCACTTCGTGGAACTCACCCGTGACACTTGTGCCCACGAGGGTCTGCATCAGCACATCCTGCTTGTAGGTGTAGTGCAGCCGGGCTTCCTTGGTAACTGATTCGGCCGCGCCAAACTTTTGGATCACCTCCTGCACACTCAAGGTTCTTGGCGGAGCGAAATCCAGCAACCCATTGCCCTCTTCGCAATTCGTCTGCCCCCACAAGCACCCATGCAGCAACAAAACAAACAGAAGTAGTCCCAGCGGGGTGAGAAAAATCGCTCGCCACAACCGCGACCCAAACTTGGCCAAGATGTTGTTTCCGGAACCCGATAACCGATTCGCCCGCGATATGAATCCAACCCTTTCTTCCATACCCTCGTAACCCCCGGCGCCGAAAACAATACACCTGCGGTCAAGTGCGCGCAAATCCGCGAAAACTCTTCCGGCGGCTACCCTTTCCCCGGTTTTCCACATATGTGCAAAGCCTTGCTCTTATGCCCCCCGCACCTCCCCTAACTCGAATCCCAGCCGTCCCGGTTTGGTATGGCGATTGCCCCTATTACCTCCGGAAGCCGTGCTATTCGCGGAGTTCCGCTGGTTCTTTTAAACGAGATAACATCGCTCGATCAATCGGCGCATGACTCTCGGACAGGATCATTATGAAGACCACATTCTTTGCTTTCTGTTTTCTGTGCGCCACCGCCGCTTTCGGACAAACCGCCGGCGTGCTCAGCAATAACCCGCAACCCACTGAAGTTCCCGATCATCCCCAGCACGCTTCCGAACATGCCATGGCTCAGGAGTCCAATCTTCTCGGGTCGTCCGCCTACAGCTATGCCCAGGGCGAGCGTCCGCTGTGGGAATTTGGATCCGCTAAGCAAGAAGTTCCTCTCGGCGACATCGCCCGCGCCTACAGGAAGGGTCATGTCATCGACAAGAAAGCCGTTAAAGTTCTGGAAAACGATTAACGTCGGCTTTCGTGGTTCCGCGCACTGAGGGGGAAATCTACCGCCCAATCTGGGAATAGGGGGAGTTGCGAGGAAAGGCTACTCTTCGGCTCCCGTCATCAGGACTGGCGACGTCGACAGACGCTCTCGCTCTTCCTTCTTAGTAGATATACGCTTCTACAGCCTCAGCGGATTGCGTTCACCTGCAACCCCATCGGTCGAAGGCGGTTAGGACGCCGCCGCTTCGAAGGCTGTGGCGAAAACATAGCAGCCAGATGGCTGCCAGCGAGTAAGCGGCGAAGAGCGCCCCCAAGTCGAAACGCAGTTTCGCTACTGGCTGAGTTTGATGGCGAGCTGCCGCTCGGGCTGCGTCATCTGGCTCCAAAGTTTCTGCAGGTCGTCCTGCAGAGGCTGGTTATCCGGCTGCTTGTGCAAAGCGAGCGCGAACCAGCGATAGGCAGTCGGCAAATCGCGCGGCGTGCAGGTGCCGCTGGAGTACAGCGCTCCCAGCGAGATCATCGCCTTTACATTGGACTGTGCCGCCGCCGGCTTCAATAGCCGCAATCCCCGGTCGCAGTCCTGTCTCACGCCACGCCCATAGATGTAACGCTCCGCCTCGGCCGTAGGATCAACCGGCGTAACTGGAGTCGGCTTGCGCTCCCGCAATGCCGCTCTGGTGGATACATCAGGCTTGGGATTACTTGCCGGAGCTTCAGAGTCCGCAGCCGGTGCGTCGGACTTCTCCGTCGCCTCGGATCCCGTGGGTTTTCCTGCTGTAGTGTCCGGAGAAGGATTGGCCGGTGGAGCGCTCTGTGGCGGCGTGCTCGGCGCAGGAGCCGTGTTCGGAGGAGTCGTGGGCTGTGCGCCGGTTTCAGTTCCGC
>Ga0181505_10589521_pt1 | contig 11063 bp, 7 predicted proteins | sample PEATcosm2014_Bin_5_FD_127743 | JGI IMG/M metagenome (GOLD analysis project Ga0181505, IMG submission 127743) | Metatranscriptome of peatland microbial communities from MTU Mesocosm Facility, Houghton, MI, USA - PEATcosm2014_Bin05_30_metaT... | ecosystem: Environmental > Terrestrial > Soil >...
CAAGCAAAACTTAAACGGCAAGCCAAACAACTGGGCTACGAGCTTGTTCCCTTTCAACCCCAGGCCGCATAACTAAACGGTTCAGCATGCAGGGCAGTTCCTTGGAAGCCACAGGCCATAGCGCACGTAATCCTCACGGCAGGGATTACTTGTGCAATGGATTTCTCGATCGTGATCAGCACTGGGGCCGCGTGTAAGCCACGGATGCTAGGCTATAGCGTGATCTCCCACACGACGCCGCAGCCCATACGTTTATGCGACGAGGTTACAGAGCTGACAAACTGGTAACCGTTTACGGCGAGCACTGCCATACCATGGGACCGTATCTCCCACATGGCCAGCTTGTGCCATAGAGATTGCCGTGTGGATCCACGGTCAGACTCCGGCACATGGAGTTGGCACCCCGGAAAGATATTCAATTCGAAGCCTTGCCACTGGCTGCTGTGGGCGACTCGAATCCTGCAAGAACTACAGTGACAGCCTTGTATTCCCCTCATCCCTAAAATGTGTGTAACTTTGTTCGATCTGCAGCGTACTGCTTCATGGACGCCGAGAAACACAATGCGAAGGGATCGCAGCCCGGCGAGGGCAACGCCCGGCAAATGAAGGGGCCGGATCTGGAGAGTGTAATCGAGCGCGCACAAGGCCACGATGCCGAGGCACTTGCGGAGATCTATCGCCTGTATGTCCGGCGCGTATTCGGCCTGTGCCGCTACATGCTGGACTCACGGGAGAGCGCAGAAGATGCCACCAGCGAAGTCTTCCTCAAGCTGCAGCGCTCAATCGAGAGCTACGACGGGTCGATACCTTTCGTCAGGTGGCTGCTGCGGGTGACCGGCAACCAATGCATTGATGCTTTGCGGAAGCGTGGACGGCAGGTGATTGTGGAAGTTGAAGAGGGAGTCGCGGTCATCGACGTAGCCAGTCCGGAGCCGTCTCCGCTGAGTGCAGTCCTCAGCATGGAAGAGCGGGCGCAGGTGCGGGATGCCATTGCACATCTGCCGGAGAACTATCGCGTGCCGCTGGTCCTGCGCTATTACGGCGAACTGAGCTATGACGAAATCGGACAGCAGTTGGACCTGCAGAGGAATTACGTAGCGGCGTTGATATTTCGGGCCAAGCAGGAGCTGCGCCGGAAACTGGGCCACAGGAGCAAGTGATCCATGGAATGTTATTCGGAACAGATCCTCTCTATCTTCGTGGACGGTGAAGCGGCGGTGGAAGAGGCGCAGGGCCTGCGAGACCACCTGGCCACGTGCCGGCGCTGCCGGCGACTGTTGGACGCATTACGCGCCGAGAACCGTGTTCTGAGCGAAAGTCTGCAAGAGCTTCCGGAAGAAGCAAGCAGCCCGGCGGACTTCTCTCCTGTGCCTTGGTCTTTGGGGTGGGACGACGTAGCGGTGGTGGCCGGGGTGCTGGCGCTAGGTTCCATCGTTGTCCCTTGGATCGACGAGTTGAGCATTCCGGAAGCGCTGCAATGGTTAAATCCCTTCAGCGTAAGCGGCCGCACGAACCTGCTCTTCAACCTTTCTTATTACTTTGCACACGGAGGTACTGCCATGCTGTCTGATTATGCGGCTTTCGTCGGGAAGATCCTTTTGCTGTTGCTGTTTGTCGGCAGCGCGCTGCTGCTGGGACGCCGACGGCGACTACAGCAACCTGGCCTGCGCCTGCTGATCGTGCTGTTTGCGTTGTCGTTGCCCGGCTTTGCCATTGAGCGGCGTCATAGTGACTTCGTCACGGTAGCGGCGAACGAGACTTTAGACGACACACTCTTGGCCGCCGGCGACATTGTGCGCGTGGAAGGCGTGGTCAATGGGGACTTGCTGGCTTTTGGCGGGACGGTGGAAGTGCGCGGCACCGTCAAGGGCGATTTAGTGAGTTTCGCCAAGAGAACTGTGGTGAGCGGAACCGTGGAAGGCAACATCTTCAATTTTTCGAATTCGCTCGACCTGGACGGGCAATTGGGCCACAACATCTACGCGTTGCTGCAATCCCTACATGTAAATGACCGGGGTCACGTGGGCGGCGGTATCATGGTTGCCGGCGGCGACGTCAGCCTCGAGGGCGAGGTGAATCGCAGTGTGACCATGTACGCCGGTAATGCCGATGTGAGCGGTAGGGTCGGCCGCGAAATCACCATGACCGGGGATAGCCTTACCCTGACTAACACCGCCCGAGTCGGCGGGGGCCTGAGCGCTCGCGTGCGCGACCTGAAAAACGTACACATCGCCGACGGCGCGACGATTACGGGCGCACGTGACATTCAGGTGCGCGTGAGGCAGAGCCATTTCGCGCGTCCCAATTTCTACTTCTTCCAAGCTGTCTGGCTTGCCGCCGCCATGCTGGTGGGATGGTTAGGCCTGCTTCTGTTTCCCGGCTTCTTCCAGGGCAGCACGCACGCGGTGGGCTCAAGCTGGCGCAGCCTCGGGCTTGGGTTCGCGGTTCTGGCGGGCGTGCCTGTCGCCATGGTCGTGACCGCCATCACGCTGGTTGGCCTTCCGGTCTCGCTAATGTTGCTCGCGATGTATCTGGTTGCGATCTACCTAGCAAAGCTTTGGGTTGGAGCCTTCCTGGGGCAGATGCTTCTGAAGCCAACTGGGGCGACTAAGAGCGATTGGCTGCTGGGACTATTGGTAGGCCTGCTGATCATCACCATAGTCGGGCTCATCCCGTATCTTGGCGGGCTGGTCCGCTTCGGCGTGGTTTGCCTGGGTCTGGGAGCGTTTGCCTGGCAGCTTTATCGGGTTGCGCGACCGGCAATGGCTACTCAGGCCTTGTTGCCCTGAGATGGCTATTTCACCCGCGACCGTTCCAGCGAGCAGTCGCGGGCTATTCGGAACTGGGCTCAGGCCATTACACCTCCAATCCTTGGCCGTGAGTGCGAGAAACTGCGCCGCCCCTTATGGGCTCGGACAAGAATTCCCGCTTTCCCCAGGACTCCGCTTCGCTGCGTCCTGGGCTGACACCAACACCACTCCTTCGGGGTTCTGTTTTGGTGTTTGTAGCTTTAGCTTATTCCACAAACATGCAATCCCCGTACGAGTAGAACCGGTACCGCTCTTGCACGGCGTGTTCATAGGTGCGCAGGATTCGCTCGCGGCCGGCGAAGGCGGAGACCAGCATTAACAGAGTTGACTTCGGGAGGTGGAAGTTGGTTAGCATCGCGCCGACTACGCGGAAGTCGAATCCCGGATAGATAAAGATGTCGGCCTCGCCGCGCTCCGACGCGATCTGGCCGTTTTGACCCTGCCGCGCAGCGAACTCCAGCGTCCGCACGGTCGTCGTGCCAACGGCCACAATCCGCCGGCCAGCATCGCGGGCGCATTGAATACGTTCGGCCGCTTCCGGCCGAATCTCGAACCACTCCGTGCGTAGCTTGTGTTCCTCGACGACGTCCGCCCGGACTGGCTGGAACGTGCCCAGACCGACATGCAGCGTGAGTTCGGCGGTCCCGATGCCGCGCTGGCGTATGCGTTCCAGGATCTCCGGAGTGAAGTGCAGGCCTGCGGTTGGCGCGGCCACAGAGCCGGGCGGCTTGGCATAGACCGTCTGATATTGCTCGCGATCTTCGGGAGTGTCGGGGCGGTCGATGTACGGCGGCAGCGGAATGTGGCCGATGCGGTTGAGGATGGCGAAGAAATTGTCGACAGGATCGAAGCGCAGATGGCGCTCGCCAAAGGTACCGCGGCCGACGATTTCGGCGGCCAGTTCGTGCGACGCTTCGTCCGCATTGCCGCCGAAATAGACGCGCTCGCCCAGGCCGAGCTTGCGGCCAGGATGCACCAGCGCCTCCCACTCCACGGGGGAATCCGAGCGCTGTTTTGTCAGAAGGACCTCGACCTTGCCACGCAGAAAATCGCTTGCGGCAGGATTCTCCTCCGACAGCCGCTGCGCGCGGGAGCCGCTGCGATGCCCATACAGCCGCGCCGGCAATACCTTGGTATTGTTGAAGATCAGTAGATCGTCGGGCCGCAACAAGTCGGGAAAATCTCGGAACTGGCGGTCCTCCAGGACATCGCGCTTGCGATCATTGTGCAGCAGACGCGAAGCTGCGCGATCGGCCAGCGGCTGCCTAGCGATCAACTCTTGCGGAAGGTGGTAATCGAAGTCGGAGACCAGCACACAGCCATTTTCCTCTATTAGAGGGAAACCGGTACTACTGGAAATCCCGATGAGGTCGCGGCTAGCTCTCTACGCGGCTAAATAGTTACTGAAAAACACGTAAAACAGATCCCTCGTCGGGCTTGAAGCCCTCCTCGGGATGACAAACTAAAGGGTTTGCAACGGCGCAGCTGAAGCTGCGCCCCTTCAAAAATCTGTTTATCTTCCCTTTCCGGACGAGCAAAAGCTGCGGTACGATAAAGCATAGTGACACCGGCGGGCGATAGCCGATCCATTGCATGAAGACAGAACAACAGCACCGTGAGGAGATTGTCCGCTTCGGCAAATTGCTGCATCAGACCGGCCTGGTTGCGGCAACGGACGGTAATCTGTCCGTCCGTCTGGAGAATAGGAACATCCTGTGCACGCCAACCCTGATGAGCAAAGGCCTGTTGGAAACCGACGACCTGGTGATCGTCGATCCGACGGGAAAGAAGCTGAGTGGCGCGCGCGATGTTTCCAGTGAAATCGCCATGCATCTCCTGATTTACGGCAAGCGCCGCAACGTGGGCGCGGTGGTGCATGCCCATCCTCCCACCGCTACCGGCTTCGCGGCGGCCGGCATGGCTCTGGATCGCGCCCTGTGTGCAGAGCTGATTGTGACGCTGGGCTCGGTGCCATTGGCCAACTATGAGACCCCCGGCACTCCGGAATTGGCTGCGGCGCTGGCGCCCCTGGTTGCCGACCACGATGCCATCCTCATGGCGAACCATGGCGTGGTGACCTATGGCGTTGACCTGCTGAACGCTTATATGAACATGGAGACTGTGGAGCACTTCGCCAAGATCGCGCTGGTGACGTACCAGTTGGGCAAACAGCAAACGCTGAGCGACCAGCATGTCGACAAGCTGCGCGAGATCCGCACCAAGTACCTAGCCCATAATCACGTGATGGCGCCCAAGGACTGAGCGATCACGGCATAACAGTTTGCTGACAACTCAGAAAAGCAGATCCCTCGCTGACTGAAGTCAGCCCGTGATGACAAACCTAAAGACCTTATGACGGCGCAGCTGAAGCTGCCCCCTTCAAAATGCCTTGGAGACAGGGCCGCCCGATCGCGGCAGATATTCCGAACTTTCCGTCCGTGAAAGGCAAATCCAGCATAGACTAGGCGTGTCCAATATCGGACACTTTAATCCGAGACAGAACACAGCCGCTCATCTGCGAGCGTCCTGCGGATCCCGTAAAACTATGACAGCAAGCGAATTAAGTGCTCCGGCAAATGGCTTCCCGCTTGCACCTAGGAAGGCGTAATGGATATCGCCCGTCCCGAACTTAAACGTCAAAAGCGCCGCCGCCAGATCATCTGGTCAATTGCCGCGCTGGTGGTGTTGGTCGGCGTCACTGTCGGTATTTCGCGCTTGAAGCCGGCTGCGCCGACAGTCGATCGCAGCACCATTTGGACTGACACGGTGAAGCGCGGCTCAATGCTGCGCCAGGTTCGCGGATTAGGCTCGCTGATTCCCAGCCACGAAGATGTTCGCCAGATTCCGGCCGAGACGGAAGCCACCGTCATTCGCATCGACAAACTTCCCGGCTCGCAGGTGACCGCTGACACCGTGCTGGTGGAGATGGTCAATCCGCAACTGGAGCAGGAGGCGCTGGACGCGCAGCTGCAGGTGAAAGCCGCTGAGGCCGAGTACCAGAGTCTGAAGGTGAAGCTGCAGAGCGATCTGATGGACCAGCGCGCCGGCGCGGCCACGGTCAATGCCGACTACAACGAAGCGCAGCGCCAGGCGCAGACCGACAAGTCGCTTTACGATCTGGGCGTCATCTCGGGTCTGGCTGCGAAGGCCTCTGCCGGCAAGGCGCAGGAGCTGACCACGCGCGACAAGATCGAAGACGAACGGCTGAAGATTAATGAGAGGGCAATTGCGTCGCAGCTTGCGGTGCAGCAGGCGAAAGTGGACGAGATGCGCGCGCTGGCTGGACTGAAGCAGACGCAATTGCAGCGCCTGAAAGTGCAAGCGGGGGTTGACGGCGTGTTGGTGGAGTTGCCGCTGCAGGTTGGACAGCACGTGCTGCCGGGAACGGAGCTGGCGAAGATTGTACAGCCGAATCACCTGATGGCCGAGTTGAAGATTCCTGAGACCCAGGCACGCGACGTGCAGATCGGCGAGCCGGCTTCCATCGACACGCACAACGGCGTGATTGCAGGCGAGGTAAGCCGCGTCGATCCCGCGGTGCAGAACGGCACCGTCACCGTGGATGTGAAGCTGACCGGCGAGTTGCCTAAGGGCGCGCGTCCGGATTTGAGTGTGGATGGAACGATTGATCTGGAGAAGCTGGACAACGTGCTTTACGTGGGGCGCCCGGCATTCGGACAGGAGAGCAGCACGATCTCCATGTTCAAGCTGGATCCTTCGGGCAATGCCGCCAGCCGCGTGCAGGTGAAGACCGGGCGCGCGTCGGTGAACCAGATCCAGATCGACACCGGACTGAAAGAGGGCGACACGGTGATTTTGTCCGATATGTCGCGCTGGGACAACACGGACCGGGTGAGGCTGGAATAGTGAAAGGACGCGGTTCGCTATTCGCTCCTCGCCTTTCGCTTTTCGCCAGATTGCTTTTCCGCCGGCGATTGACAATGCAAGAAGCGAACTGTCGGTGAGTGTATTGCGTAAGAGCAGTGAGAGGCTATTCACCTCTGGCGAAGAGCGAATGGCGAAAAGCGAAGAGCGAAGAGCGAGCCGTCGTAATCGCGATCAACCAAGAATGGACAACAACATGAGCGAAGCAGCAATTCCGCTAATTGAAATCGAAAACATGACCAAGGTGTTCTACACCGACGAGGTGGAAACCCACGCTCTCTCTGGCGTTCACTTGATGGTCCGCAAGGGCGAGTATGTTGCCATGTCTGGCCCGTCGGGGTGCGGCAAGTCGACGCTGCTTTCCATCATCGGAATGCTGGATACGCCGACCGCGGGCAATTACCGTCTGAATGGTTCTCCAGTGGAGAACCTGGACTTCGGCGACCGCTCGCGCATCCGGAATCGGGAAATCGGCTTCATCTTTCAGAGCTTCAACCTGATCGGCGATCTCACGGTATACGAGAATGTCGAGCTGCCACTCACCTATCGCGACGGCATGCCGTCAGCGGAGCGCAAGCGCCGCGTGCTGGAGTCGCTGGAACGCGTGGGCATGGCCCATCGGCTGCGTCACTATCCGTCGCAGCTCTCCGGTGGTCAACAGCAACGTGTGGCAGTGGCGCGCGCGCTGGCGGGATCGCCGTCGATCCTGCTGGCGGATGAGCCTACCGGGAACCTGGACTCGCGCAACGGCGAGGCCGTGATGGAGTTGCTGCAGAACCTGCATCGCGAAGGGGCGACCATCTGCATGGTGACGCACGATCCGCGCTTCGCAGCCCACGCCCAGCGCGAAGTGCATTTGTTCGACGGAAAGGTTGTCGCCGAAGAAGAGCTGCGGCGGCTGATGCAGGAGCAGTAGAGCAGCACTTGGCATTTGGCACTTAGCACTTGGCAAGTTCGTGCTCCGTGCAATCGGCAAGAACTAACGCAAGCATCATCGCTAGTCGAGATAGGTTTCACTGGCCAAGTACTAAATGCTAAGTGCTAAATGCCAAGTGCCAACGAGCGAGATATACAATGACCGGACTTCTTCAAGATCTGCGATATGCGTTTCGCCAGTTGCGCAAGAATCCCGGCTTCGCCGCCGTAACTGTGCTGACGCTGGCGCTGGGCATCGGCGTCAACGCAGCTATGTTCGCGGTGATAGACGCCGTTTTGCTGCGGCCCTTGCCGTTCCCCAAGCCCGACCAGATTGTGCAGATGACCGAGTCGCGGCCGGAATCTGCTGCGGCCAGCGCTTCCGCACTGCCTGACATACGCGATTGGCGGGCCCAAGCCCACTCGTTTCAGGACATCGGCTGGTACACCGTCGGCATTCGCAGCGTCGATGTTCCCGGCTTCTCCGACTTCATCCCGGTAGTCGCCAGCAGCGCCAATCTTCTATCTACATTGCAGGTTGAGCCGGTGCTGGGCCGGGATTTCTCGCCGCAAGACGATCAGCCCGGCCACAGCGATGTGTTGCTCATCAACTCGGTGGCGTGGGAGAAATTTTTTGGCAAGAGCCCGCAGGCTGTTGGCAGCTCGCTCAAGTTGGCGAACAAACTCTATACCGTCATTGGAGTGATGCCGGCGGGCTTCGAATTCCCCAATGTCGGAGACGGTCCGGTGGGGTGGGTGCCGCTGGTGCCAGCCAAGGAATATGAGACCCGTGATTCGCAAGCCCTGACCGCGGTTGGCAGGCTGAAGAATGGTGTTTCCCCTAGCGCGGCCCAGGCTGAACTCACCGGAATTCAAACGAATATCGCAAAAGCTTATCCGACTCTCGAATTGGAAAAGCGCGTCATCGTAAAGCGCTATCGCGAAGTCCTGACCGGTAATGTGCGGCCCGCGCTCCTGGCGCTGCAGTTTGCGGTGCTTGCGGTGTGGCTGATCGCTTGCGCTAACGTCGCCAGTCTGCTGTTGTCGCGCACCGCCGGACGCCGCCGCGAGATCGCCATTCGCAGCGCCATCGGCGCGGACAGAGTGCGCCTGGTGCGGCAATTTCTCACCGAGAGCTTGGTGCTGGCGTTTACGGGCGCCGCAATCGGACTGGCCTTGGCGTATGGCTGCGTGCGCGTCTTGAAGTTCTATCTCGCCCTGTATCTGCCACTGTCCCACCACATTCATATCGATGGGCGCGTGGCGGCCGCCCTGGTCGGCTTCTCCATTATTTCGGCGGTGCTGTTTGGATTGGTTCCCGCGTTGCAGGCAGCGCGGGCTCCGGCGCAGGAAGCTCTGCGCGATGGCACGCCCAGTGCTGGCGCCAGCCGCCGGCAGCGGCACTTCCGTGATGCGCTGGTGGTTGGCGAGATCGCTCTCTCACTGTTATTGCTGATCTCCGCGGGACTACTGTTGCGTAGCCTGTTGGCTTTGCGTGATGTCCCGCTGGGATTCGTCCCTCACAACGTAGTGACAACGGCAATCATCCTGCCCCAGGCGGGAGGCGGAATTGTAGGCCAGTCAGGCAAATATGCGGGCAAGGACATCGCGCAGGTGTTCTATGCGCCATTGCTCGATCGGCTCGCTCATCTTCCCGGCGTCGACTCGGCGGCCCTGACGACGACCCTTCCGTTGTCACCCAACTTCCGGGCCAGCGGCTCGTTCGAGGTCATCGGCAGGCCTAAAGATCCGGCGAACAAGCTCAACGCGGCGATACGCGCCGTCAGCCCAAGCTTCTACCCGACGTTGGGCATTCGCCTGCTGCAGGGGCGCTTGTTCAGCGAAGCGGATGGACCGCAGGGGACGGCCGCCGCGGTGGTCAATCAGGCTTTCGTCAAGAAGTATTTTCGAGGACAGAACCCACTGGGTCAGCAGCTGAAGGTCAGCGACAAGGGACCGCACGCAATCGTCACCATCATCGGGGTGGTCGAAGACACGCACCAGACAGCAATGTCAGATGACGCACAGCCGGAGATCAATGTGTCGTATCTGCAGCTGACGCCGAATGACGAGCTGACGCCGTACATTTTGGCATCGTTCACCAACCTTGCGTTGCGCACGCACGTTGCACCCTCGGCAGTCATTCCGAGCCTGCGTAGCGCTTTGCGGGAGTTCGATCCTGATCTTGCCGTGCTGGACGTTCATACGCTGCAAGATGTGGTCGATACTTCGATGGGAAGCCAGACGCTGGCGGTGCGCCTGTTGTGGATTTTTGCCGGGTCGGCGCTGCTGATCTCGATTGCCGGCATCTATGGCCTGCTTGCCTATAACGTGAGCCAGCGCATGCGCGATTTGGGAATTCGCTTGGCGCTGGGCGCGACACGCTCGAACATGATTGGACTTGTTCTGCGGCAAGCGGTGGTGCTGCTGGGGATTGGAGTCGGCATCGGCGTGGTCGCAGCCGTGTCGGCGGGAAGCGTGTTGCGCAGCTTTCTTTATGGAGTTGTGCCGCATGACGCCTGGACCATTGTGGCCGTGTCCGTGTTGTTGCTGGCCTGTGGACTGTTCGCCAGCTATATTCCGGCGCGCCGGGCCTCGCGGATTGATCCCGTGAAGGCGCTGCGGTGGGAGTAAATCGGCACTTAGCAGTTAGCATTTAGCACTTAGCACTTAGCAAAACCGCACATGAGACGCTTTTGGCTAAGTGCCAAATGCTAAGTGCTAAATGCCAAGCACGGGTCGCTTGCTACGAATCATGATCACTCTTAAAAACGTCGAACGCAGTTACAAGACCGGAGCGGGGCAGACGTGGGTGCTGCGCCGCGTGGACCTCACCATCAATGAGGGCGAATTCATCACCGTCATGGGGCCGTCGGGGGCAGGGAAGTCGTCGCTGCTGAATGTGCTAGCGCTGCTCGACGACCAGTGGGCGGGGGAATATTGGTTCGGGGAGCAGCCGGTGCACCTGATGAAGCGCAAGGACCGCGCCGAGTTGGCCAAGCGCAAGATCGGCATGGTGTTTCAGAGCTATCACTTGCTGGACGATTTGACGGTGCAGGAGAACATCGACCTGCCGCTGTCGTACAAGGACATCCCACGCAGTCAGAGGCAGGGCATGGTGGCCGAAACGCTGGACCATTTCCAGATCGTCGCCAAGAAAGACCTTTATCCCAACCAGCTTTCCGGAGGACAGCAGCAACTGGTGGGCGTGGCGCGTGCGGTGATTCACCGGCCGGCGCTGTTGTTGGCTGACGAGCCCACGGGCAATCTACATTCCAGCCAGGCCAAAGAGATTATGGAGCTATTTACCAAGCTGAATCAGGAAGGCACAACCATCGTGCAGGTGACGCACTCGGAGGTAAATGCGTCCTATGGATCGCGCACCATTCAAATGCGCGACGGCTGGCTGGTGCGCGACACCGGCAATCCGGCGCTGACGCAAAACGGGGAGGC
>Ga0181505_10281889_pt1 | contig 10997 bp, 11 predicted proteins | sample PEATcosm2014_Bin_5_FD_127743 | JGI IMG/M metagenome (GOLD analysis project Ga0181505, IMG submission 127743) | Metatranscriptome of peatland microbial communities from MTU Mesocosm Facility, Houghton, MI, USA - PEATcosm2014_Bin05_30_metaT... | ecosystem: Environmental > Terrestrial > Soil >...
CTGGTGCATGCCCAGAATGCCTTAATCATTCAAAGCGACAAGGATCGCAGCGGGACCAGTCACCTCAATGGGTGGGGGATGGCGATCTACCGAAACCACACGCTGTTTATTGAGCGGCAGGCCAGGGCAGCCATTGAGGGCGAGGGTTTTCGCCGCGCCGCCGCCCGGGCCTATTCCGACACTGTTCTGGCGCATGTGCGGCGGGCGACGGTCGGCCGGGTTGCCCTGGAGAATACCCATCCTTTCCACCACGGACCATGGGCCTTCGTCCACAATGGCACCCTGCCCAACTTCGCCGAGTTGCGCCCAAAGTTGCTCGCCACGCTGACGCCCGGGCAGCGGGCGGCGATACGGGTGAAACTGACAGTGAACACATCTTTCGTATGATTCTCTCGCGGCATGAGGCGATGCCGACGCAGCCCCTCCTGGAAACCCTGCGCACGAGCCTCGGGCAGATCGTCGCCTGGTGCCAGGCGATCGATCCCGCCGCCAGGATCGGGCTGAATGTACTGCTGACCGACGGCACGCGGCTGGTCGGTTCGCGCTGGGGGCGTACGCTGCATTATGTGGAGCGCTTGGGTATTCATGATTGTGAGATCTGTGGTTTTCCGCACATCCGCCACGACTCGCGGCACAACTATCGTGCGGTGGTGATCGCGTCGGAGCCGATTTCGCACGAACCCTGGCGCGAGGTGCCCGAACGCTCCGTCTTTGCGGTCTTGCCGGAGATGGCTCTGCAAATCTACCCTTGTGGCTGAGGGGGTGACCTGTGCTTCCCGAGGGACTCCACGCCAGGATCGGCCTTTGAGTTTCAAAATGCCCTGGCGGAGCTCTGCGGCGTTTCGGCAAGCGGCCCGAAAATGGCGGGCGAAGTCTTCACATCATGGAAATGGCGAAAACCGCCAAGGGATTGAAGGTGACGGTGGATTTTACGGGGGTTTTATAGATTTTAAGAAAATAGACTTGTGAAGTCTATGTGTTCGTCCAACAGTTGCAGCTAGTTTTATGGTTTTTTTACATAGGGCGCCGCAATCTTGACACCCTTTTTACCGGCCTTGATATAAGCTTTCGTCTACATTAACAAACAACCAGGAAACCCCATGTCAGAACGAAGTTATTTAGGCATCGACCACAACGACCATAACGAATGGATCGTCGTTTTAGTGACGGAAGGGAAAATCGGATTTTTGCAGAAATTCAAGAACACCTCGGCCGATCTCGTCGCCTTGGTACGCTTCATCGGCGATCATTGTTCGAGGCCGAAAATCTGCATCAACCCGACCAGTCGCGCGGTGCTGAAACTGCTCAAATTCGTCGGCGACATACCGGACGTGGAAGTCGTGCTGATGTCGGTAGCAGGACTCAAATTGCATCGCGCCTGGCTGACACCGGCAAACGAAGCCCCCTCCGACCACGGCGATACCGGCGAAGCAGTCATGTTGGCGCGTTGCGCGGCACACATGATTTGATAGCCATGTTTTTATATTTTTTTTACAAAGACGCTATCGAATTATACGGATTTTTTAGCGATGTTACCCTAACATTGCGAAAGTGGAGTAATCATTGGTTCTAACTTTAGGTGGTTTTATGGACATCGCGTATCTGGTGTTGACGGTTGTTTTTTTTGCCATCACGGTGGCTCTGGTGTTCGGTTGCGAGCGTTTACGGAGGCAGCCATGAGCTGGCTTTATCTTCTTAGCGGCGCGCTGGCGCTGCTGATATTCATTTATCTGGTGGTCGCGTTATTCTATCCGGAGAAATTCTGATGACGGGCAACGGTTTTTTTCAAATCACGATCTATGTCGTCGCCCTGTTGGCGTTGGCCAAGCCGCTCGGCGGGTACATGGCGCGCATCTATCAGGGCGAGTCGGCGGTGAACCGGTGGCTGGCCCCGGTCGAGGGGCTGCTTTACCGGGTCAGCGGGGTCAACCCGAAGCAGGAGATGCGCTGGACCGACTACGCCATCGCCATGCTGGTCTTCAATCTGTTGGGTGCGCTGGCGGTCTTTGCCCTGCAACGGCTACAAGCCTACCTGCCGCTGAATCCGCAGAATCTGCCTGGCGTCAGCCCGGATTCGTCTTTCAACACGGCGGTCAGTTTCATCACCAACACCAACTGGCAGGGCTACAGCGGTGAAGTGACCATGAGCTATCTGACCCAGATGCTGGGGCTGACGGTGCAGAACTTCGCCTCCGCCGCTTCCGGCATGGCCGTGCTGGTGGCGTTCACCCGTGGATTTATGCGGCGCAATGCGGATACCATCGGCAATTTTTGGGTGGACCTCACCCGCAGCACCTTATACATCCTGATGCCGCTGTCGCTGGTCCTGGCTTTGGTGTTGGTGGGGCAGGGGGTGGTGCAGACCTTCAGCCCCTATCAGACCGTGGCGCTGGCCGAGACCGTCAACTACGAACAGCCCAAACTGGGCGAAGACGGGCTGGCGATGAAGAACGCCGACGGCAGTCCGGTGATGGAACAGCTTGAAACGAAGGAACAAATCCTGGCCATGGGTCCGGCGGCTTCCCAGGTGGCGATCAAGCAGCTCGGTACTAATGGAGGCGGCTTTTTCAATGTGAATTCGGCCCATCCCTTCGAGAACCCGACGCCGTTGTCGAACTTTCTCGAAATGCTCTCCATCCTGCTGATCCCCGCCGCGTTGTGTTACACCTTCGGCGCGATGGTGAGGGATACCCGGCAGGGTTGGGCGATCCTGGCGGCCATGACCGTGGTGTTCGTCGCCTTGGTTTTTGTCGCCGTGCCCGCCGAGCAAGGCGGCAACCCGGCCCTGGCCGCCCTGGGGGTGGACCAGGCCGCTTCGGCGTCCCAACCCGGCGGCAACATGGAAGGCAAGGAAACCCGTTTCGGCATTGTCAACTCCGCCCTGTGGGCTACCGCGACCACGTCCGCCTCCAACGGCTCGGTCAATGCCATGCACGACTCTTTCACACCGATGGGCGGCCTGGTTCCGATGTGGATGATGCAGTTGGGCGAGGTGATCTATGGCGGCGTCGGTTCCGGTTTGTACGGCATGCTGGTCTTCGCCATCATCGCCGTGTTCGTGGCGGGCCTGATGATCGGCCGCACCCCGGAATACCTCGGCAAGAAGATCGAAGCCTTTGAAATGAAAATGGCCGCCATCGTAATCCTGGTGCCACCCCTCATGGGGCTGGGCTGCACCGCCATCGCCGTGCTGGTCGACGTGGCCAAGGCGTCTGTCGCCAATCCGGGCGCGCACGGTTTCAGCGAGATCCTCTACGCCTTCTCGTCCTGCGCCGCCAACAATGGCAGCGCCTTCGCCGGCCTGTCGGCCAACACCCCCTTTTACAATATCGCATTGGGGCTGGACATTCTGATCACGCGTTACTGGCCGGCGGTCGCCATTGTCGCGCTGGGCGGATCGTTGGCGGCCAAGAAAATCGTACCAGTCGGCCCCGGCACCCTGCCGACCCACACGCCTTTGTTCGTGGCATTGTTGATTAGCACCGTTCTTTTGGTGGGCGCACTCACCTTTGTCCCGGCACTCGCGTTGGGGCCGGTGGTGGAGCACCTGCAAATGATCGGTTTGAAATAATTAGGAGAGTTCCATGGGCAAAAAATCTGTTTCAACATCCTTAATGAGTCCGCAAATTTTGCAGGAAGCCCTGATTGATTCCTTCCGCAAGCTTACGCCGCAACAGCAATGGAAGAACCCGGTGATGTTTGTCGTCTATATCGGCAGCCTGCTGACGACGTTTCTATGGATGCAGGCGGTGGCTGGGAAGGGCGAGGCACCGGCTGTATTCATCCTGGCCGTGGCCTTGTGGTTGTGGTTCACCGTGCTGTTCGCCAATTTTGCCGAGGCGGTCGCCGAGGGGCGCAGCAAGGCGCAGGCGGCGTTTCTGCGCAGCGCCAAGCGCGACGTCGCGGCGAAAAAGCTCGACGAGCCGCGCCACGGTTCCAATTACTCGAAAGTCGCCGGTTCGAGCCTTCGGCGGGGCGATGTCGTGTTCGTCGAAGCCGGCGATTTCGTCCCCGGCGATGGCGAAGTCATCGAAGGCGTGGCTTCGGTGGACGAGAGCGCCATCACCGGCGAAAGCGCGCCGGTGATCCGCGAATCCGGCGGCGACTTCAGTTCGGTCACCGGCGGCACCCGGGTGTTGTCGGATTGGCTGGTGGTGCGAATCAGTGTCAATCCGGGAGAAACCTTCCTGGACCGCATGATTGCCATGGTGGAAAGCGCCAAGCGGCAGAAGACCCCGAACGAGATCGCCTTGACCATCCTGCTGGTGGCCCTGACCCTGGTTTTCCTGCTGGCCACCGTCACTTTGTTGCCGTTCTCGCTCTACAGCGTGGAAATCGCCAAGGCCGGCCAGCCGATCTCCATCACCGTGCTGGTCGCCCTGCTGGTCTGCCTCATTCCCACGACGATTGGCGGTCTCTTGTCGGCCATCGGCGTGGCCGGCATTGGCCGCATGATGCAGAAGAACGTCATCGCCACCTCGGGGCGGGCGGTGGAGGCGGCGGGCGACGTGGATGTGCTGCTGCTGGACAAGACCGGCACCATCACCCTGGGCAACCGCCAGGCTTCGGCGTTGTTTCCGGTTAATGACGTGACCGAAAGGGATTTGGCCGATGCCGCGCAACTGGCTTCATTGGCCGACGAAACCCCCGAAGGCCGCAGCATCGTCGTGCTGGCCAAGCAGAAATTTGGATTTAGGGAGCGGGACGTTCGTTCACTGGGTGCCACCTTCGTCCATTTCAGCGCCCAAACCCGGATGAGCGGGGTGAATATCGAAGGGCGTCAAATCCGCAAGGGTGCAGCCGATGCCATTCGCGGTTTTGTGGAAGATCACGGCGGGAAATTTCCCGAGGAGCTTCGCAAACAGGTCGATGACGTGGCCCGCCGGGGCAGCACGCCGCTAGTGGTGGCGGAAGGGGCACGTACGCTGGGTGTTATCGAACTCAAGGACATTGTCAAGGGCGGCATCAAGGAGCGCTTCGCCGAATTGCGCCAGATGGGCATCAAGACCATCATGATCACCGGCGACAACCGCCTGACCGCCGCCGCCATCGCCGCCGAGGCGGGGGTGGACGACTTTCTTGCCGAGGCCACCCCGGAAGCCAAGCTCAAGCTGATCCGCGAACATCAAGCCAACGGCCTTCTGGTGGCGATGACCGGCGATGGCACCAACGACGCGCCGGCCTTGGCCCAAGCGGATGTGGCGGTGGCGATGAATAGCGGCACCCAGGCGGCCAAAGAGGCCGGCAACATGGTGGACTTGGACTCCAACCCCACCAAGCTGATTGAAATCGTCGAAACCGGCAAGCAAATGCTGATGACCCGCGGGGCGCTGACGACCTTTAGCATCGCCAACGATGTGGCGAAGTATTTCGCCATCATCCCGGCGGCCTTCGCCACCACTTACCCGGTATTGAACGTGCTGAACGTGATGGGCCTGGCCACCCCGGCCAGCGCGATACTGTCCGCCGTGATTTTCAATGCACTGGTCATCGTCGCCCTGATCCCCCTGGCGTTAAAAGGGATCAGCTACAAACCGGTCGGTGCCGCCACGCTGCTGCAAAACAACCTGTTGATCTACGGTGTCGGTGGCTTGATTGTGCCGTTCATCGGCATCAAGGCGATTGATTGGGTACTGGTGGTGTTGGGTTTGGTTTAGCAACGAATCACCGACAACATCCCTCCGAGGGATGTTGCCGGTTGGGCGACGATATAACATTTTAGGAGTTACATGCAATGCACACACATCTCAAGCCAGCCCTATTGATGCTGCTCGTCCTGACGGCCTTGACCGGCGTGGCCTATCCTCTGGTGGTCACCGGCCTGGCACAAGTCCTTTTTCCCGGCAATGCCAACGGTAGCCTGATCAAGAATGACCAAGGCAAAGCCGTTGGCTCGGAACTGATCGGCCAGCCGTTCAGCGACCCGAAACACTTCTGGGGACGGGCTTCGGCCACATCGCCTTATCCCTACAATGCCGGCGCTTCCAGCGGCTCCAACCAGGGGCCGACCAATCCCGCCTTGGCGGATGCGGTGAAAGCCCGTATTCAAATGCTTATAGAAACCGACCCCGAGAACCCCTTGCCGATCCCGGTTGACCTAATCACCTCCTCAGGTAGCGGCCTAGACCCGCACATCAGCCCGGCGGCGGCGGAGTACCAAATTAACCGTGTTGCCAAGGCAAGACATATGGATGCCGATAAAGTCCGTGCCTTGGTCAGCCAGCATACCGAACAACGCCAGTGGTGGGCGCTAGGCGAGCCTAGGGTCAACGTGTTGCAACTCAACCTTGCACTGGATGCAATACGCTGACAGGAACATGGATGCCATGGGGTTGGACGTGCGGCGAATCGAGCAGGAGGCTGGCCGCATTCAAACCGGGGAAGATCGGATTCTCGACGAGTTGGCCCGGCTGCACGAGCGCATGGAGGCGCTGGAGAAGCAGTTGGCAACGCGTACAAACCAAGACTGTCCGGTTAACTTGCCTGTCCCCGGTCCCGATGGAGGCCGGGCATGAAAAGCTCAGCCCAGGCCAAACGCCTGGAGCAACGCCTGCCTTTTGCGCCTCCTTTCAAAATGCCGGAAATCATTGGCGAGGCGCCAGCCATGCAGGAGGTCTTTCGCGCCATCAGCCGGCTGGCGCGATCTCCCGTCACGTTGTTGATCAACGGCGAATCGGGCACCGGCAAAGAACTGGTGGCCCGTGCCGTCCACGGTCACGGCCCGAGGGCGGGCAAGCCGTTCATCGCCCTAAACATGGCGGCCATTCCCCAGCTGAGAAGGAATTCATGGAATCCTTGATTCCCGGTTTATCTGACATGCCCATACCCGGCGAAGGAACAGTCCGCATCCGGGAAATGACCATCGACGATTTCCCCAAGGTCTTCCACATTGGCGAGGAGATTTTTACCGCCGAGTATTCCCAGAGCCTCTACCGCACCTGGGACGAATACGAGATTACCACGCTCTTCAATTCGGATAGCGAACTCTGCCTGGTGGCGGAAGCGGGCGCCAAGATCCTCGGGTTCGCCTTGGGGACGACGGTGGAGAAGCACAACTCGCCCTGGAAATACGGTTACCTGGTTTGGCTGGGAGTGGGCAAGGATATCCAGCAAGGGGGCGTGGGCAGCGAATTGTTCAAGGAAATCAAACGGCGTATGAAAGCGCGGGGGATGCGGATAATCATGATCGACACATCCGCCGACAACCAGGCGGCGATTCGCTTCTTTAATAAGCAAGGCTTCGGCGATATTCAGGAACATGTGTACATGACCCTTAACCTAGCGCGCAAGAAAAAGAAATCGACTCGGAGGAAAAAACCATGACCAATCGCCATGAAAAAGTCCGGCAAGCCATTAACCCAGGCCGGTTGCGGAAAATCTTCCTCGACCTGCTTTCCATCTATTCCCCGTCCGGCAAAGAGGAAGATGTCCAGCTTTACCTGGAAGAACTCCTCACCCGGGCCGGGTTCGCCGTGGAGCGCCAGGAGGTGGAGGGGGAACGCTATAACCTGCATGTGACCATGGGCACTGCGGAACCGCAGATTTACCTGGTCGGCCATGTCGATACGGTTCCAGCCTGGGACTTGGAGGAGTCCGGGCCGGAACAGGGCGGCGGCATCATCCGCGGACTGGGCAGCGCCGACATGAAAGGCGGGTGCGCAGCGATGGTCGAGGCTTGGCTCGCCCTTGCCGAGGCCCTGCCGCCTTCGGATCGGCCGCCTGTGGGCCTGCTTCTAGTGGTCGGGGAGGAGGAAAACAGCGACGGCAGCACGGCCTTCCTCGAGACTTGCCGCCCGCCACCTTGGGCCATCATTGGCGAACCGACCGGCCTAGCGGCCTGCTTCGCCCATTATGGCTACCTGGAGGCGGGTTTCGTCACCACCGGAATCCGCTGCCACTCTTCCCTCCCCGAATTGGGGCATAACGCCGTTGAGTCGATGTTGCGTGTGCTGTTGCATCTGTGGGAAAACCCATTGTTCGGGCGGGAAAAATCGGAGATCGTCTATTCAATCCGGGAGATGAGTTCGTCGCGGGCGGGTTTTGTCGTTCCCGACCGTTGTGAAACCTGGATTGACCTCCATCTCCAGCCGGAGATGGATCCTGCCCTCCTTCAGCGGGCAATCCGCCAGATAGCCACGACTGCCGACAGTTTCATCCCCGGCCTGGATTTGCAGGTCGATTTCAATTTTGCATCGCCGGGCTACAACTTAGGGGTGGACAACCCCATTTCGCAGAGCTTGCCGGGTATCTATCGGTCGGTGGGTGTGCCGTTGCGTCTGGATGCCTTCCGATCCCACTCGGATGGCAATCTGTTTTTTGCAGCGGGGACCAAACCCATCATACTCGGCCCTGGCGCATTGGAAGTCGCCCATACCCCCGGCGAACAGGTCACGTTCTCCGAAGTGACCGCCGCCGCAGGCATCTATGCCGCACTCTGCCTGGAGGCGGATGGCCTTGGTTCCAACGCACTATAAAAGCTTATGACCCCAGAACGCCCCAACCCCGACGAACTGCTTGCCAAAGTCGAGCGGGAACAAGCCAAAGCCAAGCGCGGCCGGTTGAAGATATTCTTCGGCTTTGCCGCTGGCGTAGGCAAGACCTACGCCATGTTATTGGCAGCGCGGGAGCGACGTACTGAGAACGTCGATGTGCTGGTCGGACTCATCGAAACCCATGGGCGCAAAGAAACGGCGGAATTGCTCACGGGGCTTGAGGCATTGCCAAGGAAGCCCATCGAATACCGGGGCACGACCCTCGGCGAGTTCGACCTTGATGCCGCCCTCAAGCGCAAGCCTTCCATTGTCCTTGTCGATGAACTGGCGCACACCAACGCGCCGGGTTCGCGCCATCCCAAGCGCTGGCAGGACATCTTGGAATTGCTTGAGGCCGGCATTGACGTCTACACGACCCTCAATGTCCAGCATCTGGAAAGCCTCAATGACGACATCGGCCAAATTGCGGGCATCCGGGTTTGGGAGACGGTGCCTGACACGGTTTTCGAGGCGGCGGACGAGGTTGAACTGGTGGATTTGCCACCGGACGAGTTGCTGGTCAGGCTCAAGGAAGGCAAGGTTTACCTGCCGCAACAGGCCGAGGACGCCATTCGCCACTTCTTCCGCAAGGGCAACCTGATTGCTTTGCGCGAGTTGGCGTTGCGGCAGACCGCCAGCCAGGTGGACTCGCAGATGTTGGATTATCGGGAAGGCCATGCCATCCGGGAAATTTGGGCGGTCAGTGAGCGCATCTTGGTCTGTGTCGGCCCCAATAACTTGGGCGAGCGTCTGGTTCGCGCCGGCAAGCGCTTTGCCGTCGGTTTGCGCGGCGAATGGATCGTCGCTTATGTCGAAACGCCCGAGTTGCAAAGGTTGCCGGCGGAAAAGCGGGATGGCATTCTCCGGGTCCTTCGCCTTGCCGAGCAGTTGGGGGCCGAGACGGTGACGCTGAGCGCCAGCGAGATGAGCGCGGCCATCATCAATTTTTGCAATGAAAGAAACATCACCAAAATCGTCATCGGCAAGCCCAGCCGCCGGGGTTGGAAGCGCTGGCTGTTGGGTTCCGTTGTCGATACGCTCATCAGCGAGGCGCACAATATCAATCTTTACCTGCTGGGCAGCCCCCAACCCGGTACAGGGCGTTACGAAGCGGAACTGACGCGCTATCGTAGAGGTTCGGAACCGGCGCTTAAAGAGATTCTTGGCAAACGCAAAAAAGGCTATTTCTGGGGGTATGTTTGGGCCGTCGGCGTGACAATGGCCTGCTTGCTCCTCACCAGTTTGATGTTTGGGCATTTTGAATTGGCCAACTTGGTGATGGTCTTTCTGTTGGGGGTGGTCTTCATCGCGACGCGCTTTGGGCGCGGCCCGTCGATAGTGGCCTCCGTCCTCGGCGTGGCGATGGTGGATTATTTCTTCGTTGACCCGCAATACAGCTTTTCGGTCTCGCACACACAATATGCGGTGACGCTGATTGCCATGTTGACCGTTGCCATGTTGATAAGCAACCTGATGGCGAATGTCAAATCCCAAGCCAAGGTCGCCTCCCACCGGGAACGGCGGGCCACAGTCTTGTATGCCATGAGCAAGGAGCTGACCATGAGCCAAAGCGAAGGCGAGATCGTGCGGAGCGCCGTACGGCATATACATTCCGAATTTGGCAGTTTAAATGTGATTCTGCTTCCCGACCAGAATGGCAGGGTGGTCCATCCGAAGGACAGGGGGTTGCCGGAGTCCCTGTATGGTAGTGATTTAAGTGTGGCGCAATGGGTCATGGACCATGACGAAATGGCCGGTCAAGGCACGAATACCCTGGCGGGTGCCGATGCGGTTTATTTCCCCCTCAGCAGCCATGACAAAGTTCTAGGTGTGCTGGCTTTATTGCCGGTCAATCTACGGCGTGTTTTTCTGCCCGAGCAACAAAAGCTGCTGGAAACTTTCATTAGGCAAATTGCCCAGGCGATCACCCGGGTCAGATTCGCCGAGCAGGCTAGGATTACGCAACTGCAAATGGAGACGGAGCGGTTGAGAAATTCGCTGCTCAGCTCGATTTCCCACGACTTGCGCACCCCTTTGGCCACCATCGTCGGCTCTTCCAGCGCCTTGGCGGAAAACGACGGGTCGCTGACGCCGGCGGACCAACTCGAACTGAGCAATGCCATTTACGGGGAAGCCCAGCGCATGTCGAATCTGGTCAATAACATCCTCGACATGGCCCGGCTGGACGCGGGCGTGGTGGAACTGAACAAGCAATGGCATCCCTTGGAAGAAATCATCGGCACGGCGCTGACCGGATTGCAGAAACGCCTGGAGGGCCGCGAGGTGACGGTCAATATCCCGCCTGGAATCCCGATGCTTTACGCGGATTCGGTGTTGATCGAACAGGTGTTGGTCAATCTGCTGGAAAATGCGGTGCGCTATACCCCCGCCGGGAGCCCCTTGCAAATATCCGTCGAGGTGTCCCCCTTCGCGGTGGAGGTTTTCGTCGCCGACCGGGGGCCGGGC
>Ga0181505_11020285_pt1 | contig 10928 bp, 5 predicted proteins | sample PEATcosm2014_Bin_5_FD_127743 | JGI IMG/M metagenome (GOLD analysis project Ga0181505, IMG submission 127743) | Metatranscriptome of peatland microbial communities from MTU Mesocosm Facility, Houghton, MI, USA - PEATcosm2014_Bin05_30_metaT... | ecosystem: Environmental > Terrestrial > Soil >...
AGCTCGCCAAGATCAGCGTCAGCCTGATCGCGCTCCAATCGTCCGGCGTGAATGCCATCGCGTGGAGGTGATATCCATCAAGGCGGAGAAGGGACGATTGTAATCACCATGCCATCCATACGCCTTCGTGCGTCGGACGTCGTCACCCAAAAGGCTGTTTTATCATTCAAAGGAACGTGGTGCCGATCCTGAGGGGAGATGGCTGCATGCCGCAAACGACCATTGCATTCTTCCCCGAGGCCGCTTACGGGCCGGCGCTCAACTCCGTCGCAATCGCGCAGGCGGTGCAAGCTCTTGGCTACCGACCGGTATTTCTTTCGGACCCGGGTTTCGTGGAGGTTTACCAAGAATATGGATTCGAGGCCCATCCGGTCTGCCTTTCGGCGCCGATGCCACCGGAGAAGATGGCTCGGTTCTGGGAGGACTTCATCAAGGGGCAGATTCCGAACTTCCGCAAGTCGCCATACGAACAGATCGACAACTACGTCAAGGACTGCTGGTCGGCGATTGTCGATAGCGCCAAATGGGCGCAGAAGGACCTGCCGGCAGTGCTGGCGCGCGTCCGACCGGACCTGGTATGCGTGGACAACGTGATCCTGTTTCCGGCCATCAAGCAGTACGGAAGGCCCTGGGTGCGGATTATTTCGTGCTCTGAAAACGAGATTGAGGATCCGGCCATTCCGCCACATCTATCCGGTTGCGGAGAAGATGACCGGGGTTGCCATGCGCGTTTTCGTGCCCGCTTTCTGGAAGTCATCCATCCGATTCACGAGGATTTCAACGCCTTCTTGGGGACCAACGGCGAAGCCGCCTACCCGCCTGGCCAGTTCTTCGAAAGCTCGCCTTTCCTCAACCTGCTACTGTACCCGGAGCCGCTTCGGTATCGGCGACAGAATCCTCTGACACCGCAGCGCTTTCAGTACCTCGAGGGTTGCGTGCGCCGGGAAAGGCCCTATCAGGTTCCGCGCTTTGAACGCAATAGCGATGCACCGCTGCTATATGTTTCTTTCGGTAGCCTGGGTGCCGCCGACGTGGAACTGCTACGGCGCCTGATACGTGTCATCGGTACATTGCCCTACCGAGCACTCGTGAACGTGGGCGGGTACAAGAACCAACACGCAGATGTGCCGGGTAATGTGATCATTGAGAGCTGGTTTCCACAGCCATCGGTAATCCCGCAAGTCGACGCGGTAATCCACCACGGCGGCAACAATTCCTTCACGGAATGCCTGCTGTTTGGCAAGCCGTCGATCGTCATGCCCTACGTATGGGACGGCCATGACAATGCGACCCGTGTACAGGAGACCGGACACGGTTTTCGGCTCGACCGCTACCATTGGAGCGATGAGGAACTGGCGGAAAAGCTGGCCGCCTGCATGCGTGATCCAGGACTTCGCGCTCGTCTTGAGCGTATCAGCGCGCACATGCGGGCCCGAAACGGCCCGGCCAAAGCGGCGCGCCTGCTCGCGCAAATCCTGGCTAGGTGAAACCACGCGCAACACCGCCACCTTGGCGTGCGGCGCTCGTAGCGGAGCTTGATCTTGCAGACGCCACATCTGAAAAATCCCCTTGCGCAGCACGAACTCGTGGACTGGGGGATCATTCCGACCATGTTGGCAGGCCAATCGCACACCTCCGGCAGGCTGCTGCACGTGGGTCCCGGCGGGCAGTCGGAGTGTGGGATATGGCGCTGCACCCCGGGCAAGTGGTCGTGCCATGTCACGCGCGACGAGTTCTGCCATTTCCTCGCGGGGCGCTGCACGTACGAGCACGAGAGCGGCGAGATCATAGAAGTCGAGCCGGACACCGTGGCATTTTTTCAGCAGGACTGGAAGGGCGTTTGCACGGTGCATGAGACCGTGACCAAGATCTACATGATTCGATAGATCCGATCGAGAACGAGACGATGCCCAATCGCTTGGCGAAAGAAACCTCCCCGTATCTGCAGCAGCACGCGGACAACCCGGTCGACTGGTACCCGTGGGGCGAAGAGGCATTTGCCCGCGCCCAGGCGGAAAATAAGCCGGTCCATCTTTCGGTCGGGTACTTCGCCTGCCACTGGTGCCACGTGATGGCGCACGAGTGCTTTGAGAATCCGGAAATAGCTCGCGTTCTGAACGAGAATTTCGTCAACATCAAGGTCGACCGACAGGAGCGACCGGACGTGGACGATCTGTATCAGCGGGTGATCCAGATGATGGGGCAGTCCGGCGGTTGGCCGCTTACGGTCTTTCTGACGCCGAAGCAAGAGCCGTTCTTTGCCGGAACCTACTTTCCGCCGGAGGATCGGCACGGCCGCCCTGGCTTTCCCCGCCTGCTGCGCGGTCTGAGCATGGCGTGGCGCAGCCGCCAGGAAGAGGTGCGCGAAAACTGCGCACAGTTCTTGCGCGGTTTTCAGGCCCACGATGAGCAGCTGTTTTCCGGCTCCGGTTCATCCGATGCGGACTTGCCTGCCGAGGCTGCGCGCGCGTTTGCCCGAAATACGGATCCGGTGCACGGCGGCCTGGGTGGCGCGCCCAAGTTCCCCAATCCCAGTTGCCACGATCTAATGCTGCGCGTCTACCGGCGCACCCGTGAACCAGAGCTGCTGACGGCTCTCGGGTGCACCCTCGACCATATGGCGTCCGGCGGGATCTACGACCACCTGGGCGGAGGATTCGCACGCTATAGCGTCGATGAACGCTGGGCGGTCCCGCACTTTGAAAAAATGCTCTACGACAACGGACAACTGGTAAAGCTCTATGCCGATGCCTATCGGCTCACGCAACTGCCGTCGTGGCGCCGGGTATTCGAGGAGTCCGTTGCCTATGTTGTGCGCGATATGTCGCATCCGGAGGGCGGCTTTTACGCAAGTGAGGACGCTGACAGCGAAGGCGAAGAGGGGCGGTTCTACGCCTGGAGCCCGCAAGATGTTCGGGCAGTCCTGGACGCCGACGATGCCGATTTTGCTTGCCGGGCTTACGGCATCCGTGAGCCGGGAAATTTCGAGCATGGTCGCTCCGTGCTAAACCGTGAAGTGGCTCTCAATGATGGGGAGCAGATGCGTCTCGAAGGTGTTCGGAAGCGCCTCTTTGCGGCACGTCTACGTCGGGTGCGGCCCGGCCGCGATGAAAATGTCCTGGCCGGCTGGAACGGCTTGATGATCCAGGGCTTATGCGCTGCCTACCAGGCCACGGGCACCGCTGCGCATCTGCTGGCGGCGCGGCGGGCAGCCGATTTTCTCGCGGCGAACCTGACGATGGCCGATGGAGGTATCTATCGGGCCTGGCGCGACGGTGTGGCCAAGGTGCCAGGATTTCTCGACGACTACAGTTTTCTCGCCAACGCGCATTTCGACCTGTACGAATCGGATTTCGAAGAGCGCGATTTGAACCGTGCGTTGGACCTGGTCGACCAGATCCGGGATAAATTCTGGGACGACGGCCTCTTCTTTACCCCGCGCAACGGCGAACCGATGGTCCATCGGCCTTTGGCACCGTTCGACAGCGCCTGGCCCTCGGGCATTTCGGAGAGTGTTTTTGCCCTGCTCCGGGCCCATGAACTAAGCGGACGCAAGCATTACTTCGAATGCGTACAGCGCGTGCTGGCGCAACTCGAAGCGGCCGCTGCGCGCAATGCGTTCGGATTTGCGCACCTTCTTGCTGGCCAGGAGTTTTCCCGCGGCGGACCAATCACAATCGTCTTCGCCGGCGAGCGGGACGCTGCCGCAGCGTTGATCGAATCGGTGCACCGCGCGTATCTTCCGGGACGGGTGCTGGCCTTGGCGGGGCACGTACCGATGGGCGAGGGTCGCGGGGCCATCAATGGCCAGGCGGCGGCATATGTGTGCCGCGAGCAGTCCTGTCTGCCGCCGGCCACCTCTGTCGGGGCATTGCGCGATTGTCTCTGCTGACGGTCGCTATCGCCGTGAGCGCCAAGCGAACGGCCTTGCTCGACACCGCGGTAACGCTGGCTCGACCGGCCCATATCGATGAAGGCTAGCCTACATGGGCAGCGACACCGTCACGGAGGTCTTTCTTGCGTTTCTCCAGCTCGGCATGACGTGTTTTGGCGGTCCGGTCGCGCATTTGGTGCTATTTCGTCGTGAATTCGTCGAGCGCCGTAATTGGGTGAGCGAGCGCCAGTTTGGACAACTGCTTACGCTCTGCCAGTTCCTGCCCGGGCCCGGCAGCAGCAAGCTGGGCTTCGTTCTGGGTCTGCTGCGCGCGGGATGGACGGGGGCCATCGCCGCCTTCGTTGCGTTCACGCTGCCTTCGGCACTTTTGCTTTTCGGCTTTGCCGCGCTGTTGCCGAAACTGTCGGGTCCGATCGGCGAGGCAGCGCTGCATGGACTGAAACTCGTTGCCCTCGCCGTAGTCGCCTACGGTCTTGTCGGGATGAGTCGTTCGTTGTGCCCGGACATTTCGCGTCGATTGATCGCGCTGGTGACGGCGGCCATCGTGCTGGTCGTCGGGCAAGCGTGGGTGCAGCTGCTGGTTGTTGGCATGGGGGCGGTCGCCGGCCTCATACTGTGCCGTAGCGTGCGTCCTGACTTCGAAGGCAACTTTGCTCTGCGGTATGGGACGCGGACCGGCTGGCTCCTGCTGCTGGCCTTTGCAGTGCTTCTGGTGGGACTGCCGCTGGCGGCGCACGGTCACCACCGTGGTCTGCTCTTGTACGCCGAAGCGTTCTTTCGAACTGGGGCGCTGGCCTTTGGCGGCGGCCACGTGGTGTTGCCGCTCTTACAGGATGCGGTCGTCAAACCGGGATGGGTTTCTTCGGCCGATTTCCTCGCCGGATACGGCGCCGCGCAGGCCGTACCGGGGCCGATGTTTGCGCTCTCGGCATATCTCGGGGCGCGTCTTCCGGGCGATGATGGTGGTCTCCCCGGCGCGTCTGTGGCGCTCATTGCGACCTTTCTGCCCGGCTTTTTGCTGGTCGCGGGTGTGCTGCCCTTTTGGAGCGCGCTCGCCGCGCATCCGGCGGCTGCGCGCGCAATCGCGGGAATCAGCGCCGTCGTGGTCGGGTTGCTGGCTGCCGCGCTGTACGATCCTTTGTGGGTAAGCGCCGTGCGCGGTCCTGTTGACATTTTCATCACGCTGCTGGGATGGTTAGTGCTTGCGCGCTGGCGTGCCTCCGCCCTGCTGGTAGTGTTGATCTGCGTGAGCTCGAGCGTCATCGTCGCCTTGCTGTGATCGTTCATCGGCGCACGACCGCGTTGCGAATTGCCGGCGAGGTGGTGCCCTAGCAACCGGATTCAGATGCGTGGTGGCTCCTGCCAGATCTGCTTCATGGCTTCTACAAATCGACTTGCAATGGCTTTTGCGCCGTCGGCAGTGTGATTGCGCGTCACCCAGCGTCCCGCCACTAGCACGTCGCGAAACGGACGGATGGGACTGCTGAAAACCAGGGCATCGAGCATGTGCGACGGGGGTATTCCCAGCAGGGCGGGAGTAGCGGTGTCGACGACGAGCAGGTCGGCGCGCGCGCCGACCTGCTCGTCGTCGACACCGCTACTCCCGCCCTGCTGGGAATACCCCCGTCGCACATGCTCGATGCCCTGGTTTTCAGCAGTCCCATCCGTCCGTTTCGCGACGTGCTAGTGGCGGGACGCTGGGTGACGCGCAATCACACTGCCGACGGCGCAAAAGCCATTGCAAGTCGATTTGTAGAAGCCATGAAGCAGATCTGGCAGGAGCCACCACGCATCTGAATCCGGTTGCTAGGGCACCACCTCGCCGGCAATTCGCAACGCGGTCGTGCGCCGATGAACGATCACAGCAAGGCGACGATGACGCTCGAGCTCACGCAGATCAACACTACCAGCAGGGCGGAGGCACGCCAGCGCGCAAGCACTAACCATCCCAGCAGCGTGATGAAAATGTCAACAGGACCGCGCACGGCGCTTACCCACAAAGGATCGTACAGCGCGGCAGCCAGCAACCCGACCACGACGGCGCTGATTCCCGCGATTGCGCGCGCAGCCGCCGGATGCGCGGCGAGCGCGCTCCAAAAGGGCAGCACACCCGCGACCAGCAAAAAGCCGGGCAGAAAGGTCGCAATGAGCGCCACAGACGCGCCGGGGAGACCACCATCATCGCCCGGAAGACGCGCCCCGAGATATGCCGAGAGCGCAAACATCGGCCCCGGTACGGCCTGCGCGGCGCCGTATCCGGCGAGGAAATCGGCCGAAGAAACCCATCCCGGTTTGACGACCGCATCCTGTAAGAGCGGCAACACCACGTGGCCGCCGCCAAAGGCCAGCGCCCCAGTTCGAAAGAACGCTTCGGCGTACAAGAGCAGACCACGGTGGTGACCGTGCGCCGCCAGCGGCAGTCCCACCAGAAGCACTGCAAAGGCCAGCAGCAGGAGCCAGCCGGTCCGCGTCCCATACCGCAGAGCAAAGTTGCCTTCGAAGTCAGGACGCACGCTACGGCACAGTATGAGGCCGGCGACCGCCCCCATGCCAACAACCAGCAGCTGCACCCACGCTTGCCCGACGACCAGCACGATGGCCGCCGTCACCAGCGCGATCAATCGACGCGAAATGTCCGGGCACAACGAACGACTCATCCCGACAAGACCGTAGGCGACTACGGCGAGGGCAACGAGTTTCAGTCCATGCAGCGCTGCCTCGCCGATCGGACCCGACAGTTTCGGCAACAGCGCGGCAAAGCCGAAAAGCAAAAGTGCCGAAGGCAGCGTGAACGCAACGAAGGCGGCGATGGCCCCCGTCCATCCCGCGCGCAGCAGACCCAGAACGAAGCCCAGCTTGCTGCTGCCGGGCCCGGGCAGGAACTGGCAGAGCGTAAGCAGTTGTCCAAACTGGCGCTCGCTCACCCAATTACGGCGCTCGACGAATTCACGACGAAATAGCACCAAATGCGCGACCGGACCGCCAAAACACGTCATGCCGAGCTGGAGAAACGCAAGAAAGACCTCCGTGACGGTGTCGCTGCCCATGTAGGCTAGCCTTCATCGATATGGGCCGGTCGAGCCAGCGTTACCGCGGTGTCGAGCAAGGCCGTTCGCTTGGCGCTCACGGCGATAGCGACCGTCAGCAGAGACAATCGCGCAATGCCCCGACAGAGGTGGCCGGCGGCAGACAGGACTGCTCGCGGCACACATATGCCGCCGCCTGGCCATTGATGGCCCCGCGACCCTCGCCCATCGGTACGTGCCCCGCCAAGGCCAGCACCCGTCCCGGAAGATACGCGCGGTGCACCGATTCGATCAACGCTGCGGCAGCGTCCCGCTCGCCGGCGAAGACGATTGTGATTGGTCCGCCGCGGGAAAACTCCTGGCCAGCAAGAAGGTGCGCAAATCCGAACGCATTGCGCGCAGCGGCCGCTTCGAGTTGCGCCAGCACGCGCTGTACGCATTCGAAGTAATGCTTGCGTCCGCTTAGTTCATGGGCCCGGAGCAGGGCAAAAACACTCTCCGAAATGCCCGAGGGCCAGGCGCTGTCGAACGGTGCCAAAGGCCGATGGACCATCGGTTCGCCGTTGCGCGGGGTAAAGAAGAGGCCGTCGTCCCAGAATTTATCCCGGATCTGGTCGACCAGGTCCAACGCACGGTTCAAATCGCGCTCTTCGAAATCCGATTCGTACAGGTCGAAATGCGCGTTGGCGAGAAAACTGTAGTCGTCGAGAAATCCTGGCACCTTGGCCACACCGTCGCGCCAGGCCCGATAGATACCTCCATCGGCCATCGTCAGGTTCGCCGCGAGAAAATCGGCTGCCCGCCGCGCCGCCAGCAGATGCGCAGCGGTGCCCGTGGCCTGGTAGGCAGCGCATAAGCCCTGGATCATCAAGCCGTTCCAGCCGGCCAGGACATTTTCATCGCGGCCGGGCCGCACCCGACGTAGACGTGCCGCAAAGAGGCGCTTCCGAACACCTTCGAGACGCATCTGCTCCCCATCATTGAGAGCCACTTCACGGTTTAGCACGGAGCGACCATGCTCGAAATTTCCCGGCTCACGGATGCCGTAAGCCCGGCAAGCAAAATCGGCATCGTCGGCGTCCAGGACTGCCCGAACATCTTGCGGGCTCCAGGCGTAGAACCGCCCCTCTTCGCCTTCGCTGTCAGCGTCCTCACTTGCGTAAAAGCCGCCCTCCGGATGCGACATATCGCGCACAACATAGGCAACGGACTCCTCGAATACCCGGCGCCACGACGGCAGTTGCGTGAGCCGATAGGCATCGGCATAGAGCTTTACCAGTTGTCCGTTGTCGTAGAGCATTTTTTCAAAGTGCGGGACCGCCCAGCGTTCATCGACGCTATAGCGTGCGAATCCTCCGCCCAGGTGGTCGTAGATCCCGCCGGACGCCATATGGTCGAGGGTGCACCCGAGAGCCGTCAGCAGCTCTGGTTCACGGGTGCGCCGGTAGACGCGCAGCATTAGATCGTGGCAACTGGGATTGGGGAACTTGGGCGCGCCACCCAGGCCGCCGTGCACCGGATCCGTATTTCGGGCAAACGCGCGCGCAGCCTCGGCAGGCAAGTCCGCATCGGATGAACCGGAGCCGGAAAACAGCTGCTCATCGTGGGCCTGAAAACCGCGCAAGAACTGTGCGCAGTTTTCGCGCACCTCTTCCTGGCGGCTGCGCCACGCCATGCTCAGACCGCGCAGCAGGCGGGGAAAGCCAGGGCGGCCGTGCCGATCCTCCGGCGGAAAGTAGGTTCCGGCAAAGAACGGCTCTTGCTTCGGCGTCAGAAAGACCGTAAGCGGCCAACCGCCGGACTGCCCCATCATCTGGATCACCCGCTGATACAGATCGTCCACGTCCGGTCGCTCCTGTCGGTCGACCTTGATGTTGACGAAATTCTCGTTCAGAACGCGAGCTATTTCCGGATTCTCAAAGCACTCGTGCGCCATCACGTGGCACCAGTGGCAGGCGAAGTACCCGACCGAAAGATGGACCGGCTTATTTTCCGCCTGGGCGCGGGCAAATGCCTCTTCGCCCCACGGGTACCAGTCGACCGGGTTGTCCGCGTGCTGCTGCAGATACGGGGAGGTTTCTTTCGCCAAGCGATTGGGCATCGTCTCGTTCTCGATCGGATCTATCGAATCATGTAGATCTTGGTCACGGTCTCATGCACCGTGCAAACGCCCTTCCAGTCCTGCTGAAAAAATGCCACGGTGTCCGGCTCGACTTCTATGATCTCGCCGCTCTCGTGCTCGTACGTGCAGCGCCCCGCGAGGAAATGGCAGAACTCGTCGCGCGTGACATGGCACGACCACTTGCCCGGGGTGCAGCGCCATATCCCACACTCCGACTGCCCGCCGGGACCCACGTGCAGCAGCCTGCCGGAGGTGTGCGATTGGCCTGCCAACATGGTCGGAATGATCCCCCAGTCCACGAGTTCGTGCTGCGCAAGGGGATTTTTCAGATGTGGCGTCTGCAAGATCAAGCTCCGCTACGAGCGCCGCACGCCAAGGTGGCGGTGTTGCGCGTGGTTTCACCTAGCCAGGATTTGCGCGAGCAGGCGCGCCGCTTTGGCCGGGCCGTTTCGGGCCCGCATGTGCGCGCTGATACGCTCAAGACGAGCGCGAAGTCCTGGATCACGCATGCAGGCGGCCAGCTTTTCCGCCAGTTCCTCATCGCTCCAATGGTAGCGGTCGAGCCGAAAACCGTGTCCGGTCTCCTGTACACGGGTCGCATTGTCATGGCCGTCCCATACGTAGGGCATGACGATCGACGGCTTGCCAAACAGCAGGCATTCCGTGAAGGAATTGTTGCCGCCGTGGTGGATTACCGCGTCGACTTGCGGGATTACCGATGGCTGTGGAAACCAGCTCTCAATGATCACATTACCCGGCACATCTGCGTGTTGGTTCTTGTACCCGCCCACGTTCACGAGTGCTCGGTAGGGCAATGTACCGATGACACGTATCAGGCGCCGTAGCAGTTCCACGTCGGCGGCACCCAGGCTACCGAAAGAAACATATAGCAGCGGTGCATCGCTATTGCGTTCAAAGCGCGGAACCTGATAGGGCCTTTCCCGGCGCACGCAACCCTCGAGGTACTGAAAGCGCTGCGGTGTCAGAGGATTCTGTCGCCGATACCGAAGCGGCTCCGGGTACAGTAGCAGGTTGAGGAAAGGCGAGCTTTCGAAGAACTGGCCAGGCGGGTAGGCGGCTTCGCCGTTGGTCCCCAAGAAGGCGTTGAAATCCTCGTGAATCGGATGGATGACTTCCAGAAAGCGGGCACGAAAACGCGCATGGCAACCCCGGTCATCTTCTCCGCAACCGGATAGATGTGGCGGAATGGCCGGATCCTCAATCTCGTTTTCAGAGCACGAAATAATCCGCACCCAGGGCCTTCCGTACTGCTTGATGGCCGGAAACAGGATCACGTTGTCCACGCATACCAGGTCCGGTCGGACGCGCGCCAGCACTGCCGGCAGGTCCTTCTGCGCCCATTTGGCGCTATCGACAATCGCCGACCAGCAGTCCTTGACGTAGTTGTCGATCTGTTCGTATGGCGACTTGCGGAAGTTCGGAATCTGCCCCTTGATGAAGTCCTCCCAGAACCGAGCCATCTTCTCCGGTGGCATCGGCGCCGAAAGGCAGACCGGATGGGCCTCGAATCCATATTCTTGGTAAACCTCCACGAAACCCGGGTCCGAAAGAAATACCGGTCGGTAGCCAAGAGCTTGCACCGCCTGCGCGATTGCGACGGAGTTGAGCGCCGGCCCGTAAGCGGCCTCGGGGAAGAATGCAATGGTCGTTTGCGGCATGCAGCCATCTCCCCTCAGGATCGGCACCACGTTCCTTTGAATGATAAAACAGCCTTTTGGGTGACGACGTCCGACGCACGAAGGCGTATGGATGGCATGGTGATTACAATCGTCCCTTCTCCGCCTTGATGGATATCACCTCCACGCGATGGCATTCACGCCGGACGATTGGAGCGCGATCAGGCTGACGCTGATCTTGGCGAGCT
>Ga0181505_10201807_pt1 | contig 10911 bp, 8 predicted proteins | sample PEATcosm2014_Bin_5_FD_127743 | JGI IMG/M metagenome (GOLD analysis project Ga0181505, IMG submission 127743) | Metatranscriptome of peatland microbial communities from MTU Mesocosm Facility, Houghton, MI, USA - PEATcosm2014_Bin05_30_metaT... | ecosystem: Environmental > Terrestrial > Soil >...
AGAAGATCCGGCCGACCGGCGACTTGAGAAACGCGGTGCCGCCTGTGTGTCCGGGCGTGTGCCAGGAATACTCGTATTCCTGGTTGAATTTCATGAGGGCCGAGGCGAGAGGAGGGAGCAGCACTTCCAGGTAGCGGTGGATCGCAGCGACAACGCGGCCCCCGACGAACGCCGCGGTATCCTCGAGTGTCCATATGAACTCATTGGCCATCTCCATCACGCTCACGGGAATCGAGGAGGCTTCGCTTCGCTCCGACATCAGGAAAATTGGAATCTTGATGTTGCGAGCCCGGACGAACTTGATGAGGTTCAGTGCGCGGGTATGGTGCTTGTCTTCGCCGAGCGTCCAGTCAACGAGGATCGTATGGATTGCGGAGTCCGATACGATCACGCTCAAGCCGTCCTCCGCGGACGTCGCTTCCACGACGTCGACCGAACGATCCTTCAGCTCCTGCACGAGGGTACGGGCGGCCCGGCCTTCGGCGGTCGGGCTACCAAGCTCGTCGTCTACCATCAGCGCCCGCAGTGACTGGCGCTTGATGCTTCGCTCAATCATAGGAACCTCCCGAAGGCCCTCGCACTCCGTGGGTGTTCGCGCCCGCACCACGCGAGAGGGCGGCAATCGGGTCGAAGATGTCAGCCGTTTTCATGTCTACTTCTGGGCGGCATTGGCGGGCCGCACTGCGTCACACCCACGCACGAACTTCATTCCGGAAGTGCGCTCAATCGGAAAAATGTCAGCGTGCTCTCGTCGGGTTCTCCAAGGAATGTTCTATAAAGGACCTGAATTTCACCGGACCGGATAAGCCGGCTCAACGATCGGTCAACGACCAGCCGGAGATCCTCGTCATCCCGCGCCAGCGCGAGCGCGAGGGGTTCGTAGGTAAAGAGACGATCAAGGACGACAAGGTGCCCCGCAGACGGATTACGTTTCTTTGCATCCAAGAGGATCGAGCGTTCCCCGAAAAGGACGTCCGAGGTGCGATTGAGCACTGCCTGGACACCAGCGTCGTGGCTCTCCACCGGAACGATTTGTGCGTCGATCTTGAATTGGGAGAGCTTACCGGTCAGCCAACTCAGGCCCGTCGTCCCGGTGACGGCGGAGAAGGTCCTCTTCTGGAGTCCCAGCCCGATCGACGCGCGCCAAAGAGGACGATATGGTGGATCGTGTCCCTCCAGGACATCCCGGATCTGCGCTGGGGCGTCCGCGCGTAGAAGAGCCCCGAGACCGGCTGGGAAAATCGGGATCGAGTAGGAGACTTCTTTTCGCCGGTCAAGCGTCTCCACCGATGGCCCACACAGTAGATCGACTCTACCCTGCCGCACGGCGTCGAAGCGCTCGGCAACGGTTACCTGAACAAACTCGAGAGCCAGGGAAGGGAGTGCTAGCTCGGCCTTCACGTCTTTGGCAATCTCCTCGCATAGCGCAACCGCGTAACCGGCTGGTTTCCCTGCCTCGTCTTGGTATGAGAAAGGCCGCGCGTTGTCGTAATAACCGAGTTTGAGGGTTCCTGTCTGCCGCACTCGATCCAACGTTTTAGCCGGTGATTGCCCCTCTTTCGCGTGCAGCAGAAATGACGGCATGAAAAGGTAGAACGCGAGAGTCGCAATGCCGATTCGATACCCGGCGAGGTTCAGCACTCGTGTAAGGTGCATAGTTGTCTCCTTTCTCGATTAATGTGCCGCCGCTACGCGGCATGAATCTCCTCAGCGGCAACCGGCACCACCGACGCGAAGCGATACGCGATGAAGCCGTAGATGACGTAGCCAATCCCCATCACAATCATGCCTCCGAGAACTGCGTCCTTACCGGAAGCGTAGATGGCATAAACGCTGTAGAGCATTGCCACCATTGCCACTACCGTGTTGCGCCGATACACCTTCTCGGTGACGTGGGCGTTTTTCATCATCACCATCAGACCAGAGAGCGCGAGGATGTATGGAACCACGTTGGTGACGACTGCGAGGTTTACAAGAACATTGAACTGATCGTTGAGGTTGGGCGAAATCGTGGACAGCGCCATCGCGGACTGAACAACTGCCATGACGATCATTCCCGCCACGGGCGCGCCCATCGGGTTCACTTTCGAGAAGATGGAGGGGAACATCCGGTCGTCCGACGCCGACTTCGCGGTTTGGGAGATCGTGAACTGCCAGCCGAGAAGCGAGCCCAAACATGCCATCACAGCTAGAGCCATGACGATCGACCCGACTGTCGGGTTGAACATCTTGGCGTAAGCCAAACCGAATGGACCGGTGGACATCGCCAGTTCGGCATTGGGCACGATGCCCTGAATCACGGCAGTAGACAAGATGTAGACCGCGGCAGCGCCGAGGGTACCCAGCATGCAAGCCAGGGGGACGTTCTTCTTTGGATTTTCCACCGCGCTCGAGTTTTGGGCTGCCGATTCCATGCCGAGGAAAGCCCACAAGGTGAGCGCGATACTCGAACCGAGGCCCTGTCCGATGCTTATTCCTGTCGGATTCCAAGCCGCCGCGAATGTCTGGCCACTGAACCAGAACCACCCGATGATCGAAAGAAGACCCACTGGAAGGATGACTCCCCACACCGTTACCGAACCGATCCGGCCAGTCAGGCTGGCGCCTCCAAAGTTGGCCACCGTCGTCAACCAGACGAGCCCGATCACCCCAATGCAGGTGGTGATCGGCGTCGACGACAGCCAGGGGAAAAACGTCGCGAGGTATCCCACTGCAGAGATCGCAATCGCCACGTTGCCAATCGCCAATGAGAAGAAGTAGAGATAGAAGGTCATGAAGAAGCCGGCTTTTCCGTGAGCATCTTCAGCGTAGGCAGCCATGCCTCCGGCTCTCTGGTTGAAGAGTCCGGCTTGGGCGAAGCCGTAGGCAATCGCCATCGAGCCCACCGCCGTCACTCCCCAAGACAGCAGTGAGATCGCGCCAACCTTCGCCATGTTCGCCGGCAACATGATGATTCCCGAGCCCATCATGTTCACAGTGACGATCACCGTCAGCTGCATCAGGGTCATTTTCTTTTTGTTTTCCATGATCGACCTCGGTTTTTGCCTACGATCTGGGTCGTCATCTCATTTGCGGACGACCTAGCTCGGCGATCCCATAACTGTCACAACTCGTCACGCATGGCCATGTTTGTTGTTTACTCGCGGATTACGTACGTGAAAAACTTGATCTTCCCTTCCACTCGTTCCTGGAAGACGCCCTGCACTTCGTAGTTGAAGCCTGGGAAACGGTTGAACGACTCCTGGAAGGCCAGGAAGTAGTCGAGCATCGGCTGAGCCTTCTTGTCCCATCGCTCGCCGGGAAGCACGACACCAATGCCAGGCGGATAGATCAGGGCCAGCGTCGCGGAGACGCGACCTTTGATATTTTCGAGGGCCACGTAGTCCACTTGGTTTGCGACCAGCGCTTGATAGGCGTCTTGCGGGCTCATCACGATCTCCGGAAAACTCGACTCACGGAAACAAAGCCGCTGCAGTTCCTTGATACTTGCCTGGCGATAGAACTGGTGCATTTCGTTGCAGACGTGTCTCAGCGTGTAGCCTGCATAGCGATCATGGTGCGCGGCATCAAGAGTCGGCAGGGCCTCGGCGAAAGGTGCGTCGCGATCCCAGAGAGTCTTGAACTTGGCGAGCTTGGCGATCAGCGTATTGAGCTTGCTCTCGTCCTCAGCCGGAGTCATCAGAAATAGAATGCTGTTCAGGTCGCACTTCTCGTTGACGATCCGTTGGTCGCGGAGATAGTTGGCCACCACCGTGGCGGGCACTCCGAAGTCAAGGTACTCGCCCGTTCTGCGGTCGATCCCGGGCGTGAGCAAAGTTAGTTTGTTGGGGTCGACCATCGCGTAGTCCTCGGCGCATCCCGCGTAGCCGTGCCACTTGCTCTCCGGACGGAAGGTCCAGCACTGCTGCTCCCGCTTGAGCACCTCAGTCGGGAGATCCTCCCAAGGAATCTCTGTGACGTCCTGTGTAAACTTGGAGCCGCGAATGGTGACCACGTCGGGCACGAAGGGATCAAAGAACCACTTTTCCTCAGCGCTCCGACCGATCTCGACATGGTGACGCACCAGTTCACGAAGCTTCTTGCGCGTCTCAATACCGAGCTCAATGCATCGATCCCAGAGCATCTCGCCGGCCTTGCCCTCGTGAACCATCGCATTCACATCCAGCGAGGCGAAGAGAGGATAGAAAGGGGAAGTCGACGCATGCATCAGAAACGCCTCGTTGAACCGCTTGTGCTCAATGAAGCGCTGCTGGCCGCGGATATGTTCGTCGCGTTTGTGGATCTGGGAGGCCTGAGAGAAACCAGCGCCCTGCTTGTGGACTGACTGCGTGGAGAAAAGCCCCGGCATCTCCGGTCCGAGGTTTTCCAAACGCATCGGGCTGTGGTTCTTGAAGAGCGGATGGAAGGCGTTATACCCAATCCACGCCTCGTCCCAGAGTACGTACTCGCACAGGTGCCCAATCCGCTCCAAAACCTTTCGGACGTTGTAGATCGTCCCGTCGTACGTAGCGAGCTGGATGCATGCCAATCGGAAGGGGCGCGCTGCCTTGTACCGTTCTGGGTCCTTGACGAGCGGATTCTTGCGGATCTGCTGGCGAAGGTAGTCCTCGTCCCAGGCGTCCCAGTCGACAGCTCCGATCATGCCGAAGGGGTTGCGTGCCGTTGGGAGAAAAACCGGGATCGCCCCGGCCTGGATCAGAGCGCCGTGGTGCATAGACTTATGGTTGTTGCGGTCGAAGAGGACCAGATCACCGCGTCGCAGCACTGCGTTCGTGACAACCTTGTTGGAAGTGCTGGTGCCATTCAAGACGAAATACGTTTTGTCGGCGCCGAATACCTGCGCGGCGTGGCGCTGGGCCTGCGCGGCGGGCCCTTCGTGGATAAGCAGGTCTCCGAGTTTCACGTCGGCGTTGCAGAGGTCGTTTCGAAAGATGCTCTCCCCAAAGTGCTTGAAGAAGAGCTGGCCGGCAGGTGACTTCCGATAGAACTGGCCACCCTGATGGCCGGGGCAGTCGAACGCGATATTGGCCTCACCGTCGTAGGCCATCAACCCGCCGAAGAATGGCGGCAACAAACCCATTCCGTACTCGATGAGGCTCGCGATAACCTGCTTGGCGTAGAAGGCCGGTGTCTGCTGTCCCAGATAGATGTAGCCAGTGACCTCGCCGAGAAAATCGAAATTGCTAATGTCGGAGATCCGGTGGGAGTCGGCCAGGCCCCACAGGGGCGTCCGGAATCCGATACCGCGAACCGCGCGCACCAGGGAACGAGCGCGCTCAAGTCGGTCGCCGTCGATCATCGCGATGTATGCTCCCACACCAGCGTCGTCCGAGACGTCTCGGTCGAAGCGATCACTTGTCTCGACCTTGAAGTTCTCGCCGCTAATCCGGTCTAGGAGTTGCCGGACCTCGGGATGACCGTCATCCACGATCGCCACCACCTTGAGCAACTTGTGGAAGGGAATGGGAATCGTGGGCGTGCTCATGTGAATGCGTGGGGAGCGCGCAACCTCTCGTTCAGTTCCAGCGATCGAGCTGACACTCTCGACCGCGATCCCCGTGCTCATGCTGGCGTCTTGGTCAGTAAGAATAGGCAATGTAGACCATCCCGTAGGCAAAGTTGCTCGTCCGGTGATATGCCTGTTCGGCGGCTTTCTCTGGATTCGCGACGGCTCCGACCAGGCTCAGGGTGAAGTTCTTGTAGAATTTCCAGTCGGCGTAGCTGTCGAATTCGAAAGCGACATTTGAAGATGTGGCGCCGGACCCAAACGTGGAGGGGCGGGGAAGACGGAACCAGTAGCCCATCACACCCCATCCCAGCTTATTAGTGGGCGACATGTGAATGCGTGCTTGGTGGGAGATGTTGTTGGAGTTGGAAAGGAAGTACTCGCCCGCGATTTCACCTTGCCACCATGTGCCCCAGTCGTAGAAACCCACATACAGCGGGTCGAAAGCTTCGTTCTCGGATGTATTGGAATCCCTGCCCTCGAAAAACGCATAGCGGTAGGAGAGTTTGGGCTTCCAGGGCAGTTTGCTCAGCTGATACGCACCAAGCGCGGTCCATGCGGTGGAGTGCATAAGGTCGTGGTTCTTCTCATATGCGTACTCCAACTCGAATGAGAGGTCGGACAAGTTAGGTATAGGCGCGGTGAAGGCGCGTCCGTTGAAGACGTTCATCCCGTTGCGATCAGGCAAAACGCTGGGCTTGGCAAAGGCGCGAAGATAGGTTGCCCCAAACGTCGAGTTCTCCGCCGGGGTGTATTCGTAGTTAATGCCCGTCAGGCGGGTTCCCGTCACGGCCTGCGGGTCGTCGTCGCGTTCGACATAGAATCCCTCGATCTTGTGATTCTTCGGTTTGAGCCGGGCGATGGCGGCGAATCGCCAGGCCTTGCGGGCATTGGTCCAGAATCCGCCGCGGCTCCCCCCTTCCCCGGTGCCATCCCACACCAGGAAACCGTGCCCGATCGTATACGGCGCACGGCCAACAGTGATGTCAATGAGGTTGTCGGAACTACCCAGGGACGTCCCCGAGCGCCAGCCGATGTACATGTCCTCCTGCTTGAAAGAAGAGGCGCTCTCTCCTACGAGTGTCGGAGGCGCTCCGTAGGTTCGTTCGCCGACGGCACTGAGTTTGCCGTAAAGTTCGCTCTTTCCCAGTGCGAGGCTGACCGAGAGTGCCGGCTTAACGTAACCCTCAAACCAGTTGTTACCGAGGTTCTCTGAGGGGTCGGGTCTGACGTCGGTATAGAGAGAGTTCGCGAAGCCGAAGGTGCCCCAACCGGCATCGAAATTGAAGGTCCACTTAAAGCTCTTAGGCAACCCAGTGGATCGCTCCTCTTTCTTTTGCGTATCGGCTGGAGGTTCGGGAGTCGTTTCCTGGGCCCGCATGTGGGTCGAGACGATCAATAGCAGTGCGGTTCCAATCACAGCGATTAGTCGGCGGTACACTAGCGCCCCCCTCGAAAGCCGACGCGGCCCTCTGGTAAGCTTCTACCAATCTTTTTTCCTTCGAGATTCCGCAGGACCGTGTTACAAGCCAAAGGAGCCTGCTCATGAGGTTTTTCGCTCTGAGGACGGAATGAAACCGCCACTTTCGAATCCTTTCCGGCATCAAGCAGAGATCGCCAATTAGGATTCAGCTTAGGGATTCACTCGGATATCGCAAACTGTCATTACTGACAGACTCTTGTGGTTTGTGTTTGCCCTAATTCTTTGACAGCTTCGGAAACCGTCGTGGGCTCTTTGGGATTGCATTTGCTCGAAGGATCTTGTGTTGCGAATTTTTCGACGCGTCGATAGCTTGGGAGGGTCCCGCGAGTATCACGTTATGCAAGCAGAATCCTGCGAGGCACCGTGAAGATTAGCGAGAGAACAGGTCCGTGAAGCAAAGTCCGCCGCTTCTCGTTATGTCAAGGCAGAATCACTAGTTCCGACTTCGCGCCGCTGCTCATTCCGTAGACTGTGCCGGAACGGAACGCACCCGCATCATATTTGTAGCAGCCGGGAGTGCTTGCTATATTTTTCACCTGCTTCTTTCCGCCTCCCATGATCGGGTCGTCTGGATCAAACGGCGAGTCGGTGCCGAACGAGACCGTAAAGCCATTGTTTTTGTTCGAGCTCTTCCACACGACGGTAGTACCGGCCTTGATGCAGAAAAACTGGTTGTCCTTCGCGTTAGCGATATTAGGCTTTACGTTGGCGGAATATGCCCCTCTTCTAATGTCAATCGTGCATGCAGACGAGGTTGAACCGCAGGTGTTGGCCGCATTGCACATAGTCTCGGGCTGCGCTTCATCACAAGCATATTTGCTCTTCCTTTGTGCTTGTGCGGTCGCACAGCTCACAAGAACTACGCAACACGATGCAACCAACGAACTCCAAATGCGAAACTGCTGTTGAATTTTCATAGTCATACCCCACGTACGGTGTTCACGCCCCAGTCGTCGTGATTTTGCAAAGACAACTGATCTTGCGGACACGGCTTCTGCTTCGCTACGGCGTCTGCCATTGCGCTATTTCAGTCCCACTCGATGATGTTAGTCAGCCTCCACGCATTCTGGTTAAGCTCCCATTGCAACTCGCCTTCTTTATTGACGATGAGCTGCGTGGCAGGGAAAAGGACTCCGTCACTCTTGTCCTTATCTTTGTCGTTGATGTTGATTTCACCGGCGGTCAGATTAAAACTCTTTGTGTCAGTGTTCCAATAGGCTTCGCCGAAGGCAATCCTGCGGTTGGTAACAAAACGAATCTTCCTACCGGTCGGCGTCAATATCTCCCGAATGAAGCTAAGGTCGTATCCGAGTGTGCCCGGGATCGTTATCCGGCCCACGCTTTTCATCTTTTCAAGGGCATTCACCAGTCCATCGTTCTGACCCTGCTGGAACGCCTGTACCAGAATGTCTCTATCCTCGGGACTCGAGAACTCATAGATAGTGATTTTCACGCCGAAGATTTTTCCCATCTGAGTGCTTGTGCCAAAGGCCGTGGCGTCGATGGTTTCGTTACTCTTCCGTTGGCCAAAGCCGGGTGCGCTAGAGATCACCAACAGACCAATCAGAAGTACGGTTGCGCTCGCTACGCTTAGAATCTTTAAGTTGGTGTGCATGCAGTTCTCTCCTGTCGTGTAGCTGTCTGGCCTATACAAGATGCGGCCACGTCCGTTGAACAGCTTAAGGGGCTTCGGACGGCGGTGACACTGCCAAAAGTTACAGTGCCGCAGAATCGCGTTCCCATTTTGCCGGAGGGTTCCTTTCTGGGATTGCGGAACCTAGTAAAGTCATTCCGTCTTGCCTGGTTACCTGCCAGTTTTGACAGTTGCAAAGGCGATGCAAATTTGATTGACAGGATTGCCAATCCGTAGATGATGTTGAGAGTGCTTTTGGGGGTTCCTTTAAACCCTATGCGAACCAATCTCTTCGTGATCGCGAAAACAGGCTTTCGGTTCATTCTTTTCTGCGGGTTGACACTTCTGTTGAACTCATTTGCTCGAACACAGTCAGCGGACGATGTGCACATTATCCCGCGGGCTGACGCGAATAAGCGCGTATCGGCATCGGACATCGCGCCGATTGGGGGCCCGCTCGCGCTCTCTGGTTCTACCAGGCCCTTCCGAGTGGACGTGGACCTGGTTTCGGTACCGGTAACAGTGACCGACGCGATGGAGCGTCCGGTGATGAAATTGACCAAGCAGGACTTTGCCCTCTATGAGAACGGCAAACTACAGGAGATTCGCTATTTTTCCGAGGAAGCCGCACCGGTGTCAATCGCGCTGTTGGTGGACGTCAGCAAGAGCATGACCGACAAGATCGATACGGAGCGAGCCGCGATCGCTGAATTTTTCAAAAATGCCGACCCCGAGGACGAATATTTCGCAATCACTTTTTCTGACCGCCCGCGATTGGTGGCAGGTTCGACGCAGTCCATTGATGAGATCGAGACAAAACTGAGCTCGGTGGAGCCCGCTGGCCCCACAGCAATGTTGGACGCCGTCTATATGGCCCAGGCCGAATTGCGGTCTGCACGCTACAAGCGCAAAGTGATTCTCATTATCTCCGATGGCGGCGATAATGTAAGTCGCTACACTCTCCGGGAAATAAAGCAGCTGGCGCAGGAATCGGATGTGCAGATCTACGCGATCGGTCTGTTCGACACATTCTTTTTCAACACTATCGAGGAAAGGCTCGGAAAAAAGTGGTTGAGCGAGATCACCGACGCGACGGGGGGACGTACCATTACGGTAGATAACCGGACGAAACTTCCCCAAGCAGCCGCCGAACTCAGCCGCGAAATTCGGAACGAATATGTGCTCGGGTATCTCCCCATTAGTCCAGTTCCAAACCGGTGGCAAAAAGTTAAAGTGCGAATGACGTCTTCCTCCGGCGAACACCCGCTACGCGCTTACTACAAACAGGGATACTTGGCAGGGGCGCGGTAAGATTAAGATATTGATAGCGAGGGGGAACTGCACGCAGTCCCCCTCGGTTAAGCAACGCTGAGTACTAATAACTAGTGTGGCCAAGATTGAACGTAAGGCCGGCCGAGTAGCGAAAATTGTGTTGATTGCTGGTTCCCGAGAGCGGGTTGCTGAAGCGGGTCATGAGGTAGTCGAGCTCGGCAGGGCGAAACGAGATCGTTTTGTTGATCGGGATATCCAGCCCCCCGCCGAATTCCATTGCAAAAGCATCCGCCGCGGGCGACTTCGTCAAACCACAACCTTCACCAAGGGGCTGACAGATTGTCTTGAAAGCGTTGCCATAAACGTTGGTATGCGCTCCACCAAACAGAAGATTTCCGAATGGCTGAAAATGGTGCGCCCGAACCTTGATCTGCGGGCCAAACAAGTAAGTGAAAAGATTACCTTCGCTGCTACCGCTTAGACCGCCAGGGAAAGTCGGGTTGGGGGGGATGTTAAACGGACTTAAAGTGCTGCCGTAGCCTTGCAGATCCATCTTGATGCCCAGGTACGAGTTGATGTTGATGGTCGCCGACCCGCCGCCGCCATTCAAGCTGTGCCCACTTGAGTATGGAGTGCTGGGGGAAAACCGAGCATAGGAATAGTCAACTCCCAGTTCGGCCCTGGGGAACTCCTGAGCCCATGCCGCCAGGCTCAATAGCAAGATGGCTCCAAATGCGAGTACTATTGTGACCTTCATTCGCGTGACCTCCATTTATTCTATTGAGTTTGAACTCGGACGCACCAAGAGCGCTTTCTGCGACTTTTTGCTTCGCTCGCAAACGGGCATCTCTGGCGTCATACGAGACTGAGGGCTGACTCCCCCAAGCGACGAGGCTACGTATTGGGGCTGTTATGCGAAACTGTCAAAAGTGACAGCTTCTCACAAAGAAGACCCGTGCAAGGTTGTGGATGTCGTGACTTTACCTCGGGCGTATACAAGGAGGCGCCGGGAGGAAC
>Ga0181505_10356511_pt1 | contig 10839 bp, 8 predicted proteins | sample PEATcosm2014_Bin_5_FD_127743 | JGI IMG/M metagenome (GOLD analysis project Ga0181505, IMG submission 127743) | Metatranscriptome of peatland microbial communities from MTU Mesocosm Facility, Houghton, MI, USA - PEATcosm2014_Bin05_30_metaT... | ecosystem: Environmental > Terrestrial > Soil >...
ACTCGCCGCCGTCGTTGGTCACTCGCAACCTGTCTCCAATTCGGACCTCGCGCGCCGGCTTGGCGGGCTGTTCGTTGGATCGAATCCTGCCGAGTTCGCAGGCTCGCGCGGCCAATGCGCGCGTCTTGAAGAATCTGGCGGCCCAAAGCCACTTGTCCATTCGCACGGAGGTCATGATCTATTCTCCAACACACTACTCCATATCAAACGCCAGCCACAGCAATCCCCCTCCCCGCTCCACCTGCAGCACGACCGGATCGTGCGGTTTGATCTGCCTCACCGTCGCGCGGAGAGCGCTCAACGAGTCGACCGGAATCTGGTTCACGCTGTGGATCACATCTCCAGTTTCCAGGCCGGTGGCGGAACTCAAGAAATTCGCCACTCGCGCCACTACCACGACGCCCGAGGGATTGCGCAGCGTGCCCATCATGGAGCGCAACGGATCGTCCAGGGTCAGCGCGAGTATCCCCAGCCGCGAAACCAGGTTGTCGCGCGGATTTGCCATATCGGGGAGACCATCCATGGCATCTTTCATCTCCAGCACAGGAATGAAAAGTGTCTTCTGCTCGGTTCCGCGGAGAACCTCGAGCTTAAGCACTTCATCCAAAGGATGCAGATAGAGCGCAGCCGTAAAAGCTGGCAGCGTACCGATCGAACGGCCATCAGCCCTTACGACAATGTCGCCGATCTTCAAGCCAGCCGCCTCCGCCGGACCGTCTGGCGTCACATCGTCGATCACCACGCCCCAATTCCGCGCCAGCCCCAATCCTTTGGCTAAGGTGTCAGTGATGGTTTGCGCTCCCGCCTTGATCTCGACGCGATGCACGTGCCCGTATTTGCGCAGGCTCTCGTAGACGAATTGCACGATTCGCGCCGGGATGGCAAAGCCCAGCCCTTCGCTCCCGCCCGCTGAAGAGAGAATGAAAGTGTTAATCCCTACTACGTAGCCATCGGTGTCAACCAGCGGGCCGCCGCTATTCCCCGGATTGATCGGAGCATCGGTCTGGATGTAGACCATCGGACGGCTAGGATCTGCCTGCCTCGCAACCGAACTCACCACGCCCATCGTCACCGAGTTCTCTAATCCTTCGGGACTGCCCAGGGCAAACACCAACTGTCCCTGATGGACCGGCCTGCGGCTGCCCAGCGAAAGGGTGGGCAAGCCAGTCTGATCGATTTTGATCAGGGCAAGGTCAGTGTCCTTGTGCAGGCCGATGAGTCGCGCCTCCACGATCCGCTGCTTGCCCGCCGGCACGATCTGCTCGGGGAAATCCACCGCTGGCATGGGAAGGGCCACGTGGATGCGCTGCGCCCCCTCGACCACATGGGCATTGGTCATGATATAGCCGTCCGGGTCCACGATCACTCCTGAACCGATCGCGTTCTCGCGGGTTACGAGCGCGGTTTGACCGCGATTGTTCTCTTCCAGGGCCCCATAGCCGGTGACCAGGATTTGAACCACCGCAGGCGAAATCCTGGCCGTAAGCTGCTCGATTGCGGAATTAATTTGCTGCAACACCACTGGAGCTTCTGCTGGCCGGGTTCCCCCCGGCTTCGCCTTGCTGGTATCCGGCTTCGCCGCTTCACCACCGCCGACCGCCGGGGTTTGCGCTGGCGTTTGTTGAGCGAAGCTCGGCGCTCCGAGCCACAGGGCGCAAAAACACGCAGTCAGACCGATAAGCGAGATGCGGAATCGACCTTCCGAAAGGCACGCCGGGAAGAACATCGCCATAGACTCCTTGAAAGACACTTCTATTGTTTGAACACCCACACCGCGATTATGCCGCAAGAAGATGAAAGCGTGCTTCTCTTTAGATTCGAGCTGCCGTTGGCCCGGTTCGTCGCGTTGGTTGTGGGGGTGGATCTGTTCGGCCACGAGAGCGGTTTTCGCACCAGGCTGTCTGGTTCACTCGGCGGGCCGCGGTTGCGCGTCGGGCCCGCACTTGGCTAGCCCGCGCTCAATCGCCGTGCCCTCTTCGTAGTCGTTCCAGGTTGCAATCAACAAGAAGGGCAAAGGACGATCAGCGGAGTAAAACTGCCGCCACAACTTCATCGTATCCGCAAAGGTTTCGCCGCAGCGCTGAGAAATGTGCCGGTTAAGGCCCCACGAGGCTTTGCTGTCATCGAAACCTGCCCAGGCGCCTCCCACGGCAATCTTGTCGGGATATTTCGACTGCATTTTGCCGTAGAAGTCGCGCAGGTAGTCTTCTCCCCAATTGCTGCCATCAGCTGTCCACCCTCGTTTGCCGGGGTTTACCCATGCGTAAACACCGTCAAATGCGGGCGCGATGGGGCCCGGCTGGTCTTCATAGACCAACAAGGGAGGAGGGTTCCAGTTATTGATGGCAGTGCGCACTCGATTCCAGTCGGTATGCCCCCCCTTGGGAAAAATGAAGATCACGGGCCGATCGTTATATAAAAGATAGGCCTGATGCCCCGGCGCACTCGGCGAAAGATAGGTTTCTCTGAAGTAGGCGAAATCCGCAAGCGCTTCATCGGTCGCTCCATTTTCTTCGTCGGTCTCGTCGTACATCATCGAAACATGGAAGTTCTTTTCGGCCGCAATGGTCTGGATCAGGGCATAGGCACGATCGATAAAAGGTTCGCGATCTCCGTACCAGTCCACCACGAACCCGGAAATTCCCTGAGCTTTAGCCTGGTCAATCTGCCGGCGTATCACAACCGGATCTTGCGAAGAGTAGCCAACGGAAATGTGATGGGAATGCCCGAACCAAGGTTCGTTCACCGCCAGGATCTGCGGAGCGGTCTGGTTGGCGGGTGGATTCTGGCGCAGCGACTGGTGTAAGCCCGGATGGGAGCACCCCTGCAGCAGCAGGAGAAGCACCAATGCGGATGTCGCCGGGGGACATTTCATCATAAGGAAGCTGATCTGTTTAGAGGCGCCCAGGGCGATTTGGGTTGTCGCTGCGCCAAAAGCAATGTAAGGTCCCGCGCTTCGGCCCGCCCCGCGGTTCGCAAGCAGCCTAATGGCCGGTTCCCGCATCAGAAGTGCTGCCGGAGAGAGGCTCTCAGAGAGCGTTTCGCCGTAGCACGCGCCAAGCCCGGAAACACCGCACCTGTTCCTATTTAGATTTCTCTGTTTAGCAAGCTGGAGCCCTAAGAACGTGGTGACTAGTCGGAAGCTGGAATCGAAGGCTCTCCAAGCCCGCATTGTGTCGGGAAGTTTCATATTGCTTTCGGGTTCGGGTTTAGCAACCGCGACCAACTTCGCCTACAACATTGCAGTTGCACGATTTTTGGGTCCGGCTGGCTTCGGTCAGGCGGCGGCGGTTTACACCCTCCTCATCCTGCTCTCGGCCGTCACGTTTTCCTTCCAGACCATTTCCGCAAAGGCGGTTGCGCAACAGAGCTCGCCGGAGGGAAAAAGCGCGGTCTATCGAGGATTTCACCGAAGCGCATGGACATGCAGCATCGCCATTGCGCTGCTTTTGCTGCTATTTCAAAAACCGATCGCGGGCTACCTCAATCTGCCCAGCCCGATTCTCATTGTCTGGCTGGCAATCGGAGCCGCTTTTTATATTCCCCTGGGAAGCCAGCGAGGCTACATCCTGGGTGCTTACGGGTTTCATCGTTTCGCCGTCAATCTCGTCCTGGAGGGACTGGTGCGACTCGGCGGATCTCTCCTGCTGATGATGCTGGGCTTCGGCGTCCCCGGAGTGGTTGCGGCCAATGCCTTCGCCGTTGCGGCGGCCTATCTTGCTACGCGACCCAACCTCGGAGCCGCGGTTTCAAATGACGTCCGTCTCCCGCATGCGTTTCGCGAAGCGCTGCAGGCCGTCGTCTTCTGTGGCGGCCAGGCGCTCATCAACAACTGCGACATCGTGCTGGTAAAACATTTCTTTCCTTCGGAAGCGGCCGGGCTCTACGCTGCCGTGGCATTGGTGGGCCGGGTGATTTTCTTCTTTTGCTCAGCGGTCATCAATAGCATGTTCCCAATTGTGGCAGGCACCGGCAAGGAGGGGAGAAAAGACCACCGCGCCCTCGCAACTTCGTTACTGATCGTGTTAGCAATCGGTTCCGCGCTGGCTCTCGGGCTTCGGCTGGCTCCCGCTGGGATTTGGACGGCTTTCTTCGGCTCCCAGTTCGCCATCGCCGGGAAATACGGCCTTCCCCGCCTGATGGCTTTGTACGCTACCGCGACCCTCATTTACTCGCTCAGCGTTGTGCTGATTGTTTACGAGATGTCTTACAAGATCGCGAATACAAGCTGGGTGCAGTTGGCCTTCAGCGGCGTTGTCATCGCCGGCATTTGCCGGTTCCATTCGTCCCTCCAACAAGTGATTTGGATACAACTGGCGCTGATGGTGGGTCTACTCGCTGTGGTCGCGATACCCTTCCTTTTCCATTCCCTGGCGGGAACAAACGATCCGCAAGAAGCGGCGGGCTCGCGGCCGATCAGGATCATCCGGCGAATCTCAGAAGACGAGGTCATTGCGGAGTTTCTAAAGAGCGATTTCAACAAGCCCGCATTCGAGGAGTACCACGAATCTCTACGTGGACTGGTAATAAAACCGGACCTCGACGATGCCGGCGAAAATGCAAAACGGCGTGCTCTGTTGTTTATTCGACACCTTTCCCTGTGGAGCGAACTGCCTAAGGGAACGAAATGGTTTGAGGTGGAAGTCCGGGCGGCGGACTTGGGCCAGATTCGAGTATTTCCCCGGGCGCGATGGCGGACGCTGGCACGGGGAAATTTTACCGTCCCGGCAGTGGTCGAACGCATACGCGCGTTTAGCAGCCATAACGTCATTGAAGATGCATTCCTATCGAAGATCGCCGCAATTCGCGATTGGCTCGGCCTGGAGACTGATCCGGGCGCTGTGCTTTTGATCGGTCTTAACGAGAACGAGCCTCTCACGATCCTGGATGGAAATCACCGGCTGGTAGCGGCAACACTGACCTCGCCCGAGAGCGTGCAGAGATTTCGGTTTTTGTGCGGACTCTCGCCGAGGATGTCGCAGTGCTGTTGGTACCGAACGAATGTGGCGACTCTTTTCCGGTACGCGACAAACCTGTTAGCGCACGTTGTGCATGATTCCGAGGCTGACCTCGCGCGCCTTTTGCAAAGCTCCCGATGACCGGAATGCGGACATCGGCGCCTACGGCAAAACCTTCTGCCCTTTACAGGCAGGACTGGATAGACCCCCGGTCGGGGCTAATCTACATTGTTTACTGGTACTGGGCCATCTTTCGTCCTGCCAAAGCCTGTACAGACGCCATTCTTGCGATCAACTGCAATTCTCGCGAGCTCCTGGTCAACCTCTGTCTCATACCCTGCATCAAAACAAGACCTTTCGAAAGGGGATCATCCCGATGGGTGCAAACGCTGCTGTGAGTCGTCGGTCGGCAATCGAAAATCCTAACCCCATCGCCCCCCCTGGGATGATGCGAGATGCGTTTCTGAATCTCGCCCGGAAATTTCGAAACAGTGAAATCTCACTTGGAGTGATACGGCACGCTTTTCGCATGTTTCAGCGAATCGGCGTAAGTCTGGTCCCGAATCACTATTACTGGCCGATTCCCGACTTTAAGGAGCTGGAAGCTCGGACGTGGCCGGCGGATCAGCTTCCAATCGGTATCGATTTTGGGTTAGAAAAACAACTCGATTTTTTGCGAAATGTGGTGCCCCAGTACGAGACGGAATGGGGACCGGCCTCGGGCTCAATCACCAACGCAGGGTACCGGCGCGGCAATGGATTCTTTGAGACGGTGGACGCTGAGATCGCATACTGCATGGTGCGGCATTTCAAGCCCAGGCGGATTATCGAAGTGGGCGGCGGGTACAGCAGCCGAGTCATGGCGGCTGCGCTCGACAGGAATTTGAAAGTGGACGGTATCCGCGGAGAATTGCTGACCATCGACCCCCATCCGGACCGGTTTCCGAAAGAAGCGTTGAGCGATCGTATTCGGTTGATCCCCGCGTCTGTGCAGAGTGTCGATCTGGACATTTTCCTGACTTTAGAGAGCGGAGATTTTCTGTTTCTCGATTCGACGCATGTTGTAGGTATTGGCAGCGATGTGGTGCGTGAGTACCTGGAGATCCTGCCGCTCATCAGTTCTGGTGTGCTGATTCACGCCCACGATATCTTCATCCCATCCGATTATCCGCGGAAGATGGTGCTGCAGACTTTGTCCTTCTGGTCCGAACAGTATCTGCTCGAGGCTCTCCTCATGTTCAACCCGCGATTCGAAGTCGTGTGGGGAAGTAGCGCGATGCAAAGCTTTGAGCCCGAAGCCCTCGAGCGTGCGTTTCCACACTGGAAGCACAGCTATCAGGACATGGCGCGGGAGAAGCGGCGCTTCCTGCCCAGCCTCGACGGCGAGCGCGTGTGGCCGTCGAGTTTCTGGATGCGCAAAGTGGTCTGACGGCGTCATCGCGGACGCGAATCGCAGACCGTCCGACTCCGGAGTTGGGATCGGCTTCACTGTGCGAGTGGCAGGCTGACCGCCTTGCCGGTCCGAGCGGACTGTCGCGCTGCATCCAGAATCTCGGACACTGCCACGTTGGTCTTCAGAGACGACAGGCTGTTTCCTTCCTGAATCTCTCCGTTCAAGACCGCAGCCAAGTAGTGCAGGGGATCGTCGTACGGTGCGGTGAGGTTTTCTGCCTTCATCATATGGCCTTCGGACTCATTCGCCTTTCGGACCTCGATGCGCTCGGAGTCGATCGCCTTGGCATATCCGGTGCGGCCGTACACATCCATCTGCTTCACGCCGAAAGGCCAATTCCACGAGGCCTGAACGATGGCGACGGCATTTTTGTAGTTGAGGATGATGTCCGCCTCATCGTCTACCTCCGGATACAGGTTCGGTTGCAGTTGCTTGGTAACCGCGGTCACAAATAGCGGAGTCTCGCCATCCATAAGCCAGGTCATGAGATTCGCACCATAGCAGCCAAAGTCGTAGAGAGCTCCGGCGCCGTTCTGCTTCGGATCGATCAGGAAGGAAAGGAACTCAGGCGGAACTCCGATCCGAATGGGTCCCGAATGGCCGTCACGAATTACCGCCTTTACCATCGGCCCCAAAGCACCCTGTTTCAGCAGATGGAACGCTTCCGCATTGCTCGCGTACCAGGACGTTTCCAGGTTGACCAGGACGTGGATGTTGCCGCGTTGCGCGGCGTCCTGAATGGCCAGCGCATCTTTGTAGCTGATGGCGAGCGGCTTCTCTACCATTACGTGGACGCCCAAGGCGGCGCACTCCTCAATCACTCGTCTGTGCTCACTCGGCGCCGTGAAGACCAGCACAGCTCGCGGATGCGCTTGCTTAACCATTTCCTGGATGCTGCGGAAGTGTAAGCTCGCAGGCAGGTGATAGCGCTCGGCGTACGAATCGAAGAGCTTCTGATCGGGTTCCACAATCCCGACGACCTGAACATCGGGGCGATTCAGAATTCCGCCGGCCGGCGTGAGCGAGCCACCCTTCAGAAAACCCTCGATATGACCGTGAACCAGACCGACAACGCCCACTTTCATCGGAGAACCAGGAATGGCGTCAACAGCAGCGTTCGCGTGAACAGCAAGGCAGGTGAGCATCAGCACAAGAATCGGTTTCATGGTGTCCCTCTTCAACTAAGCGGTAAAACGCATCCCCAGAGGAGCGGGCGACCGTCACCGCAGCCTAAATGTGTGCATCTCGAAAAGCAATGCCTGGCGCGCAAGAATACATTCGCCCCGTTGGCCAACGCGCTCACGCCGGCGTATCCTTCGAGAGTTCGGGCTGTCCGTCGCGCGCTCGGCGCGGGACTGGAAGAACTCTCGGAGAAAGGAATGACGAAATGCATCCTTTGACACGTCGCAATTTTATGCGGATTGGCGCGGGCTCCGTGGCTGCCGGAGCCGCGGCGAAAATCACACTGCTGGAACCGGCCGCACTGTGGGGCGAAAGCGGCGCGGTGGCGCCGAGCGATCGGGTGCGCTTTGCCGCGATCGGCACGGGCACGCGCGGATGCGAACTGCTGACGGCGTCGCTTCTGGTGCCGGGCGTAGAGTGCGTCGCCGTGTGCGATCTCTATGACAGCCGGCACGAGGCGGCGCAGGAGGCTGTGCAGAAGCAGGTTCCGGCAACGCGCAACTATCGGGAGATCCTCGACCGCAACGATGTGGACGCGGTGCTTGTGGCCGTCGCCGACCACCAGCATCGCAGGATCGTCGTCGATGCCTGCGCAGCGGGCAAGGATGTGTACTGCGAAAAGCCGATGTCGCACACGGTCGAAGACGGCTTCGCCATGGTGGCCGCGGTGCGCAAGGGAAATCGCATCATGCAGGTAGGCAGCCAGCGCGTGAGTTCCATTGTCTATGAAAAGGCGCGCGAACTCTACGCCTCCGGAGCGCTCGGCGATGTGTTCTTCATCGAAGGCTCGTCGGACCGCAACTCGCCGAGCGGCGCTTGGGTGTATCCGATTCCATCCGACGCGAGCGAGCAGACCATTGACTGGAATGCGTTCCTGGAAGGCGCGCCCAAGCGTCCGTTTGACGCAGCGCGCTTCTTCCGCTGGCGCTGCTTCTCCGACTACGGCGAAGGACTGGCAGGCGATCTCTTCGTACACCTGCTTTCGGGAATTCACTTCATCTCCGGAACCAACGAGGCGCCGAAGCGGGCGCAGTCGAGCGGCGGACTGTTTCGCTGGAAGGACGGGCGCGAGTTCCCCGACCTGATCGAGACGCTGTATGACTATCCGAATTTCCGCGTCGTGCTGCGCTGCAATCTGAACAATGCCGGCGGTGAACCGATCAAATTCCACGGCACCAAAGGCACGATGGAAATCAACGGACAAACACTGACATTCACGCCGCAGGACACAAACCTCAAGCCGGAGGGATATTCGCTGAGGGGCTGGCCGGCGCGGCTGCGCAAGGAGTATCTGGCGCAGTGGACCGCGGACCATCCGTTGCCTGGCCCGCTCGACTACCAACCGGCCGAAGCCGAGACTTTTACAGCGCCGGAAGGGTACAGCGATGTGGCGGCCCATGAGGCAAACTTCTTCAACGCGGTTCGAACCCGCAAGCCAACCGTGGAGAACGAGGACTTCGGCAACCATGCGGCGATCGGCTGCCACCTGGCCAACTACGCCTATTTCAAGAATAAGATTGCGACCTGGGATGCGGCCGCGAAGACGATTCGGGGATAGGACTTGTCTCCCGCGGATTTGTAATGGGAGTCTCGCAATAAGATGATTCAGAATCGAGGACTCTATGCATCGGATTTCAAGAAGGACATTTTTAGGGACCGCTTTGAAGACCGCTTCCGCCTCGGCCGTCGGCGCGGCGCTATGGAATAGCGCACCCCGGCTGATGGCCAATCCCCTGGGTCTGCCCATCGGCTTGCAACTGTACTCGGTGCGGGATTTGCTGCCCAAGGATTATCAAGGAACGCTGCGCCAGCTCGGCGCGCTGGGCTATCGCGAAGTGGAGGCTGCGGGCTTCTTCGGTCACAGCCCCAGCGAAGTGAAGCAGGCCATGGATCACGCGGGTCTGCGCTGTGTGAGCGCGCACTATCCGCTGGCGCAGCTGCAACCGAAGGTGGATGAAGTAATTCAGTTCGGCAAGGATCTTGGGCTTAAGTACATCGTCTGCTCGTCGCCCATGCTGAAGGATCCGTCGCGCCTGAAATCCGAGGGGTTTCACGGGACCATGGAAGCGATGACGGTCGACGACTGGCGGTGGAATGCGGAGCAGTTCAATCGCATCGGAGAGCGCGTGAATGCGGCGGGCATCCGATTCGGATACCACAACCACACGGCGGAGTTTCGCGCGGAAAACGGCGTGGTGGCCTACGACGAATTGTTGCGCTTGACCGATCCGGCGAAAGTGACGTTCGAGATGGATTGCGGCTGGGTCGTGGTGGGCGGCGCGAAGCCCGCGGACTACCTCACGCGTTATCCTTCACGATTTTCGATGCTGCACGTGAAGGAGTTCAAGATGGACGGCTGGACTCCGGGCTCTACGCCTCCACCTTCAACGGAGATGGGTCGAGGCACGATTGACTATCGTCCGATTTTCGAAGCGGCAAAGAAAACTCCTATCAACCACGCATTTGTGGAGCAGGAAGAGTTTGACATGCCGGCGATGGAGGCGTTGAAGATTGACGCCGACTACATGCGCGCGTTGACAGTGTAATAGCGTAGGGACGGCCACCCTCGGCCGTCCAAGCCGAGCGCAAGCTCGGCAGCTGCCTGTGGCCACGGCAATCTGAATCCGTTCTAGCGCAGCGCGCTCCGAATCGCCAGGTCCAGCCCGACCATCAAGACGGCCGAGCCAGGAATCACCAGCAGGGCCTTTTTCAGCCGCCGCGGGTCGCCGCCGGCGATGAGGCCGATTATGCGCGAGCTGACGGCTAGGCCGGCCCATCCGCACGTGATCACGAAGCCGATGGCGGTGCCGGTCATGCGCGGAAAGGCATCGCCTACTATTGCCAGCGTGGTGGGAAAGACGGGAGCCATGGAAAGTCCGGCAAGAAATACCAGCGCGGCGGCAGCGGCGGGCCGGTTCGTCCGGAGCATTAGAAAGGTCGTTACCGCCATCGCGATCGATCCGACCAGCGTGACCGTGATGGCGGGCACGTGGATGAGAATCGGCAGGACCGCGGCGCGGCCGATCAGCATGCCGAGTGCGAATCCCAGTGAAAGAATGTTGAGCGCGCGGGATTCGGGGATGCCTTGCGCGATGAGATGGCGGGTCAACCAGTTCCAGATTCCGACCTCGCAACTGATGTAGAGAAAAAGGAAGAGTCCGATCAGAAAGAGCAGCGGGCGTCCGAGCACGGGAGCGGCATCCGCGAGAATGAAACGCCCGGCGCCGGTGGGCCCGGGCATTTTGG
>Ga0181505_10956863_pt1 | contig 10829 bp, 6 predicted proteins | sample PEATcosm2014_Bin_5_FD_127743 | JGI IMG/M metagenome (GOLD analysis project Ga0181505, IMG submission 127743) | Metatranscriptome of peatland microbial communities from MTU Mesocosm Facility, Houghton, MI, USA - PEATcosm2014_Bin05_30_metaT... | ecosystem: Environmental > Terrestrial > Soil >...
GCCTGCACCAGATACTGCAAGAGAATGCGAATCACCACCAGCGCCGCAATCAAGTCCGCCAGCCGCAGAAAACAGAACAGCGCCGCCACCCCGGCCAGGGCCAACACCGAAACATAGGGAATCTTGTGCACCGGATGCACCCGCGCAAAAGCCCGAAAATAATTTCCGTCGAGCGCCGCCGCGTAAGGCACGCGCGAATAACCGAGCGTCAGCGAAAATACGGAAGCGAACGCCGTCCACATGACCAGCACCGTGATGACCGACCCAGCTCCATGTCCGTAAACTCTCGACATCAGCGTCGAGACCACATACAGCTTGCTGTTCGCCGTGCCCATCTGCGTCATTTCCCGCCACGGGATGACGCCGAGAATGCTCACATTCATCAAGATGTAGAGACACACGACTGCCAGAATGGATAGGAACAGAGCCCGCGGAATATTCTTCGTCGGCTCCTTAACCTCGTCGCCGAGGAAGCACACGTTGTAGTATCCGCCGATGTCGTATGCAGCGATCAGCATGGCCCCGCCCAGCCCGTGAAAAAAGCCGCGCGAAAACGAGAACGCGCCCGGAGGCAGATCGAATGCCCGATGCGCGTTGAAATGACTGAGGCCCGCGAAAATGATCCATCCGATGGTCGCCATGACTCCGGCCCAAAGCACCTTGCTAAGCCGCGAGATGGCAGTGATCCGCCGGTAAAGCAGGAAAGCGGTAAGCATGCAAACCCCAATCGCAACCAGCGTTGCCGGCATCGCCACCCAGGTCAGTTGCAGTTTTCCGGCCAGGGGCAGACGCGCGCTCCACGTGTGCGTCGACCACACGTGCTCCAGACCCGGCCAGAAAAAAGCCGCATACTGCGACAGCCCCACCGCTCCCGAAGCAATCGACAGCGGAGCGCTGAACGAAAGTTGCCAGATAAAAAGAAAGGAAACCAGCCGCCCCAACTTTTGCGGACCGTAAATCTCCTGGAGATACCGGTAGGACCCGCCCGACCCCGGCATCGCCGCGCCCAGTTCCGCCCAAACCAGTCCATCGCAGATGGCAAGCACCGCGCCCAGCACCCATCCCAGCATGGCCTGCGGACCGCCCATCACCGTCACGATCAGCGGAATGGTAATAAAAGGTCCCACGCCAATCATGTCAATCATGTTCAGCGCGGTAGCGGAGCCAAGGCCAATGCCGCGGACAAGCTGCGGCTTGGAGTCGGATTTGCCCTCGATTGTCATGAAGTAAGTGTTAGTGGTTTGCCATGAAGTAAGTTGTTGGTCGATGGCCGTTAGCAGGCATTGTCAGCACCAATTCTTCACAACTCAGTAATCCAACTCAAAATTGTCATCCTGAGCGAAGCGAAGGACCTGCTTTTCCTGCGCTAGCACTGTTCGCAAGAAACTTTAACAACACTCCGAACGACGAACGACCATCGACTAGCTACTAATGACTAACGACTATCGACCAAACTATTGACCGCTCACCAGATTCACAAACAACCGCACCGCTCCCGGAACGCCCGCCGGCAGTTGCCGAAAGAACGCATATCCCGTGTAGATATAAGTGCCCTTGCCGTAGTGCGCCAGGAGCAGCCCGCCCTTCTGCTCGCCTTCTCCCGGATCATGCGATTCAAGCAGCGGTGTAAAGTTCGAGTCCCACTGCGACATGAAGTACAGCCCGCGTTCCTGCACCCAGCCCTCAAAATCTTTCTGAGTAATCTCGTTCGGAGAATGAAAAACAGGGTTGGCCGGATCGAGGATTCTGACCGGTGCTTCCTCGACAGAAACCCGCGCCCGGCTCAGGGTTGTCGGATAAGGCGTGTATTTGCCCGAATTGAAATCGATCGGCACCCCAAACGATCCCAGCGTGTTGTATTGCACGACCAAGCGCCCGCCATTCTCGACGTAGTCGAGCAGCCGCTTGTTGTTGTCAATCACGCCTTTCTGGGTATCATAAGCGCGGATGCCCAGCACGATCGTCTGGTATTTGCTTAGGTCCTCGCTTGCCAACTTGTCAGCCGGAATCATCGTGACATTTATCCCGATCTGCTCGAGCACCGTCGGAATGTCATCGCCTGCGCCCATGATGTAGCCGACTTTCAGATCTTTGGGAACCTTTACATCGACCACGCTGACGCGCTGCACGGCAGGCTGATAGTAATAAAAGGTGCCGAGGTCGTCGCGAGCAACAACTGTATATCCCTCGCCGTAGGCCTTCTTGCCACTCGTCAGTTCCGCGCGGATATGAGTCTGGCTTTCTTTCAGCTCGGAAGGGAAGACCTGAAAGGAAGCGTCCTTCGATTCGTCCTTGGGAATCTCAACGTATTCGCGCGCCGGCTCAGCGCGCCAGCCCTCGGGAACTTTCAGTTCAATCTGCGCGTGGGAAGCCCTACTCTGATCGCGAGCTGTGCCCTTGACGCTTCTGCTGCCGCGCAGGTCGGTGGGGATTACGTCGCTGGAGGGCGTTAGACCTAACGAGAACTCCGGGCCAATGGCGAGCGGATGCTCACCATTGGTCCCGTCTGGCCATTTGAATTTCACCATAACCGGAACTTCAATCGAGCCTTGGAGCCCCTCATATTGATATTCCATAACCACGTGAAAGGGCGGCGGCGGAAAGGGAAGCGTTTGGTATTGCGGCTCGTCGATCGTATTCAACGTGTCGCGCTCGGGATCGTGGCGATGCCAGTAGGGGCGGGTATAGCCAGCCTTGTCGCACACGGTTGTTTGGAAATAGAAATCCTCCCCATCGTACGTTCTGGTTCTGTTTGACTCCCTCCCCCAGAACACGCTTTGCAGGCAACCCGGAGCATGGATGATCAACTTTCCCGAACTAGGCACTGCCCCATGGGGAACGGCGCTTGAGTTAATCAACAGACTTTGTCCGGGAACGGCCATTGACGCCGATTCCACCGAAGAAGCAGGGGGCACTTCTAACCACGCCTTTAGCTCAATTCCTAATGCTAGATTCGCGGCATGTTGAAGCTCGTCGTGCTTCGTTTCAAGCTCCGATATGAGCCACCTCTTCGAGGAGTCTGGCAAGGATGATTCGCCGATTTTTTTAATCACGCCATCAGTCGCCTGGCGGCCGTTCAGGAGCGCTGTGATGACGGTGCTCGAACCAACATCTGAGTTCTTCCCTGCGTCACTAGTTTTTTGCTCAATATCCTTCAGCGCGCCACGCAGCCACGGTACCTTCTTCTCTTCGTCCCCCAGCCTCAACGCTAGGCCCGGCAGCGTGGTATCGATGCCATCGAAGAAGTCTTGCTCGTGGCCGTCTTTGTCCTTGGGAGATTCAACGACCGAGTCCACTAGCTTGTAATAGGCAAAGCGATCGCCCTTGGGAATCGAGACGCCACCCAGCGCTTGCGATTGCTGATGCCGCAATCCCTCGATCGCAAACTGCACGTATGACTCGCCCAGCACTGGATCTTCCTTGCCCGTGTTCAGCTTGACGGTGTAATTGGCTGGGTCGCAGGTCGAAGCCCCGAAGCCGCATACATTTCCGATGTACAGCTTCTTCGGCTGCCAGGGCTGCAATCCGTCTTTGATCTGCTCCGGAAAACGGTTAGGGTCGGCCGCCGCGCGGAACGCCTCTTTCGTCAGGATCGCCGAAGCCTGGTGGTGCCCGTGCCCATCGCGCTCCGTTCCCGAGAAGCGCGCAATCAGCACATCCGGACGAAACGTCCGGACCACGCGCACGATGTCGGCGAGCGCGATGTCATGCCCTTGCCATTTCTGAAAAGTTTCTTCGGCGGTCTTTGAATACCCGAAGTCAGCCACGCGCGAAAAGCGTTGCTCCACGCCGTAGTAGCGGTCGGCTGCCAAGACCTCCAGAGTCCGCACCACGCCCAGTACATCGAACAGATTGCTGCCCAGTTTGTTCTGTCCACCTTCACCGCGGTTCAGTGTCATCAACAACGTAGAGACGCCTTTCCCGCGCGCCTCCAGCGTCAACATGCCGCCATCTTCGTCATCGGGATGCGCATCCACCTGCATCAGTCTCCCCGTAGTCTGCAAGCGTCGCAGCATCAGCTTCAGCCCCGACGCACCCGTTTCCTGCGGGAGCGGTTCGTAGTAATGATCGACCGCACGATTGACGTTATGATCGCCCGCGGCTTTTTCCGCTGTCTCGGCCGCGGCGAATATCGCGGTCGAAGCCGAAAGCAAAACGAGCAGGATCGCAGCCGCCAGCCAGTTGCGCACAAATCCGAACTTCTTCAGCTTCCGAAACATGACCATCTGATGGATTCTCTCCAAGAAAAGACCAAATATGTTCCGACGTCAACGCTCAAGTTTCACGAGACTTACCTGCTCATCCCCTGTGCCGCCGCGAATTTCTGCTGGCATTCCGCCGCCGCTTGCACAATCTGATGAAACTCCGCATCCCCGCGCACGTTCGCCAGCAGCGGATCCGATTGCAAAGCCTGGTGCGCGCAATAATTCTCTGCCACCGCCTTGCGCAGAAACGCAAATGCGATCTGCTTCTCGCCGCACGCGGCCAGCACTGCGCCCTGGTAGTACTTCAACTCCGAATCTTGCTCCGGCAATAATTCGTTTTCCGCCAACTCCGCCAGTCGATGGATCTCCGCTTCCGGAGCCTTGTTCAGGCAAGCCCGCAGCAATCCCCGCATCCACGTCGAATTGTCCGTCATCCGCTGCGACGCCTGCTGGGCTTCCGTCATCTTCCCTTGCCGCATGAGCACCGAAACTCGCACCGCGTTCGACCACTCCGAGCCCGCATCCCGGTCCAGATACTCCATTGCCCGCGCCGACTTCCCCTGCTCGAAAAAAGCGAACGAGCACGAACGCCAGTTGTAATTCCCCGGATCGATCGCCAGCGCCTTGTCGCACTCGCTCTGCGCCTCATTCAGTTGGCCGGTATAGCGCAGCACATACGCCAGCGAATAATGCGCGTAAGCATTGTCCGGACGCTTCTGCACCAGTGCCCGCGCGTCGTCATAAGCCTTGTCCAGATTCCCGGTCTCGACCTCGTTCGCCGCCAGGAATCCAGCCGCGCCCACCCGTCCCGGTTCCAGCGAAATCGCCCGCTGATATGCCGCATTCGAGCGCTGATATCCCGCTGCCCCGCCGCCCGAATAAATCGCATCGAAGTAACGCCGCCGTCCCAACGCTTCCCATGCCGGCGCGTAATTCGAATCAAGTCCGACCGCCCGCTCCAGCATCGCGATGGCTTCCTTGTTCGCTTCCCCATCGTGCGGCATCGCGACACTGCGCAAATACAAGTCATACGCCTCGCGATTTGCCGGAGCGCTGCTGGTTTCCACTGCCTCACGCGCCACGCCCAACGCCGGTATCAATTCCTGCCGGACTTTTTTCGCCATCTGGTTTTGCAGCGCAATCAAGTTATCCGCCGGCGACCGGAGCGTGCCGGTCCAGATCAGCTTATTGTCCTTCACTTCCACCGCTTCCAGCGTGACCATCACTGCCTTGTCTTGCCGCAGAAAGTGTCCCGTCACCACCGTGCCTACGCCCAACTCGCGCCCGGCTTTTGTCGGGTCCGCTTCTCCGTTTCCATATTTCTGTGTCGATGCCGATGGCCGGATTTCGAGCGAATGCGCATAAGTCAGCGCATTCGCGATCTCGTCCGCCAGCGCAAACCGAAGGAACTCGCTCTCCGCATCATTGTTAATGTTCTGCAACGGCAGCACCGCGATCGTCCGGTTCCCCGCCTCCACCGTCGGCGCCCTATGGTTCAGCCACCACACTCCCACCGTCGCTATCACCATGAACAGCGCGGCCGCTAGTCCAACGACGACCCAGGTCAGCTTCGAACCCGGCTTCTGGAACGTGCGCGTCACCGCGTGCAACCCGCTCGCCTGAAGAAGCCCGCTCACCAAGGTCGGTTCCGTTCCTGTCTTTGTCTTTAGCCGCATCAGGTCGGCCTTCATCTCCGCCGCGTTCTGATAGCGCTGGTTGCGGTCCTTCTCCATCGCTTTTCCGATGATCGCTTCAAGTTCTGCCGGCACCTCCGGATTGATCGACTGCGGCGACGCCGGCTTTGAATTGATCACCGCATGCAATGTCGTCACCACGTTCGTTCCGGTGAACGGCTTCTTGCCAGTAGCCATTTCGAACAACACCACGCCAAACGAAAATATGTCGCTGCGCGCGTCCAGATCCTCCGACCGCGCCTGCTCCGGCGACATGTAAACCGCCGTCCCCGGAATCACTCCGACCTGAGTCAGCGATTCCTCAAGCGACGAGTCCGTCGTCGTGCCCACACTCCCATCCTTGGCCAGTTTTGCCAGCCCAAAGTCCAGAACCTTTACCTGCCCATTCGGAGTCAGAAAAATGTTCGCCGGCTTGATGTCGCGATGCACAATCCCTTTGGCGTGCGAGGCCGCCAGCGCGTCCGCCACTTGCACCGCAATGTCCAGCAGGTCGTCAATGTCGAGGGGCTTGCCGTGAATCCGCTGCTTCAGGCTCTCACCCTCGAGCTTTTCCATGACAATGAACGGGTGTCCGTCGTTGTCGTCAATGTCGTGGATGGTGCAGATGTTCGGATGGTTGAGTTGCGACGCCGCCCGCGCCTCCCGCGCAAACCGGTCGAGCGAGCGCTGATCCTTCGCCAAATGATCGGGAATGAATTTCAGCGCAACATGCCGGCCCAGGCGGATGTCCTCCGCCTCGTAAACAACGCCCATGCCGCCGCCGCCGAGCTTCGACAGGATGCGGTAACGGGACACAGTTTGCCCGACGATCTCCATAGAAGTGTTGCCCGGACCTGCCCTGGAGCGCCGCCGAAGGGGCCCGCGCCCGTGAAGGCGTAATGGTAGAGGGTCGTGCCGGTCGGGTCAACCGAGATTGGGATGGAGTCGCTTGGGCTGGACAGGGCGGCAATGGTCATTTAACGTGCGGGCATGACCACACCCAGCGTTCAGCAAATTCGTTCGATTCCCTTCCTGCTTGCTTTTGCCGTACTGTCAGCCGGGCTGGCCGCTGAATCGACGCGCCAGACGGTGGATGAGGTTGCGCACAGCAGCTTTCGGGTGACGACTCCCGCGGGATCCGGATTGCTGCCGATTTATGTGTCGAGTGACTTGAGCAAGCCGCAGCCGCGAGTAACCCGCGCCCTCGTTATTTTCCACGGTAAGAAACGCAATGCAGGGTCTTACTTCCGATCGGCGGAAGAAGCAGTGCAATCGGCGGGAGACGCGGGACGAGGAACGATCGTGATTGCGCCACAGTTCCTCGCGGAGGAGGATGCGTCGGCATTCCATCTCGAATCTGGTGTTCTGCGATGGCACCGCGAGCGCTGGGAGGGCGGCGAGAATGCAACGGAGCCGGCGCCGCTCAGCAGTTTCGATGCCATCGATGCCGTCCTCGCACAACTTGCCGACCGGTCGCGTTTTCCCGATCTCGCGCAGGTCGTCCTCGCCGGTCATTCCGGCGGCGCGCAGGTACTCCAGCGCTACGCCGTTGCCGGACGCGGTGAAGCCGCGCTAACCAAGGTGGGAGTCCACGTACGTTACGTCATTGCCAACCCATCTTCTTATGTTTATTTTTCAGAAGACCGTCCGTTGAGCGCTGGCAACTTTGCCCGCTATACCGGATCATGCAAGGGCTTCAACCGTTGGAAATACGGAGTGGAAGATGCGCCCCCCTATGTAGGCCAAAACGCATTCGTAAACATGGAGGAGAGTTACAGTCGTCGCGATGTGATTTACTTGCTGGGAACGGCCGACACCGACCCGCATCACCCCGACCTGGATGTCTCCTGCGAAGGCGAGGCTGAGGGCCCGCAACGCTTTGCGCGCGGCACAGCCTACTTCGCATATATCAAAGCGCGGCATCCGGAAAGCTTTTCGCAGCGCCTGTGGGAGGTGCCAGGCGTCGCGCACGAGGAGCGCGGAATGTTCCACTCGTCGTGTGGGCTGGAAGCGTTGTTTGACATACCAGGATGTGCGTCTGCAAAACGTTAACCAGCGCCGTGGGAGCCGGAGCAATGTCAATCGCTGACCAGCGCGGCCGACGATCCTACCCACGCCATATTCTTGTTCTGATCCACGCCCATCATCAGGCCGCGGCCCATGCGCACGATCGTCAGTACCGGCGCTAACTCATCGAGCCACACATACATGATCCGTAATTCAACTTTAGTCAGCCCGTAAGGAGTCTCCACCAGCGGCGTGAAGTTCATCCGCTCCTGCAAGATATACTCGCCGCGTTTGGCCGCAGGAATCGCGTCAATGTCAGCCCGCGAAGGAGCGATCACCACGCCCAGTCCGGCAAAAGAATAAAGCGGCTTGAGCACAAAATTCTCCAGATCCGCCGGCACTTCCGTCAGTTCATTCAGAAACCACGTCCGCGGCACCGACGGATGTTTTAAATAAGGAATCGAATACTTGCTCATCCGGAAATACCAGTTCGGATGCCCCGCCCACTCCACATCCAACTCATCGCGAAAGTCAAACGGCAAAGCCACGCCCTTACGTTCGAGCTCATCCACGATGGTGCGGTTATAAATCCGCTCAATCGGAACCAGCTTGCCAGCCTCCTCATAAAACAGCCGGCGCCCATCCTTGAGAATCTTGGTGATGCAGACCGTCCGAATCCCGAGCAGCTTCTCCGTTAGCAAAAAATCCGGAAGTGTCTTCTGCTCCTCTGGGTGCACTTCCATCAACACCACATTCGCCGGATCGTGCCCAGCGACAATCGCATCCCGCAATAGCCGTTGGTAAGAAGTGGAGTCCAGCCCGCTCAAAAAGTAGCGAAGCTTTGGATCGAGTCCGAACACATCGATGTAAGCCTGCGCCAACACCGGCTGATAAGCATAAAGGGACGGGAAGGCCTGTAACTCGACCAGCTTTGGCTGTAACTCGCCCGCCGAATCCCGAACCAGCCCGAAGTCCACCTGGATGAACATCGGATGCGGCGGTTCATCAGGCACGCGAAACTTCGCGGGAATCGAAGCCTCCGAGTGCGCGAGATACTCACGATTGTCGACTAGCTGCCGGATCAGCGCCTTCCCGTCCTCCGCCATGCGCGCAACCAGCGTGTCCGGAAAGAAGCAAGGCGTCTCGCAAAGCGCGAAGGGGATGTCCATTCCGCACCGGGAAATCATCTCACTCCGCAACCGCACGTATTTTTCGGGAGTGTACTCCGCGTTGAACCGGTGCCGGAGGGCTGCAATCATGAAGTGTCTACCTCAGTTCAGTTCGTAGAAGCATTGACTAGAGAGCGCCCGTGTCAAGAGCGTCTTGCCGCACTCGCCGCCGCAGCGAGAGTTTTTCCGAGTAGGTGTCTTTCCCGATGCGCCTCTGGATCGTTCCTAGAAAGTCTCCCGGCCTGATCGCCCCATGAATTGTTACTGCGCCGTCCTTGTTCGCACCCGCCAGGTCGACCTCGCATGTTGTTGCTGTCCCGTCTGCTTTTCTTTGATCGTGCCCGTTAGCCTGGTTTCTCGCGGCTTCGGCTCGCCGGCATAGTCGCGCAGCGTGGCTTCCACACGGCCACCATTTTCGTTGAGGATGAGCTCTATTCCCGACGGATATGGCAACCCGGCGACGGTTGCAAGGGACAAGAAAGATTCAATCATCCGTTCGCCCGGCCGTGGAACGCCTTGGCATTGCGCTTGAGACGTCCAAGCCGAGGTCAACAAGACCACGGCAATTGTGATTCTTGGGAGCACGGAGCGCCCTTAGTGTGTGATTAACTACAGCTTGACAATGCCGGCCATTGTCTAAGCTTCAATCAGAAATCGCCCGCCGCGCATGATCTGCTCGCCGTCCACCCAAATATCGAAATTCCGGCCCACCACATCAATATGTGTCGACGAATACCACTCCGCGCCCGTGTGCTGACCATACGGATTTCCAAACGCAATGTGGACGCCCGGGTATTTCTCATCCTGCAAGATCTGTCCGATCACATCTTTGAGTTCGATGTTGGTCCCAATCGCAAACTCGCCCACACGGTTGCTGTTCTCATCCGTATGCGTGTACGCCCAGAAATCGTCTTTCAATTCTTTGTTCGACGAGTGCGCCTCGATCAAGCGATTCCCCTTTACCTCGATGGTCAGCGGATTCGCCTTCAAATCGCCGAACTTCGCGCACAAATAATCGCCGACCACTCCATCAATAACAAATGTGCCGTTCACCTCTCCGGGCGTCGTGAACACTTCGCCGCCCGGCAGGTTCCCCCACTTTTCCGTGCTGATAATCCCGCTCGTTTTCAGCCACCGGTGATTCGGATTCAAATCGGCAATCAGGTCCGTACCCGCGGCCGTCTTCGCCCGGATTTGTTTTGCCTTGCGCACCGTCTCCAGCACCTTCACGCTCAGCCGGTCCACCTTCAGGAAGTCCGCACGCATGCCTTCCAGCATGATCTGCTTGTTGATGTTGACCATGTGCGCGTGCCGGATCTTGCGCCGATTTACCACATCCGTCATCTGCATGCGCGACTTCAGTTCGTTGGTCTGCGCCTGCACCGCAAAGATGCTGACCTGGCTCGACTCCAGATCCTCCGCAATCGCCAGGGGCAAATCCGTCAGCGGACGAGTTGCCACATCCTCCAAAACCCACGTACGGTAGCGGCAGCCCACTTCCTCCAGTTCGCGCACGATCGCCGCCGCAATTTCCAGGCTCACTTCATCGGTGATGACGGTAACTTTTTCCGAAGGCTCGATGCGCAGACACACGCGCACCGCATTCCGCGCCCCCGGCGAAAGTTGCGGATCAAAAGCCATCTGATTCAGTTGTCGGTTGGATGGTTCCGCAGCATTCATCAAAGTCTTCATCAAAATAATCAGCCGGCCCGGGCGGTGGGCAGACTATCTGCCTCGTCCACGCCCGCCTCAGTCTCCTCAATGATGTAGTCCAC
>Ga0181505_10760712_pt1 | contig 10807 bp, 6 predicted proteins | sample PEATcosm2014_Bin_5_FD_127743 | JGI IMG/M metagenome (GOLD analysis project Ga0181505, IMG submission 127743) | Metatranscriptome of peatland microbial communities from MTU Mesocosm Facility, Houghton, MI, USA - PEATcosm2014_Bin05_30_metaT... | ecosystem: Environmental > Terrestrial > Soil >...
ACCAAAAACGGCTCAAGACGAAGAGCTCCGCTAATGTGGAAAGGGGCTGGATGGCATGTGAGCATCTCAATGCCTCCGGCGGAGGGCGAAAAATGTCTCTTGACATCCCCTTTAATAGGACGTGCGAGATGGCGATATTTCAACAACTATCCGAGGATTAACGGGAACAGGCCAGTTTCCGGTGCAGCCGAATCACGTGGGCACGAAAAGGCCGGCATTCCAATCCCGGATGCGGATGCCGGCCTGCTGCGTGCTCGGAAGGTTCAGCTACGGCGAAATCTCCCAGACCACACCATAGCCATAGGCTCCGCCCCACTGGGTTACGCCATGCAGATTGCCTTGCGCGTCGACCACGGGAGCGGAATCGGGGTACTTGCCATCGGGGCCGCTGAAATCATGCAGCGAAGCATAGGTCCAGCAGCAGGTCAGCTTGAAGACCTCGCCGTATCCTTCTTCTGCGATTGCCGTGCCGTAAACATTACCCGAAGCATCAGGGGTTACCCAAGCACTCAAAGGGCCGTTGACGCTCCAGTCAATCAAAGTCACCGGCGTCCAATCGGGGTAGGTCAGCTCAAAAGTGGTGCCGTACCAGATCCAATAGCAACCATTTATCAAATAACCATACGTGTCACTGAGATACAGATTCCCAGCCTGATCCGCGGCCATGGGCAACGGCCAGCCCGATTCGTTTTGCCCATTCTGCAAGTCGAAGTTGTAAAGGATGTTGTAGCCTCCGGCCAGCGTGTACACTGTGCCCGAGTCAGAGGGGCCGCCGGCCGCGGTCATGCCGTATACACCGCCTGCGCCACTGACCGCGCCCTGTGGGCCGGCGCCGTCGCCAGGGAAGGCGGGAAAGGCGTGCAAGACCTGAATGCCCCCGTTCGTAAACTCATAGAGCGTACCGCCGCCATTCGCGCCTCCCCGGTCGGTCGTGCCATAGATGTTGCCCGAATGGTCAAGCACAAGACTGCCCCCTGGGCCCGCACCATCGCTGCCTCCCGTGAAGCTGTATAGCAGCCTCTCCGTCCAGTTGCTAAAAACGGCGGGCAAGACCTCTCTGGAGGGCGACAACCCGAAGAGAACCCCAGCGCCGTAGGAGCCTCCCCCACCCGTCGTGCCGTACACCGTGCCGTTGGAAGCCACCACGGGCGGGCTGTCGGGGCCGCTGCCGTCCGTTCCCGAGAACGAGTACAGTCGGGTGAACCGCCAGCTTGAACCTTCGGGAGTCAGTTTGAACACCGTACCCTCCCCCGAATTGCCGCCCCCGGCTACACCGTAGAGATTGCCGTCCGCGCCCACGGTCAAACCGGCGGGCCCAGCTCCGTCCGCACCTCCCGTGAAGTTGTAAATTACGTTGAAAGTCTGGGCTGGCGACGGGCGAGCGCTCGCAACCTTGGCCTTCGCCACTGGTGCTTCCTCCGATGCCGGAAGATTGGCGCATGTGTTGGTGTTGCCCAGCATGGTGAACGACTCCGAGGGAATCGTGCCTACCTGATTCTGCGATGCTAAAGAAGGCCCGCTGTTCTCGTCCCAATAGACCGGATCGCCACTGGGGACGCTGGCATTCTGCAGGTTCACCCAGTAGGTTCCATTATTCAGGGCCGGGCCATTGAAGCTCGTCGTCTCGTTGCAGACGTAGTAGCCATAGTCGTTGCCGACGCAGCCGCTCTGGGTGAAGTTCACGATCTGATCGAAGTAGCTGGTGCCACCGTTTTCGCTCGAGGTGATGGACACTTCCGCCGACCCCAGTACGTCGCCCGGGAACATCCAGGCTGCAAAACTCATGCCAGTGACGCTAGTGTTGTTACCCTGGGTCACGTTGAAGCTATCGCTCACGATGAATCCGAAATTAATCGTCCAGGCGTCGGTATTGCCGTTGGTTGGGCCGTTGTCGTAAATGTTGTAGCCTTGCAGCGGGCCGAGATGATTTCGTGCGGGCGCCAGCGCGGGCGCCTTGCGTGATGCTTGTGGCTTGACGGGATGGGCCAGCCGAGACGCGAACCGCGGCATCTTCGCTGCCTGCACCGCCGTCGGTGGAACCGAATTCTGCGCCCAGGCGGGAACCATCGCCACGGCCATCGCCAGCGTAGCGATTACCGCCAGGGAGATTGTCAGGAACAGCGAACTGCGGGATTGTTCTTTGCGGTGCATCGGCTTGTCCTCCTGCCGGCTCGAAGAGAAGGTGGAACTCAGGGTAAGGAACAGGTGCGCTTGGGCACCGGGAAGAAGGAGCGTTGCGGGCCTGTTTCTCGCCGCGCGGCGTTGGTCGGAGGGGGTGGGAAAAAGGCCGAGAAGTCCTTTTCCACATGCATTTAGCGCCTGCGGAGCCGGTTTGTCAGTGACCGCTGCCGCTCCGGGATGTGATAGCCGGAAACGCCGAAGGGGCATACAAAGTCATTTCTCCGCGGATCGGGTCACGGAAAAGAGTCCGCCTTCGCAGCCGATTAGTTGTGAGGAGTTCCCACTTGGCGGATGACGGGCCACCCGGAAGTTGGCCTGGTCGGAGTCAACTTGACGGGAAACGCCCAACCCGTGCTGTTGAAGAACTCCACCAGGTCGCGGCCACAAGGACGGAACGCCGACTTCTCGTCCAAGTGGGATCGTTTCAAATGGCAGGGGCCCGGACAGTGAGTTCTATAAGGATTTATCGTCAACCACTCAGCCGCGTGAATGCTGTTGTGGTGACGTCAGAAGGAGGAACCCTGCCCACTCGACCCCAGCGTGCACACCAATGCCACCCAGAGCCTCGGTCCACTACCTTCCCTGCTGTTTCAGCAGGATTGCGTCAGAACGATAGTGGCGCGCGCCGATGCCCAGCACTTTGCCGTCGGGCGACCATCCGATCGCGCCAATGCGCACCTCGGTAGCACCTTCCAGGCGGAAATCTGTCAATTGCGAAAGACTGCCGCCGTTGATCGGCTGCAGCCAGAGGTTGTCGACGCCGTGGATGCGGCGGATCGTACCGATGTTCTGCCCATCGGGCGTGACATATGCGCCGCTGGAATCTCCGGGCACAGTGATGCGCCGCTCGACTTGGCCAGAGGCAAGAGAAACAAAGTCGATTTCCCGCTGACCATTCGTTGCGGCTTGCATATTCACTACCAGCGATCGGCCGTCCGGGGTGAGCGAAAAATGAGGATCCGGGTGGCGATCGTGATGTACGAGGACTTCCGAGCTTCCCCCTGACATCGCGATCTTACGAATGCCCCAGTCCTTGAAGTTGAAGTAGACCAGCCACTGACCGTCCGCGGTACAACGCATGTACTGGCTGTGGGGTTCGGGGGTGATTTTGCGGGGTGAGCCTCCGCTCAAATCGACGGCATAGACGAAGGAATCCCCCTTATGCTCATCGCCAGTAAACACGACGGTGTTCGGGCCACAGGCGTCGAGGTCATACGTGTAGAAATCGCTCGAGGAAAATACCGGCGTGCGCTTCTGCGTGACGATGTCAATGACCTCAATGCCCATGTCGTTGTTGCGCGCAACAATCCGACGGTTGTCGAGCCAGTCGAACCAGTAAACGGACTGCAGCGTTGTGGACGGAGAAGCTGTTATCCTGCTTTCTGGCATGGGATAAAGTCCGAAGGACTCTTCCCTCGTGGTGACGACCGTGCTGAGTGTCTTGCCGTCCGCGGACAAGCTAAGCGCACCATAGGCATTCAGGTCGTTGGTGAGGGGATGAAACTCCCCCTTGGGGTAAGTAAAGTACGCGATCTGCCGGTATCCCAAGTTCATGTTGCGGTAAGTGACGAAGTAACCGTTCCCATCCGGCGCCCATACGAAGTAGTCAGGCTCAAAATTTGGGTCGGGCAGTTTCGCAAGGTCACCGGCCGCGCCGGTGGCGACGTCAATCATAGCTATATCTAGTTTGCCCGTCTGCGACAGCAACACGTGTTTCCCATCAGGCGACCACGCCAGATCGTTAAAGAAGGTGGGCTTGCCTGACCAGATCACCTTCTCTTCAGAGCCGTCCAGATTCGCACTCACCAGGCTCTGCTGGTTTTTTGCTGCATCCGTGCGGAGGAAACACAATCTTGCACCAGCCGCATAAAAAGATGGGGCCGAGTCGCTGTTATGGACCACCAGTGCAGGCGTGCCGCCAAGTACAGGGACGCGGTACACGTCTGCGAGTCCCGATCCGGTAGGTTGCAGGGCGTAGTAGACATAGTTGCCATCGAAGCCAAAAGCGAGACCCAGAATGCGGCCGTCCGCCGGAGGCACGATCTGCGTGTTGCTGTTGGTGGGCAGATGGCGCATCCAGAGGCTGGGCCGTCCATCCGTCTCGCGCCGCACCAGAGCAACATATTTTCCATCCGGAGAGATCGCTGCCGCCCACGTGTCGCCGTTAGAGGTGATCTGCGTGATCGCCATGTTCTGGAAAGGAACAGCCGCTGTTCGATGCAACAGGGCATAGACGCCGAATCCGGCCGCAGCCAGCAGTACGGCGACAATGATGGATCCGAGCGCGAAGCCGATGCGATGTTCGCGGGCAGCCGCGACAACGGCCGAACTGGATGACGGCCTCTGCTGCACCGAACTGGTGGAAGCTCCGGGGCCGACGGGTAGCGGCGCGCCGGAGACCGAAGCCGCAGCGCTTGCCCGCGCCAGCGGAGTGGGCTGACGTTCATACCTTGCGGCCGAGCTTGTATCGCGCCTCAGACGTTTCAAGTCGCTGCGAAGATCTGACGCGTGCTGGTAGCGCAGATCAGGATCTTTCTCCAGGCACCTGCCGACAATGCGTTGCAAATCCGGCGGTGCAACCGTATTCATTGCCGATATCGGAGCCGGCTCGCGATTCATAATGCCGTCGAAGATGATCGCGGTGGTCTTTCCCTCGAAGGGAATGCGGCCGGTCGCCAACTGGTAGAGGAGCGTACCGAACGAAAACAGATCGGACCGAGCGTCCAGCTCGTCCCCCCGTGCCTGCTCGGGCGACATGTAAGCAATGGTGCCGACGACAAGGCCCGGGCTGGTGAGCGCAGGTGCAGCAGTCGGCGTGCCCGGCGACGTAAGCGCGTCCGTGTTTACGACGGCGTCGGCCACCTTGGCGAGCCCGAAGTCCAGCACCTTGAGCACTCCGCGTTTCGTGAGGTAGATATTGGCGGGCTTCAGATCGCGATGAACGATACTCTTGGTGTGCGCGGCGTCGAGCGCATCGGCAATTTGAATACCCCAATCGAGCAGCTTGTCGGTTGCCACCGGGCCACCCATAAGGTAGTTATCCAGCAGTTCGCCTTCGAGCAGCTCCATTGCGATGAACCAGTGCGTTTGGTCTTCGCCGATCTCGTAGATGGTGCAGATGTTGGGGTGGTTTAGCGAGGACGCGGCACGAGCCTCGCGCTGGAAGCGCGCGAGGGCTTGCGGATCGCTGGCAACATTTTCCGGGAGAAACTTCAGAGCGACATGGCGTCCCAGCAGAGTATCTTCTGCTTCGTACACGACTCCCATGCCACCGCGGCCGATTTCACGCAGGACACGATAATGCGAGATGGTTTTTCCGATCAACGTGCACCTGCGAGGAGCACAAGACGATGCAAAGCCAAGCGCAACGCCTCCTCTCCCTCTTTCCAACGATCGTTCTGGCTGGATGGAACGAGAGTATACACCCGATTCTCGCGCTCGCGTGCTTACGCTTTACCCTCTCGTCGCGAGCGGGATTTGCTTCCGTGTTAGCCGAATAGCTGAGATTTATTGGCCTTGCGCTCGCCCTCAAGGGTAAACTCGGCCTTACCCAAGTAGCGCCGCATGATCTAAGGCGTTCGTGCGCGAAGTTGTGCCATTCATCTGGACCCCGTTCCGAACCCTGGCCCCGACAAAAAAAATGATTATGCGCTGGAATCCCTCGATGGGTATATAGTGTGGTGCTGTTGGGAGCTAAAAAACGGAAATTCCGGTTTGCACTTCGGCAGCCTATGTTAAGAATTCGTGAAAAATTCCCCCTTTCTGAATCGGGGAGAAACGGAATTCATGCGGATTCATGCTCTGGGTTTGATCGCGGTTTGGCTGGTTGCAACTTCGCTTGCTTACCCGCAAGCCCGATCGCTGGTTGTGAGCTCAACAGCGCCCGTCCAACTGTCCACCACGGCTGGTGAGCAGGTTGTCTTAGGCTCTGTTTCGCTGGGCAGGCCGCGCACTTTCAGCATGTTCAACTTTCAGGCCGCGGGAACCATCATACCCGATCCTGACTTGACTGGCGCGGCCTTCCAGGTGCAATTCTTGATTTGCGATCAACCCGACTGCACAGGCGAGATCAAATCCGATGTCCGAATCATGCAGGATTCGGATTCCGCGACACCTTTACGGATGATCGCTACAAGGTCGTTCGGAGTGTCGACCCATAGTGTCAGACCCGTTGTGCTGTCTGACCTCCAGCCGCACAATTCCAGCGGCAGTCTTTACCTCGCCGTCGCACTGAAACTTCTACACAGCTCCGATGCAGAGCTTTTCATCGGGAGATTGAGCCTTCTGCGAGTCGACGTCATGCCGTAAATCGTAGCGGCTACGGAAAAAGTCCGAAAAGCAGATCCCTTGCCGACTAGCGGCGCGCTCAAGCACCCCGATTTCTCCGGAAACGCTTGCGGGCCACGAGGTTGCGCAAGCGTTCTGCCCGGAAGGGACGGAAGGTATGACCGCCCCCTAGCCCTGCCACAGATTGCCGCACTTTGGAAACGGAGTCGGCTTTCTGCCTGCCAACAGGGCCAAGAATCCAGATGGAAGCAGAAACATGATTTCACAGCACAGCTAGAGGTGATGCCGATCACAAACGATTATCCCATCAGGTTGTCATTCATCAAAACATCGTACATCCGCCATATCAATGACTTATGCGATCCTCGATTGGCGACGTCAGATAAGATTCTTGTCATGATCGTGTGGCTTCGGTACCTCCTCGGCTGGCTTCGCAGTGCCTTTTGCGACCGCGAAGATCTCATCCTCGAAAACCTTGCCCTGCGTCAGCAGTTGCTCGCTCTTCACGCCCAACGACCTCGCCGACGACTCAATGCGCCGCACAAGCTGTTCTGGGTCGTATTGCGAAAGCTCTGGGCTCGATGGAAAGAACCTCTCATTCTGGTGACACCTAGAACCGTTGTCGGCTGGCATCGTGCTGGATTCCGGCCGTATTGGAAATGGCTTTCCAGAGCCCAGTCGAGGGGAGGTCGCAAGTCGGTGAGCAAAGAAATTCGAGCCTTGATTTTTCAAATGGTTGCCGAAAATCCAACCTGGGGAGCGCCCCGCATTCATGGCGAGTTGCTCAAGCTCGGCTTCGATCTATCGGAACCAACAGTTTCGCGATGGGTGCGGCGAGCCCCCAGACCTCCCGATCTCACGCAGCGCTGGCTCACTTTTCTTCGTAACCAACGCGAGGCCATTGCGGCTATGGATTTTTTCACTGTGCCGACATCGTTCCAGCGCATGCCGGTGGATGCTTATCCCGATCTTTCTCCTCCCCAAGTCGAACTGATCACGCAATGGCCTGACCACGCGGCCGAGGAAGTGGAACGTCTGGTCACGCTTCCTCTCGAACTCGAAATGAACGGTGTGCCGCACATGGTGGTGATGCGGTCCATCTCGCTCTACGGGCTCTCCGACGTGATCCTTACCTTTGACGAAAAGACGGACGACTATTTTGCGCGGCAGATTGTCTTCCAGCGGATCGCGCAAGCCAACTTGCCTACCGGAGTGACGCCGTCGATGGCTCCGCTGTTCAGCCCCAGCGGACTAGTGTACCGCTATGTTCTGGAGAGTCCCGACCGCAGCCCGCAAGAGTTGAAGACCTTTGAGGATTGGGTGGTCGAGCGGGCCTACCGCTCCGTACCGGGGGTTGCCGACGACTCCGGCTTCGGTGGCACGGTCATGCAGTATCAGGTGTTGCTCGATCCTGCCCGGATCTACGGCTACCACCTGACCGTCCCGCAAGTGGAGGCAGCCCTGGCGGCCAACAACGCCAATGCCGGAGGAGGATTTTTCTCGCAGGGAGGACAGTTTTATTACGTGCGCGGTATCGGCCTGGTGCGCGACACCAGCGATATCGGCAACGTCGTGGTTGGCAGCAATAATGGAGTACCGATCCGAATTAAGGATGTCGGCGATGTGACGATCGGGCACGCGCCCCGGCTGGGCGAGTTCGGCTACGAAAAGAATAACGATGCGGTTGAGGGCGTCATTCTGATGCTGCGCGGCGAGCAGACTCAGAATGTTCTAAAGGGAGTGGAAGCCAAAACAGAGGAACTGAACCGGAGGATCCTGCCGCCGGACGTCAAAATCCATCCTTATTACGATCGCAGCGACTTGGTAAACCTGACCACCGATACCGTGGAAGCCAACCTGTTCCGCGGCATGGTATTGGTGCTGATCGTCCTGATGTTCTTCCTGGTCAGCTTCCGGGCGGCCATCATCGTAGCGCTCACCGTTCCGTTGTCGCTGTTGTTCGCGTTTATCGTGTTACACGCCCATGATGGGGCGGCGAACCTGCTCTCGATTGGCGCCATCGATTTCGGGATCATCATCGATGGCACTGTGGTGATGGTGGAGAATATCTACCGCGAGCTTGCCTTGCGGCAGGGTGAGAACTACAAACTGCACGAAGTCATTCTCCTGGCCGCGAAAGATGTCGATCGGCCTATCTTCTATTCGGTCGCAGTTATCCTGGCGGGCTACCTTCCCATCTACGCTCTCAGCGGCCCTTCGGGGAAGCTATTCCATCCCATGGCCGAGACTATGTGCTTCGCCTTGGTGGGAGCACTGATCCTCACTCTTACGCTAGTCCCAGTACTGACTTCCTACTGGTTCAGGAAAGGAATACGAGAGCATCAGAATCGTGCTTACGAATGGATGAAGCGCGTATACGCGACCCAGTTGGATTGGGCCCTGGCGCGCCCCAAACTTATTGTGTTGATTGCGACACTGATTTTTGGCGCGACCTTATTGCTGGTTCCCTTCATCGGCGGTGAATTTATGCCGCATCTTGACGAAGGCGCGCTCTGGGTGCGGGCGACCATGCCCTACACCATCTCCTTTTGAAGAGGCCAGCCGCATCGCCCCCCAGATTCGCGACATTCTGATGTCGTTTCCGCAAGTCACAACTGTCGCCTCTGAATTGGGACGTCCAGACGATGGTACTGATCCCACCGGATTCTTTAACTGCGAGTTCTATGTAGGATTGAGACCCTATAAGGACAAAGCCTGGAGCGGCAACCTCGATACCAAGGCGAAATTAATTGAAGCTATCAACAATAAGCTGACAGCATTTCCGGGGATCATCTTTAACTACACCCAGCCGGCGGAAGACGCTGTAGACGAAGCGTTGACCGGACTTAAGAGTTCCTTGGCGGTCAAGGTCTATGGTGACGACTTAACCGTACTGCAGGACAAAGCTGTGCAAATCAAGAACACACTGGCCAAAATTCCCGGCTTTACGGACTTGACGGTCGTGCGGGAGTTGGGTCAGCCGAGCCTGCTGATCGATGTGGATCGTGACAAGATTGCCCGCTACGGAATCAACGTCGCCGATGTGGAAGCCGTGATCTCGGCTGCTGTGGGAGGGCAGGCCGTGACCCAGGTTATTCAAGGCGAGAAGTTGTTCGATCTGGTCGTCCGCATGCAGCCTCAATTCCGCAGCAGCGCGCACGAGATCGGTAACTTACTGGTAGGAACACCGGATGGCAAGCAGATCCCGCTCAGTCAACTGGCCGAGGTCAAACAGGGAAATGGGGCATCGTTCATTTACCGCGAAAACAATTCCCGCTACATCGGAGTTCAGTACAGCATTGAAGGACGGGACCTGGAGCGCGCCGTACGAGACGGCCAAAGGGCAGTCGATAAAGCTGTCACTTTGCCCCAAGGCTACCGGCTTAATTGGGGCGGCGAGTACAGCCAATTTCTGGAAGCCAAGTCGCAGCTCATTCTAATTGGCCCACTGGCGGTGGTGCTTATTTTCATGATCTTGTTCGCGCTCTATGGAAACTTTAAGTTCCCGGTTACTATCGCCCTGGGCGTTATCATGACGGAGCCGGTAGGCGCGCTTATAGCTTTGAAGCTTACCCATACTTCTTTCAGTGTTTCGTCAGTGCTAGGATTGCTGGCGTTATTAGGCGTATCGGTGGAAACGGCGGTGATTCTGGTTTCCTATATCAATAAGCTTCGCCTGGAAGGAATGGATATTCCCACCGCAACGCGGGAGGCCTCGCTGCTGCGGCTTCGTCCGATCATGATGACAGCGCTCGTTGCCTGCTTGGGACTGCTCCCAGCCGCGCTCTCAACCGGAATCGGCTCAGACACGCAGAAACCCTTCGCTATCGTCATCGTGGCAGGTTTGATCTCCCGGCTCTTTATCGGGTTCTTTGTTAATCCGGTTTTGTACCAGATGGTTGCCCGCGAAGGTGATGTGCTTCAGGTATAGCGTCCTTTCGGACGCAACTGGCCTGGGCTGCAGAAGAGAATGTCGACTTCCACCTCGTAATCACCATCCTCCTCCTCCTCCTCCTCCACATCCTCAGCAACACGCGCCCTATAACGCCGGTTGGTCGACTACTCGGAAGCTCTGGGGAAAACTACTTTTGCCTCAGACAGTTGATGAAAAATGGGCTTCTCGCGAATTGGGACTAGTTCGACGACCCTGAATGTATGGACTAGGGCAGGAGTCCGTCGACGCGGGCCAGAAGTACCGTTCGGGGAAGTCACTTGGACGTATAGTCGGCTACGCGTGGAAGTGTGACGAAACCCGCCCTTTCGGTGCACATCCGTGCGAAGGCGTTTCACGTCCAAGTGGGGGCGCCAATGCGGTTGCCGGATGCTGGCCGACTTATTA
>Ga0181505_10118812_pt1 | contig 10791 bp, 7 predicted proteins | sample PEATcosm2014_Bin_5_FD_127743 | JGI IMG/M metagenome (GOLD analysis project Ga0181505, IMG submission 127743) | Metatranscriptome of peatland microbial communities from MTU Mesocosm Facility, Houghton, MI, USA - PEATcosm2014_Bin05_30_metaT... | ecosystem: Environmental > Terrestrial > Soil >...
CTACTTTCAGTACGGCCATCGCAGCATTGCGGATTTGGCGCACATCGCTTTCGCCATCGAGCGCCTGTCGATCCTGGCCGCGACGGTCGCCGTCGATGAGCCGCGTTGGGACGGGCAGGAGCGTTCGACCCGCTATCAGGACTTCCAGAAGAGCGGATACTACGTTCCCGATTTTGGGGACGACGCAGCGGCGCGCGTCCTGTATCGGGAAACCGTCGACCACCTCTTCGCCGAGTATCGTCACTTCTCGGAGGAAATGTTGGGCCACCTCCGAGAGCGCACGCCCAAGCCTCCAGAGATGAAGCAGGAGGCGTACGAGCGCACCCTGCGGGCCCGCGCCTTCGACATCTCGCGCTACCTGCTGCCGCTGGCGACGAACACCTCGCTGGGCCAGATCGTCAGCGCGCGGACCCTGGAAAATCAGGTCTCGCGTTTGCTGTCGCACACCCACGCCGAGGTGCGCCGTCTGGGTGAACTGTTGCGGCGCGCCGCTCAGGAGCCTGCTTACGACGTTAGTCATGCCAAGGCATGGGCATTGCTGGATGAGATTGCGCGCGAGTCTCCTGCGATGGCAGGACGCGCTGGCGAATTCCTGATGCGACCAATCCGCGTCGCGCCCACGTTGATGAAGTATGCCGAGCCGAATACTTACGAGATCGAGACTCGACGCGAACTCAAAGCCACGGCAAAGGAATTGTTAGCCGGCGTTGCCATTGAGCCGGCCCCGACGGTCGATTTGCTCGACGGCGATCCGCTTGAGGTCGAGCTTGCAGCGACATTGTTGTATCAGTATTCGCATCATCCGTATCGGCAAATTCGCGAGGTCGTCAGCGCGCAGCCCGAGGCGCAGCGTCGCGAGATCATTGACATGGGCCTTCGTCATCGCGGCCGTTACGATGAGGTCTCGCGCGCCTTCTACGCCGGGCAGCAATTCCGCTTCGACATCCTGATGGACATCGGCGGCTTTCGCGACATGCATCGCCATCGCCGCTGTGTGCAGATTGTGCAGGACTACACCGCCGCTCACGGATACGACGTGCCGGCGGAGATCGATTCCGCCGGTCTCACCCTTCGCTACGATATCGCCATGGAGCGCGCGGGAGACACTGCGGCGCAGCTTGCCGCTCGCGAGCCGGACGAAGTGCAGTCACAATCCGAAGCCCAGTCGCAATACGTCATCCCGCTGGCCTTCCGCAAGCGCACCCTGTTCAAAATGGACCTTGCCGAAGCGATCTACATCAGCGAGCTGCGCACGGGCGCAGCCGGCCACTTCTCTTACCGCAACGTGGCCTACGCGATGTACGAAGCCGTGGCGCAACGCTATCCGTCGCTGGCGAAATATTTTCGTGTGACCGATGTGCGCGAGCCAGTTGATCTGCTGAAGCGATAGTCAGACCGTGGGGCAAACATGACAACGAGATTTCGGACCGCAAGCATCGGAGTGGTGACTATCTGCGTGCTCTTCATCCTAGTGTTCTCCGTATCTGCTCAGGACTCGTCGAAGACTAAAATGCCGAATAACAAGGACGTGCTGATGACGGGACATGCAACCGGAACTTTTGACGTGAAGGTAGTTCCTCAGGCCGCAGACGATCAATCCAAACCGGCTGCCATCAGTCGAATGTCCATCGATAAGCAGTTCCACGGCGGTCTCGAAGGCACCAGCAGGGTCGAGGGGCTGACCGCCGGCACCGACGTAAAAGGCTCAGCCGTGTACGTCGCAGTCGAACAGTTCAGCGGAACGCTGGCTGGGCGCAAGGGTAGTTTCCTGCTGCATCACACTGGAATCATGACGCGCGGAGCACCACAGCTGACCGTGTCCGTGGTGCCCGACTCGGGGACGGGCCAGCTCGTCGGACTCACCGGCGAGATGAACATCACGATTGCCGATGGGAAACACTCCTACGACTTCGCGTACACACTGCCCGAGACCCATTGAATCCTGATCCCACCCGTATGGGGCCAGCGGTGAACTCGCAAAATGTTACTCAAGCGTTATTATCTTCGGATCTACCATGGGCCTGCACGCCTGTGGAAAACCGCGTGGAATGCCCGTTGCCGCAATCGCCGTCACAAGTGGATGTGAGACACCAACGTACTAGTACTTTCGTTCCGGCTGGCTTCGCTATTTCTTCGCTTTTTCGGCGTAACTCAATGTATAATTGCGAACGTCAGTTATCCATGCGCTCTTCAACGCGAATCGCCAATTTCACCGCGCCTGCCTCACTGACCCATAGCAGTCATCTTCAATCTGTCCTCCCGCGCCGATGTTGTGCCGGGACGGAGCAGCCAAGGAGCGGCACTCATGGCAGACGAGAAAACTGAAAAAGGCCGGGCCATCGACCTGGCGCTGTCGCAAATCGAAAAGCAATTCGGCAAGGGCTCCATCATGAAGTTGGGGAGCAAGGGCGCGGTGGTGCCCATCTCCGTGATCTCCACGGGCGCCATTTCTTTCGACGCGGCGCTGGGTGTTGGCGGCTTTCCGCGCGGCCGCGTGGTCGAGGTCTTCGGGCCTGAGTCTTCCGGCAAGACAACCATCGCCCTGCAAGTGATCGCCGAAGCGCAAAAACAAGGTGGCATGGCGGCCTTCGTCGATGCGGAGCACGCCCTCGATCCGATCTATGCGGCGAAGCTCGGCGTTGACGTCGACAACCTGCTGGTCTCGCAGCCCGACTATGGCGAGCAGGCGTTGGAGATCGCCGAGGCGTTGGTTCGCTCAGGCGCCATCGACGTACTGGTGGTGGATTCGGTGGCCGCGCTGGTGCCCAAGGCCGAGCTCGACGGCGAGATGGGCGACAGTCACGTCGGCCTGCAGGCGCGCCTGATGTCGCAGGCCCTGCGCAAGCTCACCGGTATCGTGGCCAAATCGCACACGTGTCTCATCTTTATCAACCAGATTCGCGAGAAGATTGGCGTCATGTTCGGCAATCCGGAAACAACCACCGGTGGCCGAGCGTTGAAGTTCTACTCGTCCGTCCGCATCGATATTCGGCGCATCGGCGCCATCAAAGACGGCGATCAGGTGGTTGGCTCGCGCACCCGCGTGAAGATTGTGAAGAACAAGACCGCCGCACCGTTCCGCGAGGCTGAGTTCGACATGATGTACGGCGAAGGCATCTCGCGCGAGGGTGACCTGATCGATCTGGCGGTAACTCAGAACTTGGTCGAGAAGTCAGGATCGTGGTTCAGCTACAAAGGTGAGCGAGTGGGCCAGGGACGCGAAAACGCCAAGACGTTCCTGAAAGAGAACAAGGACATCGCGGCGAAGCTCGAAGCCGAAGTGCGAAAGGCATTGGGCCTGATTTCGACGGCCGACAAGGCGCAAGCCGCAGCCGCCAATGCCGAGGCCGCGCCGTCTCCGCAGCCTAAGCCGCCCGCCGGACGGAAGTAATGAAAATCGGAGCTGGGTATGCGACAGCGATCATCAGCCTGCTGGAGTGAGGAGAAGTTCTGATCCCGACCGCGCTCCGAACGAGCGTTCGTTAGTTAGCATCAAAGTGCAGAGGCCTGTTTGTTTTCAATCGCTTAGCAGGTTACTTTGTGATATTTTGCGAATGTTCCACGTGGAACAATTGCTGAGGAAAAGTGAAAAGGCCGACTGCGAGGGGCAGCCGACCCATGGTCGGACGCGGTTCTTTAAGGCTGCTCTACCGCAGCAACTCCCACGCTCCAGTTCTGGAGGAACTTCTTCATTTCATCCATGGACTGAGCGGCGACGGCGCCGTCGATGATGCGATGATCGTGCCCGATGCTGACGGGCATCATCGACCGCTTGGCGTCGAGTCGTTGCCCTCCGGGTCCTTCGATGGTTCCGCGGGACTGCCCAGCTCAAATCTGCTCCCCGCCGTATTCTTGTTTGCCTGCCGACGCCAGCCAGAATAAAATCAGGCTGCGTAAATCCCCGTCTCCGAGGGCCCTTGAAGGACATCGTCGCCATCTATCCCGGATCGTTCGATCCCGTGACCAACGGCCACCTGGACTTGATTCACCGGGGGAGCAAGCTCTTCGATAAACTGATCGTGGCCATTGCGCGCAACCTCGACAAGGGCGAGACACTCTTCTCCATGGAGGAACGCAAGGAGATGCTGGTGGCCATGACTTCGCAGCTCGACAATGTTTGCGTCGATGTTTTCGAGGGCCTGCTGGTGAGCTACTGCATCCAGAAGAACGCGAACGCCGTGCTGCGCGGCATCCGTGCCATCAGCGATTACGAATTTGAGCTGCAAATGGCGCTGATGAATCGCAAGATGGAACCGCGCGTGGAGACCGTGTTCATGATGCCCGCGGAACAGTATTCTTACCTCAGCTCGCGGATCGTGCGCGAGATTGCCAAGCTCGGCGGCCCATTGAACGGCCTGGTGCCGGAAATGGTGGAGCGGCGAGTGCGCCAGAGAATCACGCACGGACATATTTCAGCCACAGGCAAACATCTCTTATGAGGACCAGACCATGACTGCTGCCGGAACTCAGCTCGCTTCGTTTCTCACCAACCGGATTCAACGCATCGAAGTTTCCGCGACTCTAGCTGTAGCTGGAGAGGCCGAGAAACTTCGCGCAGCCGGCGCGGACCTGGTCGATCTGGGCGCGGGAGAGCCGCATTACCCGACGCCCGAGCACATCAAAGAAGCGGGCATCGCGGCCATTCGCAACGACTTCACCAAGTACACGGCGGTAGGCGGTACGGCCGAATTGCGCGATGCCATCGTCAAGCGGCACGCCGCCGACTTCGGCTCCGACTACAAGCGCGAGGACTGCATTGCTTCCGTCGGCGGCAAGCACGCGCTGTTTAATGCCATCCAGGTGCTGGTCGACCACGGCGACGAAGTCATTCTGCCGGTGCCCTATTGGGTTTCCTTCAAAGACATCGTGCGCTATGCGGGCGGCGAGCCGGTCTACGTTGCCACCGACGAACGGCACGATTTCGCGCTGACCGCCGACATGGTGGAGCGCGCGATCACGCCTCACACCAGAGTCATTATCTTGAATTCGCCAAGCAATCCCTCGGGCGCGGTCATGAATCCTGAGGACATGACGGCAGTGCTGAAGCTGGCGCACGATCGCGGTATCTATGTCGTCTCCGACGAGTGTTATGTCTACCTGAATCATACCGGCCGGCGATTCTCGGCGGGCTGCGTCCATGAGGTCAAGGAACGCCTCATCATCATCGGCTCCTTATCGAAGACCTACGCCATGACCGGCTGGCGACTGGGCTATGCGCTGGGACCCGCGCCCATCGTGAGCGCAATGCTGAAGCTGCAAAGCCAGAGCACATCCAATCCCACTTCGATTGTGCAGAAGGCCGCGGTGGCTGCGCTGAATGGCTCCCAGGACTGCGTGCGGCAGATGCTGGATGGCTACATTGTCCTTCGCGACCAGGTTGTCGCCGGCTTGCGCTCGATTCCCGGGATCACGTGCGCCGCGCCCAATGGCGCGTTTTATGCGTATCCGAACGTCAGTCATTATTTCGAGCGGGGCGGATTGAACTCCGCATCCGATGTAGCGCGAAGATTACTGCATGATGCACACGTCGTGGTCGTTCCCGGAGAAGGCTTCGGCACACAAGATCACGTCCGCGTCTCTTATGCGACCTCGCCCGAGAATCTGCAACGCGGATTGGACCGCATGCGTGACTTTTTCGCCGGCGTGTAGCCAATGTCGCAACTCTATCCATTTCTGTTGATCCCCATCTTCGACGAGCGACCGTGGGGCAGCCTCGATCTGCGCCCGATCTATACCCGAATCGTGAAGGAACCGATCGGCGAAAGCTGGCTGACATGGGAGGACAATCGCGTCGCCAACGGGCCGCTCGCCGGACAAAGTCTTGGCGATCTAGCGAAGAACTTTGGGCGTGATCTGGTAGGGCAGGCCGCTGTCTACGACAACCGCTTTCCCTTGCTGGCGAAGTTCCTGTTTCCTGGCGACAAGCTCTCCGTGCAGGTTCATCCCGATGATGAACAAGCGCGCAAAAACGGCCAGCCCTGCGGCAAAACCGAATGTTGGTATGTCCTGCGGGCGAATCCCGGCGCGCAAGTTGCGCTGGGGCTGAAATCGGGAGTAACGCTGGCGGAATTCGAGCGGGCGATTCAGGACACCCGCGCGGAGAAGCTTCTGAACTGGGTCGACGTCTTCGCCGGCGACATGCTCTACGTCGCCGCCGGAACGGTGCATACCATCGGTGGCGGGATGGTGGTGGTAGAAACGCAACAGACGTCGGATATTACTTATCGCCTGTACGATTACGGCCGCCCGCGCGAACTGAACATCGCAGAAGGATTGGCCGCGACTAGGCTGCATACCAATGCCGGCAAAGTTGTGCGGCGCTCGTCCGACGAGCCGAACGTTTTAGTGCGCTCGCCCTTCTTTCAGGTTGAAAAGATTCGGTTGTGCGAGGCTTTGCACTCGAAGGTGTCACGCGATTCGCCGCACATTGTGGTCGCGGTAAGCGGCGCCGGCATCGTAGAATCGCAAGGGATGGAGGCGATCAGCTTCGCCACCGGCGATGCCGTGGTAGTTCCGGCCAGCGTTGGTGAATATATCGTGCGGCCGCAGTGGGACCTGGACGTGATGCGAATGTCACTGCCCACAGGAGCGGTCGCGGAACCGGAAACCGAATTGCCGCAATCAGTCAGTGCAAAATAAAATATTCACCACAGAGGCACAGAGGGCACAGAGAAGAAAAGGGGCACGCCTTCACGCGTACAATTCGGAGCCGTAAAGCGCAAACGGCTTCAGCCGCTGAGGCAAAGGCAATCGAGTTTCGCCGTCTCAGTTACGACGGGTGGATAACGGTCACTTGTGATATGGCGATTTATCGTAAGCCAACATCTCGACACCTATTCCTCCGCTGTGGCGAGGCAGAGCACCACTAGGGAACAGTGCCAAGGAGCTGTGCTCTTACTGCGGGTTTGTTTGCGAGAACACCGCAGCGGGTCAGTCCAATAAGGTCCGCTTCTCCCGTCGGTTCTTTGTCGAGGTAGTAGGTGTACACAAGGTAGTAATGTTCGCCGATTGTAAGATGTTCCGGAGCAAAGTTTTTTGCGCATTACGCTCGCCCGGAAATGGGTGAACCCGAAAAACATGTCCGGAATCCCAATGAATCGGGCTCTTCAAAACCTCAACCAGCCTTACGGTGTCAAATTCACCTTGTCCGTAGACTTCGTCTGAGTACGTTCCGTCAGTAGGCTGAGTCGAAAGCACTTCCACACGCAGGATGTGAACAGCACCTCGCCCTAGGTCGCTAGGAGAGATATGACACTGCTCGGGGATAGCCGACGCCACGCTTTGTGGCTCAGCCGAGAAATCCTTGGCGGAGAGCCGCTTCTGCTCAGCACGTCTGATGAGGTTATTCTGTACAGCGTAGACGGACGAAGCCGATGAGAACGATCACCGCCAACGCCACAAGCCATCGCTGTTTCTTCATCACTTCAGATTCTAAGCCTCAAGCGTGCAGCTCGGAAGACAGTTGGCGATGACTAGGCCTTATCATAACCAATCCTTGGGTGCCCGCGGAAACCCTTAATGCACGCCCGAAGACGACCGAAACCCTCGCGCGTCGCGCACTGCGTCATTCTTCAGTAGAATCAAGAATTCAATATTCTCTGTGTTCGGAGCCTGCCCTGAGCGTAGCCGAAGGGGTCTCTGTGGTGAAACGATTTGGCCAATAACTTCTATCCAGTCATTCTCGCCGGCGGACGCGGCACGCGCTTTTGGCCTTTGAGCCGCAAGCGCATGGCCAAGCAACTGCTTCCGCTGAACAGCAAGAAGAGCATGATCCAGGAGACGGTCGAGCGACTGCTGCCGCTGGCCAAGGCGAAGCGCTTCTGGGTCATCACCAATGACGACTTGCGCGCTCCGATTGTTCGTCAGCTCAAGAAGCTGAACAAGCAGCAGATCATCGCCGAACCCGTTGGGCGAAACACCGCGCCCGCAATCGGACTGGCGGCCTTCCTGCTGGAAAAGCGCGATCCCAGCGCGGTGATCGGCATGTTTCCATCCGATCACGTAATCGGTAACGAGAAGCGTTTTCGTGACGATATCCGGCGTGCGGCCGAGATCGCAGCGAAAGGACCGAACATCGTCGTGATCGGCATTAAGCCCACGCGCGCTGAAACCGGCTATGGTTACATCGAAGCTGGAAGTGAGTCGCAGAAAGGCGTGTTGCAAGTTCGACGTTTCACCGAAAAGCCGACGGCTAAGGTCGCGGAGGAGTTCGTGAAGGCCGGCAACTTCTTCTGGAACAGCGGCATGTTTGTCTGGGAAGCGCGTACATTGGCCGACGCCTTGCGCGAACACTTGCCCAAGACCGCGCCGCTGCTGGAAGAGATTGCGGCGAGCTACGGCACTCGAAAGTTCGAGAAGACGTTTGCCAAGCTTTATCCCAAGTGCGAAAACATCAGCGTGGACTATGCATTGCTGGAGCCGAGATCGGCGAAGGGTGAAAACAAGTCAGGCATCTATTGCATTCCAGCCGGCTTTGGATGGAACGATCTCGGATCTTGGACAGCGCTGTATGAGCATCGCAATGCCGGCGGCAAAGACAGCGCCAATGTCATCGCAGCCGAGCAGTCCTTCAACCTGAATGCGGAAGGAAACTTCATCCACTGCCGGGCCGACAAGTTCGTTGCCGTGGTTGGGGTGACGGGCCTCGTAGTGGTGGAGACCGACGACGCGCTGCTGATTACCACCCGCGAGCACGCACAGGACGTCGGCAAAGTTGTGAAGTACCTGGACGAGAAGAAACTGAAGCGGCTGGTGTGAAAACAGCAATTAGCAATTAGCAACTAGCAATTAGCTGTCTTGATAAGGTCCGTCCTCGCCGAGGCAGGGGTTCGCAGTACGAGGGACCGATTCCCGCTTGCGGGACGGAAGATGATAGCGTAGCGCTTCAAAAATAAGGAACTTGCAACGGCGCAGCTGAAGCTGCGTGCCTTCAAGATATCAATGGCGACCCAAATTAAATTCGGCACCGATGGATGGCGCGGCGTCATTGCCGACGACTTCACCTTCGACAATGTTCGCCGCGTCGGCAACGCGATGGCGCATTACGTCCACCAACATGAGGACGCCGGCAAAGGTTTGGTTGTGGGCTACGACACGCGCTTCGCTTCTCCGCGAGCGGCAGAGATCATTTCCGAAGTTCTGGCGCAGTCGGGCATAGCGGTGCGTCTTTCCGACGACTACACCCCCACCCCAGCGCTCTCCTACGCGGTGAAGAACCTGGGCGCGGCCGGCGGTGTCATGATCACCTCCAGCCATAATCCGTTTAACTGGAACGGAGTGAAGTACAAGGCCGGCTATGGCGGCTCAGGCACACCGGCAATCATGAAGGCAATTGAGGGAGAACTGGACTCGCCGCGCCTTGAGCGTAACGGCGGCAGCGTGACGGTCACCGATTTCAAGACACCGTACGTCGCAGCCATCAAGAACTTTGTCGATCTGAAGCTGATTGAGAAAGCCGGGTTCAAGTTCGCCATCGACGTGATGTACGGCGCTGGGCGCGGTGTCCTGAAAGACATCTTCGCCGAAAGCGGTATCGATCACCTTGAGATTCGTGGCGAGCTCAACCCGCTGTTCCCCGGCATCAATCCCGAGCCCATCGAGCCGCACATTGCGACGCTGCAGGAGACGGTCGTGCATGCGCATTGCCAGGCTGGTATGGCGACTGACGGCGACGCGGATCGCATCGGTGCGGTCGCCGAAGACGGCAGCTTCGTCGATGCGCACAAGATTTTTTGCGTGATCCTGGAGTGGCTGCTGAAGCGCAAGAAATGGCCGGGCGAGATTGTGCGGGCGTTCAACACCACCCGCATGCTGGACCGCATTGCCGCGAAATACGGGCGCAAGCTGCACGAGTGCGGCATCGGCTTCAAGTACATCTGCGATCTCATGCTGGAACGCGACATCCTCATCGGAGGCGAGGAGTCGGGGGGCATCGGCATTACCCGCCATCTGCCGGAGCGCGACGGCCTTCTGAATTCGCTGTTGCTGGCCAACATCATGGCGGAAGAAGAAAAGCCGCTGGGACAGCTGGTGCGCGATCTCCAAAAGGAGTACGGCGAGCATCACTATGGCCGCATCGACCTTCACCTGAGCAACGAGGTCAAGGATGAAGCCATGCGGCGCGTCCAGGCCAGACCGGGCAGGAGCGGCAGTTTCGGCGTACAGAAGGTCGAGACGTTGGATGGCGTGAAGTTCTTCCTCGACGCGCCCACTTACGGCAATGGCGCCGAGGCATGGGTGCTGGTCCGCGCTTCCGGCACGGAACCGCTGCTGCGAATCTATTGCGAGGCGGCATCCGCGGAGCTTGTGTCGCAGATTCTGAAGGAAACCGAGGCCTTCGTGCAGGCTGCAAGCGAGACCTACGTGCCAGATCCGGCGAGCGCGAGATAGAGCTCGCTTCTTTCCAGGTTCAGACAATCTGGTCTTTCCTAAAGGACGTCCACCTTCCCGACAGGAAGAATTCTGCCTCGACATCCATCGCGCAACCTATTGGTTTGTAGGCCTTGCAGGCTGGAAAGATGTATCTCATCTACCTTGTTGCTTTTCTGTAGGCCCAGCGCGGCAGTTGTTGTATACTAGATCTGCGTGTGTTCGAACGGCGCGTTTAGCAGCCATCCCTCCTTCAGTCTCGAGCGATTCCTGCCTGTAACCTTCCGATTCACCAAACGCAACATCAACATTAAGGAAAATCAAGAAACAAATGGAACAAGGAACAGTAAAGTGGTTTAACGATGCCAAGGGCTTTGGCTTCATTTCACGTCAGAACGGCGAAGATGTTTTCGTCCATTTCTC
>Ga0181505_10438725_pt1 | contig 10748 bp, 2 predicted proteins | sample PEATcosm2014_Bin_5_FD_127743 | JGI IMG/M metagenome (GOLD analysis project Ga0181505, IMG submission 127743) | Metatranscriptome of peatland microbial communities from MTU Mesocosm Facility, Houghton, MI, USA - PEATcosm2014_Bin05_30_metaT... | ecosystem: Environmental > Terrestrial > Soil >...
ACAAGAGCAGGTCATACCGAAGATCGACCAACAGACATTGGCGAAGATGATCGGCACAACCCGGGGCCGCGTCAGCCATTTCATGAACAAGTTTCGCAGAATGGGATTCATCGAATACAACGGCGAAATTCACGTCCATAGTTCATTGCTGAACGTCGTCCTGCACGACCAGCCGACCGGCGTGCGGGGGCTTCGCGCCCGTGAAGAGCGGGAGGTATCGCGGGAGGGCGGGCGTCGAGCGCGCCGCGATGCGAGCCGCTCCGACACCATCGATACCATAGAGTAATACTACCGGGAATTACCCAAGGCCGACTGTACAACTTTGTACAGCACAGCGGCCGTCGATGTGGAATGATTCGAAATCGGTATTGGTGGGTCAGCAAGCGTGCGAAACAACGCGCGGTCCGGCGTTGCGCCCCGCAGCACATAGTTTAAACGGGATTTAACAGTGACCCCATGCGCACAAAATTCCCCTACCAAAAGCAGGTTAAAAATGCACATGCGTCAACATGTTAAATAGAAAGGCCACACCTTTCAATAACGAGATTGTCACCCTTTCTCTAGGGGGAAGTTCTAAACCTCCAAATTAAGTATACGACACAGCAACTGGCGGACAACCGATAAAAAACGAAAACCGGAAATCGTCCATACAAGACCTACTAAGTATCAGATTACTAGGCAAATGCGACAAAGGGCAGCTCTGACGGAAAATAGTTTCCGGAATAGCACGAGCAGTAGCACCCGTATATAATGGCTTGTTAATCCCATTAAAATAAGGAATCCACGACACGGGAAACCTAGAATAATAAGGAATATTATAAACACCACCAAAATTTTGGTAATCGGTAATAGCAGGACTAATGGTAGGCGAATTAGGGGATGTGCCATACAAATTAGTAATTTGAGTACATTGACCAATAGCAGTACCAGTATTGCCTAAAAGAATAGGCTGAGCCGTATTAACAGTTCCAATAGTCTGCACCTCAACATTAGAGTACACCATAGCATTATATCCACCAGAAGTTTCAAGAGACACTCCACCTCTCATATAAATATACATAGGAGCAAAATAATTAAATGCATCACCAGTTATACCAGCGGTAAGACCAGCACCAGTAGCAGTATTAATTGTACTAGTTATACACGCATATGGATAAAGAACAAAAGAGTCAACAGTACTAGAAATAATACTAGCAGCAGTCGTAGAGAAAATCTGAGTCTTTTTGTTAAGAAATTGCTTAATAGATGTGTAGCGCTCACCAGCGCACAAAACATCCATAGATAAAGTAGCAGGCAAAGCCTTAACATCACCAATAGTAGTATCAACAAGCACACTTGTATCATTAGATTGAATGTCAAAAGTAGCTGGTCCACAAGGAGATTTCTGAGGATATAGAAACTCGAAATTATCTCCAGCAGTATAAAACTCAAGAATATCAATAGTTGTAGAACAAGTCTCAGGACACCTGAGATCATTTAAAACTATTATATCTAAAGTACCAGAATAAGCATCAGTAGTACCAGTAGTCTTCATATAGGGAGGGTATACCATATAGGGCAGAACGAGCTCAACCTCATCTTGCTCTCGGATATCAACGATCTGACGTAGCGAATATAAACTCTTATTTAAATCCATAGTATAAGTAGGCGTCGTAGTAGGTGTCCAGGTAATTTGTAATCTACCTGAGTGATACTGAGTTTTAAGAAACTTCAATGTCAACTTAAAGTCTCCCCGCCAAGCGGCGAAGAAATTAGACAAATACCACATAGGACCACCTTGATTACACGTAAAATAGTGAGTATTATAAGTACCAGTCTGAAAAGAGGTATAAAAGATTTGAGGAGCTAAATTCCTAGTAAGAATATTAGTGCCAACAGAGTTACCTGTAGTCCATACTAAATTGGTACCGCCTGAATAAGGCATATAATGAGGAATGTTCATTAAAAAATTAAAAGACATCTCATCCTCACTAGTAATGGAATAAGCAGGCGTTTCAGCTAATTTATTATCATGAATAACTGACAAAGGAATGCCAGTAGAAGGGCCATCACAGACCCCTTCATAACGATAGTTAGAGGGAAACATAGGCATTTGCTGGTTTAATATACGAGTTTTGCTCCAACCAAAAACTGAAGCAACACCACTTGCCATACGAGCAGCCCACTCAACGCTGGTCATAATTGAGGACAAAACAGGAACATCACTCAACGCACCAGCAACCTTAGACGCATGCGTAAGAGCTTTAGAAATAGGACCAGGAACACCTTCCTTAGTCTCACGATCACCCTTACGAACAGATCTATTGTTAGACTGAAAAATGGAAGGAGCAGCTAACTCAACATCTTCCCAGTAACCATACACAGCAACGTCAGCAAAAGTTAAACCTGAACCTCCAGTACGCAAAGGAACAATACTATCCAAGAATACATTTCCCCAACCATAATTACCCTCAAGAACAGAGTAATATGGCGAAGGAGCAATATAAGGAATCTTAATTTCAGCAACAGTATCACGAATATCCAAAATCACAAATGGATGTTGAAATTTAGAAACCAATTGATTATTATAATTCAAGGCAATATTGGGTTGAGTAGTATTAAGTATGTCAGTATAATTAGGAATATAATGAAGAAGCAAAGCACCAGCTTGGAAAGGATATGCATTCACCTCGACCCTGACAACAAACGTACCACGTATTAGATTATAACCCAAAATCTTATTATTCCAAGCAGTAACCATAGAAGTAGAATTAACACCAGTAAGCAACCCTTCGATGTTAGTAGTCCAAATATTGGTATTGTAAGTAGAACTAGTAGAATATGACAAACCAGTATTAGAACTAAGTAAATAAGGCTTACTAAGAAAGTCCTCAATACTCTCGCGATGAGATTCAACGAGATTTGGCATACGCGGCAAATTAAACGATGACGAAACTTTGGAATCAGCTTCGACCCAACAGGTAGTCTTAGAGGCATCACAAGTAACTGGAGCCAATGAATCACTATTAGTTTTCTCTCCACCTTCTACACGAAGAGAAACATCATTAGATTGAAAAAAGTATATGGGAGATTTCCTCTCACTCCCAAACAGAGCGTCCTGCACCAACGTCGGCAGGCTGAGACAAACATGATTAAAATTTGTTAAAGAAATGCAAATTTTAAGAGCGCTTAGGTAGCATCAAACCTCAAGCGTCAATCCCTAGTAATAAATCTACACCACCGGAACCCGGAACACTCGGTGGCTGCAACCAAAATTTAATATCGTCCTCCTCTAACAAAGAGAGATTGGTCATAGGACAATACAAGGGAGAATCACGTTCTAATATAGTCAGATAAGCTATCATCCACTCACTAAAGTGCGGATAACGCTTAAACGCTTTATAATACGCTTTCTTCAAAACAGGCGCGTAGGTATCAAAAACCCCCTTTCCATGCAGAGACAATTCTAAGAACGAATTTTCAACAACTCGTTTAAGATCTGCAGGGTCAGGTTTATTCTTGTACCATTGCGGCGCTTCTAATATAGATCTAATTTTCAGTGGCGCGAGGACCTTCTTCTCTCCCAGAGGAAAATCCAAAACAAAACCACGAGCAATGAAATTACCATCGCTAATAGACCTATACGGAGGAACAATAACACCAGACTTACCTTTTAGCTCATCAGTATACTCCATCCCAAAATACTTCTCAACAGCTTCTTGAATACTATAAAAATTAATATACTCCATATTACGGAACGACATCGCATTGTCATCACCATAGGTTGCAACTCGACTATTTCGTGTAACATAATCTAATGGAAGCTCACTCAGCTTCGTTTCTGCAATATCTTTTCCAATATTACGCAGAAAAATAGCACAAAAGACAAAATTACACAAGCACAAATTCGCAACAGAGTTAATTATAGCAGTCAAGAAGTTACCACTAGTATTACCATGCAACCACTCATAGATTGCAGTATAAGAACCATCTGGAACACAATGAAAACTGTTAACCAAGTTCTCAAAATACAATGCTCGACGCTGATTATTAATGGGATCATCATCACCATAAAATTTATCAGCAAGATTCTTGGTGGCGTAAATAAGCAAAGAAATAAGTCGCTTATCATACTTACCAAAATCACCAAACACTGCATCATCAGACATGATACGCAAATAATTATATAATCCATCCCATTCATGAGAATAAGGATTAATTCCAATTGCAATACCATTCTTAATACGATTCTCATACACCCAACCAGCGAAATTACCAAACAAACGACGCATATTAGCTTGCTCGACAGAATCCCCAGAACAAAACAGACGCGGATTGCTCTGTTTTTCGAATTCTCTAAGCTCATCTTTCAAACTATCTGCATTCAAGGAATGAGGGCGATCTCCACGATCGCACGCTGCAAACCCTTCATCCATCAGACGAATAAAAGCTTGAGCAGTTGGAAGAGACAAGTCAATTAGCTCGCCATTACCAAAAATCCACGTTTTTCCATCACCCTTCAAATTCAACATGCGCTTCACATAGCGCAACGTTGGACCAGGGGAGGTAGAACGGTCAATAGCAGGTAAATGGCAAGCAACATCACCCAGAATAGCTTGCTCAACAGACAATGTGGAACGAGATCTAGGCTCATCAGACACACTCATAATCCCATCAGTGGTATACTCAATAACACACTGCAATTGATGGAAGGGTATTACATTTTCAACATTCGAACCATAAGAGGCTCTAGAACTGGCGAGAATATCCTTACCATCAAAGTCGTACAATCTAGCAGGAGCACGTGTACGAGGGAAAACATTATACAACGGAGTACGTGTAATATTGCTTTTGGGATTATAAGGTATCTGATCAATAAGCGCAACGACGGTATGATGTGGAGCAAAGGAACGGACCGTATGACTTGTAGGTATAAAAGACAAATCACAAGCCTGGTCAGTGTTCGTAGCAAGAACAAATTCCTTTACAGCTGTACTCAGCCCAGCTCGCAAGCGCTCAGCTTTGGATGAAATACTTGTCTTAATCAACTTCTCAACGCAAGAGAAATCCTCTCTAAAGACCATAGATCCATTACCAATTCCGGAACCTTGCGCAGCACTATGATGGAAGTAAATGAATATAGGTTGTTGGTATGACTCACTATACTTAGTAAATCTATATCTCTCCGAACCAGTCCAAAAACACGCTGCTCCACACTCACCATTCTGCGTTCGCACATTGAGCTCAAATACATTGGGATGTATAATACGCTTAATAGGAACACCAACATCAGCACTCGTATAAGTCTCACCAGTCAACTCACATGTATAACTACGTCTGACAGTATAATCGACAAAATGATTGCCAAAAGTAACATAACTATCAGTAGTATGACAATGCCCATCCCTCCGACGAGCAAAGCACACAGGCAAACGATTATTAGTATCTTGAAAGAACTTAATGAAATCAACGTCATTCTTTGACGGAAACCATCGCAAGATATTAGCCTGATGATGGATGCGGGGTGTAAACGTAATGTACACACGGTCTTGATCCGCATCAGTGTGATCAAAAACGAGCTCCTTAAAATCAAACCAATGTGTAGGCTCATCGGAGGAATTCAAAATGCAGTAAATACCAATCTCTAACTTAGAAACATTTGGTAATTTACTATAAAACTCCATTTGATTAAAAGTATGCCAATTTGTAAAGCCAACAAGCCCACCTAAAAACCACATATGCGTTGCATTGATGTCATAAACCACATTATTACGACCATCTCTACAATGTCTACGAATAACTATCTTGTAACAATTCTCAAGCCTAGCATTAATAAACGTAGTATCCTTGTCCGTGCGATCATTACTCTCAACCTCATTGGAAGTTCTAACCTGTTCAACAACTGGCTCAGTTGGAACAGAAGTACTAAAAAACTTAGATACCAAATTAAAAGAAAGAAATATAAGACTCGTAACACAATAACCCACAACAAAACCTGAAGTAGCACACACAATAGCGCCAACAATAGGATGCTTAACAAACCAAAGCATAGGATTCTCACGGAAAGAACAAAACGAATCACGCAAATACTCAAAGGACTCAGTAACAACACTAATAGCAGCAAACAACTTATCTTTAACAACCTGCATAGCCAAACACATGGCAGTGGAAAACTCATTAGACAAACCCCAATTAACAAACTCTTTCAAGTCAGAAAGCAAGATATTCTCTAATAAAGTATGTACAGGATGAGAGATATCACCCTTATAATGGTTATCATAAACAGAAAAAGATATTCGTTCATTAGCCTTACTACAATCTAAAATATATTGCTTAACAAAGGAACGGAACTCATCCGACTCATCAATGGCTTCAAGTAACGGAACCAAAGAAACCTTAGTTTCACGATACATCTTACACTTAGCGGAAATCCTTGCATGCAACTGAGCATGAGACAGCACTCCACGGCGACCAAACTCGTCACAATGAGTGTCCTGATCCCAACAGTCGTCAAAATCTAGAGCAGACAAATCACTATCACAATCTCCAGACAAGACACTATCCATATGAGCAGACATATAAGAAACATCATCACTCTGTATTCTCTCTTCACGATCTAACTCAGCCAATCTACGATTCACTAATCTATCAGTATCAATCTTAGCTGACCTGGCCTTCAGCACACCACTATCACAAGAAGCCTTAAATAACTCACGCTGTAATTGCAACCAATGCTCCATATCAAGAACTCGACCACCCACCTTGGTGGTATTCCTCTCACAATCCCATTCGACATACTCATAACAATCGTAATTAATTCCAGTCTCTGGATCAGCATTACGAGCAGCCTTAACAGGGTCAATCTCAGCAAAAAACCTTGGATCTGAAGCATCAATTCCAGGACCCAAAGGCTGATAACGACGAAGCTTCTCAGCTCCATCCTGCCAATATTGACGCTTAACTGTTAAATACCAACAGTTTCGATTAAGACGTCTAGTGAGAGCCTTCTGAGTACGCATAGACTTCATGCAATCAGTAGGAAACCAAGTCATATTGCCATTAATAGCAACGAACTTCGATAACATCTTTACCAAAGCTTTCTTCTCAGCAACAGCCTGAGGCAATTTAAACTCATTGCAACCAATAGCATTAACAACAAAAGTAGCTTCACTCTCAACTCCTTCGGCATCAGTAGCGGTAAACGCATCATTCATGGACAAACCCCATTGTCCATGGTAAGCATCATGATGCTTCGCTCCTACAGGATAACTATAATTCATACGACCGGGATTGCTCTTAAAATCAAGCAATTCCATCCGGGTCATACACGAAGTCATAGCAGCCTTGGCGACATAATCAGCCACGAAAGTCTTACCTGCACCAGGATGTGAAACCACATAGTACAGAAAAGGCTCAGAACGTTCAGTATAACCACTCTCACGCAACAACTTACGAACAGGATCAAGAGTACGAGCAAAATTAAGTATGACTTGACGAATAGGAGCATCCTCCTTTGTCGCATGCAACTTAATATTCATGTCGAGAATTAATAAATCAATTCGATCAACAAGCGGATTAATGCTCAAATTAAGTGTACCATCCTCTTTCAAATAGGTAGACATAATTTCCTTAAGCAAAAAACCAATACTCTGTAACTCACTATCAAAACGCGTATACTCTTTATTCAACTCATAACCGCAACACGTAGCGATTTTACACACAACAGTAACCAGCCAATCTTTGACCCGAGTGAGAAAACTCGTCAAACTCTTCGAGTGTCTATCTACATCGCACATGGTGAAACCAAACTCCTTTAAATTCTTAAAAGAGAGGTTTTGAGTAAACAAACCAAGGCTAATAGCTTCAACACACAGATTAACTATATCATCACATTCTGTTTGCGCTTTATTGCTCTCAAACACATCTGCAAACCACGGCATGATACTCTTGTGAATCAAAGGCATCACCCCTTTGACAAGGGCCCATCCAGCAAACAAAATACTCATCAAAGCAATACAAGCACTAGAAGGATATTCACGACGTAGAAACAACAATATCACAAACATAATGGCAGAAATACCCATTACATTCTTAGGTTCATTAATAGCTTCGAACACTTCTGCAAAACTATTAAAAAACCCTGATACTTTAGAAGTAGTAGTACGAACATCACGACCAGCACTGCGAAGAATTTCAATAAACTCATTCGCAGTCTGTCTAGCTTCACTTGTAAAACCATGAATATGTTCATGTCGATGTTGTAACTCTGGGAGCAAAGAACGCGCCCAAGAATAAGTAGACTCATCCTTAGGACCCTGGTATTGATAGGGTTCGAGGAGATCAGCCAACATCACATACAATTGAATACGATGACCATGACAAGTTTTCATCTCATTATGAATTCTGGTGTAAAGCCACTCACGGACTTTAACATCAGGTGTATCGCTCAAAATAAGATCAACGACTTTGAAAAACAAGCCTTCATCATAGCGCTTTACCCCCTCCGAGGTACAAACGCCACAAGAACAATACTCACCAGGATGTGTCTCAATATCATGCATAAGCTGGAACCACACACCATCGTAATCATACGGTGGTAAATCACTAACTTCAGCACTAGACCAGTATAAATGAGGGTCATCATTTTCACAACGATCACTCTCAGGGTCATCATACAAAGACATAAAACGATTCTCAAAGGATACATCAGTCATAATCCTTCGCCAATATGAGTAATGCAAATAAGCATCACGTCGGTGTTCAACCGGCATATGAGAGAACGTAGCAAGTTCTCGAATCGAATTATTAACTATAAACAAGCGATCACGATGCAAATTTTGGAAACGTTGCATTCGTGCCGCTTCACGCTCAGCTCTACCCACTCTAGGGTTAAGTGAAACATGACGCACATCATGACGAAAAGTATCATCCCAATCTTGAAAAGCACCAGCAGGCGTGGCAAGCCTGCGCTGTAAAAACTCAGCTGAGGTCAAACCATGAAAATTGGAAACATCATCACTTTGTGGGGCTAACACAAGCTCAGGCATACTAGAATAGGTAACATCACTATCCTGAGTACGCGTGTCCAAAGGAGAACCAATATCATATTCATGATCAGAGTACTCTGAGTAAAGTTCACTCAGAGAAGGTGGACCAATAGGACGACCAGCCAAGTGCCATTCCATGGCATTTAGTTCACCTTCACGCATAACATAATCATAATACTCTTGACATGCTCCAAACTCAACATAACACAAATAACATTGATGAGTTTCACAAACTCCAAGAGCATGTAAACGCGCATTAAAACAACGATTCACATTACGACACTGAAAACAATTAAACTGATCATCACAAGGATATGAATGAGGAGAGGAATCATTAGATAAAGTTCCGAGAACTTCATGAATAACAACAGTGTCATTAGACAACTCAGAATAATCAGAATCATAACCCGACTCATAATCTTCGTTGAGTTGTCCACAATAATGAGCATCAACTGGTCCTGGATTCAACTCAACATCATGCATAAGTAACATGTGCACAATATTAGGTTCATAAAAAGACATAAACAACTGTAACAACTCAGCAACAAAAACAGCTGGGTCATTATATGCCTCATATGGGGGATTATTCATAGCATCTCGCCATGCAATAATCTCTCTTGAATGCTCTTGGAAAAAATCACGAGCATTATCATCATTCTCATCAACGTCAATCGATAAAACTTGACCGGTATTGACATGCATAGCAATAACAATCGGACCAGGATTGAGCTCCACATCATGCATAAGTAAAAGACGAACAATGTTAGGCTCGTAGAAAGACATAAACAACTGCGTCAGCTCAATATAGAAAACAGCTGGGTTATTAAATGCTTCATACGGAGGATTATTCACAACATCTCGCCACGCAATAATTTCTCTTGAATGCTCTTGGAAAAAATCACGAGAATTATCATCATTCTCATCAACATCGATGGATAAAACTTGACCGGTGTTGATATGCAGAGAAATGACAATCCATCCAGGGTTGGGTTCCACTCCCTGAGTTAATAATAAATAACTCAGATCTAAACGGATAGCAACAGGATGAACAACAATTCTCTCAAAATAGGATAAAACACTATTGGGTAATAAGACACCATTCATCTCAACATGAGGTAAAAGGATTTGCATACGACTGCTAAGCTCTCCAGGTAAGCTTAAAACAGAATCAAGTTGAGCACTTGATAGCGGGGAGTCCTCAGATCCATCGGATACTCCTCGTCCCGGGCTCAAACGTCCCAGGTGTAATTGGTTGTTACCAACATACTATAATCAACAATACGGAAGTCAACCGTAAAGCGATGCTGACACACAGCTTAACAGAAATCTGGATACACCCATCATCTTTTCTAGTTTAAATAACAAACTACTATTAGATGGAACAATAGGTTCACTGCCAAACAGCTTAAATAAAGACTCCGCGATGTACTAATGAAATTAAATTAGCACGAGCCTTAAATACGTTTAAGGGCCTCCCACAGAGCTTGTAGGGCTGACACACAGCTTAATAAATTTTCTAAAGGATTTTAAACCCATAAGAATCCCCGGTGTGGTTCACATAACCACGATTCTCACCTGTTTCAATCGGTCTAATATTGTAAAGATAGCAATACTAGGGCGAAGGGGAAAACACAACAGTTCGCGTACGTAAATGATGAAGTCATATACGTAGAAAAACAATTGGATTAATACAGTAACAAATATATATAAATACGATACATA
>Ga0181505_10095000_pt1 | contig 10723 bp, 8 predicted proteins | sample PEATcosm2014_Bin_5_FD_127743 | JGI IMG/M metagenome (GOLD analysis project Ga0181505, IMG submission 127743) | Metatranscriptome of peatland microbial communities from MTU Mesocosm Facility, Houghton, MI, USA - PEATcosm2014_Bin05_30_metaT... | ecosystem: Environmental > Terrestrial > Soil >...
GCGGTTCTCGATCGTCACAGTAACCCTATGGCGCTAGTAGCTTGGGTGATCCGCGATTTCGGGTTCAAAATCGGAAGCAGGAATGGCTGGTCGTGCCCAGAGGATCGCGTCGTGCCTTACAGCGCGTGTGGGTGGGCGACAAAGGGTCGGGATGACACAGGTGTCTTGGCTCGAAGACCAGGTGCGAGTTATTAACTTGGTCGGTTGAACCCAGCTATAGAAGGAACACGAGCGAGTCAGCCAATCTTACGAAGCTCCTGGATGCGTTACGAGCCTATGAGAGCGGCGAACTGGACGAGCTAGTCCTGGCCACTGGCTTCCGCTGAGAGGGAAAACGTGGAGCATCTCAGGCTCCGCTGTCCGAGCGGACTTTACGATACGAGGTTTCGCCATTTCTCTCTGGATCTCGCTGAGTATTGCTTCTCCAGATTCTTTGTTTGAGTTCTTGTTTGCCATGATTGATGATTGCATTGTTCTGTGGGCTGCGAACGGTCAATTCAGAACACTCGCGACATCCAACATCCTCGTATGTGACTGCTTTAGGCAACTGGTGCTCTCGCATTACCCAACCTTTGAGTGAACCACTCCGAAGCGGACCAGGCCGCCAAGATACGGGATGAACCCGATGATGGTGAGGATCAGCAGGCCCACCAGTAGTCCCAGCAGCCAATCGCTCTTAGTCGCCACAGTTGGCTTCAGAGGCATCTGCCCCAGGAATGCTCCAACCCAAACCTTTGCCAGGTAGATCGCAACCAGATACATCGCGAGCAACATCAGCGAGACCGGAAGGCCAACCAGCGTGATGGCCGTCACCACCATCGCGACAGGCACGCCCGCCAGAACCGCAAACCCAAGCCCGAGGCTGCGCCAGCCTGAACCCACCGCGTGCGTGCTGCCCTGGAAGAAGCCGGGAAACAGAATCAGGCCTAACCATCCCACCAGCATGGCGGCGGCAAGCCAGACCGCTTGGAAGAAGTAGAACTTGGGACGCGCGAAATGGCTCTCCCTTACGCGCACCTGAATGTCACGTGCGCCCGTAATCGTCGCGCCGTCGGCGATGTGTACATTTTTCAGCTCGCGCACGCGAGCGCTCAGGCCACCGCCGACTCGGGCGGTGTTCGTCAGGGTAAGGCTATCTCCAGTCATGGTCAGTTCGCGGCCGATGCTGCCGCTCACATCGGCATTACCGACGTACATTCAGCAGTATTCCAGTCGAATCACGGGCGCGGCGACATATCGGCGGACCGGACATGCGGCGCTGGCTACTGAGGTTCTTTCAACTTCCCCTTGGTGCAAAAGGGCGCAAGTGTGCTTTTCGGCAAGAATGCTGTGAACGATTAACAACAAATCCGCGACCTGCTTCAACAGATGCGTGGGAGTTGGTCACCGGTGAGCATATCGACGATCCTGGTGGTGCCCAGAGTTGAGCGCATGATGACCAGACCGGGATGCTTGTGGGTCACGGTGCCGATAATCTGCGCGTACTGCCCGAGAGGATGTGCGCGCATGGCGCGCAGCATCGGCTCGGCAATCCCCGGCTCCACGATTGCCACCAGCTTGCCTTCGTTTGCAACGTAGAGGGGATCGAGCCCCAGCATCTCGCAGGCGCCCTGCACTTCGGCGCGAATAGGAATAGTAGCCTCTTCCAGCTCAATGCCGACCTGCGAGCGCGCGGCTATTTCGTTTAATGTGCTGGAAAGACCTCCGCGCGTAGGATCGCGCATGCAGCGGATTCTTCCCGGTACGGTGAGCATGGCAGCGACGAGCGTGTGCAATGCAGCGCTGTCACTCGTCAAGGTGGTTTCGAACTCCAAGCCTTCGCGTTGCGCCATGATGCAGATACCGTGTTCACCAATGGCGCCGCTCAGTAAGACCACGTCGCCAGCCTGCGCCTTGTCGGCTGAAAGCTCGATACCGTCCGGCACAATTCCTATTCCGGAGGTGTTGATGAACAGTCCGTCTGCGCTTCCTTTCTCCACAACCTTGGTATCGCCGGTCACGACTTGCACGTTCGCGGCGGCAGCGGCGTCGCGCAAGGAACTGACCACGCGGCGCAACGTGTCGATCGGCAAGCCTTCCTCGATGATGAATCCAGCACTGAGATAGAGCGGCTGTGCGCCCCCCATGGCGAGGTCGTTCACCGTCCCGTGCACGGCGAGCGAGCCGATATCGCCGCCGGGAAAGAACAGCGGCTTGACGACGAACGAGTCGGTAGTGAACGCCACGCGGCAACCGTTGAGGTTGACAATAGCCTGGTCATCCAAACGCGCCAGCGCTGCATTGTGGAAAGCAGGCAGAAAGATTTGCGCAGTCAATTCCGCGGAGAGTTTTCCGCCACTGCCGTGGGCGAGCAGGACGCGGTCACAGGTGGTTAGCGGCAGCGGACATGCGAGCGGAAACGACGTTACATTGGACATGAGTTATCCTCAGTGGACAATCGCGTGGCGCCGGTATTGGTAGTACGCCGCGCACGCGCCCTCAGCCGAGACCATGGGCGCGCCCAGCGGATTCTCCGCCGTGCAGCGCACGCCGAAGGCAGCGCAGTCGGGCGGCTTCTTTCGGCCTTGCAGCACTAGCGCGCTGATGCACTCCGCAGGCTCCTCCACGCCACCTTCTTCCAGCCCGAACAACTGCTCTGCATCGAAGGCGGCAAATTCCGGCCGCAAACGATACCCGCTCTGCGCAATGCAGCCGATGCCACGCCACTTGCGGTCGCACACCTCGAAGACCGCTTGCATGATTGCCTGCGCTGGCACATTGCCGCTGCGGGAAACCGAACGCACATACTGGTTTTGCAGCTCGGCGCTGCCGTTCTCCAGCTGCTCCACCAGCATGAGCACGGCTTCCAGCAGGTCCACCGGCTCGAAGCCGCCAATCACGATGGGAACATGGAATTCGCTGACCAACTCCTCGTATTCGCTGCAGCCCATCACCGTACAGACGTGGCCGGGGGCGATGAACCCCTGTACTCGCACACCGGGTTGAGCTAGCAACAAGCGAATTGCTGGAGGAACGATGACATGCGAGACCAGGGCCGAAAAGTTCGAGAGTCCTAAGCGCTTCGCCTCCCAAACTGCCATCGCATTGGCAGGCGCGGTGGTTTCGAACCCAATGGCGAAGAACACAATTTGGCGCTGCGGATTCGCTTTTGCGATTCGCACCGCTTCCATCGGCGAATACACCACACGTATGTCTCCGCCCCGGGCCTTCACCCGCAGCAGATCGGATTGCGATCCTGGGACGCGCAGCATGTCACCATACGAAACCAGGGTTACGTCCGGCCGCGAGGCCAGAGCGACGGCTTTGTCGATCATCTCTAACGGCGTGACACAGACCGGGCAACCCGGTCCGTGTACCAGCTCGATGCCGCGCGGCAGCAACTCGTCCAATCCGTAGCGCATGATGGTGTGCGTCTGCCCACCGCAGATTTCCATCAACACCCACGGATGCCGCGTGCGGCTCGCAATCCTCGCCACCAGCTTCTGGGCGATGTCCCGGTCGCGGTATTCGTCGATGTACTTCACAACGTCTCCACTGGAGGCAGCTCGGCCTCCAACAGGCCCATGCTTTGCAAAATCTGGTAGGTACGCTCGGCCTCTTCTGCATCGACCACGCTGATAGCGAAACCGACGTGCACCATCACGAAGTCGCCTACGCGAACCTCAGGAACGAATGTGAATTGGACCTGGCGGACGATGCCACCGAACTGGACCCTGCCGATCCGGCCGCCCATGCTCGATTCGATTTCGAGGACCTTGCCGGGAATTGCTAGGCACATACTTCACCCCACCAACACTAACTAGCGCGGTCGGCTGACAATCTCAAGTGATCCCTGTCGCGGAGTGTGGTGATGCAGATCACATGCGACCCACCTTACGGTCACTGAATACTTGGCCGCCGTCGCGATACAAAGCTCACATTGGCCTTTGTGAGCGAACGCTCGTTCGAAGAGCAAGCGCAAGCCCTAGGTTGATCGCTTTGCACATTAGAGATAAGACGTGGGAGCGCACACACGCCGCCCCGGGTCGAGAAGCAGGTCGAGTCATGGCAACTGTCGCAATTAAGGAACCGATGAACCCAAATCGCTCGGTAACGATCGACGCGAAGAAGTTCCTGTGGGATGGCCGGCCCTTCGAAACTCAGGACGACGCATCAGTCGCGGCCGAGTCCTATAAGAACGATAACTTCGAGGTCCAGATGGTGCAACTCGACGGGACCTACCTTATTTACTCCCGACGGGTCGTGAAGGAAGTAGTAGTGACCGCACCCTGAGTACTCTACCGAACACCCTGATTGAGGGGGTTGCAGAATGGCAGTAGGCGCACTCCCGGTTCAAAGCGATCCCACTCTGCTGGCTGACATCCGGCGGTATGGCACGTTTGACAGTGCTGCATGCTATCAGTGCGGCAGTTGCACACTCTCTTGTGACCTGGTCAACGGCTCTGCGAGTTTTCCCAGGCGAAGCATCCGGTATGCGCTGCTGGGTCTGAGAGCCCCACTGCTGGGCAGCCTGGAGCCGTGGATCTGCCACGACTGCGGCGACTGTACCACTGCCTGCCCCCGTCAGGCCGAACCGCGAATCTCCATGGTCACGCTCCGTCGCTTTTTAAGCGCGCAATACGATTGGAGCGGCATCACCGCGAGGGTGCTTCAGTCCAAGGCCTGGTATCTCGGTTCGCTAGTCTTTGTCGCCATTTTCACCTTCCTGCTGATTCTCGGATATCACCTCTGGTACGTCGCGCTTCCGGTCAGTACCTTGGCCACAACGTCGCTCGGGCTCGACCACATGTTCCCCATCATGACGTACTCGCTGGTGGTGATCCTGTTTCCGCTGGCACTCCTGTTGTCCAGGGTCTACCGCGTGTGGCGACTCACGATGGCGGGGAACGAGCAGAAGATCCCACTCTCAGCTTACGCGGGCCAGGCCTGGACTTACGTCTATCAGTCGGTGACTCACTCATTGATGCGCAAGTGCCCGACCAAGGGTCGCTGGCTGGGGCATTGGCTGCTGGCGCTCGGCACGGTCACAATGCTAACCATAAAGACATTCGGCCTGCGCTGGTTTCAGACCGACAACATCTATCCGTTCTATAACCCGCAACGATGGGTGGGATATCTGGCCGCCGGTTTCATCCTCTATGGAATTGGCGACATTCTGGCCGGCCGGTGGCGCGCGCAGAAGGAAATCTATAAGGAAACCAAGTTCAACGATCTGGTCTTTCCTGTTCTGATCGTCTCTGTCGTACTCAGCGGGCTGGTAGCACACATTCTGCGCTATTGCGGCTTCGGTCTCGGTTGCCACTACGCTTACGCGCTGCACGTCATCATTGCGACTCCGCTGTTGCTGATCGAGATGTCGTTCGGCAAGTGGTCGCACATGGTCTATCGCCCGATGGCCCTGTATTTCGTGGCTGTCAAGGAACGGGCATCGAAACCGGCGCCTGCACCGGAGGCAGTCCCCCATGCCATCTGAGAACTCCAAAGTTCAGCCGGTCGGCGCGGCGCTGGTGGTGGGTGGCGGCATCGGCGGCATGCAGGCGGCACTGGACCTCGCCGGCGCCGGCATCAAGGTCTATCTGGTCGAGAGCAAGCCAGCGATCGGCGGCGTGATGGCGCAGCTCGACAAGACCTTCCCGACGAACGATTGCGCCATGTGCACGATGGCCCCACGCCTGGTGGAGATAGGACGCCATAAGGACATTGAAATCCTCACGCTGAGCGAGGTAGAGAGCATTGCGGGCCAGGTTGGCGACTTCACCGTGACCGTCAAGAAGCATGCTCGCTTCATCGATGAGTCGCGGTGCACCGGATGCGGCGCATGCATTACCGAGTGCCCGGTAACGCTGCCGTCGGAATTCGATCAGGGACTGACAGATCGCAAAGCGATCTACCGCCCTTTCCCGCAGGCTGTTCCGAACGTCTTCACTATCTCTCGCCGTGGCACGCCTCCATGCGAAGCTGCCTGCCCAGTTCATCAGGACGGGCAGGGATATGTGCAGTTGATCGCACAAGGAAGATTTCAGGAAGCGCTCCAGGTCATCCTGCGCGACAACCCACTGCCTTCGATCTGCGGCCGGGTTTGTACCCATCCGTGCACCGACGCGTGTACGCGTGCCGGCGTGGATGACCCGCTGAATCTGCCCGGACTGAAGCGCTTCGTCACCGACTACTTTCCCGATTACAAGCTGCCGCAGCCCAGCGTTCCTGATCGATCCGAAAAAGTCGCCATCATCGGCTCGGGCCCCGCGGGACTGGTTTGTGCCTACCAGCTTCGTCAGATGGGATACCGCCCGACGATCTTCGAAGCCTCCAGCACTGCGGGAGGAATGCTGGCGCTTGGCATCCCCTCGTTCCGCCTTCCGCGCCGGTTGCTGAATGCCGAAATCGACCGGCTGCGGGCGATTGGGATTGAAATCAAGCTGAACACACCCGTGGGTACGGGCATCAGCTTTGAGGCGCTGCGCAAGAGCTATGCGGCTGTCTTTGTGGCAATCGGCGCGCACGTCGAACGCAAGCTTCGAGTTCCCGGAGAAGACCTGCCGGGCGTGACGGGGGGCGTGGAGTTCCTGCGCCAGGTCAACCTCGGAAAGCCGGTCGCACCAGGCAAGCGCGTGCTCGTAATCGGCGGGGGAAACTCTGCCCTGGACGCCGCGCGCACGGCACTGCGCAGTGGCGCGGGCGAGGTGACTGTTGTCTACCGCCGTACCCGCGCCGAGATGCCTGCCGACCAGCGAGAGGTCGAGGATGCCGAGCGCGAAGGCATCAAGCTGATGCTCCTGGTCGCGCCCAAGTCGTTCAAACCTGGGGCTGACGGTCGCGTGGCGGCGCTTGAGTGTCTGAAGATGAAACTCGGCGCGCCCGACGCTAGCGGACGCCCCGCTCCCGAACCGATTCCCGGCTCTGAGTTTGTTCTCCCGTGTGACGCCGTCATCGCCACCATCGGTCAGTCCCCCGATATCAGTGCTTTAGGTGAGCGCCTCGGTCTCGAGACCACCAAATGGGGGACGCTTGCCGCCGATCCTCTGACCCTCGAAACCGGCCTCGCCGGAGTGTTCGCGGGCGGCGACTGCGTCACCGGTCCTGATGTGGTGATCAACGCCAAGCTCGCCGGCAAGAAAGCGGCGACCTCTATCGATCGCATGCTCAACGGTCAGGACCTGCGTGCCGGACGCGAACTGGAAGGGCCCTACCGCACGGAATACGTTGTGGATACAGCGGGCGTGCTGATGCAGCGCCAGGTAGCGATGCAGGCGCTCGATCCCGCCACTCGCGGCAAAACGTTTGCCGAGGTCCACGTCGGCTACACGCCGGAGGAGGCGATTGCCGAGGCTGAGCGCTGCCTTGCTTGTGGAATCTGCTCTGATTGCCACCTGTGCGAGACCGCATGCCAGGCCCATGCTATTGACTACTTGCAACGGGAAACGACCCTGAAGCTCAACGTGGGCGCCGTGGTGCTCGCTCCCGGCTATGAGCTGTACGATCCGCGGCTGAAGAAGGACCTGGGCTACGGACGCTTTCCCAACGTCATTGCCTCGCTGGAGTTCGAGCGAATCCTGTCGGCGTCGGGTCCGTACTCCGGTCACGTGCTGCGACCTTACGATCGCAATGAGCCCAAGCGCATTGCGTTTCTGCAGTGCGTGGGATCGCGCGATGCCGAGCACGACTACTGCTCCTCGGTGTGCTGCATGTATGCCACCAAGGAAGCCATCATTGCGAAGGAGCATCTCGGCGAGAACTTGCAGTGCGACGTGTTCTTCATGGACATTCGCGCGTTCAGCAAGGGTTTCGAGCAGTACTACCGGAGGGCGCAGGAACTGGGAGTGCGCTACATCCGGTCACGCGTGCCCGCCATTGTCGAACTTCCTGAGACGCGAAACCTGATCGTGCAGTATCTCGGCGAGAACGATAAGAAACTTGCCGCGGAATACGATCTGGTCGTGCTGTCGGTGGGCATGCAGCCGCCAAAAGACGCGGAAAAGCTGGCGCAACGCCTTGGCGTGGCTCTGAACTCTTTCAACTTCTGCCAAACCTCGGCCCTCCAGCCCACAGCGACGTCGCGCGATGGAATTTTCGTTGCCGGGCCATTCAGCGAACCCAAAGACATTCCGGAAACTGTCATGCAGGCCTCGGCGGCGGCCTCGCAGGTGCTGTCGTACCTTAGCGAAGCCCGCGGAACGCTAATTTCGCCGAAAGCTTATCCGCCGGAGAAGAACGTAGCTGGACAGGAGCCCAGGGTCGGTGTGTTTGTCTGCCACTGTGGGACAAACATAGCCGGAGTGGTGGATGTGCCCGCCGTTGTCGAGTACGCGAAAAAACTGCCCAACGTCGTCTACGCGGAGAACAATCTCTACACCTGCTCCAACGACACGCAGGAGCTCATCAAGGAGAAGATCACCGAGCACAATTTGAATCGCGTCGTGGTCGCCTCCTGCACGCCGCGCACGCACGAGCCGCTATTCCGCAACACTCTGCGCGAGACGGGGCTAAATCCCTATCTCTTCGAGATGGCCAACATTCGCGACCAGTGTTCCTGGGTGCACATGCATGAGCCGGAAAGGGCGACGGAGAAGTCGAAGGACCTGGTGCGCATGGCGGTTGCAAAGGCCAGACTGCTGGAGCCGCTAACCCGGCGCTCGGTTTCTATCAACAAATCCGGCCTCGTCATCGGAGGCGGAATATCAGGCCTGACGGCTGCCCTTGCACTAGCTGAGCAAGGCTTTGATGCCTACCTCGTGGAGAAGGAGAGAGAGCTGGGCGGCCACCTGCGGCAGGTCCGCTACATGCTCAACGGAGAAGACCCGCAAGCACAGCTACAAAACGTGAAAGCACAGGTGTTTAAGAACCAACGCATCCACCTCTTCACCGGTGCCACCATCGAAGGCGTCGAGGGCACCATTGGCGACTTCAGGACTAACGTCCTGGCCAATGGCAAGAGATCGGAGCTCAAACACGGTGTGGTCATCGTCGCCACCGGCGCTCAACAGTATGAGCCGAAAGAGTACCTGTATGCGCAAGACGAGCGGGTCTTGACGCAGCGTGAGCTGGAGCAACGTCTGTCGGATGGCGCCGCCTTCCTCGCGACAAGCGGTGATCGCACGGCGAAGACTGTGGTCATGATCCAGTGCGTCGGATCGCGCGACGACGGCCATCCCTACTGCTCACGCGTGTGCTGCTCCGAAGCGATCAAGAACGCCCTGATGATCAAGACACTCTCGTCGCAAACCCACGTTTACGTCCTCTACCGCGACATCAGGACCTACGGCTTCAAGGAGAGCTACTACACGGAGGCGCGCAAGAAGGGCATCGTCTTTGTCCGCTACGACGAGAGCGGCAAACCTGAAGTTTCGCAGAATGGGCACGGGCTGAACGTATGCGTCGTTGACCAGACGCTCGGCATGCCGGTGAAGATCGCTGCGGATTACGTTGTCCTCTCCGCCGGCATTCATCCCAACGAAGGCAACAGGGAAATCGCACAGTTCCTGAAAGTGCCACTGAATGGCGAGGGTTTCTTCCTCGAAGCCCATATGAAGCTGCGCCCTGTCGACTTCATGACCGATGGCGTTTTCCTCTGCGGGCTCGCGCACTCGCCCAAGACGGTGGACGAGTCGATCCTGCAAGCCCAGGCGGCAGTCTCCCGCGCTGCGACCATACTCTCGCGCGACAGCATCGAGATGGAGGCCAATATCTCCGAGGTGGTTGACGCCAACTGCGACGGTTGCGCATATTGCGTCGATACCTGCCCATTCAAGGCCATCACTCTGCTCGAGTACATGTGGCAGGGAACGGTGAAGAAGTCAGTCGAGGCAAACGAAACCATCTGCAAGGGTTGCGGCTGCTGCCAGGCTACCTGCCCCAAGAAAGGTGTATTCGTCCGCGGGTTCACCCTCGACCAAATCGAGGCGCAGATCCATGCGGCTCTAGGAGTTTGAAATGGAAGACACCTTCGAACCGTTGATCATCGCGCTCTGCTGCAACTGGTGCTCGTATGCGGGCGCAGATTTGGCGGGCGTCTCGCGCAGCCAGTATCCGCCGAGCATTCGCATCGTTCGGGTGATGTGCTCCGGCATGGTGCATCCCAACCTGGTCATCGACGCGCTGACCAAGGGCGCCGACGGCGTGCTCATGTGCGGCTGTCATCCTGGAGATTGCCATTACCAGGAGGGCAATTACAAAGCGGAAAAACGCGCCGAGGCGATCAAGCTGATGCTTCCTGATTTCGGCATTGAGGAGGAGCGGTTTCGCCTGGAGTGGGTTTCTGCCGCCGAAGGCGCACGGTTCGCACAGGTGGTGCAGGAGTTTACGGAGCAGGTGAAGCAGTTGGGTGCAAGCCCGTACAAGCAGTAACGGATTTTCTTAACCAAAGAGGAACAGACCCAAAGAGGATTGAAGACGAAAACAAACTCTGTGTTCTCTGAGTCTCTTGGTGAATTCATCCGCTGTTACAGAAATAAACGATTCAAGTTCACTTAGGAGGTGCAGCATGGCGGCTCGGCTTGCCGAGGAATGGTTTGCCATATGCGGAGGCTGTGAAGTCACAATCCTCGACATTGGCGAACCGCTCATCGACGTACTCAAGCAAGTAGAAATCGTTCATATGCCGGTCCTGATGGACCACAAGCTCTTTGGTCAGACCGGTGAAGAGGCCGAGATGGAGATCCCGGCCGCTGATGTAGGACTCATATCGGGAGGTATCCGCAGCGAAGAACACAAGAAGCTGGCGCTA
>Ga0181505_10127043_pt1 | contig 10526 bp, 10 predicted proteins | sample PEATcosm2014_Bin_5_FD_127743 | JGI IMG/M metagenome (GOLD analysis project Ga0181505, IMG submission 127743) | Metatranscriptome of peatland microbial communities from MTU Mesocosm Facility, Houghton, MI, USA - PEATcosm2014_Bin05_30_metaT... | ecosystem: Environmental > Terrestrial > Soil >...
CTTCGCAGTACTGATTGTAATTTTCACAGCTGTATACTACCGCTCCTGGCGCGCTGGCGCTGATTGCAAAGATGCCGCGGTTACGACCTTTGCGGCCATTTGTATGGGCGGCGTTTCAATTGCCCCGCGTACTCTGCTCTTTGGCTGGCTATGCATGACGGGGCTGTTGTTGGTGCTGGATCGTTTCCGCCAGACAGGCAAGGGCCTCTGGCTACTGCCACCCTTGTTCGCTGTTTGGATTAACTTCCACGGCTCTTGGCCCTTCGGCATCGTGATACTGGTGGTCACGATTGTTTCAGGACTTCTGGAAGGCCAGTGGGGTTTGGTCGTAGCTACCCGCTGGAGTCCGGCAAGACTGAAAGGACTGGTGGTATCTCTCGCCGCTTCGTGCGTCGCGCTGTTCCTCAATCCGTTCGGATACAAGCTCGTTTTCTATCCGATGGACCTCATGCTGCACCAGAAAGGAGTAATGCAGTTTATTGAAGAGTGGGGTCCGGCGCAGTTTGGCACGGTAAATGGCACATTGGCTTTGGGTCTCATTTTTGCTGTGATCGCGGCGGTTCTTTTCTCACGGCGTACCTGGAGGCTTGATGATGCCCTATTGGCCGCTTTTGCTCTGTGGGCGGCCCTCTCGCATGGACGCTTTCTCTTTTTTGCTGGCGTAATAATTATGCCCATTCTCGCCCCTCGCTTGCGGCTGTTCCCCCCCTATGAACGGGAGCTCGAAAAGCCCTGGTTAAATGCTATTCTTCTTGCCGGGCTAGCAGCGGCAATGGCCGTCTACTTCCCTTCTGAATCCAAGCTGCAAAAGCGAGTAGATAATGAATATCCCAAAGCGGCATTAGCTTTTATGCGGCAGCATCATATTAACGGGAGAATTTTCAACCAATATAAGTTCGGCGGGTACATGGAACTTAATGCACCTGAATATAAGCCGTTTATTGACGGACGTGCAGACCTGTATATCTATGCAGGGGTTTTTTTTGACTACCTGCGAGCTAGCGCGCTGCAGCACACATTCGAAATCCTGGACAGATACAAAGTTCAGTACGTCCTGGTGGATCCGGCCGAACCGATGGTCTACATGCTGCAACATTCTCCGGGATGGAAAACCATTTATTCGGATCAGGTAGCAGTGCTCATCGAACGCACGGCGGTCGATGCACCCGGCGGGCTGCACTGAGCGTCCTTCCAATCCAAATCAGTCTTCGGATACGGCGTAGCACTTTGCTGGCGTGGGCGATTCCACCTGCATTGCATCGATTGGGTCGGGGGTTAGGAGCAATCGAAATAGTAGGAACGCAGTTGCTACGGGGACGAGAATTGAGACAACTGAGCCGCAAGCGAAGTGACGTTCACCCACGGCTCGACAGCGGGCCCTAGCTCAGCTGACTGGCGATCTGGGTGTAAACGCTATTGATGGACGATGCCAGGGTCCCCATTCCAGCAATCGCGCCCAGCGCCACGATAAGACCGATCAGGGCGTATTCGATTAGGTCCTGACCGGCTTCTTCTTTGTGGAACCTTTTCACTATCTGTAGCACTTTCTTTCTCCTTCTTCCTACCCCTAGGGTGCCGCATATTATCACCACTCGTACCACTAAAGTCAAGCATTAAATGGCGGTTCCCTTCGTGTTGCCAAACAGGTAACCCTCTCTTTCTCACTGCGCTAGCATTTGAACGGGCCGTGTCGCCAAACCAAAGCGCAAACTGAATCGTGTCTGGACGCAACATGAGCCGCAAGCGAACTGGTACCAACTCGCGGCTCATATCGCAAAACTAGCTCAACTGGCTAGCAATCTGTGTGTAGACGTGATTGATCGACGACGCCAACGTACCCATGCCAGCAATCGCTCCCAGGGCAACAAGCAAGGCGACCAGGCCGTATTCAATAAGATCCTGACCGGATTCTTCTTTGTGCAGGCAGTTCAGTAGATTCATCATCTCGGGTTTTGTCTCCTGTAAGGGTTACCGACTGACCGCGCAACCCGAAAGTTCCGCAAAAACGGAAGGGGCTTCGGCGAAGCGGCGCTACACCTAGATTTGCATACTATCTGTATGCCGTCAAAGTGAAAGGAATTAGAGTCCACCCAAAAGTAATCTGAAGGTGTGGTTACCAGAGGATGGTGGTGACCTACGTTGGGGCGCTCAGATGATCCTCTGACTTCTTTCGTAGAACCGCTATTGTATTTCAGATAGAGGACGCCCGTGATTTGCAGATCTGAGTCTCTTTTGCTCGAGCCGACATTAACAGCATTGTTTTCCCAGTCAGCCAGGTGAGCCGCACGTTGTGTCGCCAGCGCCCTCGCGCAAGCACCAGAGGGTACTGACGGACCTCCCTGTCTCATCGGCTCAGGGTCGTCGACGCATTAGCGCCCGATGAGCGTCGCAAGAAGAACCTCACTGGTTTTGAGCCCTTTATGACCGGTAGTGTCTCGACAAGAGTGTAGTTGTTGTCGATAAACTCGCGCAGTTCGGGAACTGACTGGTAACCATCACTTTCGGTGAGATCCAAGCGTAGCAGGCCTTTTCCAACCGCGTCAATAAACAGATCCAGATGGTAGGGGTGCCGTTTGAAATCCACGGACGAGGATCGACCAGAAACTTCATGGCATCGGCAAGCCCCTGGCTCTCGTCGATGTTTAATTCTCTTGGCAGGAGGGCACTCGGCAGCCGTAGCAACAGAAGGAGGAGAAGCAGCAGCCAACTACGATCGCCGCTGAGGGCAAGCGGAAATGTGTACGCTTCTGGACCGGTGATTGCTGCGTGGAGTTTGATTCGACGGTCGGTGATATGGGCATGTTAGCGGCAACGATTTCCTTGGCTGGGTGTGCCAACGAAACGCATTCTAACCACTAAGAATCTATTTCTGAAAGTATTCCTGATCTCTTGTTGCTTACCCGAAAGATACCCGCAGCCCCTTTTTCCGTATGTTAACGTGGTAAGGCTGAGTGAAGTGTATGGATCGTGCCAACCAGCTGCGGGAGCAGATCCTTCGTCTTGCGGAGGAATATTACGGGGAGCAATTCCCTACTCAGCCATTCGTCCCTGGCGACTCGTCGGTACCGGTTTCCGGCCGGGTGTTGAATGGCAACGATTTGCGTAGTCTGGTGGATGCGGCACTCGATTGCTGGCTGACCACCGGCAGGTTCGCACAGGAGTTTGAGCGGCGCTTTGCCCGCTTCTTCGGCGTACGCGGTTGCTCGCTGCTCAATTCCGGGTCTTCGGCCAATCTGGTTGCCTTCTCTTCGTTGACTTCAGCCAAGCTAGGAGATCGTCGACTACAGCCTGGAGATGAGGTAATCACCTTAGCTGCCGGCTTCCCTACAACTGTTAACCCGATCATTCAGAACCAGTGCATTCCCGTCTTCGTCGATATTTCATTACCAACGCTTCAACTTGATGTCACGCAATTAGAGTCAGCACTGAGCGACCGCACACGGGCGATCATGTTCGCACACACGCTAGGTAATGTGTGCGACCTCGAGACGGTTGCCAGCTTCGCCAAGACGCACAAGCTATGGTTCGTCGAAGATTGTTGCGATGCGCTCGGATCAGTGTACCGAGGACGCCTGACCGGTACGTTCGGCGACCTCGCTACCGTCAGCTTCTACCCCGCGCACCACATCACCATGGGCGAGGGCGGAGCAGTCATTACCGACTCGCCGCTCCTGAAGACACTGGTCGAATCGTTCCGCGACTGGGGCCGCGATTGCTGGTGCGATCCCGGAAAAGAGAACACTTGCGGCAAGCGCTTCCAGTGGCAGCAAGGCGAGCTACCTTACGGCTACGATCACAAGTACACCTACTCGCACATCGGCTATAACTTGAAGATGACCGACATGCAGGCTGCCATCGGCCTATCGCAGCTTGAGCGGCTGCCGCAGTTCATCGAAACTCGCAAACGGAACTTCCACTATCTCTACGAGCAGCTCAAGCCGTGCGAAGACGTACTAATGCTGCCCGCGAGTCTTCCCGACGCTGACCCCAGTTGGTTTGGATTTCCGATCGGCGTGCGCGAGGACGCGCCCTTCAGCCGGAATGAGCTTATCCAAGCGCTGGAGTCTCGCAAGATTGGAACGCGGCTGCTCTTTGGCGGCAATCTAACGCGGCAGCCTGCGTATCAGGGCATCAACTATCGCGTTGTTGGCGACCTAAAGAACACCGATTACGTGATGCGCAACGTCTTCTGGGTCGGCGTTTATCCCGGCCTCACCGAACCGATGCTGGACCACATCGCTGACACGTGTTCCGAGTTCATTCGACAAACCAGGACCGCAGTTGCTGCTGGCTAGGTCAACCGTTGAGCATGATTTTCTCTTGACCCGCTCGCATCAATCTTCCACACTGACACTAGACTCACTGCTTCCAAAACCCAGCAATCACTCACTCGGAGGTGGGATGAAGGCCGTCATACTTGCGGGAGGCCTGGGCAGCCGTCTTAGCGAAGAGACTTCGACCCGCCCTAAGCCCATGGTGGAAATAGGCGGTAAGCCCGTCCTGTGGCACATTCTGAAGATTTACTCGCATTATGGAATCAACGACTTCATCATCTGCTTGGGCTACAAGGGCTATTTAATAAAAGAATACTTTGCCAACTATCTGCTCCACTCGACCGACGTAACGATTGATTTGCAAAGCAACCACATCGAGACGCACCGCAGTGACTGCGAACCTTGGCGGATCACGCTCATCGATACCGGGCTCGGTACCGGAACCGGAGGCCGATTGAAGCGGATCATCCCATATGTTGGGAAGGATGAGGTATTCTGCCTAACCTACGGTGACGGAGTATCCGACATCGACATCAACACACTGATCGCCTTCCATCGCCGGCACGGCAAGGCGGTGACCATCACTTCGGTGCAGCCGAAGGGAAGGTTTGGTTCGCTTGAGATTCGCGATAATGGGCAGATCGTCCACTTCACGGAAAAGCCGAAAGGCGACGGCCGCTGGGTGAATGGTGGCTTTTTTGTGCTTTCGCCGCGTGTAGCAGACTACATCGAGGGCGACCACACCACCTGGGAGCATGAGCCGCTGGAACGTCTGTCGCGCGATGGCGAGGTGTACGCGTTCAAACATGACGGTTTCTGGCAGCATATGGACACGTTGCCTGACAGGAACCTGCTTGAGGGATTGTGGGCCTCAGGCACCCCCCCGTGGAAGGTTTGGTGATTGATGTTCTGGCGCGGCAAGAAGGTTTTTCTCACCGGACACACCGGGTTCAAGGGAAGCTGGCTCTCGCTCTGGTTGCAGGCGATGGGCGCAGAAGTGACGGGCTACTCGCTCGAGCCGCCTACTTCTCCCAGTCTCTTCCGGGCCGCCGCGGTCGCCTCTGGGATGCAATCCATCCTTGGCGATGTGCGCGATTTCGGTCACTTGAAGGAAGCACTCGCGGCGTCTGAACCTGAGATTGTCTTTCACCTGGCGGCGCAATCGTTGGTGCGAGCTTCGTACGCCGACCCCCTGCTAACTTACGCGACGAATGTGATGGGCACGGCGCACCTGCTACAGGCGGTGCGCCAAACACCGTCAGTTGCGGCTGTTGTCGTCATCACGACCGACAAGTGCTATGAGAGTCTCGGATCGGAGCGTGGCTATCGCGAAGAGGACAGCCTCGGAGGGCACGACCCTTACAGCAGCAGCAAGGCATGCGCCGAGCTCGTAGTTGCCGCTTATCGCAGCTCGTTTTTCGAGACCGGCAGCTACGATGGCCGGCGAGTGGCGGTGGCTTCGGCGCGCGCCGGCAACGTGATCGGCGGAGGCGATTGGGCGGAGGATCGCCTGATTCCCGACATCGTGAAGGCGGTTGCGGCGGGAACATTGGTCAAGATCCGCAACCCGAACGCAACCCGGCCGTGGCAGCACGTGCTGGAACCGCTGCGCGGATACTTAATGCTGGGTGAAAAACTATGCGCGGATGGGCCAACCTTCGCCAGCGCGTGGAACTTCGGCCCCGATGCCGCGGATGTTCAGCCGGTACGCTGGATCGTCGAAAACATCGTGAGCACCTGGGGCTCTCCGTTGCGCTGGGAGATTGATAAGGGCACCCATCCTCACGAACATCAGCTGTTGCAGTTGGATTGCTCGAAAGCGGCACAGCAGTTGGGCTGGCACCCGGTGCTGCGCCTCAGCGATGCCGTGCGGATGACCACCGACTGGTATCAGCATTTCATGAACGGCAAGAGCGCCCGCGAGAAATGCCTGGAACAGATCTCGGCTTACTGCTCGAAGTTTGAGTCCTGTGAGTCGCCAAGTAGCGCCGCCTTGCAGAAGTCCGCTACGCCCATTCAGGCATGACGGGCACGGCAGCAACGCTCGCGCAGACCTTCATTTCGTTCCGAACAATTCTTCGTCAATCAACTCGCAAAGGATGTGCCCGGTCAGGATATGAGCTTCCTGGATTCGCGGCGTTTGCTCGCTCGGAACGCAGATGACGTGGTCGACTAGGCCACGCAACTTCCCTCCACTTTTTCCGGCGAGCGCAATCGTAGCCAGATCCTTCTCGCGCGCCGTTTCCACTGCGCGAAGCACGTTGGGCGAGTTGCCACTTGTCGAAATGGCAAAGGCAACGTCGCCAGCATTGGCGATGGCTGCAAGCTGTCGCGCGAAAACGTCGTCGAACGAGTAGTCGTTGCCGATTGCGGTGATCGCCGACGAGTTCGTCGTCAGTGCCAAGCCAGGCAGCCCCGGCCGCTCTCGCAAAAACCTGCCACTCAGTTCCGCCGCCAAGTGCTGGGCATCGGCTGCGCTGCCGCCATTGCCGAAGAACAGAATCTTGTTGCCCGATCGCAGACGCCCCGTCATCGCATCGGCAGCGCCGATCACAGCGTTCAAGTATTCGCGAGAATCAAGCAGTTGCCCAAGGAGGGCGGCGCAGTCGCGAATTCGAGTGACGGCAATGGAACGGAGGTTATCCATGTTCATAGACGACCACAACCGCCAGCCTCAAAGAAGCACTCTAGGACCTGAGCGCTGTTTTTGCCTTTCACAATGCTTCCTCGCGGAACCAATTTTTGGCTTGTAAGCTACTGCATTATGATGGCTTAACTCATATGACCTAGTGTGGTTAATCGACCCCTGGAAGATACTCCGCCTCCACACATTACTATCCTCACGAGAGATTGGGTTTAAGGGGCGACGCCCGTTTGCGTCTGACTCTCCGTCACCGGCTTGCCCTGGCTCAGAGTCGTCGGCGCATGAGAGTCAGAGGAGCGTCGCAAGAAGAATCTAACTGGCTTTGACCCCTTTATAACCGGTAGTATTTCGACCAGTGTGTAGTTGTTGTCGACAAAATCTCGTAGTTCCGGAACCGACTCGTACCCGTCACTTTCATTGAGGTCAAATCGCAACATCCCTCTGCCAATTGCATCGATGAATAGATCTGGAGAGCTCGCTCGCAGATCACTAAGCAGACGCGTCATATAGTAGGTTCGTAGCGGACCCTGCTTCACTGGCTCTCCTGTGGAGTAGCGCGTCGCCGGGGGTATTCCGGTAAGAACATATACGCCTGAGGCGACTCCCCATATCATCAGGCTGTGAACCTGGTGCGTGCTCTCCAGCTTCGCGACAGCAGCAGCAATTCTCTCATTCGAATCCGGCACGAACCAGTGACTCGGACCGATAACGTTATCCAGGAGCTTGCCGCTGCGAACTTCCAAGTCAGGGATCCTTCTCGCCCTTGAGACATCGGACTCGTTGGACATCTGGCGAATACCTTGGATCATGTAGATATATCGAACAGAGTAAGCCACATACAGTGCAAAAATGGGCGCCAGTACAACCGCTAGGAGTGTGCCTCTCCATTTGGTGCGCGAAGAATAATCTTCCGTCCAGCCGGCTAGTTCGTGTGCTACCAGGTCTGCGACGATATAGGTCACCGGCGCCACCAGGAAGATGGCATGATGAGGGAATAAATACTGGACCCTGCAAACGGCAAATAGACTCGCACCGGCGTAAACCAGGAGGGAATACGTAACCCACTTCTGGTGATTCGATAACTGCGACCTTTGTTTGCCGACAACAGTACCGATAAACAGCGCAATGCCGACGAGCAAGAGTTGGTTCAGTGGCGTGACCACAAAAACGAGGACGGAGTAGATTAACATCCTGGCCCAACTCGCCTCCCCGGCATAAACGGCGTTTCCCCTCACAAAAGAGTTCCAGAAGTCTTGAAAAGCCCCCGTTCTAACCAATACAGAAAACATTACTAGAGTGGGCAGAACGGCTCCCGTACCGAATGCGGTCAACTGTTTCATCGGGCGCCAGAAATTATGGCGAAAACCTCCACCTCGCAGGGTTGCCGCGCAGAACACCAGGCCTAGAGCGCCGCTAACAGGCGCCGCCTGGGATTTGCACCACGGTGCCGTACCCAGCACCACGCCGCCAACCAACAGGAGACCAAGGTGGTTTTCAGAAGGCTCCTCCAGCCATCGCACAAGAATGTAGAAGCCCAACATGAGGAAGAGCACCGGTAATAGTTCACCGGCATAATGCAATGAGAAATCCGTTTTCGTCGACAGTCCATACACGAACACCATCAAGGAAGCGCCCACAATCGCAGTCTTCTGCAATGCAAATCGCTCTATCGTCAGGTATCCGAGTAGCACTTGAAAACATACGAGAACAGTTGCCACAACGTGAACCAGAATGAAACCTGGCTTGAATCCCATCAGCAGAAAGAATGTTATGAAATAGATGTTCAGCGGCCCCCAGGAACCTCCGTCGAATCCTGTCCAGGGACGCGGGTCGGTCAAGAACCGCATGGCCCCGGCAAGCGCGTGGCCCTCGTCGACATTCAATTCACGTGGCAAGAGAGCGCTGGGCAGGCGCAGCAGAATCAAGACCAACAGTAGGAGTGCAACCACAATAGTGGAAGAACAAAACCTCCCGCTGGTAGGCCGTTCCACCGGTGATTCGTCTGGAAATTGGCTTATACGCGTTACCGGTGAAATGGACATGTGAATGGCACTGCTCCTCGATTTTATCTCTGCTTGATGGCAAACAGTGTAATTATGTCGTGAAGATTCTTTCTGATTTTGATTTTTCCTATCGGGCGGTTTACCAAGGCCGAGTAAAGCCGATAAAACTTGGATTTCGTAGTGTTGCGCGATAGCCTTATGAACACTGTGCTTAGCTGGAGCAAGTGGGGGATGAATTGTGCATCCACGACGTCAAATCCAGACTTGGCTGCAGCTAGCGTCAGCGTTCTCCGGTCATAGTAGAAAAGGTGAGAAGGAGGTATGATGGCGTAAAATCGAGGGCCGCTGATTTTGGCATATAGGCAGGAAATATTGTGCACCTTGATGACAAGCAGGCCCCCGGTTTTCAGCATACGGTGGCACTTTGCCAGCACTGGCAGCGGCTCCGCACAGTGATCGAAGACATCCTGCAGCGTGATGACATCGAAGTAGTTATCGGTTGAAGGATAGTCTTCTACGGTGCCTGTAAAGATTCGATCTCCAAATCGCTTTCGGGCAATCTCTGCCTCAGTTGGAGCAATCTCGCAGCCGTGACACTCCCAGCCCTTCATGGCTTCTAGAAACCATCCCCGGGAACAGCCCACGTCGAGAATATTCCCCGGATGGGGTACCCTAGCCTCGATCAGATTCCGCAGCCGATTGTAGTAGTAATTCAGGCATTCACGATTATCATCTGAGTAAACGGGGTCGCTACCCGAAGCGTAGTGGAAGGCCAGGCCCTGCTGACTCGGAACGTTCTGCACGAAAACCAAGGAACATCCGTTACAATCTACAATCCAATAGCCGTTCACTTGCCAACGTCGCTTGAGGGCTCGACTTCCGCAGAGGGGACAGGATTCACGAATGTACGCAGATAGAGTAGGTTGGGTGCTAACTTCTGTCATCTTCTTGATCTCACCCGAACGGAAAGCCCTCATTCAGAGTCGCTGGAAAACGTAACCGTGGCTCTTTGCTCTGCGATATTTTCCGACAACGGCTTGCCTGGCCCGTACTCAAAGTTAATGCGCTCCTGCTCCACCACCAGCGGCCGCTTCTGCACCAAGGTATGGATGGTGCCGATGTATTCGCCGACAATGCCCATAAACAGCATCTGCAGTGACAGGAAGAAGAAAACCCCAATCACCAGCGGAGCAATTCCTACCGAGAAGCGGTTCCAGAAGATAAGTTTGTAAAGAAAATAGGCGAGCGAAACCAGAATGCAGAGCACCGCGCCTGCAAAGCCCGAAAAAGTGACCAGCCGCAACGGCACTTTCGACAAGTTGGTAACGGCCAGCATCGCCGTATCGTAAAGCGAGTAGAAGTTGTTCTTGGTAATGCCCCGCTTGCGCGCCGGCTGATGATAGGGGATGTCGAAATGGCGGAAGCCGGCCTCGGCGATCATGCCTCGGAAGTAGGGATATGGATCGTCGAAGCTCTTGATGACGTCCACGACTTTGCGGTCATAGAGACCGAAGCCCGTATAGTTCTCGTACGTCTCGACACCTGAGAGGCGCCTTATGAGGCGATAATACCGCTTTCGAATCCAAAACGTCAGGCCATTTTCAC
>Ga0181505_10527469_pt1 | contig 10520 bp, 9 predicted proteins | sample PEATcosm2014_Bin_5_FD_127743 | JGI IMG/M metagenome (GOLD analysis project Ga0181505, IMG submission 127743) | Metatranscriptome of peatland microbial communities from MTU Mesocosm Facility, Houghton, MI, USA - PEATcosm2014_Bin05_30_metaT... | ecosystem: Environmental > Terrestrial > Soil >...
ACCGCGCTCCTACAGGAGATCATCGCCAATGGCCGCACCCATGTGGTCATCGTCACAGGCCGGAACGCACATGAGATGATCCCGCTGCTTGCGCTTCACCCCCGTCCCGAGATCTGGGGATGCCATGGGTCGGAGCGGTTGAGACCTGATGGAACCTATGAGACACCCCGCGTCGAGGAGCCTGTGCGGCACGCCCTGGCTGACGCAGATTGCTGTTTGAGGTATCAGGGGCTGCATAACCGGGCCGAGTTCAAGACCGGTGCCGTCGCCGTCCATCTGCGCGGGCTCGACGAAGCGACGGCGGCGGAAGCCCGCAGCCAAGTATTGCTGGGCTGGCTCCCCATTGCTCAAAACACGCCGATGGAACTGCTGGAGTTCGATGGCGGTATTGAAATGCGCATGCCGGGTCGTGATAAGGGGGATGCAGTCCGCACCATTCTGAATGAAATCGGCCCGAAGGTTCCCGTCGCCTATCTGGGGGATGACTCGACCGACGAACGGGCTTTCCTCGCTCTGGGTACCCGAGGCCTAAGCGTGTTGGTTCGCCCCGAATGGCGCACAACTGCGGCTGCCCTGTGGATCAGGCCGCCAGAAGATCTGAAGGAGTTTCTGACACGCTGGCTACAGGCCTGTCGTGAGGGGCAGCATCTCGCGAGGATAGAGTCTTCTGGCTCTAAATGAGTGCGGGTTTGGACCAAGATGCAAGCGACGCGAACCTTGAGACAAACCACCCATTCCTAACGCCATGAATGGAAAGGTCGAATGATTGTTTCACCCGTTGTTCAGGTCGATCCCGGTTTTGACCTGCCGGGAGCGGTAGCTGCACTAATCAAGGTCGCCGAAAACGTCGAGGTCGTTCGTTGGATCGAGTTGCCGGCGTCGGTCCTGCTATTCCTGCTCGTGCCCGGAGACCCGGATTCCGGGGCGGTGTATGTCCTCGACCGCAAGAATGGAACCTGGTTCGCCGTCGACTTCGAGGACGAACAATTCGGCGGGTACAACGTGACGCAGCTCGAAATGCTCCTGAAGGACTGCAACTTCCTCGATCTCGTTGAGCGGCCAGGGCTTTGGCGCGCAGGGTTGCAGTGGGTGGTAATGCCCGGAATGCGGCCTGAAGCGGCCGTTTGACAGAAAAAATATTCCGGGTTATCTACCAACACCCACATCCGAAAACCGTGTGGGTAAACAGCGAACACGACCGTGCGGTCACGCGAAATTGCCAGAAGGAGGTGACGAGTAAATGGCAACGACAATCACGGCAACCCGGCAGCTCGTCGAGGATTACCAAAGGCTGTTCGTGAACCGCCGTGCGTTCACGATGCAGTCCATGCGGCCCCACTCGGAAACAGGGCGACACTACTACTTCCGGCCAAGCAACAAAGGAACCGACATACCCCTAATGTTGACGGATGAAACCATCCGCCAACACCTGCAAGGCAAGATTACAGTCGGCCTGTATGCTATCAACCCTTCGACCCAACGTTGCAAATGGGTCGCGATCGACGCCGACTACAAGAACGCCATGGAGGACTTGCTGAAGCTGCAGTACCACCTGACACAGGACAAGGTGGAACCAGCGCTGGAGATGAGCAAGCGCGGTGGGCATCTTTGGATATTCCTGGCAACGCCCCTGCTGGCCAAGGAGTGCCGAATTTACATCCATGACCTTGCCCTGAGGCTGGGAGTGCCGGTGAAAGGGTCAGGCCTGGCAGAGGGCATCGAGGTGTTTCCGAAGCACGACGCCATAGGAGCCGGCGAGTTTGGCAATGCCATTCGCGGTCCGCTGGGAATTCACCGTGGTGCCAATCGCCGGTTTTGGTTTTACGGCGCAGATTACACACTGGAGGACCAGATCGCTTACCTGAACCGTCTGCGGAAAGTCACCGAAGAAGAACTGCGTAGGTTCATTGCCGGAAAGGAGCGTCCCGCGTCAGTCGCCTCCCCGGCACTGGGCAGGAACACTCTACCTCACCGTAGGCGGGGGCTAGGCGAGTCGGACTTTCGGATCTTGGCGCACGTCGGTGCCGTGCGGAAGGTTGGTAGAAACTACATCACCCGCTGTCCCTCCTGCGCGGACTGTGGCCACGACCGCGTTGGCGACAACCTGGCCATCCTGATCGAAGATCCACGCTTTTACAAATGCTGGGCGGGGTGCACCAAGGAGATGATTCGGGCAGCCGTCGGTCGCCCGATTTGCGTGCGGCATTCCGCCTAAAGACAAGGAGAGGGTTGTTGTCATGAAGCAGAACCGATTGCCAGATGAATTGGGGTTCAGGTGGCACCGGGCAGATCGAATATTCGCTCCTCAAGAGCGAAACGCTGTGGCGAGCGATTTACTCGAAGAAGACCATCTCCTTGCTTTCTTCGGCCTTCGGAGTCGAGGTGAAGTTGAATCGGGACAACATGGTTCAACTCCGCAGGATGAACGAGGGCACGCCGGAGTTCCCCGTGCACAATGATTTCACTTCGAATCAAGATTCCATCGCTTCGTTCTTGTACTTGAGTCCCGGGTGGTCCGAAAGTCGCGGAGGACGTCTGCATCTGTTCAAATCAGAGAAGGATCAAGCGCCTTCTACCAAGATTGAACCACTGCAAAATCGGTTCCTCGCGTTTCAAACCAAGCCTTCCTACTGGCATTCAGTTGAGAGAGTCACCGGCTGGGAAAGGCTCAGCGCTCTCGCGCTGTGGAACGTGGCAGTTGAGGGGTCCATTTCCAAAGCGTAGCTGTTGGTGCTGCACCTCATAGTCCCAACCGGCGCGCACTCCCAGAGCAAACGGGAACAACGGCTAGACTGAACCTACGGAGTACGGCGCTAGTCCTCGACCCGGCCAGGGTGGGAAGTGCCAGGGGATTGCAATGCTGTCGGCTTGGTTCACGTGCGTAACAGCGGTCGGCAAGGGTCAACCACCATCTTCGTTGCGCCGCAAACTCTACTGATTGGCCTCGTTGATTAGTTGGGCGACCTTCGAATTTGGTCCCACTGGTTCCACAAAAACAATCTGGCTCGCGTTCAGATACATGCGATCCGGCCCATGTAGCTCCTTGCCACGCTTTACCAGCACATTTGTGACCTGCTTGCTACTGGGATCAGGCGTACTGAGAATGTAGAACACGTCCGTCAACAGCGGATTGTGCGAGCCATAACCCGAGAGCTTTCCGTAGTACACCGCTCCATTGCTGAGTAAGACAGCCTGGTAGGGAGTGCGAAAGCCGGTCGAGTCACGCTGCATCCAATGGTGGGTCACCAAGTGGCCGAGGACGAATCCGATCAGCAGAGAGACGATACACAGTACGACAGTCCAGTTTTTTTGATTTTTCATGGTAGACGTGCTTACAACCCGGGAGGGTGTCCCGCTGTTAGTTAGAGGTTGAAGGGCGGCGAGCCTCGTGCGTCGAAAAACTCGGCGGCGTTTAGTTTTGACTAATCACAAGCCCCACGAATCAAAGCTTTCCCCCTAATTGCCGGCGCACCGCCGCAGCGATGCCGAGGACGCCCGATCCCAATAGCAAGAAGCTGCTGGGCTCCGGAACCGTGCCGGTATTTCCCTCCGCGACGAGTTCAACATACCCAGCCGAATCGTCGTAGATGACATTGTAGTTCTCGCCGAAGCCGTTGACGCTCGAGAATGTACCGGTCAGTGATCCGGGGCTGAAGGTCAGGAACTTGAAGGCCTGACCGGCAGGGGGCGTGTATCCGTTATCGAGATAGACGTACAGTCCCCCGTTGAGACCAACGCTGCCGGTGGACATGAGCGTGGCAAAGTTGTTGGCGCCGGCTATGTCGATACCTAACGCCGCGCCAGGATTGAAGCTGAAAGACCCCGCGGTGACGCGCGTTCCGGGGTCGAACCGCATGAAGCCGCTATTCACGATAGAACCGGCGTTCACTGTGTCGTCTGTCAAGGTATAGAAGACGCCGCTAGCCTGGTTGGTGAGGGTACCGCCGATGTTATAAGTATTGCCGCCGCTGATCGGAACATCGCCACACTGACCGATGCAACCAGAATTAACGACGCTTCCGCTAACCTGGAGCGTGCCGGCGTTTATCACGTCAATGTTTCCACTGTTGTTGAGCGCGGCCATCGACACCAGGTCTCCCTGACCAAACAGTTCCAGGGACGCGGCAGAATTCATGGTGAGCGTCCCGGAGATGGTGAAGGTGTTGTTCCCGGAGCCTTCTCCAGTCGCCATGCCGCCACCGACATCATTCAGATTGCCATTCAGATGCAATACAGAGCCGGAGTCGACGGTCAGCCCTCCTGTCAATGTGAGAGTGCCACCCGTGGGCGTGATGCTGGTGGTCTGACCATTGCCCAAATCCAGCGTCCCTTCGATCGTCGTCAGAGTCGCCAATGCATTGTTCCCACCTGCGGTGAATGTGCCGTCGATGTTCCAAATGGAGTTAACCGGGATATCGGTCACACCATTGGGTTGGTTGGTCAGATTCAAGGTAGTGCCCGACCCGATCTCCATAAAACCCTGATTGACCAGCTGCCCAACATTGGCTACATCGCCGGCACCGAGAACGTAAAAGGTCGCGCCATAAGCGTTGGTTAACGTTCCACCGATCGTAAGTGTATTGCCTCCGCCCCCACCCAGAAATCCCGTCGAAAGCAGCCCGCTATTATTCGAGAAGTTACCGCTAATTTGCAGGCTGGAACCGTTCGAAACATCGAGGTATCCTGTGTTCGTGGTCGAACTCGCAGTTACCGTGTCGTTCAACAGCTGCAAATATCCCGAGTCATTGATGGTCAGCGAACCCGCGATCGTAAGCGTACGCGCGTTGCCATCGCCAATGAGGGTCGACGTCATGAGACCGCCGCTTCCACCTAGCGTCAGCGAATTGATGCTACTGCTGGTATCCAGCGTGACGTCATCATGGCCGGTATAGATCGTCACATCACTATTTGCGCCCGGCAGGCCGGCGCTCCAGTCGCCGCCGTTACTCCAATTTCCTGCACCGCCCAGCCAATTGTCGGGTGAAGAAGGTCGTACAAAGGTTCCTCTCTGCGAGGAATTGGAACTGTGGCGGGATTGAGGATCAACCGCGGGACTTACAGAAATTATGGAGAGAACAACCAGAAAAGGCAGCAGAGGTTTGCATTGCATGGACCACCTCGCCTCGGGATCGCGCAAGGGTCAGAGACAACCCCGGAAAAAGCAACAGGATTATTGACCAAGCGGGGAGAGGAGTCAATCGGAAAACTACTTAGGATCGTAAATAACTGCAATTCGACAAGTGCAAAACCCGCTATGCAGCCTCTCGGCGACTCGCGTGCCACCAAGCTGGATGTGGTTGCGGGACAGACGATCTGTGAATACTGCAACAAGCAGTTCAAGTCATACTTGTCCAAAACGAACGACGCGATATTGGAAATCCAAAATCTCTTTGACGCTCACAGGTGCGAGCGCGAGGACTCCGCCCCAAAACGCTAGGCGCATCGTGCGCGAAGCAATCGAGAATAAGTAGTTTAGCCCTGTCGTTTATCAAAACTAACCGGCCGCCGAGTTTTCGACACAGGAGGCCCTTGGCTTAGACAGCAGTGCTTTGCATGGCGCCGTCTTCGACCACTATGAGATTCAGCAACCGTCTCAGATGTTTCCGATTCAGCACGATCACATGATCCAAGAGATCTCGACGTACACTGCCAACCCAGCGCTCGGCAATTCCGTTCTGCCACGGACTTCGGAATGCGGTCCGAATCGGTTGGCTGCCCATTGTTTTCACGGCCGAGACCACATCGGCACTGAACTTTGCGTCCCGATCGAAGATCAGGAAGTGCGGCGGCTGTTCGGCGTATTCCCAAGCTTCGTGCAACTGCAGCGCAACCCACAGTGCGTTGGGATTACGAGTCACGTTGTGGTGAAGGATTCGACGCCGGTCATGGCCAATCACGAAGAAGCAGTACAAAACCCCGAAGGTCAGTGTCGGCACGGTGAAAAAGTCCATGGCTGCGATCGCCTCGCGATGGTTCCGCAAGAACGTTAGCCAGCGCTTCGTTGGATCTGGAGGTCGCGGGGCTCGCTGGACCCATCGCGAGACCGTTGGTTCGGACAGATCAAAGCCCAGCTTGAGCAACTCGCCATGAATGCGCGGTGCGCCCCAGGTTGGGTTCTCGGCAACCATCTGAAAGATCAAGCTACGAATTTCTTTCCTCACTGGCTTTCGACCGCCCCTCGGCTTGGCTCTCGAAAGCCACTTCCAATACAGCCGGAATCCAGCACGATGCCAACCGACGACGGTTCTTGGCGTCAACAGAATAAGAGGTTCTTTCCATCGAGACCACAGCCTTCGCAACGCAACCCAGAACAGCTTCTGCGATACGGTGAGTCGGCGGCGAGGTCGTTTGGCATGGAGGGCGAGCAGTTGCTGACGCAAAGCGAGATTTTCCAGGACTAGATCCTGGCGGGAACGAACCGCACTGACAACCCAGCCGAGGAGGTGCCGAAGTCCAACGATCATGGCAAGAATCTTACTGGAACATCGCCAACTGAGCTTATTGCTAAGTTATTGACATTGGGGATGCACGACGTTTTGATGACCCACAGCGAAATAGCCGGAGATGTCCAGGATGAAATGCGTTAACGCAGCGGCGTAAGCATCAATGGCGCCATTCGTCGTCAGTGTGGTACGTCTCCGTCAATTGATATTACCAACCGGACGGAGTGGGATCTCCCTTGCATTTCTTCGCATTAAATTGAATCGATTCTCTGCGCCTGCCCAAACGAGCGGACTAAGTCAACTCGCGCCGTAGTGCAGTCGTCGCTAATGCCATTTAGAGCATTCCCTCCAGGAGCGTAGATTACCGTTACGCACGCCTGCCGCTTTATTTCGGGACACATAGGCCAGGGAGTCGGAGGCGCCAATTCCCATCTGTAAGATCAGCGCCCAATCATGGCAAGAAATCTTGACTGATGACGCTAGACGCCACTACAGGAGTTCACAGGGATCATCCTCTTTCGCAAGGCCTACATACAGAACGCCCCCCGAGGTCGTGATCCTGTATTGAGGTATCTTCCCTGCCTTCCAGAGAGGACTAAACCGAGAAATCAGCAGGCGCCTCAGGAGTTCATCGGCTTCGTTTACCAAGCCTCGGGTTTTCTTGGATAGTCGTATTCGAACGGTTTCTCCCGGCTGGAGCCCCCCAGCAAGAAGCATCTTCGACAATTTTTTCCACTCCTGCGTTCCAAGCAATGGACTCTTACCCTTTCTTGACGTCCACGCCTCTTCAGCCGAGATAATGTCGATCCCCATAGACCCATTCCACCTTCGCTACACACATTACAATTGGGACGAATAATAGCAATTTGGGAATCCCGCGCCGTCCGCCTTGATTAGATGTGCGGTGCAACGACGGGACGAGTACACCTATCTGCAACATTTGCTCGTCGAGTCTCGCTCATTCAATCTAAGCAAAGGCCAACCGCAATGTGCGATCCGCACTTGTGTTGGAACCGGATGGACTCAGCGCAGGTTGGCGACCGAGTTCGTCCCCATTTGCGCAACCAGTATCCCAGACACTGCTAGCGCAACCTAGTTTTTCTTTTCCGCCAAACTGAAAAGGTCCGTCAGGTCGCCGATTGGCGAGAACATTCGACAGGCACATACAAATCGGACACGCCTGGAAATGGGGTTGGGCAGGTTGTCGCGGGCTGCAATCGGTGAGCGACGGAGGCGCCCAAGTATACTCGATGAACTTCAGCATCGACACCTCCTCAGTGCCAAGTCGTGATTCGCGAAGTTTTCATGAAATCTTCACCTAAATTTGATGTTCGGAGACTATGAAGGTGGAACCTCAGAATCCATGCCTGAGGAGTAAAGAGGGTGAGGAAAAACTATGCGCGAGTTTTTGGCAACTACGTTAATGGCGGTCATGATGTTTGGACCGCTAGCGAATGCGAACGCCGCGCCGGTTAAAGGCTCCGCCAAACCAGCACATGTTCGAACAGTAACTCCAATCCAGCACCTGGTAGTTATCTTCGACGAGAACAACTCCTTCGACCACTACTTTGGCACCTATCCCTACGCCACCAACCCTGAAGGTGAGCCGCCCTTCACGGCGATTCCGTTAACGCCGACGGTCAATGGCATAACTGGGACGCTCAGTGTTGCCAATCCGAACCTGAACCCAGCCAATGGTACGGGGGCGACCAACCCCTTCCGGCTGGATCGCTCACAGGCTGCGACGGCCGACCAGGACCACGACTACACGCCTGAGCAGATGGCCTTTGACAGCGGGCTGATGGATCTGTTCCCGCTCAATACCGGTGCGGCTGGTCCGCCTCCGGGCGGCGGCGGCATCGTCGACACCACCGGCTTGGTGATGGGCTACTACGACGGCAATACCGTCACTGCGTTATGGAACTACGCCCAGTACTTCGCCATGAGCGATAACTCCTATGGTACGAACTTTGGCCCCTCGACCGACGGTGCGCTGAACTTGGTTTCCGGTCAGACCAACGGCGTGACTGAAAACGAAAATGGCACGGGATCGATCATTGCCGACGGCAACGGTGGCTATACCGTCATTAGCGATGCCGATCCGCTGGGCGATGTCTGCTCGACGACTACTGGCGAAGTATTTCAGCTAGGGGGACAGAACATCGGCGACTTGCTCAACAACGCTGGCGTAAGCTGGGGATGGTTCCAGGGCGGCTTTAACCTGACCATCACCAATCCCAATGGCACCACGGGTTGCAACCGCTCACACACTTCTCTGATCACCGGGATGGACGACAAGGATTACGTCCCGCACCATGAGGGTTTCCAATATTACGTTGCCACACAGAACCTGCAGCACACCCGTCCGACCTCGGTTCAAACCATCGGACAGCAGGGTGACGCCGGCAATCACCAGTACGACACCCAAGACTTCTTCGACGCGATCAACGCCGGCAACTTCCCGGCCGTGAACTTCCTGAAGCCGCCTAAGTACCAGAACGGACACCCCGGCTACTCCGATCCGCTGGACGAACAGACGTTCATCGTCGATACCATCAACTTCCTGATGCAAAGCGGGTATTGGCAGACGACCGCCGTGGTCATCGCTTACGACGACTCGGACGGCTGGTACGATCACCAGCTTGGTCAGATCATCAACACCTCGCAAACGACCGCCGATGGCTACAACGCCCCGGGGCTCTGCGGCAGCGTGCCGCCTCAACTTTCGGGCATCAGCGCTCCGCATGCCCAGGGACGTTGCGGCTACGGCCCGCGCCTTCCCATGCTCGTGATCTCGCCTTACGCTCGGCAGAATTTTGTCGATCACACCATGTTGGATCAGACCTCGATCATTCGCTTCATCGAGGACAACTGGCTGAACAATCAGAGAATTGGAAATGGCTCGTTCGATGCCCTCGCCAACTCCATTGCGTCCATGCTAGCAGTCCAGCCAAACGCCTGTTTGCGCTATGAACTGCTCAATGACCAGACTGGTGAGGTCACGATGAGGGGCTGCGTCACTCCGTGAGGTTCGAAGGGCGCAGTCTGTAACCATCTGTTCAAATCGGCAAGGGATGCAGCATGGGCTGCATCCTTGCCATTTTATGCTTGTACTATGACCAAGGGGACCTGGTGACTTCACGTCGAAGCTTCTTGCACCAATCTTCCATACTGGCCGGCAGCGCGTGGTTGAGTGGGCCAAGAACTCTCTCGGCCATGATGCGGATGCACTCGACGCCAACGCCGGCGAACACCCTCAACGCCAGCACGCTGGCAAACTTTGTCGATCCGCTGCCGATTCCTGCGGTGGCCAAGCCCAACGGAACGCGGTCGCTACCCGCTTTGCCCAAGACCAAACTTCCTTACTACCGATTTGCAGCCCAACCAGTGGAGATGAGTATTCACCGCGACCTCAAGCCCACGCGATTCTGGTCGTTCGGACCGGCTGTGCCCGGACCGACGCTCGAAATGCGCACTGGAGAGGAGTTGCTGGTCGAGTGGGCCAATGAACTTCCCCAACAACATTTCCTGCCGATCGACTACCGTTTGCACGGAGCCGAGGGCAATCCGCAGGTGCGAATTGTCTCTCACCTGCACGGCGCGCGCGTGCCACCCGACAGCGATGGCTTCCCCGAAGACTGGTTCGTGCCCGGGAAGTCTATCGTCTATCACTATCCCAACCAGCAGGACGCAGCGATGCTCTGGTATCACGATCACGCCATGGGCATCAATCGCCTGAATATTTATGCAGGCTTGTTCGGCGCCGCTATTGTTCGCGATGCAGTTGAAGACGGGCTCAATCTGCCTAGCGGAAAGTACGAAGTGCCACTGGTGATCTTTGACCGCATGATTACGCCCGAAGGCCAGCTGTATTACCCAATCTCAGGCAAGGAGCGAGCGCCGTGGGTCCCAGAGCTCTTTGGCGACGCCATTCTGGTGAACGGCAAACTCTTTCCCTATCTTGAAGTGGAGCCGCGGAAATACCGCTTCCGGGTGCTGAACGGGTCCAACGCGCGCTTCTATCATCTCTCGCTGCAAAACGGACTCGGCTTTTCGCAGATCGGCACCGACCAGGGC
>Ga0181505_10255046_pt1 | contig 10432 bp, 2 predicted proteins | sample PEATcosm2014_Bin_5_FD_127743 | JGI IMG/M metagenome (GOLD analysis project Ga0181505, IMG submission 127743) | Metatranscriptome of peatland microbial communities from MTU Mesocosm Facility, Houghton, MI, USA - PEATcosm2014_Bin05_30_metaT... | ecosystem: Environmental > Terrestrial > Soil >...
CCGGGATCCGCCGCGCGGCGCCGACGAGCGTGTCCTCGGCGCTGATCACGAGCCTGCCCTCCTCCTCCGGCGCCATCGCCCAGTCGGTCACCTCTGCCACGCGCCCGCGGATCAGATGCATGCCTTCCTCGAGGATCCTGTTGTAGAACTCCTCGTAGCCCTTTCCGGGCGTCCGCATGTCGATGTAGAAGTTGTAGACATCGGCTCCAGTGCGCTCCTTGATCAGATGCGCCAGCTTGAGCGAGACCATGCAGCAGACGCTGGAGCAGTACTTGTTGTAGCGCGCGTCTCGCGAGCCGACGCAGTGGATGATCCCAACGGCCGCCGGGCGCCGGCCGTCCCGCATCACGACCTCGCCCTGCGTAGGGCCAGAGGCGTTCAGCAGACGCTCGACCTCGAGGCTCGTATACACGTTCGGATACTTGCCATACCCATAAACGGGGATCCGGCGGGCATCGAACGGCTTGTAGCCCGTCGCCACCACGATCGCCCCCACCTCGACTTCCTGCTCCCGTTCGCGCTGGCTCAGGTCGATTGCGTTCAGCGGACAGGCCGCGACGCACTGCGCGCACTCCGAGCAGGGACCGCAGTCGAGGCACCGCCGCGCACCTGCCAGCGCCTCCTCGTCAGTCAGCGCAGGATTAGGATTTTATCAAGTACTAACTTGTGGTACTTGGGGGCACACTAAGTGAACTAGCCACATAAAGTGTTGGAGGGTTGAGGAAAAAGAAGAGAGAAAAATCATCTCCAGCTGCAGCATATGTTCTGACATTATAGTCATAACTACCAGTTGAGGCTGATATGGAACCATCCCCAACAACTTGCACCACATCTGTATCCTGACCATATCTATCCTCTGCATATGGATCGGAAATAGCATATGGCGTATTGTAGATGGGGTTACAAGGCATCATACGATAGTTCTGGTACATGGGGAAAGCTGCATCAGTACACGGTTGTATAACACCATCACTGGCTGTCATACCATCCATACCTGATGGCTTACCAAGCTGTAAACTCGCCATAGTTGAGAATGACTTGGAGTTGATAACCGTAATTGCAGGTTGCGCTTTCAACTGTCCTCTACTAAGTGTCATTTGCATCGGTTGCACTGCGGTCGCTCCTGGTAACTGAACTACCTTCCAATTTATAGACCCCCTCCAGCCAACGTAACAAGCAGTGAACCAGTGAAGGAACGAATGCGGGACGAAGTTGTAGCCAGTACCACCAATATCAACAGTCACACAACCATTCCGAGTGGCATAAGCAGTTCCACCAGAAGTCCCCCTAAACGGTGGAAAACGTCCGAAACCCATAGTCACCAAAACCCCTCCATCAGAGGCTCCCGGGTTCCACGTTATAGGGAAACTAGGGAAAAATCTCCTACACAGGGCTCTCACCGACTCAACTTTCTCACCCATACACACTGTATGTAGTGCTCTACTGGGTGCATACTTCGTAGCAACCGTCTTGGTCGTCTCTCTTCTATCGTCCAAAAGTTGCATAGAAGATTGCACAGTGTACAGATCACTAAGACTGGTCTCAACAGTATTCCCTCCTCTAACAGCTATGGGGATCGACTGCGGCCCTGCAAATTCAAAGTCATCTCCTGGTTCCACGAACACATGTACCTGAGCAGCCTGAGTAATATCTGGTCCAACAAGATGATTCAATACCGAAATTTGAATTAAACCATTACATCCTGCCTGTCCATTACTCAAGCCAGTTAGTCCTGCAGTGTTAGCAGCCCAAGGCACGCTACCACCATTAATGAACTGAGAGGTGTTGGTGTATAACCAAGGCAGAAAACTCATATAAGGTGCAACTATAGTAACCTCTGAATCCTTAGATAAATCTATGATTTCAGTGTGTAAAACACCCTCTGCATAACCTGTACCAGCATAAAATGCAGGGTCAAAAGTTATCTTCAACCTCCCTCTATTCATTAATGGGGCCACAACCCTAAATGTGAACTTCATTGAGCCACGCCAGAACTGAAATGCACTCGCTACATAGCCCATAGGAGGAGCAGTCATAGCATAGTACGAATGGGATCCAGACCTCCCTAATTTAGTGGTCGAATACCACAAATCAGGTATAACGTAGACGCAAAACAAGGAAGTACCAGCAGATGATGAACATGACCACGTAGTAGACGTAAGATAAGTCTGCCTTTTCACAATATGTGAAATAGACATGTCATCAGAACCATCCAAACCTACAGTCCTCGAATCAAGTGTCAACTGATTGTCCGGATCAAGGGTCAACTTATCCATATGCGCGCAAACGCCAGGGTTTGCCAAACCTGGTATCGTATGCTGGCGTAAAGCAGGTGTATCTCGCACTGGCAATGTATGCAATCCCAAGAATTTAGCTACGTCTCCTGTATACTTAGATCCAATCTCAATAGGTCGCATATATGGCCCTATCAACGGAACATCTTGCAATCCTCCAGAAACTTTATTCACTGTATCAGCTGCATCGGAAACTGCATGCATCGAACTCTGAACAACCATGCTAGCTCCGCTTAGCTCCATGTCTATGGCTCTCGCAAAGACAGTAATAACCACAGGTAAACCTGTGGCTGTACCCGCCACTTGCAATGCAGCCAACGACTCCAAGGTGAACTCACCCATTTCATCCAAGAAAGGATATGGAGCGGTGGGTCCTATAGCGTCTGGAGTGTACGATATAGGATAAATCCAAGACCCATACTGCATCATTGGTAGTGTCATCTCTGCCCCCAAATTATTCTGAGGGTACAGATAAACGTGGGGTCTACACGACCTAGCCATGGCTCCCGACTGGCACGCTTGCATATATGTTGAATCCAAATTTCCTCCACCATAATGGTATTGGGTGACTCCCTCCGTAATCACATTCTTGGATGCAGAACTCAATGGTCTATACGAACCTAAAAGCATACCAAATTGGAAAGGAGAACCGTTAACAACAAACTTTAACTGTATCCGACAATGCAATCTCGAATAACCGCGCAGTTTCGAATAAATAGTGGGATTCACCAAATAATCGGTCCAAGGGTTAAAAACATTATACAATGTTGAACCCTCATTCCAGTTAAACTGATGTATCTGAACCCACCTATCAAAAAACTGGTCCAAACCAATCTTAGACAGATCGCACCCATCATCATAAGTACCATCTCGCAAAGCATCTCCAACTATGTTCTCACCCATCTCAGCATCTTCAAATCTTAACAAATCAGCAAGTCATCTGTTTCGGAAGAGCCTTAACTCAAATCTCTCCTCCTAGATCGTAACAATCGACCCTAAGTCCCTAAATAGGGACGGCCCTCAGGCCAGTCTCACATAGAATCCCTCACACCCCTTTATATGATCAGTAAATAGGGAATGCTGGTAACTATTCTAAATGGTGCATTTGGTTCTCGACTATGCATACTCTAGCCGTGGTGCATTTATATAGCGCCCCTCATGGCGCTGAGCTAGTCATTCATGGACTAGCTTCGGGTAAAGTGCAAAGGAGGCCTTCTGCCACCTCTGCACATAACCCTCCCAAGTAGGAAGAACCCCCACATAATTGTTGAGCTTATATATATCCAAAACATTACGAATATGCGCATCCCAGTAAGAAAACACCTTACTACCATGGAAAAAGAACTCCATATGTATAGCACGCAACATATCTGCACTCTGTGACTCGATAGTCACAACCTTTGAATGCGTGCAAACAAGCATAGTCTTGTATAAGGACTTAATCTCCAAAGGAGCAACATATGTCTTCTCTCCTAAAAATGTAAACTCTGCCTCCACAAATGAGCGTTTCAAAAAGGTAGCTTGCGAAATATGAATATATGGCACGCTAACAGCTTCCTTGTCCGCCATTGTGTAGATGACGCCAATCTTAGCCAGCTCTCCTACTATAGCCGTGTGATTAAACCACGGTGTCGAGGGTGATACGCCAGCAATATTGTCGTCGCCATACGTCATCAATGCTACATTCTGCTTGAAAGTTTTAACCTCCGACTCGGGATTCAACTTAAAGTAGCAGAAGCGCATATAAAGAGCTCCAACCAAACCGTTGATGATGACGGTTAGGGAATGCCCCGACGGATTGGTACCCAAAAATTGCACCAAAGTTCCATCGAACTCCGCGAAAGCATATGCTACATCGTACGCCATACCTCGCATACGTTGTAGATCTTTCTCACTATATCCCAACTCCTTCGCTATAATTAGCAAAACACGGAAAGCCTCTGTAATCCACAAAGCTCCTTGCCTCTTGTCGTATTTGGAGTAATCCCCAGCCAATATCCTATCAGCACCATGCTGCACGAGATAACGAAACATTTCTGCCCATTCCGCAGCCTGACAAACGGTACCTGGTCCAGACTCAAACAAGAACTTGTTATTCTGAATCATCCGTATAATGGGTAAATAATACTGTCTCATGCCAATTGTCAGATGTATGGGTCCAGCCTCAAATATCCGCGTATCCCCAACAGCAGCTTTCTTCTCGGAAAGTGGCTCATCTTTGGGTTTAGCCCCGAAGATGGGACACGCACGTTCACCAGCATCGTATCTGGCCATCATATGCGTATACATCTCCATAGCTTCTGGACCCAAAGTGTACTTAGGAGCACCCTGCTCATTAACCCCACATTGCACCAAGTGCTCACGTTTACTCTGATACCAGGGCACCCCGGCACTCGAGTTAAAGTTGATAGGATTTACATAAGCCACACCTTCAGCACCGTTGATAGCTGTATCCATATCATAAGGGTGAAAATCCTCCTTTTCAGCTTCCGGCAAACCTGACAAAATATCATTTGCTAAATTGTCTGTGCATAGGTTGATGACGTCTATGTCCTCACACACGGGAACGTGAACCATATCGGTAAGTGCACGCGAATAAGGTCTCCAGCCCAAATCTGGTTTGACCTTGTCACAAACCACTCCAATATTGTGAAAATAATCCGCAAATAAAGTTGCCCCGACCTGCGATTTATAAGAACTACGAAAACCCAGTTTAGATCCATACACTGCTAAAGTCCCGTCTGGAATCCACCTAACAGGACTCTTGGCATGCAACTCGCCAAGTTCAAATTTAGTTCTCCCAACCTCCAGTTTAACGGGGGCTAGTGAAGGTCCCACTGAGTGACAACGATCAAATGATCCCTCACACTGCATTGGAGAACGCTGTTGCACACACTTAGCAATCATATCATCTATAGTTGCCCTATCCAAGACAGCAGCAAATCCGCCAAAAGCTCTATCCTTGTCATGCATACAAGGTCCCCGTATGTTGTGAATTCCACCTATAACGGGCCCACTAGCACTTTGGATAATAAGAGGTGCTCCACAATCTCCATCTCGTGTGTCACCATACCCGTAGACTCCACTCCAATAGACGTCTGCTCTTCGCTCAAACAGGTTGGGATAACCTTTAATGCACTCAACAGCGGGGTGTGTAGCACGCACTATACGAGTACTATGCATGGTTATCCTCGTCATATCACCTTTCGCCTCACGCCGCAAATACACTGACGGAAACAGACCCTCGGCATCTGGTTTGGGAGCCAGAAAGGAACGCAAGTCACACATGGGCCTAAAGTTCGGCGTGTAAATTATAGCCAAATCCTTAGTGGGATGTCTATATACTTGACTCTGCTTCATCTTAATATCCTTGACATTCGATGTGCAACCATCTTTGCTATCGAAAACATCCATAGTAAACTCATCGTTTACTGGTATCGTATGCGCTGACATCAAAATATATTGACTGCAAATACCTAAACCCTGCCCAGGAAATTGGTAATCCACTCCGTTCCAATGAAATTTACAAACCACTCGCAACGTCTGTTTTCCGATCTTTTGCATCACACCCTCAACGTTAGACCCAGAACTACACCTAGTTTCTCGAGAAACCTCCAACTTCTGCGTTGGGTACTCAGCAGCATACCACACATCAGGTCTCTCAAACTCTCGAGGTTTGGGGGGTGCCATATCCCCCTCCACACGCATCTTCTCCTTAGAGAAAGCACCTGCTAAGGTTGCCAATAGTAAACCACCTGCGCACATGGACGCAACGGCCATAAGAACTCGTGGTACAGTCACTTGGCGGGCAGCCCTATTTCCAAAATCGCGCCACCACTCCAATGTGTTGTACCCATCCCCCACAGCCCTAATAAAATCTGCTGCTTCACGCTGACCAGCGTTAGTAATGACATCATTTATTAGGTCACCTGTGTTTGATAGCCTATTGAATCTAATCCGTAAATCTCGCACAACGTCTCTAGCTGAAGGAACACATTTCTTATAAAGTATATATGAACCATACATAGCCAACCCCGACACAACCAATTGTGCTATGGGAAGAGTAGGAGACCATCTCACTAACAATACCCCCTTCGCTTCATCTGCCAGAGTATAGCATGTGGGAAAGTTAGAGGCCACCTCCATAATGGTACCCTGCACTACCATACCTTGATCGTCCAATTCGTCTCCATACACTCCTTCCATACCTTCAACATCTTCGCCCATAGCTGAGGAGATTATTTCATCCCAGGGAGGTTTATCACGAGCTGGATCTCTTTTCCCCATCCAATTTTGAACTCTGGAGACCAAGCGTGGCAAAGAAAAACCCGATCCCGCCGAAAACGGTCTTGGTTTCGGACCTGCTAAAACACGTGGAGGTTCAACTTCCAGACCATCACCACCAGATTGCAAGTTGATCTCTACCATCAAAGGTTCGCACACACAAAACTGCTTGGGCGCAAGACACCTATCACACAACTCTACTTTCCCTATAGCCGAACGAGACTGAATGAAAGCATCTTGTGCTGCTCTATGCTTCAGAACTAGACACTTCATAGTTCTTAAGAATACATCTAAGGGAGCCTTGGTACACTGAGCAACATAGTACAGAAGACCATCATGGATTTCTATAGTTTCAACTGTCCACAGCCACCAATCAGGATAAGAACCAGGATCATCATGTCTGACTGTATCAGCTAAAGAAGACCCATTCGCATATTCTTCCTTCACGATAGGTGTAACAACCATATTAAACCTACGTAACACCGCTGCTGGATGAGAAAATCGCAACCAAGCATTGAGATCTTTCGTGTTTGTAGTAGCAGTCACTAACTCTGCTTTCACTGGACACATACCCTTATCCTCCTGCCGCGCTTTGTCTGGCATATATGAAATGTTGTTAATGACATTAATAATGGCATCCAAAGATTTATCTTCTGGAGTCTTCAAACTGACTTTGGCTACATCATCAAGAACTATAGACCACATCCAAGATTGATAACCATCCCAAAAATTGGCATCAGGATTGACTGCAAACCTATACTCAGGTTCGATTGGAAGTTTCATGAGTAGGGCAAAATAGTTCTCCACCATATCTACAATAGTGGATTTACCTATTTTGGACTGTCCATAAATCAAAACACCGAAAGGACACCTCCGAGGTGCTGATGCAGCTCGTATGCCCCTAAGTTCCATCTTGATTTTGCGTAACTCTTCCTGAATTCTCCGCACTGTGGACTTCTCGTGTTCCTCCATATTCACACACCTTCGCATAATAATCTCCGACTCTACAAGAGCCTCATTGAGTCGGAAATCATAATCGTGTATAGTGAAACCATGTGGTTCAGGGTTAACCAAAAAGTCTTTCTCTAAACGCAAACGCTGAGTGCTTTGGAAAAATTTCCCATAACGCTCAGAACTATGCCATAATGGTACCAAGGTTCCAGCGTTCCAACACTGAAAACCCTTATCACACATCCACGTAATGAGCTTGATAAAATCTCCCATCAAATTAGCACCATTGGACCAAACCGATGTCTTTATCCACTGATCCAAAACGGAGAAGTGTCCCAATGTAAACTCCCCTGAAGTACAATACATGGCACACCCCATGAGATAGGAAAAGAAACGCATCATACGTCGATATGTCTCACTATGTACAGCTTCATCCACACTATCGACGGCACACTTAGCATCTGCAAATGAAAATCCCTCAACTTTCATTTGTCCATCACTAGAGCCTTTCCCTACCATACTGCTAACAAAACCACCAAAAGAATTCAAAATATTCGAAATCACATTATCATCCTCAGTGGTAGAGGTGTTATCTAAACCGCAGCTACGGCAAAAATCTCTAGCTTTCTCCTTTGCTTCATCAGGATCAGACAATAAAGGAGCAGCAGCTTCCACCACTAGCTCAACTACATCCGCAGGAGTCCACTTCTTGAGTAAATACCTATTGATGTTGTGCGCTTGAGCCTTAAGGAATCCAATACCAGCCAACAAAATGGAGATATTATTACCCCGCGCAGCCATAATCTGAGAAAATAACAAAACACCATCCTCTAAAAGTTTGAGTCTAAAATTTTCTGAACCAGTGGCCGCCACATAAGCTCCCATATCCACACCCTGAACACGCATAGCCTGCTCTAAAAAGGCATCAACATCCTCTGTCGACATAGTTTCCCATTCGACCGACCCATCTACCTTATCTTCTCCACTATTGTACAAATGCCGTGGCTTAGGGGGCTCATCGCCAAACTTCTCTCGCAACAATTCTATCGCCCTTCTGAAACACTGTCTCTTACGCTCTGCATGAACACCATCTGGTTCTCCGTAACAATAAAAATCATCATGATAAGAGAAGATAATACCAGTTGGGTGATCAGTACCGCTCACGTCTTCAACATATCTAAATCCAGCAAGTGCATCCAAATCATGTCCATAGTATTTCAAGATCAGCTCTGCAAACTCCATCTCATCTTCGTAAGTATAATTAAAATCCAATTTCTCACGAATCCTCTGATATGCATCTGTTTTAGCCAACATCTTAGACACATGCCAACCACTCCATTCCACTAAAGAATCTAAGTGGACGTTGCCTTCACTAACAAATTCCTCCTCAGCAGTGTAACGAGCACAACATTGAAATAGTACTCTGTCACCTGTAGAGCGCATTTTATAGTAACTCTTAATCGCGTGACGAACTCCTAAAGAATCTCCCACTTCGTGATTTCGTGGACCTCTATCTTTACTCCGACTTTTTGCTGACAGATTCGTCATCTTAACAACAAATTCGTTCATAGCCTGCACAGGGTTCGTACCTGAATCTCTAGTAGTCAAGATAACGACGCGTATTTTATCTAAACGCGCCTTTTTCTCAACTTCCTCTCCATCGGCGAAAATAATACCCTGAACTCGCATCTCATCTTCATCATACCACGACGTAGGACGAAAAATTTTCTTCTGTCTCTCGGTACGATGTGCCATCGGCTTCTTAAGTTGATCCAAGAAGCGCACACCAGCTGCAAAGCGCAACCACCGCATCTCCATTAACCTACTTCGTAACGCCTTCGCTTTCTGGGCAATACGCGTAGCTATAACCTTATCCACCTCAGAACCCCAATCAATAACCACAACATTATCCGCACCATCAAATCTAGTGCGAAATTTTCGCTGCGGCCACTTGCCAAATTCATATCTATCCCGCATACACCTGCGGGAAAAGAAACAACGCAATTCGCGATCTTCTATCTCGAATTGCCCCCTCTCAGTGCAATCAAAACTTGCTTTCTGAGGTGCAACATAATGGGGAATCCAAGCATCATCAACCCATTCCAACATGATATCCTCCGCTTTGCCTTTGTTATTCGCTTCCGTTGAAGCACGCCCGGCTGGGCGATGTGTCCCGTCCGCCAAGTGTGGCGTCTCTAGAATGCTTGCGCTCTTTGAGACCTCCACAGTTGGTGCTTTCGCATAGGAACAACGTGACTGGTTAAAAAAACTCTGAGTCGACATCTTACAAAAACATAACTAAATAAGCATCCGCTAAATTCTGGGGGCATTTGAGATCTTGGTTTCACTCCCGTGAGGGCAGCTCCAAAATACTCCGTAGTGCATTCTAATATCTCATAATAGTAGTAAGTAACTAGTTCGGGATTACCCGTTTCTGTCTTACAGTAATATGATACTTGCGAAGAGGCAGCTATCTACTAGTGCTTTATGTAAAGCATAACTGGTTAACTTAAAACCTAAAGTAGTGACCAGGTCATGAACCTGATGTTCGTGTACTCCTACTCTAACCCGTTAAGGCAGGGGGGGCTCGTGAGAGCCCGGACGGTGGGGACACCCACCTACATCTCTCAAAAAGAAAAAGGAGACCATATCCGAATTACATAGTGTCACTGAGCCGAAATACTCAGTGAATCACTTTGAAAATAACCAATTGCATGACGTACTATCTCGGTCAAAGATAGTAATCGCCGTGGTACTAGACTAAATCTAGCTTGTGCATCGACTTCTTGATGCAAAAAGTTAGAACATAAGAACGCTGGATAAACCAACGCCTAAACTATATTAGTATATCACCTAACCTAATAGTGTGGTATACAGTATAGAATAGACGCAGGAAATCCTGC